>Ga0115567_10001184_pt1 | contig 26200 bp, 26 predicted proteins | sample COGITO_mtgs_1204_2_FD_88679 | JGI IMG/M metagenome (GOLD analysis project Ga0115567, IMG submission 88679) | Pelagic marine microbial communities from North Sea - COGITO_mtgs_120412 | ecosystem: Environmental > Aquatic > Marine > Epipelagic | place: Germany:Helgoland, sampling site Kabeltonne... | reverse complement strand
TGTGGACGGAAAATAACGCGTCCCCCATCGGGTCGACCGGAGGTGATAGCGCAATCACCAGCAATGCCCAGCCCAGCCAGAACAAGGTCTGTCGGCGCACCTGTTGCGCCGACGGGTGAGCACCCATACGCTGACCGCGCCAATACAGGCAGGCGATTAGCAATAACAGTGCGGTTGTCAACGGATCGGGTATCCAGAAGTAGACACCTGTGCCGTCGCCGAACGTGTGGCTGTATGAGGCCGATGGGGCTATTGCCACCAATGTTGCGAGCGCCGCCCTCCTGGTAGTGGCACCAGTACTTGCAGGAAGTCCTAGATACATGGCGGCACCATTATTACTGGCAATGTCTGCATCAATATCGTGGCTATCATGAATACGCCAAGTACCGCGCCAGAGGTTGCAATGAAAAGCCCACGATGTGCCCCCGCTCTGTTCAGAATGATTCGGCGGTTCCAATAGCAGAACAGGGTGCCGGCGAATGCGGCCACTAATGTCAGCAAGGTGACGGCGCTGAGTACCCATACTGCTACAGCATCCCCCATGCGTGTGAACTGGTAGCAATACAGCTCCACCAGCCCATAGCTGACGGCCAAGTGCAGGGCCCATGCCAGTGCCGGTACAAAGGCGCTGAGCCATAGTCGAAGGTTACTCACGGCATGTCTGTATGAGGGGGTAGATGACATGATTCCTACCCTCCTGCCGTATGGGTTATTCGTGGCACCCAATACAGGATCAGGTAAAAAGGGATCCAGGCCAGGGCAACAAAGTTCCAGTACAACGTGTCTACCACAACACCAATTCTCTGCGTGCTGCTAAAAAATCCCATCATGCCGAGAATGGCAACCACGGCGGTGCCGATAGCGGCGGAAACGACGTGAAGAAAATGAAAACCGGAGATGGTCCAGACCAGCGAACCGTAAACGTGCTGATCCAGGCTGAACTCAAAATTCTGAAACTGCTGCCAACGGATAACCAGAACCACGCACGCCAGCGCCACCGATGCCACGGTATACAGAACAAACGCAGTAACCTGACCCTTATTCAGCGTTTTCCCTGCCATATACATGGTGACACAGCTGATCAACAGAAGAACCAGGGACACTGTTGGTAGCATCAGTTCGGGCACCGGATAGTCTGCCGGCGGCCATTGCGGATTGCTCATCAAAAGATAGAAGTAGCTGATAACAAATGCGGCTACCACGCTCATTTCGATCAATACCAGGCCAACAATGCCCCACCAGATGGGAGCATCGCTACCGCTGTGGAAACGGCTCAGGTCAGTAGCATCAACAACGAATCGCGCATCATTTAGCTCAGTTGTGGACATACAGCCCTCCTGGCACTGCTAAGATTGATTGTGGGACTGGTCGTATGATTGCTCGCCATCCAGCCACGGTTTTTTTGGCCATAACCAGCCGACAATCATGAAAAAGCTCAGCGCAAACCCTACAACAAAAAGCCAGGGTTCAAACATGAAGCCCAGAAACCCGAAACCCACCGCCAGCGACAGCAGGAACGGCCAGATGCTTGGGTTCGGCATAATCAGCACGCTCTGGGGGCGCGCTTCCAGAAGCGTGGTTACTAACAACTCACGCCGGTCGGCGCGCAATCCGGCGACACATTCAAGCCTGTCGGCATCCGGTTGATCCCATAGCGGTGTTCTGCTGGAGACCACGGGCAGATGCCTGAAGTTGTAGTTCTGCGGCGGCGAGGTGGTGGCCCATTCCAGAGTCTCGGCCTGCCAGGGATTGGAGCCGGCCAAGTCACCGCGTGAGCGACTGATCACGGCATTAATCAGGGTCAACAGAAAACCGGTGCCGAGCACAAACGCGGCCAGGGTTATGGCAAAATTCAGGTCCTGCCAACCCATGTCTGCCAGATAGGTATAAACCCGACGTGGCATACCCTCAAAACCCAGCTGATGCATTGGGAAAAAGGTCAGGTTGGTACCGATGAAAATCAGGGCAAAGCTCCACCGGCCCAGGCGTTCGGACATCAGTCGCCCGGTCATTTTTGGGTACCAGTAGTACAGCCCGGCAAAGAACGGAAAAACTGCCCCGCCTATGAGTACATAATGCAGATGAGCGACCACAAAGTAGCTGTCATGAACCTGACTGTCGAATGGAATGGAGGCGACCATCACACCGGTCAGGCCGCCAATAACAAAAATGGCAAAGAATCCGAGAATGAATAACATGGGCGTGGCGAATCGAATACGGGCGCCCCACAAGGATGCGATCCAGCAAAAAACCTGCACACCCGTGGGTATGGCAATCATGGCGCTGGCGGCGGTAAAAAAGCTTAACCCAAGGTGCGGCAGGCCAGTGGTAAACATATGGTGAACCCACAGGCCAAACGAGACAAACCCGGTTGCCACCAGCGATAACACCAGTGCGGTGTAGCCAAAGATCGGGCGTTGGGTGAAGGTGGCGATGATGCTGGAAATGATGCCCAGCGCGGGCACCATGATGATGTAGACTTCCGGGTGCCCGAAGAACCAGAACAGGTGTTGCCATAGCAGCGGATCGCCGCCGCCGGCGGCAACAAAAAACTGGGTAAAGAAAGCACGGTCGAGCGCAAGCAGAACGCTGCCTGCCATCACCGTGGGCATGGCAAATACGATCATAAACGACATCACCAGAATCGCCCATACAAACAGCGGCATGCGGCTTAGCGTCATGCCCGGTGCCCGCTGTTTAAGTATGGTGACAATGAGCTCGACGGCTGCCGCAAGTGCCGAGATTTCAATGAAGGTAATCATGGTGGTCCAGAAGTCCATGCCCCGGCCTTCGGAAAACGCGATATTGGCCAGCGGCACATAACTGAACCAGCCGGCCGCAGGTGCCATGCCCAGAAACAGGGAGGTATACAGCGCGATACCGGCAATCAGATAGACGTAGTAACCAAAAGCATTGAGACGGGGAAAACTCATGTCTCGGGTGCCAATCATCAATGGTGCCAGGTAGATGCCCAGCCCCTCCATTGCCGGAACCGCGAAAAAGAACATCATAGTGGTGCCGTGCATGGTGAACAACTGGTTATAAAGATCCGGGCCCAACAACGTATTCTCCGGGCTGATCAGCTGCAGTCGCATGATCAGCGCCAATACCCCGGCCAGCGCAAAAAACACCAAAGAGGTCACCACAAAACGGTACCCGATCTGCCGGTGGTTTACATGAGTGAACCAGTTCAGGACTCCAGGGGGTGATTCCCAGGTGCGCGACAGCAGTTGCGTCGATGCCGGGTCATGATCGTATGTTGCGGTGCTCTGCAAGTCAGTCTCTCCCTGTTAGCTAACTGCGCGACACGGCGCCTGTTAGCCCAAGCCCGATTCAGTCAAGTGAGTCCAGAAATATTAAAAGATGATTCAGTTCTTGCGGACTAAGTAGCGTGCGAGGCATGTTGTTGCCCGGCTTGATGCGCTGCGGATCGCTTATCCAGCCAGCCAGGTGTCCGCGCCTGTTGGGCAATGTGGCGGCGGCAAGTGTGCTTCTGGAGGCAAGATGGGTCAGATCAGGCCCCAGACTGCCAATGGCATTGGTGCCGCGTATGCGATGACACTGGCCGCAGTTCTGTTCAAAAATTTCCAGTCCGTGCTGTGCAGCCTCAGTTGTTGGTGTGTTGGCAGGGCTGGCCTGTCTCTGTAGCCAGTCAGTAAATGTCGATTCCGGTTGCGCGACCACAACAAACGCCATCAGAGCGTGTTGAAGGCCACAAAACTCGGCACACTGGCCGCGGAATTCGCCTGTCTCCGTTGCGGTAAACCAGCTGTTGTTGGTTTTGCCGGGCACCATGTCGGTCTTGCCCTGCAGCCTGGGCACCCAGAAACTGTGAATGACATCACCGGATGCCAGTTCCACGGCGACCGGTCGATCGACCGGAACATGCATTTCATTGGCTGTCGTAGCGACGACCTCGCCGTTGTCGTCCAGATATTCGATTTCCCACCACCACATCCAGCCTGTCACCCTGACCTGCAACGCGTCGGGCGGAGGGGTGGACGCGATGCTGCGACCCAGCATCAGGCTGCCGCCTACCAGAGCTGACAGTACAAGAGCGGGAATCGCCACACCAGCGACCAGTACAAAGCGCATGCTGGCGGTGCTGCTGAGCACTGAGGGGCGTCGTCGACCGCTCAACAGTCCCCAGGCAAGCAGTGCCATGACGGCGGTAAAAATAATGACGCTGGCCCAGAACATGATCCACCACAGCAGTTCGATGTCCTGAGCCTGAGAACTTGCAGGGTGTAGCGCGGACTGTGACATTGAAGTGTCAGTGGGGAGTTGGGCGAGGGCGCCTGACGATAGCGCGCACAATAACACCAGCCAGAGACCAGCGTGTGAGATCTGGTGTACCGGATTGATTCTGTTAGTCAGCATCCTGCCAATAAACTGATTCACTGTTTCCATTCCAGCCACAGCGACGCATTCTACACAGCCGCAGCTTCTCGGGTGCATGATTCACTGTCTTAAAGATAACGCTTGAGAGGCTGATTGTCTAATCACAGCATGACGCGTCTATGACTGGTGGTGGCCCGATTCAGGGAACAGGCGTTTCCTCGGTGTTCTGTTGCGCGCGTTGCAGCGGAGCGTAGTCTTCCACAATCGAGTCAACCACCGCGCGGAATGTCGGGGAGTAGTTTTGTCGGGTCGCGGCCCAGTTCAGTCGCACCGTTTCATTGCTCATGGTCGCTCGCCAACGCGTCAGCCTGGGATCGAACTCTTCACGATCGAACAGACCTTGCTGGTACTGGTAATAAGAGTTTTCCCATTCGCGCCACACGCCTGCCAGGAAATAAGCATGCATGATGCGTTCCCCCGGTTCCAACGGCAAATCGGCGTTGACCTTGGCGATGGTATTGCTAAGGTCAGCCTCTGTAGCGACCCATTCGGAGAACATCATCTGTTTTTCGGAGATGGAATCGCGTGTCTGCGATTTCATCATTTCCGTGTTCTGACGGATTTCCACGCCAAGAAACAGAATGCCCATAATCACGGCTATGCTGGTCGCCAGATTGAGCCAGTTGGTTACTTTGATGCTCATATTATCGTTGCCGCCTAAGCTCTATTACCGGAATTCCCGAAATTATAAAGCATCGGAGGCCTACTGTGCCGCTACGGTTGGCGCGGAGGGATTGATTGGTCGAGCTTTGACCGGTGTTTCTCGATTATACGCAAATTGCGTGTGTTGGATTTCCAGAAGAAGTCAAAGGCATCGCCGACCAGAGGGATGGCGCCAAGCGTCGTATCAATCAGGATGTTGCCACCCATCCTGATTAAAGCACTCTTGGGCAGGCCTTCCCGGTGGGCTTCGCGCAACAGCCATAAAGAAACCAGGCCGGTAGCGGCATCCCCAACTCCCGGGATGAGACCAACAATGCCGTCCAGTCCGATGCGAAAGCCTCCGGGAAGGCGCACGCTTGAGTCCATCAATCGGCTGAGGGATTCAGCGCTGGAGCGGGAATCTGATGACATGGCTACTGCTCCGGGGATTCAGAAAAATCATCTGTTGGCATTGGTGATGACAGCCAGTTGTTGTCAGCTTATCTGATCGAGCGCGCGCCGGATATTCTCTCGGTCAGTTGGGCGGACCAGCCGGGCTATCTCCTGACCGTCGCGCATGAAGATCAGCGTAGGCCACAACTTGACGTTATGAAGTCGACCCAGTCGTCGGCCTTTGCCATCTTCGATTTTGAGATGCTGAACGGACGCGCGATCAGCAAAAGCGCTGGTAATCAGCGGCTGAGCAGCCTGGCAATGGCCACACCAGTTTGTGCCAAATTCAAGAACCAGCGGCCCTGACGTCTGCTCAATGTCGTCGGGTTCAGGGGCGCTGGCGTTGTATTGCGGGGTTGATGTCATTTCTGCGTCAGCCTGCTTTGGATGACTTTGGTCCCATCAGCAGCCAGAAAATGAAACCGAGTACGGGCAGGAACAGCAGAAAAAGGATCCATAACAATTTAGCCATGCCTCCCGCTGAGCTTTGCGCTACCTGAAGCACCGCCCAGATAACGATCAATAACCAGATCAGACCCAGAATACCTGTAATTTCAATACCCATCGCTTCCATCCTCCTGATGTAAAGTCATTGTGACTGATGTTTCAGGTTACTGCAGGATCGTGACAATAACAATATTCTCCTGATTGCCCGTATCGTGCATCGACATTGATCATACAGACAGGATCTGCGACAGCTAGATAGAATCTGCAGTTTCCACCGCAAACTTGAAGTCACTCAGATGGCGCAGTTTCACATTAAAGGTTTCCAGGCCTACTTTGACCTGCGGCAGGATCAGGACGTCATTGGCCCCGTCAAAGTAGGAGGGAATGGCATTGGGATCATCCGACGTGTTTTCGTCTGCGCTTGCCAGGAAAAAATTAAGATTCCCAGTGTGTTTTAGCGTGACGGAAAAATTCTGACTGCCGACATAGACCTTGGGGATTGTGACGAGTTCGTTGCTACCATCAAAGATGTTTCCCGAGGACTGAATATCTGCCAGGGAATTCACCGTTGTCATGCCAGTGGCATTGGTATTGATAAAGCTGAACAGTGCTGAAATGCTTGCGTAGACACCCGGTGATCCAGGTGTTCCACAATTGGCGGTTTCACTGCCACCGAAACTGGTGATGCCAATTTGCATGGCGCCCTGGGCAAGATTGACAAAGAGTGGACCACCACTGTCGCCCTGGCAGGTGTCAGATGTATCAAGATCAGAAAAACTGCCAGCGCAAAACATGTTGGAAGTGATCAGCCCTTCATGAGCCGCGTTGCAGGCCGCGGTTGTGGTGCTGAGCAGTTGTGTCTGCAGCAGGCTGTCGGAGGCCACCGTGCCGTCGCCAACTGTAGCCCCCCACCCTGCGACCACTGTTTGCAGGTGCGCTGGCAGGGCACCGGTATATAGTTGAACAGGTGTCAGGCTGACTGCAGAACTGAGCTCAATAAGCGCGATATCATAATCATTGGAATTGGCGCTGGTAGCGGGGTCGGGTCGGTAGTCGGGGTGGACAATCACGCGCTTGGCACCACGTTCAATTGCGCGGGCCTCGATCTCAACAATGTTATTGGAATTCAGTGTCACTGTGGTCAGCGAGGCGGGGTCGTCGGCGACGGCATCTCCGGCCTGATTCAGGAAACAGTGTGCTGCGGTCAATACCCAATCAGGGGCAATCAGACTACCACCGCAGCCACCGCCGTTGTCACTGTCCTTGCCGCCCTGTATGAATATACTCGCCATCCATGGGTAAGTTGCCGTCGATGCAGGTTTGCCATTGATGATCCGGCTTTGCTGCTGAGCATGTCCATTAAGGGAGACAACAGAGGAACAGAATAGTAGGGCAACTGCCAGGTACGTTGGTTTCATGGGTCTTGTCTCCCTGCCGGCGGCAGTGCGTAAGGAATGTTAGTAAAATGGGCCAGAATTAATGGGTGGTGATCTATAGTCCTCCATTAATGTTAAGCCGGTCAATAAAACTCTGGTGATATTGTGGATTTAGTTCCAGATACTGACCACTTTAATCGCAGGATTCACCCCGTCCAACTTTTTACTGCTGCCCTCTAGTTGCTCCCGTGTGTAGAGTAGGCATATGGAATCGACATCAATTCATGGCAAAGGAGAGAGTTATGCGTCAAACAAAGAAGAGTCACTGGGGCGAGAAAAGCGTGATCGCCTTGTTTATGTTGCTCGTCGGCCAGGTTGCACTGGCAGCTGATGTGCTGGGAGTGGCATGTGAAACGCCGCCGCCGGCGCATTGCGCGGATGGCGATTGTGCTGCAAAAACAGGGGCGCCCGGCAATGTGACTGAACCTGAAAGTGGTCGCCAGTATTACCTGGACTACCCGTGTGATCTGCAGCCGGGCGAGGATGTGATGTTCGTCCTCAATATTCACGGTGCAGGCTCCATTGCCAACTGGCAGCGCCACTATTTTCCGGTTATGGATTACAAGGAAGAATACAGGCTGGTGGTGGCAACACCCAGCGCAGCCGGCTCGGCCTCGATGGGCGGCGGCAATGGCGTGCGCGTGTGGACACCGCAAACAGATGATGCCTACCTGCAGGCAATTACCGAGCAGGTTACCGAGGCCTTTGGTGCAGAAAACATCAAATCCTTCTGGCTGGCGGGTCATAGCCAGGGCGGAATGACCTCTCGCCGACTGGTGTGCAGCGAATTTTTTGCTGACAAAGTTGACGGCATGCTCAGTCTGTCAGGCGGGCGTATTGGTCAGGCGCCATTTGTTGACAGCTTCGGGCCACCTCTGGCCGATGGTTCACCACCACCGTCAAGGCCGCGTGGTAGTGCTGAAGAAACCTTGCCGGATTGCAACTTCTCTCATATTTTTGCCATCGGTGAATATGAGATTGAGAACCTGCCGGATGAGTCGCCCTGGGCCGAGCGCTACCAGTGCGAGGCGCGAGAGCACAGCCAGGTGGTTGATACCCGCCCGGGCTGGGTCTATGACACCGGTCGTGCCGGTTATCGGGTCTGGGGTCGCGAAGCTGCGCCGGGTACGGCAGATGTTTACATCTATCCTGCGTGCAGCAATGGCCGCGTGGTGGCGGATGTGGTACGTCTGGACAAAGGGCATACGGAAGGTCTCGAACCCGAGGTCACGCAACGTATACTGGACTTGATGGCATCGGCTGAGGGCGGCAAATTGCAAGCCAGCGCGGATTGATCAAACCTGACCAATGCCGGGCAACTTGTGTTTGACCCGGCGTGCCGAATAGGGTATCCCTGCGAGTCGTCTTTTAGCGATAAGAGCTGTCGAGCGACTCGTGGAAACCGGTGATCTGTTAGCAACTCTACTCAGTTGTACGTTTTTCATGGCACTGGTGGCCTGGATCTCATACATCAAAACCCGCGGTGAGGTCAGTACCCAGGACGGTTATTTCCTGGCCGGCCGCGGGCTGGGCGCCATTTTCATTGCCGGCTCCCTGCTGCTGACTAATCTGTCAGCAGAGCAGCTCATCGGCCTTAACGGCTCCGCATACGGTTTCAATCTCAGCAGCATGGCCTGGGAGGTTACCGCTGCGTTTGCCACCATCTGCATGGCTTTCATCTTCCTGCCACGCTACCTGGCCGGTGCTTTCAGTACGCTGCCGGAATTCCTCAACAACCGTTTTGACGACGGCGTTCGCCGCCTTTCAGTAATCCTGTTTATGGTCGGTTACGGGCTGGTGACAATACCATCCGTGCTCTACGCCGGTTCCATTGCGGTAATGCAGTTGTTTGATGTGCCGGGTCTGCTGGGTATCAGCTACAGTCAATCGTTGTGGTTAACAATTTTTGCCATTGGCCTGACGGGTAGTCTCTATGCGGTATTTGGCGGCCTGAAAGCGGTTGCCATATCCGATACGCTCAATGGTGCTGGCCTGATGATTATCGGTATCGCGGTGCCAGTGCTGGGTCTGGCGGCGCTGGGCGACGGCAGTGTCAGTGCCGGCCTGACCACAATCACCAGCACTGATACTGAAAAGCTCAATGCCATTGGTGGGTCAGGTGATCCGACGCCATTCGGGACCCTGTTCACCGGCATGGTGCTGGCCAATCTGTTCTACTGGTGCACCAATCAGTATGTCATCCAGCGCACGCTGGGTGCGAGGAACCTGGCGGAAGGGCAGAAAGGCGTGCTGTTTACCGGCTTTTTTAAAGTCATGGTGCCGTTCCTGATGATGATCCCGGGCGTTATCGCCTATCATCTGTACGGGCCCGGTCTAAGCACTATCGATCTGGCGTATCCGAGACTGGTACGTGATGTGCTGCCGGTTTACGCCTCCGGGTTTTTCCTGGCAGTGCTGCTGGGTGCCGTGTTCAGTTCCTTTAATTCGCTGTTGAACAGCGCCGCGACCCTGTTCTGCCTGGATGTTTACGCGCCTCTTAAGAAGCAGCCGGTGGATGACAGGACCATGCTGCGCGTTGCCAGAATAGCCAGCATTGTCATTGCCCTGTTTTCCTTCTCGGTGGCGCCGCTGTTGCAGTATGCCCCGGAAGGGCTGTGGCAACTGATCCGCATGTTTACCGGCTTCTACAATATCCCGGTAATCGCCGTGGTGATTGTGGGCCTGTTTACGACCCGGGTGCCCGCCCTGGGAGCCAAGATCGCGATTGTGTTTCATGTGATTGCCTACGGCCTGTTGCGCTTTGTATTTGATAACGACGTGACTATTCACTTTCTGCATGTTTACGCGATACTGTTTGTCATTGAGGTGACGATCATGCTGGTAACTGGCTGGCTGCGCCCGCGCAGCGAGGACTGGTCGTATCAACCCCGGCAACTGCTGGATCTGACGCCGTGGCGTTTCGCGGTACCCTGTGCGGTAACCCTGATATCCTGTGTGGTGGCGCTGTATCTGCTGTTCTCGCCGATAGGTCTGGTGGGCGGGCTCAGTGCGGCGTTCTGGCCGTTGCTGGTGCTGCTGATGTTGGTCAACCTTGGCATCTGGGCACGACAGGTGGTCAAAACGCCGCACCACGCGTCAACGCTGTCCTGAATGATTTTTAACAGAATACGGTGTTTGGTATGAGCAAAGCACGGCTACGATTTTTTGAAAACTCGGTGAATCAGCGGCATATTACAGAGGCTGACCGTTATCTATACAGTCAGGAGAAGCCGCGTTACAACCTGGTAGTGATTGGCACCGGCACCATGGGGCAGGAGCATATGCGCGTGGCTGTGCTGCTGGGCCGGGCCAGGGTGCTAGGCATCTTCGACACGCAACCGGAGAGCATGGATGCCGCCATTGATGCTCATGCCGCGCTTTGCAACGATACGCCAAGGCGCTACGCCGATCTGGAATCAGCCTGTAACGATCCGGATGCTGATGTGTTGATGATCTGCACTCCGAATTTCACCCATCTGGCGATTCTGAAAGTGGCAATGGCCAGCGGCAAACCCATATTTCTTGAGAAACCAATGGCCACCACCATGGCCGATGCTGTGGCATTACGGGACGCCGTTGAAAGCCACAGTGCATTTGTGCAGATTGGACTGCAGTACCGCTACAAGGCGCAGTACCGAGAGGCATTCCATGAAGCCAGGAGTCGCTGCAGCCTGGGCCGGATACACACCATCAGCATGAGTGAATACCGCCCGCCGTTTCTGGACAAGGTTGGTCAATGGAATAAATACAACAGCAATACCGGCGGTACCCTGGTGGAAAAATGTTGTCACTATTTCGATCTGATTAACCTGATGGCCGAATCCAGGGCAATTCGGGTTTATGCCAGTGGTGGACGTGCTGTCAATTTTCTGGATTTTGAAAAACACGGCGCGCATTCCGATATTGACGACCATGCATTTGTCTGTATCGATTATGCCAATGGTATCCGGGCAAGCTTTACCTTGAATATGTTCTGCCCTGACTTCTCCGAAGAGATGATCGTTGTCGGCGAAAAAGGAAGATTACTGACGAACGAGCGTTTCGACTTTCATGCGCAGGCGCCAACGCAGGCTTCAATACAGGTTGAGCTGGGAGAGAACGGCGCGTCGCGACGTACCGGGCTTTCCTACCCGGCGTTAATTGAACAAAGTGGTCATCATGGCGCTACCTATTTTGAACATATCGCTCTGATGGATCAGCTGGACGGCAAGTCAGTAGAATGTGCCACCGTAGAGCAGGGACTGTGGTCGATGATTGTCGCCAGCGCTGCGCAACATTCCATCGCAACAGGTCAGGCGGTAAGTATTGATGATTTTTTACAGGGTCAGCAACCGCCGGTCAGGCTGTAACGTAAACTTATAATAATTTTCTGGATAAAGCATGAGCGAAAATATTAGCGTAAAACAGGACGCGATGCCCGCAGTGGGCTTCGGTCTGTGGAAAATAGACAAGAGCGACACAGCCGGTATGGTTTGCCAGGCTATCAAGGCAGGCTACCGTCACCTGGATAGCGCTGCCGACTATGGCAATGAAGCTGAAGTCGGCGATGGCATTCGCCAGGCGATTGAACAGGGTTTGTGCACGCGACAGGATTTATGGCTGACGTCAAAATTATGGAATACCTTTCATCGTCCGGAGCATGTACGAGAGGCATGCGAAAAAACGCTGGCCGACCTGGGTGTTGATTATCTGGATCTGTATCTGGTGCATTTTCCCATCGCATTAAAGTATGTGCCGATTGGGGAGCGGTATCCGCCGGAGTGGATATTTAACCCGGATGATGACAACCCAGAGATGGTGGTCGATCCGGTGCCACTGTCTGAAACCTGGCGCGCGATGGAAGCGCTGGTGCAGGCAGGACTGGTTCGCAACATCGGTGTTTGCAACTACAATAGCGCCCTGCTACATGATCTGATGGCTTATGCCAGCATAAAGCCCGCCATGCTGCAGATCGAGTCACATCCCTATTTGACACAGGCGCGGCTGGTGCGGCTTGCGCAGAGCTACGAGTTGGCAGTCACGGCGTTCTCGCCACTGGGCGCAGGCTCTTATGTTGAACTGGAAATGGCCAGTCAACAGGAGTCCGTGTTGGGTCAGTCGGTGGTGCTGGATATTGCCAGGCGCGTACAGCGTACGCCGGCCCAGGTTGTGCTGCGCTGGGGTGTTCAGCGCGGCACGGCGGTGATTCCAAAAACATCCCGCGTCGAACGTCTGTCGGAAAATCTGGCGATATTTGACTTCGAGCTCAGCGACGACGATATGGTCGCCATCTCGGAACTGAACAGGAATCGCCGGTTCAATGATCCGGGTACATTCTGCGAGCAGGCCTTCGGCCGTTTTTACCCCATATATGATTGAGGTGAATGTGAACTCTGATATTAACCATGCGTCATTGACAGTTGATACTGTTGCAATGGAGAAACAGCAGTTTTGTCCTGAGGCTTTCCCGCTGATTTATGCGGTGCAGGCCGCTGCAGGGGACAACAAGAGCCTGGATGCCGTGTCTGCCTGGGTGCAGGTCAATCTGAGTGAGTTGAAGAAAAAACTTACAGTGCATGGCGCCATTCTGTTTCGGGGTTTTCCCGTGGTCACGGACCATGATTTTGATGCGTTTATTCGGTTGTTTGGCATGCAAAATTTCACTTACACCGACTCGCTTTCCAATGCCGTCCGGAGAAACCGGACGGAGCGCGTGTTTACAGCAAATGAGGCGCCGCCCGATATCGCGATCTATCTGCATCATGAGATGGCACAAACCCCGGTCTACCCAGAGGCGTTGTTTTTCTTTTGTGAGCAGGCTGCTGCTAAGGGCGGTGCAACGCCGTTATGCCGCTCTGATGTACTGCTGGAGAATATGGAAGAAGAGTTGCCGGCGTTTGTTGAAGCCTGTGAGCAGAAAGGCGTCAAATATACCAATACAATGCCGGACGAAGAGGATCTGCAGTCGGGTCAGGGCCGTAGCTGGCGCAGCACCCTGAATGCATCAGATAAATCTGCTGCTGAAGCGAAGTTGCAGAGCCTGGGTTACCAATGGCAGTGGTTGCCAGGAGATGACCTTCGTGTAACGACGCCGGTATTGCCGGCGGTTCGCAAACTGGATGACGGCCGGCGAGTATTTTTTAATCAGCTGATTGCTGCGTTCCAGGGTTGGCAGGATAAGCGCAACGTGGCACAAAAGTCGATCTGCTTTGGCGACGGCAGCGTGATAGATACGAAAGCGATGGCACGGGTTATTGAGCTTGCGGAAAACTATTCCTTTGACCTGGACTGGCAGACGGGCGATGTTGCACTGGTTGATAACTCTCTGGTCATGCACGGGCGAAGGCCGTTTCAGGGAGAGCGCCGGGTGTTGGCGTCATTGTTGAATTTCTGACTGACGCTCCCCTGCCAATATGCCCGGCAAGGCGTAGTTTCCTTCATGGCATGCGTATTCATAGACCCGATCTGCCGAGCGGTTCATATGCAGAATGCCTTTGATGGGTTCGACAAAGGTGTCGGGGTCGTTAATGGTAAATTCGTAAACCAGGGAACCGTTCTGGTTCAGGTGAAATCGCTCCTCCAATTGCATATTCTCCGCGCTTCCCCAGGCAGCGTAAGGCTGCGATAGACTTGCCATTTTTTCGGTAAAATTTCGCGTCTGGACAATCAGAGTGTCGCCTTGCCAGTGTCCGCGCGAGACGCCCATCCATTGCCTAAGGTCAGCATTCGGAAAAGGGATATCAAATAAGGGGATGATGCGCGCATCATGAATCATTTCGGTGACAATCAGCACATGATCTTTGAACTGCAGCAGCTGCATATTGTTGTTGTATTTGCTGGGCAGCATGGGTGGCCCGGTATTGAAACCGGTCAGGCAGCGCTCCGAAAGGCCGCGGTCTTCGGGGCCATCTTTGCTGATGCCGCCGAGCAGAAAGCGGGCCGGTCGTTCACTCAGGATATCGTCGCGGGACGAGCTACGCTGCAGCACGGCGCCCGGCGCCAATGCCGGGATGCGGCCATCGGCTGGGCTGACAATGATTGATGTGCGCAAATTGTCACCCACACCGTCACCCCATTCGTCCCAGAAGTCGTTGTAGCTGATATTGAGGCCGTTGGGCTCCTGTTCGAAGCCAGCATCACGCCTGTCGAGTATATTCTGGACGAATTCTGTTGCTTCCTCCCTGGACATAAATTCCCTGTCGGCCTGCTCGGGCGGACGTTGTAAAGGTGTCAACGTGCCGAAGCTCCAGACGCCCTGGATATCAGGCTGACCAAACGCATTGCGCTCAATAGCTGGTGCATTCTGGGATAGCAGCTGAGGTGTCGTGACCAGTACCGCAATCACTGTAAGCATGCGTATGGCTGTGATACGGCGACGGTGCGGCGATTGCTTCAAGCGCTCTACTCCCGTGGGTCAGAAACCTGATCTGGTCTTGTTGCATGATCGGGGTAATGCAGGTTGCAGTAAATGTAGCTTGAGGTGTTTCGAATGTCCAGTACAGTCCTTTGTAAATCAGTTTACGATAAATTACATGAACCATGATTTTAGTATTATCCTGCGGCTTAAGCGGCACCCCATAGGGTGCGTGGGTTTAGAATGTCTGTGGGGCACCAGGTCGATCAGTTATTTGTAGTGGGAAAACTGATTCCGAACCAGATTCAACAAATGTCTGGCTTTTGACGCCCACCGTGGACAGGAGTATAAGTTGAAGTCAGTATTGAACATGTGATACTCGGAATAAGAATAATCGAGGAAAACGCAATGACTTCGCCAACACAATCTGACGTCCCGCTGATAGAGCTTGATTTGCCGCTTGAGCGTGATGTCTTTCTGCGCTCTATGCTGCGCGAGCTGTCGGGTTCGTTACAGGATGTTGTGGGCCTCGACGAGGCGTCCGGTTTTTTCAGCCTGGTGGGTCAGCGCATAGGGGATCAGTTGAATGAAGATTACCGAAACGCGCTGGGTGTGTCGGAATTAACCCGGAATCAGGTGGCAGAGGTACTGGTTGACCTCAAACGGCGTATTAACGGCGGCTTTTCCATCGAGGAAGTGAGTGATGATCACATAGTGCTCACCAACACCCACTGTCCATTTGCTGAAAAAGTGGCGGGGCGGCCTGCATTGTGCATGATGACATCCAATGTATTCGGCGGCATCACGGCTGACAATCTCGGCTACGCGCGAGTAGATCTGCAGGAGACCATCGCTGACGGGGCGCCGGGCTGTCGGGTGGTCATTCACCTGAAGCTCACGCAGGACAAAGAAGCAGCGGGGAGAGAGTACTTTCGAGGATGAGCGATACGATGCCCGACGTTCCCTTCCTCGCCGCTGCTGAGTGGCTACCGGATGCACTGATGATCATCACCAGTGACGGTTCCATCGTTGGCGCTAACCGCGCCGCGCGGCAGTTGCTGGGTACTTCATCGGAGGCTGAGCAAGACAGGTCACTGTTGCAGTCAATCAGCGGTGACCAGGAAGCGGTGCTCAAATATCTGAGAGCAGGATCACGCACACGCCAGCCTCTGCCCGGCTTGATCGCGCTGATTGATGAAGAGGGCCGGTCGCGGCAGCTGCGATCAACCGTAAGCGTTTTGCAACCGGCGACGCAAACCTCCCTGGCCATGCTCTTGTTGCAGTTGCGAGACAGGGAAAGTACGCCAACCCAGTTCAAAAAGCTTACCGAGCAAGTGGCGCAGGTCACCGCTTCCCTGCACCGGCAACAGCAGGCCGAAGAAGAGCGACGTCATCTCGAAATCCAGATGCTGCAAACTCAGAAGCTGGAAAGTCTGGGTGTGCTGGCAGGGGGTATCGCACATGATTTTAACAACCTGCTAACAAGCGTGATCGGCTACTCCGAGCTAGCGCGAGCGCAGCTGCCCGCCAGTTCTGCGGTTGGTGGCTTTATCGACGAGGCAGTCGAGGGTGCGCGCCGTGCGGCAGAGCTCACGCAACAGATGCTGGCCTATTCGGGTAAGGGCAAGTTGATGGTAGAGCCGGTACAGCTATCGGTGTTGGTAACCGAGATTACCCGGCTACTTGAAGTTTCCATCTCCAAGAAGTGTGTGATGCGGTTTGACCTTATGGAAGACCTTCCGGCGTGTATGGTCGACGCAACGCAAATTCGGCAGGTGGTCATGAACCTGATCATCAATGCGTCTGATGCAATTGGTGAGCGCAGCGGTGTGATCTCGGTGACCACCGGCGCAGCGTGGTGTGATCAAAAGTATCTGGCAGAGACTTTCATCAATGATCCGATACCCGAAGGTCTTTATGTGCATCTGGAGGTTTCCGATACCGGGGTTGGTATGACCGCTGAAACCCGGGCACGGATCTTCGATCCGTTCTTTACCACCAAGTTCACTGGTCGCGGTCTGGGGCTTGCCGCAGTGCTTGGTATCGTGCGTGGTCACAACGGTGCGATGCGCGTGTACAGCGAAGTTGGCAACGGCACTACCTTCAAGGTGTTATTACCAGCAGTACCGAATGCAGAAACGGTTCAACCGGCGTCAACCGCCGAACAGGCACACTGGACCGGTCGCGGGTCCGTTCTGGTGGTCGACGACGAAGAAAGTATTCGGGCGCTTACCCAGCAAATGTTGCAGCAAATGGGGTTTGACGTGACAACAGCGAGTGATGGGCGAGAGGGCGTGGACGTATTTCGTGACATGGCCGCCAGTAATCCGCTGGTACTACTGGACCTGACGATGCCACAGCTTGACGGCACCGCAGCATTCGCCCAGCTTCGTCAGATCCGCCCCGATGTGCGAGTCATCCTGATGAGCGGTTATGGTGAGCAAACAATAGACACCAAGTTTGCCGGCAAAGGGTTGGCCGGATTTCTGCAGAAGCCGTTTCGCCTGAGTGAACTACGCGAACTGGTCAGTTCAATCGTGGACTGCGAATAGCGGTGAACTGAAAAGGCGTTGCACAGCCAGGATCAATCGTCCTGCCAGAGCTCCTCAAGGCGTTCGTCACGGCCGCAATTCCACCGGTAAAATTTGTACCTAAGCGAACGCTCCTGATAGTAGTTCTGATGGTAGTCTTCAGCCCTGTAAAAGTCGTCTGCCTGCGCTGCCACGATATCTGTGACAATCGGGCCCGGCAGGTCAGCCTGACTATCAAGTCTTTCGCGGGACGCTTCTGCCAACCGCTGTTGTTCATCATTGTGATAAAAAATTGCGCTACGATACTGACTGCCGCGATCACAGAACTGACCGCCAGCATCCAGTGGATCGATATTGCGCCAAAACACTGTCAGCAACTGCTCGTAGCTGACCTGTTCAGGATTGTACTCAACCTGAACCGCCTCTGCATGCCCGGTTCCACCCGACGAAACCTGTTCGTAACTGGGGTTCTGGATCGAGCCGCCGATATAACCGGAGGTGGTCGACAGGACGCCTTCCAGTTTGTCGTAGGGCGGCTCCATGCACCAGAAACAGCCGCCAGCAAAGGTTGCTACCGCGGTCTGTGAAGGCTGCGATTGAGCGCTCTGCGCATGCACGGCCGACGTTCCGGCCAGTAGCAGTATAAGCACCAGGGGCATTGTCAGTTGAGTTCGACTAAAGATATTCATGCGATTTAACCTTATAATGTGGCTCTGGCCAATTCATGCAAAAAGATCGCTTCATACAAACATATGAGCCCTTTTCAATCAAAAAAATTTCACCTGCAGGAGCACCAATGAAACCTGATTTCCCTATGATCGCTGCCTTTGTTGCCGGCATAATGACGCTGCCGGTTGCACAGGCCGACAATTTCCACGGCAAGACCGGCGCCATGGGCGGAGCAGGGGTGGCCAGCGCTGATCTGGTGACCGGCATGAGCCTGAACCCGGCTTCCCTTGCCGCCATTCGTGAAGAGCAGGGCTTCAACATACAGCTCAATGCGGGTGCGCTGACCTCGGATGAGGACGACTTGATCGATAATGCCGAAGGTCTGAGAGATCGGCTCGACGTCATCGATCGTCGTCAGGTGACACTGGATGACATTCAGTTTGTTGCTGACAAATTCAATCAGCTCGCCAACAAATCCCTGTTGCTGTCTGCTGGTGCCAGCGCCTATCTGGGTATGCCCACGTCGTTGGGAGCGCTTGCCGTGCACGGCAAGAGCGAACTCAGGCTGGGCGCAACGACCGAGGTGGATCAGACTGATCTGGACCGAATCAATGACGCTCGTGATTCGGCAAATCTGATTCAGGGTCTGGTCGACCAGTACGGTACCGATTTTTCCAACTACACACCGCAGCAGGCTGCTGCCGTTGTCAGTGCGCTGCAGGCCAGTGGCCTGTTAACGCCAGAGCAGATCAATCAGGCGTTGGCGACAGGCTCGCTGGATACCATTGAGCTGTTGGATGTGGATGATATACAAAGCGAGTTTGTTGGCCGTGGTGCAGCGGTAACCGAGGCCGGAATCACGTTTGCCAGACGCTTTCAGGATACCTCGGTGGGTATTACCGTCAAAGCTCAGCGTGTTGATGTCATTGAGTATCGGGCCAACGTTCAGAACTTTGATGAAGATGATTTTGATGCTGATCAATACCGCGCCGATGGCAGTGGCGTGAATGTGGACCTTGGCATTCAGCACGAGTATGGCAATTGGCGTGTCGGCGCTGTGGCGTCGAACCTGATGAAGGAAACCTATACAGCCCCGACGGGGCATACAGTGACCATTGAACCACGCCTTACCCTGGGTGCCGGCTATCGCGCTAACGGATTTACATTGATGCTCGACGCCGATGCCAACGCCTACGACAATATGATCACGGGCCAGGAATCACAGTTTGCTCGTGCCGGCATTGCGATTGATGTGTTTGACTGGGCTCAATTACGACTGGGTTACAAATCCGACCTGAAGTCAGTCATCGCCGACACCACGACCGTGGGCCTGGGCTTTCGTGCTTTTGGTACCGCCAATGTTGATATTGCTGCGATTACAGGTGACAACGACACAGTCGGGGCAATTTTGCAGCTGGGCCTGTCATTCTAACAAAGGGCGCGGGGAGTTGCCGTTGGTCAGTGCGCCGGATTTAAGGCGCTATCAGGCCTGCACGGATAGCGATAATGGCCAGCTCGGCACTGTTGCCCGCATTGAGCTTCTGCTTGATGTTGTAAAGGTGGGTGCCGATGGTGCGTGGGCTTAGCGACATGACATCGGCTATTGCCTGCACCGATTCGCCTTTGGCCAGAGCGACAAATACTTTAAATTCCTTTTCGGTCAATGCGTCGAGCGGGTTCTTTGATCCCGAGACCTGTTCTACCGCCATGGCCTGGGCAATATCGGGCTCAAGGTAGACCTGGCCTTTATGCACGGCGCGTATCGCCTGCATGAGTACCTCTGCGGCGCTGCGTTTGGTCACATAACCGGCTGCACCGGCTTTTAGTACACGACGGGCATGCATGACATCTTCATGGGCAGACAGCACCAGTATTTTTTGCTGCGGCTCCTTGGCCAACACCCGGGCGATGGTTTCGAGGCCGCCGATACCGGGCATGGAAATATCCAGCACCAGAACATCCGGAGCCAGCCCCTGGAACTGTTTGACGGCGTCTTCGCCGCATTGCGCTTCACCGATGACATCGATGTCATCAGAGCCCTGCAGCAACAACTTGAAACCCATGCGAACCACGGTATGGTCGTCAACCAACATGACCTTGATAGTGTTGTTTTTCATGAGTCGCCCCGATGCAGCGGCAGAGTAGCAATCAGGGTAGTACCGGCGCCGGGGTCCGATTCAAAGCGGACGTCGCCACCGAATGCCTGCACACGTTCCTTGATGCCGACAATGCCGAAGCGTTGATTTTCGGCGATCTCACCTTCCATACCTTTACCGTCATCGCTGACCCGAATCACCAGTAACTCCGGTTCGCCTGTCTGCATTGCCAGTGCCACGTTTATTCGGGTAGCCTCGGCATGTTTAACTGCATTGGTCAGGCACTCCTGAACAACACGGTACACAGTGATATTGACGTTCTCATCGAAATTATCAAGCCCATCTTCGGACGTCAGATCAATGGCCATCTGGGGGTGCTGGTGGCGATACTGTGCAACAAGTTCCGTGATGGCATCATTGAGGCCAAGGTGATCCAGCGCGCTGGGCCTGAGCTGACGAATCATGGCATGAACAACATCATAAATGTGCGACGCGACCTCGACGATGGTCTGTGCGTTCTGACGGGTTTCGTTCTGACTGTCGTGGTCCCGAGAAGCGATAGCTGTTCCAATGGTCTTTATCGCGGTCACGCATTGGCCAAGTTCATCGTGTAGCTCTCTGGCGATGGCGCGTCGTTCTTCTTCCAGCTTGACCTGAATCAACTGAGTAAAGCGGCGATTCTGTTCCAGTTCAAGTTCGGCCGCCAGCCGTTGCTGTTCTTCCTTGGCCAGTCGCGCATTTTCGATCAATGCATGCTGGAGTGATGACGTCATTCTGTTAAAGGTTTGTGAAATGGCATCAAACTCAGGCAGTCTGTAGCTGTGCAGCCTGACGTTATAGTTGCCTTGCTCAATCTCCGACAACGCTTTAACAATGTCTTTCATGGGTTTAAGCGTATGCCCCAGAATCAGAAAAACCGCAACAATGAGCAATAGGAAAAAAATCAGAAAGAACAGGGAGAACTGCCAGAGTTCATCCCAGGCATCCAGCACGGATCGGGATGAGTCAGGGGTAATCAGAATTGAACCTTGTGCGATCGGCAATCGTACCTCTTCAGCGCCGGGTGCCACCAGCGCGGTGAACCAGTCTGGTGCCCAGCGGCCCTGTTTGTATTGGGATGGCGGAGACTCGTACAGCAGGTTGTTGTTGCTGTCGAACAGGCGAACCTCGTTGGCGCGAACCCGGCCGACATTGCTCAGGTATTCGGTCATGCTTGCCAGCGGGTCAGTGCTCGGGGCTGTTTCTTCGCTCGCGGCTGTTTCTCCGCGCACGGCTGATTCAACCGGCGAGGGCAAAATAGATTGCAACAATTGAATGGCCACACGAGTACCTGCTTCGATTTCCTGATCGATGGACTTGCGCTTGTAGTCGATCAACATGTACGCCATGACTGCAACGCAGGCGACTCCGATCACTGAAATGGTCAGGCTGACGCGCAAACGCAGATTCATGGCAGCTTCTCCGTCATTGATTGAGCAGGCGGTCGCGCAACGCATCGACCTCTTCACGCAGGGCGGGTGCAAGCTGTTCAGACAGACCGCCATGGCCGGCGTTGTTGACCATGCGCAATCGACTATTGGGCAGGCACTGGTTCAGTCGCCAGGCCGTGATAGGTGGACACACAAAATCCAGTTCTCCGTGCACGATGGTGGTGGGTGCCTGAATCGTTTTTGCCGCGTCCAGCAACGACGTGTCGGCGAGAAAGCTCTGGTTTTTGAGAAAGTGCAATTGCACACGGGCCCGGTTCAGTAGTGCCAGGCTGGCCTGTGGTGCCGGTAGCGGGTCTGCGCCTCCGATGCTCATTATCTGCATCTCGAACACTGTCCAGCGCCTGGCAGCCTCACTGGCACTGTGCTCATCAGCATCAAAGACAGCACGATAGTAAGCGTCGATCAGATCATCGCCCATGCCGTCCGTGAGTTGCTCCCAGGCCTGGGGGGCAAAACGCGCCACGCCTTGTGTGAACCATGAGATTTCGTCTGCGGAGGCCAGGAATATACCGCGCAGTACCATGGCAGCGACCCTCTCAGGGTGGTGTAGCGCGTAGACCAGCGCCAGTGTGCTGCCCCAGGAACCGCCGAACAGACTCATCCGGCCCTGAATATCCAAAGCCTCACGGATCGTGTTGATATCCCCGACCAGCGCCAGGGTGTTGTTGTCCTGTGTCTCACCGGCCGGTAGCGATTGACCACAGCCACGCTGATCAAACAGCACAATGTCGAAGAACTCAGGGTCAAAATAGCGCCGATGAGCTGCCCTGACCTGGCTGCCCGGGCCACCATGCAGAAAGATGATGGGGTGGCCGCCTTTTTTGCCACTGCGCTCAACATACAGTGAATGCTGCGGTGAGACGGCCAGCGTATCACTAAAGAATGGCTCTATTGGGGGGTATAAGCTGTTGATGTGGAACTCCAGAGGTTCGATGTCGATTACATTGGCAATGATGAATCCTGAGCTTTTTTACAGCCATACCGGCATTTTGCCAAGAGTACCGTCAGTAATCTAATGAAAATCATGAGTGACTTTTACTGAAAATGCGGCAGCGCGTCTGGTCCCGCTGGGGCCAGAATCGAAACGTCTTGTGCTCAGGCAATGGAACTGACTGGACATGAGCCCCCGGGTATCCGGGATAACCCAGCTCTTGCGAAAGAGCTTAACTACTTTGGAGATGACTCTTATGTGGACTAAACCAGAATATACCGAAATGCGTTACGGCTTTGAAGTGACCATGTATTTCGCCAGCCGTTAATTGGCCGGTTGATGCATGGAGATTGACCCGGGAGAGAAAGTCGATTCCACAGGAAGAGGCTTTCTCTCTCTTTGATTTATCGACCCTGAGTTTTGTGACGATAGGGTCTGTGCCAATAGAGAGCATGTAAGGACAAACCATGAGAATACGCGTTCTGGGTTCTGCCGCCGGTGGTGGGTTCCCGCAGTGGAATTGCAATTGCCCGAATTGTGACGGAGTGCGCAAAGGCACGATTGAGGCGTCACCCCGTACCCAGTCCTCCATTGCCATCAGCAGCGACAATGTTAACTGGCTGCTGTTTAACGCGTCACCGGACATCCTGGCGCAGTTCCAGCGTTTCCCCGAGTTGCAGCCGGGTCGTGCCATCCGTGATACGGCTGTCAAAGGCATTGTCCTGATGGATGCCCAGATCGATCACACCACCGGGCTGTTTATGCTGCGTGAAGGCAACACGCCACTTGATATTTATTGCACGGACATGGTCCATGAGGATCTGACGCAGGGCAATCCGGTCTTTAAAGTACTGGATCATTTTTGTGGTGTGGCCTGGCATCAGATTCCGACAGCCGCCGGGAGCACGTTTCAGGTGGAAGGCATTAACGATATTCGCATCACCGCAGTGCCGCTGAGCAGCAAGGCGCCTCCGTTCTCACCGCATCGCCACGATCCTCACGAGGGCGACAATATCGGCATACAACTGGAAGACACACGCACCGGCAAGAAACTGTTTTACGCTCCCGGCCTGGCCTCCATTGAGCCGCATCTGTTGCCCTTCATGCAACAGGCAAATTGTCTGATGGTGGACGGTACCTGCTGGACCAATGATGAGATGCAGGCACTGGGCATCAGTAACAAACTGTCGCTGGATATGGGGCACATGCCGCAATCAGGCAGCGGCGGCATGATTGAAGCACTCAGACCGTTACCGGCGTCACACAAAATACTTATCCATATCAACAATACCAATCCGATCTTGCGTGAAGATTCCAGCGAACGCCAGATACTGGAGCAGGAGCATATTGCTGTTGCGTTTGATGGTATGGATTTCAGTCTCTGACAGTCCAACTAACCGATGCCGCGGGAGTGTGTGTATGACAATTAGTAATGATGCGCCCTGGTCAGTCGAGGAATTTGAAGCCCGGCTGCGCGGCAAAGAGTCCTGTTATCACATTTTACATCCCTTCCACATTGCCATGAACAGCGGGCAATGCACCCGACAGCAGGTGCAGGGCTGGGTCGTAAACCGATTCTATTACCAGATCATGATTCCAATAAAGGATGCAGCGGTCATGTCGAATATGACAGACCGCGATCATCGTCGTTTATGGGTGCAGCGTATCCTGGATCATGATGGTGCGGAAGGCGATGACGGCGGCATCGAGGCCTGGCTGGCGCTGGCCGAGGCAGTAGGCCTGAGCCGTGACGAAGTGACCTCTCTTGAACATGTGACCCCCGGCGTCAGGTTCGCGGTTGATGCTTATGTGCGTTTTGCCCGAACCGCACCCTGGCAAGAGGCGGTGTGCTCATCACTGACCGAGTTGTTTGCGCCGACAATTCATCAAAAGCGCCTGGACAGCTGGCCGCAGCACTATCCCTGGATTGACGCGACCGGCTATCAGTATTTCCGCAAGCGTTTGTCGGAGGCACGTCGTGATGTTGAGCATGGTTTGCGGGTAACATTGACGCACTTTAAGACCCGGGCTGAGCAGCAGCGCGCATTGAACATTCTGCAGTTCAAGCTTGATGTGCTGTGGTCCATGCTGGATGCCATGCAGGTCACCTACGGCATTGGTCAAGACAACCGTGGTGCGATTGCGAGGATGGCTAAATGAGTCTGGCTAAAGACAAAACCCTGCGTTTCGCACGTCAATACAAGCTGCAGTGGGAAAAAGCCCAGGATGCCTGGGTGCTGTTGTACCCAGAGGGCATGGTCAAATTAACCGAAAGCGCCGGCGAGATCCTCAAGCGCATAGACGGGCAGCATACTTCCACGGACATCATCAGTAGTTTGCAGACTGCCTTTCCGGGCGCTGATCTGCAGCAAGACGTTACCGACTTTCTGGAGCATGCTCATGACAAAGGCTGGATCACCACCGACTGACACCATCAAGCCACCGCTGTGGGTCAACGCCGAAATTACCTACAAGTGTCCTCTGCATTGTGTGTTCTGTTACAACCCGCTCAACTATGCCTCAACCTTTGAAAAAGAGTTGAGTACTGAACAATGGTTAAAGACACTGCGCGAAGCGCGCGAACTGGGCGCGGTGCAGTTGGGTATTTCCGGCGGCGAACCATTGATGCGCGATGATGCGGAAGAAATTGTCGCTGAGGCCAGCAAGATGGGCTATTACGTTAATCTGCTCACTTCCGGCATCGGGCTGACTGAAAAACGCATTGCCGCCTTCAAGGCGGGTGGCCTGGACCAGATTCAACTGTCGTTTCAGGACTCCACTAAAGAGATGAACGACTTTTTGTCCAGCACCCGCACTTTTGATCTGAAACTCAAGGTTGCCCGACTGATTAAACAATACGATTACCCCATGGTGCTGAATGTGGTGCTGCATCGGCTCAATATTGATCACATTGAACAGATCCTGGAAATGGCTGAAGAGATGCAGGCGGACCATGTAGAACTGGCCAACAGCCAGTATTACGCCTGGGCCCTGAAGAATCGCGAGCACTTGATGCCCAGTCGCGAACAACTGGAACGCGCGGAGCAGGTCTGTAATGAGTTTCGGGCCCGTCTGGGCAACAAAATGAAGCTGTATTTCATTGTGCCGGACTATTATCAGGACCGGCCCAAGGCCTGCATGAATGGCTGGGGTACAGTGTTCCTTAATATTGCACCGGATGGCCTGGCGTTACCTTGCCATGAGGCGCGAATGTTGCCCGGGCTGGAATTCCCCAATCTGCGTGACCACGATGTGCGCACAATCTGGTATGAATCAGAGGCCTTTAATGCCTATCGCGGCGATGGCTGGATGAAAGAACCCTGCCGAAGTTGTGACGAAAAAGACAAGGACTTTGGCGGCTGCCGGTGCCAGGCTTTCATGCTCACCGGCGATGCCCGTAACGCTGATCCGGTGTGCGGCAAATCGCCCCATCACTCGCTCGTAACCGATCAGGTTGCACTAGCTCAGCAGCCTCCAATGGCAGACGATGAGGTGCGCCCCCTGATCATCTTCCGTGATGACGGGAACTCACGTCGGTTGTCTTGACGCTTACGCAGTCACCGTATACTACAGCCCTGGCTTCTCCTTTGTCAGCAAAGAGATGCCTGAATAGTCCAGCTTGAATGCTGCCCCCGATCGTATCGCTTTCCTAGCGCGGCGACCGTTAGTCCACTTATTCCCACAAATTGATATACACTGACTGAACCATTCAGTCAGTGTATGTGCTCGTGCGTGCTTGTCGGCACTGTAAGGCTTGAGCAAGATCAGTTA
>Ga0115567_10001179_pt1 | contig 26255 bp, 31 predicted proteins | sample COGITO_mtgs_1204_2_FD_88679 | JGI IMG/M metagenome (GOLD analysis project Ga0115567, IMG submission 88679) | Pelagic marine microbial communities from North Sea - COGITO_mtgs_120412 | ecosystem: Environmental > Aquatic > Marine > Epipelagic | place: Germany:Helgoland, sampling site Kabeltonne... | reverse complement strand
GCCCTGGCCGCCGCGCGCGCCGCGGCCGCTGCGCTCCGCGACCTCCGGGCCTCGGCCGCGCGCCTCGCGGCCGGGCTCGACGCACTCTCCTCGCGCTTCGCGGCCGCGGCTGGCGTGAGGCTGGTGCCGCGCGATCGCGCAGGCCTGCTCGGCAATGCTGATGCTTTCGCGAGGGCTGCGCGAGCCCTCGCTGAGCACGGCGCAGGCACGGCGGGGCGAGCGGCGACAGGCCGTGCGGGCGGAGGCTTCGATGCTGGGGCGCAGGCGGCTGTCGCTGCGGAGGCCCTCACGGCCTCTCGGCTGCCAGGCCACGCCAGCGCCTTCAGCGCCCACCTCCTCCCCGCGCTCGCGCGCCTCTCGGCCCTCCGCCGCCGCCCTGCTCTGCGCGCAGCACTCGACGCCTTGGACCGCCCGCCCGCGGCAAGCTGCCTCGAGGCACGAAAAGGGCTGCAGCGACAGGGAGCTCTCTTCGTCGCGTCTTGGCAAGATGGCTCTAGTGACGAGCACCCTGCAAGCAGGCGCGGCGAGATCGATAGCCGCAGCGCGGGCGGGCTTGCGGCGGCACTGGTGCTGCCAGTCGCGCTGTGGCTGGACGTGTGCCGCGCCGCTGGCGACGCGCGTGCTGCTGCAGTCGCGGTGCAAAGCCCATGCGCCGCTCTCGCTGATGGCGTGGAGGCGCTGGGCGAACTGAGTGGGCCGCGGGCTGCGGAGGCGGAAGTGCTTCTCGCTGAGGCGGGGGCGCTGCTGGCGACGGCGGCGGAGGTGGAGAGGCTCGGGGTGGCCGCGGAGGCGCCCGGCCCCCACCCGTTCTCGGCCTACACAGGCGGCGACCTCGTCACCCCGCACCGCCGCGTTCTCGCCTCCTTCCGCGCATCCCTCGTGTGCAGCGCCCCCGGCTCGCGCCCCGGCGGCACGCCGCGGCTCGGCGCGCGCGGCGCGGCGTGCGCCGTCACGCTCCTCAACGACCTTGTCGTCGTGGCCCTCGAGGGGGCAGCCTCCCCCGCGCACGCGGCCTCCCCCGCCGTCGGGTCCGACCCGCTCGCTCGCTTCGGCGCCGTGTGTGCCTCCCCGACCGAGGGCGCCGCCCGCGGCTCGTCCGCCAGCCCCAGCGGCGATGGCCACTCGGGGCACTCGTTCAGGAGCGGAGTGCTGGAGTGCCAGGCCGCCGCCGCGGGACTCGCTGCGGGACTCGCTGGGCTCTTCCCTGGCCCAGGTACCTCTGCGGCCTCGTCGCCCCCGTCGCCGTGCTCGCCCGTGTCCGCCGCCGGCACCGCAGCTTCAGGGGGCGAGGGCGCGACAAGTGTGCTGTACCTTCTCGACGTCGCCGTCGCCGCCGCGGACGCCCCGGGCTTCCCTGCCGCGCTTGCCGTGACCCCGTTGCGTCGCGAGGCGGGCCCACCCATGCTACTGGCGCTCTCGGACTATGAGGCGGGCCCACGGACTGTCCGTACCGTCCTTGCTCTCCATGCTGCTTGCGCGGCCGAGGCGGCCACCCATCGTAGCGCTCCATACGCAGCCGAGAGGCAGGGGCCTTGCGCCATCTGATGGTTTTGCGATAAGGAACGATGATTTGCAAGGGTCCACACTGACTGTAAACCTCAAAGGGACCTGTGCATGGAATGTCGGAGGACTCTCCTCGGGAGGGTCGTCTTGCCCGCCTCGACAGCTGCGACCCTCGCGGCGGCACGCCTCCGCAACATTTCGTGCCGCTGCTGTTCATTACAAAGAACGTACGATACCCGTTCCCACGCTGCTGCATCTCACTCCGCCTCAGCCCCGCAGGCAGAGGGGGCTGACGGAGACAGGGGCGAAAGAGGCGCAGCGGGTCTCCGCTGCCTGCGCAGGCTGTCGCGGTCTCCCCAAGAGCTGCAAGACCACAGCGAGCGCTTCATATACCACCATGTTCGCTAGCACCTGTGCACCGCTGCGTGCGCAAAGGGTCGCGCCGCGCACTGCGGCTCACACGTTCTCCTTGATGATTGACTCGAGCGTCCCGACGTTGGACCCTGGCCGACCAGTGCCCCTGCGCCTCAGCGCACGCGGGCGGCGGTGGAAGCCCTGGGAGTGCGTGCGCGCGGGCTGCACCTGCAAAGGCCTCGATCTTGGCGCCGCCCTTCCAGAAGTGGAACGCAGGCACGGAGCGGATCCCCTCACGTTTCATGAGCTTCGTCGCCTCAGGCGTCTGGTCGCCAATGCACTTGAGAAACACCGCGTCCGTGTACTTGTCGCTGCGCCCCACTCAAGGGGTGTTCAGTCGTTTCGAATCGATCTCAAGCACCCATAAGAGAGCATGCATCGCGCACCACGCCCCACCTGACCCAACTCCAGTGGCGCGATGCGCACCCACACCGCTGGTGTTGCGGAATGCGGACCTGAAGTCGTCGAACTTAGGTGCCATGACCTTACAGGGGCCGCACCATGTCGTTGAGTAGTCGATCACAACCAGCTTGTCCGCCGCTGCCGCGCAAGGGAATGCGGGTCAGAGCCCGCGCGCGACGCTAATCCCTGCACCCGGCGCTAGTTCACAAAGCGTCGCAACATCGACCCCGCACGGCCACATGAATCACTGCTTGCGTACGCATGAATCGTGTGGACCGTGCCACGCAATCATTGCCCCACAGCTCCTCCGGGGACCATCCCGGAGGCCACCTCAGAGGCCGCGCCGCGCCGCGCCGGGGTAAGGATGTCCTCAGCAAGATGCAGCAGCCCCTGGGCGTGGCTGGCACAACTGCACCCGGTAGATTTCGCTGCGATGCAGCGTGACCTTCTAGCTCCTAACCACCCAGTCAAATGCACTGGTGCATCGGTGCACTTGTGAGTAGCGGCCTCTTCTGTCTGTCCCAAAGTCTGGGCCAGCCGGCCTCAGGACTCAGTGGCTCTCGGAGAATTCCGAGGACGCAGGGCAAGCTGGTCAGCCGCGGGCAACGATGCCTGGCGATATACCAGTGTTGGCGATGACTTCATCGAACTCAGCCTCTGACGTGATGTCCTTAACAACCATCTTCAGCGCGGGGCGCCCCTGGCGCCGGCTCGCCGAGGTAGAAGCCACTGCGGGTACTCCGGAGCGAAGCCCCAGTGAGGGGGCGGCACCCGGCATGAATGCCGAGGCCAGGGCAGGAAGCGCGAGGGCCACCAGAGCAGACTTGACCATCGTCGTTCCTGTCAGATGGCGCGCCCGGTGAGCATCAGCGAGCGATCTCGGTGGCCCGGGATGTGCCGGCCGAGCACTCAAATCAGGCGTCACACAAGTGCAAGAGCTCCGCGACACGAAAACTTTCGGGCGGGAACATCGTTGCATACGATGACATTGGGCGTGTTCTGCGTGAAGTACGACACGGCGCGGGACGGGCGCGCACGGGGAGGCAGCCGCGGAGGGATCTCACCTGTCAGGGAAGCCTTGTAACAGGTTTACAAGGTGGGAACGAAGGGTCCTGTGAGAGGGGTGGGATGTCGTGATTCCTCGACACAGACACGGACATATTCAAACTTGACATTGAGACTCCAACAACTTTCGTGTGTTGCCTAAATTAAGGTCACTCAACCCTGCGACTTTTCATTGACTCACCACAAAGGGTATGCACACCAGCCCTGCTTGACACGCTCCAGTGCGCGCCGTGGGCTTGCCAAGCCAGTTCCTGCAGTAAGACGAGCTAGTCTGTCCATGTTCGTAACCTTCCCTGCACTTGGAGCTGCACGAAAGTGCTTCATACTCCACTTCGGGGCTGTGGCTGCAGCTGGCAGCAGCGCTGCCAGCGCAGCGTGGTGTGCGAGATGTAGCAGCAGCACGCAGTAGCTGCGCAACCGTGGTGACGGCATGTCGTTTTTACCTACATATGATCGTGTCATTCGAGACCCACTGCGCTGACGCCGAACTGTCTTGGGCAGACCATGGGGATGCTTCCGTACGTCGTGGGGTACCGCGCCGGCTACAAGGCTGCCAGCGCCGCAGACGGGCCTGGTGGCAGTGGCTATGACGCTGCTTACCGCACTGGCATGCAGGTCAGGGTTTGACACCCATGCTGGGGTTCGAGCAACTGCGTGGATCTTGCCTGCCTCCTGATAGGAGTCGAGCAGCTGCGTTAAACCGTCAGCTACCCGTTGCTGGGAGTCGAGCATCTGCTTCTGACCCGCCTTGACAGTCACTGCTGCGCTATCTCATTTGAAGCACTGCGCTCTTCGTTCCCGTTGACGTTCCCGTTGAACAGCTTATGACTGGTGGGGTCACGTGGCGAACAGGCCGGTATGCTTTCGGTCCAAAACAAGCTCAGCTTCCTTGACTCAATGAAGCGCGCGAAGCTGGCGTACAACGCGTCTCAGGGCGTCGGTGCCTAATCGGCTGCACGACAGGCAAGCTACCGTTCCCTCCCTTACCTCTGGGACTCGCCACTGCGCGCCTCGCGATCGGTTTCCAGAGGTAGGTTGCCAGAGGTCGGGACCAGAAGGGGAAACAGCCAGCTGTGGCCTTGCTGTCTACCTGCCCGGACACGCTGGGGTGGGCGGGCAATCTGCTGTCTGCGCTGGAGTTCTGTTTAAGGCACCTCTTCTCTAATTCTGCGGTGCGACTTTCCAGGCACTTTGGGGCAGGCCTTCCGGCGGCGGCGGCGGCAATGCAGCTGGCTGCAGTCACCGGATATGTTGAGAGCAGAGGCGCTGGTCGTGGGTATCTTGGGAGGGCCTGGGACCCTACGGCCAGCCAATTCCGGGTACGGACGTGCCTGGTGTGGTGTGGGCTGTGGCGCAGTAGGGATGTGAGAACTAGCGGAAGTTAGAGAGATGGCGGTTCGCAAGTTTTGAGGCGCGAATGAAGCAACTCGAGACGGCTGTGCATGCGCTGGTCAAGATGCTTAGCTTGACGCCTGCTGTCGCCTGATCAAGAGCGCGGGCGTGAGAGGATGTTTCGAGTTTACTGAAGGGATGGAAATTCGACTCGAGATTATCGCTTTCGAGCAAAGAGCTCTTCCCCTTGGAGAAATACATGTAGGCTGGGTCTTCTCACGCATCCAGAAGCTGAGGCGTAGCCGACTAGCTGGCCAAGTCCGTAGCGTTGATGCATCGCGCACTTCCACCCTTGCCGACAGGGGTTTTGCGCCCTTGGATCAACACAAGCACGATCTCAGCAGAAGACATGTCGCTGACATAAGTCCGTTCCGGAAAAGCACTCAATTTTAGATTTTATCCGAATTTTTTCGTGAATCTGTGAAACGAGCCCACCACCGCCACGGGTGCCCCCCGCAACGCCCGAGGGCGTCTATTGGGCCAGGCCGCGATTCTAGACTCCTCGCCAAGACCTCGACGAAACTGTTCTTCTAGATGAACGCAACCGCAGAACCGTACACGCGGCGGCGAACGCGCGCTCTCTCGGCCCGGGAGGCCAAGGGCAGTGCCAACCTCCCTTCGTCACATGCCGATGCAATGCAAAGCGACACGCAGGTTAGCCCGTGATTCATCCCAAAAACGTAAGCAGCAAGTTCTCACTCAGTGTCCCTTGTGGCTTTCCGTATAGCCGTTTGGCGAGCTGAATGACCACGCTAGGGACAGCAGAGTCCCCACAAGCTTTTCCCGCCCAGATGCTCGGCAGGCTGGCCGGTTTGGGTTTACTGCCCACCCATTCAGCGGAGGCCGCAGTGGGACGATGGACTTTGAGCACAATGGCTAGGCAGATATCTTGCGCCCCAAATTCATCGCCGACTCTGAGTGCTCTGTTTGTGGACAGGTGGCTGCACAGCCCCGCGGCGTCAGACTGACAAAACGCGAATTTCCGCACCTCCGCCAGCGATACGACTGGGACTGTGGACTTGTTTGCTGCCAGGTCTTACAACACCATTTAGTTAATTTGTTCTATGGAAGGTTTGTGTTGCGCGCTTGTTGCTAGGTTAAGTCCTGGAGAGGGCAGCTCGCCCCTCCGGCCCCGTCACCGAGCAACAAGAGGAGAGCAGCACAATGCTGTCTCTCAGCGTAGGAGGAGTGCCTGTAGTTCATATGCTAGCGTGCGATCAGATCTAGAGACTTGTGGCAGACGTCTCTCGACGGAAAGGGTTAGGCGCTCTCACCGCCGCTGCCGGGATTGGTCGGGACGGGCGCCTGTTGCAGCTCTCCGTGCAAGCGCTGAGTCGCGTTCGCGCGCCAAACAGATGTGTCTCAAGTGGGTACATCGAGCTCAGCCATTTGCCAAGATTGTACAGCGGTGCCCAACGCAGTCTACGTGGTCCATCGACCTTGCTTATCTGCTTCAGGCCTTCCCGCCTTCCCGCCAATCCCTAGTCCTGTGTTCGCTCTCGCGCTGCGGATGGGAGTGCTGAGCTGGTGTATCGGGTCTGCAGGGGTTCGGTATCGCTGCACGGTACCATACAATCACGTGGGGTGCCAACGAGAGCTACAAGGCGATCGACTACTACAAAGAGAACCTTGAGTCCGACGCGTCACGCGTAAACCAGCTGTTTGAACGCGCCGCTGAGCGTGGGCTGCTCATCAAGCTCGGCTCTGTCTCGATGGACGAAATCATCGAGGCGATCGCGTCCGACACGTGTGTGGGTATTTTGCTGGTCGATACGCTCAAGTTCGAGGACGGCTGTGCGGCGAATGTTCTTCCGCATTCGGGGAAGCGCAAGGCCAAGAGCGTCGCACAAAGCGCAGAGGACGGTGAGGAAGCCGACGGCACAGTGCGGCGAATGGCACACTCGCTGCCCGGTGGGCGCATCAATAAGGACCGCGGATTCGTGGGGCACTACGTTGTGCTTGTGTCGTACCGCGCGGAGGACCAAACCTTCCAGGTCTCGGACCCTGGCGTCGCTGCGGAGCGGCGCACAATCCACCGCGACGCGCTGGAGGCAGCCCGGAAGCAGCATGGCACGGACGAAGACCTGCTCGTCATCGACTTGTCCGACGCTGCTGATGCCGCTGACAGCGCACCTGCGGAGGGAGGGGGTTCCGGGAAGCGCAGGGGCGTGTGAGCGGCGCGGCCCGCCGCATTGGGGCCGACTAACTAGTTACACAGTACACAGTTGAAAAGTGCCCCGCTCACTGTGTGAGGCGCCCTTGCGTTGCCAGAATTCTCCTTGCAGACCCATTATTCATCATTGACGGAATAGTTACGGTGGGCCTGATTTGGGATTGAGCGCGCTGGCGCTCACGTCCGGCCGTTCCTGCCCCCCAGCGCCGAGTAAGCAGCTCTCCTTTGTTGGTCCCTATTGCGCGCACTACCCTGCGGCCTTGCCTTTGCTGCCCGCCCTGCAGACAGAACGCGTGCAACATCAGCTGTCGGCGCATCTGCAATCGGCCGGACGGGACTGCCTTCGCGCTGTGCGCCGGAACGAACCCCCTTGCCCGCACATGCTGTTGTCTCCCTCGCGACACGCAGCAGCGGGTCAGGTGGGGTGGTTACCGTTTCCCCCCAAACAACTTGACCAGCCCGAGCATGCGGCCAACCATTCCTTTGCCTTTCTTGCGTTGCCCGCCAGATGCTGCGAGGAGCGCCGGCGAATTGGGCGACATCGGTTGATAGTCGGGCTGGTCGCTCCCTGCTTCCCCCAAGGCCCGCGCCCGCGTCACCTCTCGGCCAGCGGCGCTCGCGCAACGGGGTGGACGAGGAGCCCACCGTTGCCCTGCGAAGTGGGTGGCGCTTGCAGCGCAACGCCCTTCGCCCATGGATCTTGCCGGCCCGAGGGCGTCACATTCAATGACCGCACCTGCGGATGACCGTGATCGCCTGAGCAAGGCGCTTGCGCTCGCAAAGAGCAGCGCCATACTCCGGGGAGAGTGGGCGAACTACAACCTTATGCTCTTCATCATGGGTATGGCCCAACGACTGTCGAGGCCACGAATCCTCGTTCGAGGGCACCCGCAAGTTGACTTCGGCCGCATCTCCACCCCTTGGCGCGCCGAATGTCGAATACGCAGGCTGCCTGCAAGCCCGGGACCGCGCTGTCACTGCGTCTTGTAGATTCAAGTCGCAGCCGGGCGATATTGCGGTGAGAAGATACGCACGATTGCCAGTAGAAACCCCTGCATACGACTCTTGGCAAAGTATCCAGGAAGGGAAAACACCTCTGCGGCTGGAGTGGTGCGAGGGTCGTCGGCGCCGTGCCGGAAGACCAAGGCTCCTCGGTTGGCCTGCGTCTACTCTCTCTCTCCTTTTGTCCCATCACATGTTGGTAATACTTTCCAGAGCAAGCCGCGTTCCCCTCTTGCATCAACTGCATCACAATGAGTCGGGTTCAGAGCCAGCAGGAATCGCTTTCGCTTGTGCACGGCACACCAGGCGCTCTGCCCTAAGGAGGGCACAAGCATACATCGGAGAAGCCCCCGCAGAGGTCAAAGCCGTTGTTTCCCCACATGTTGGCCCCCTGAGAGCGCTGCGAGAATCGCTGCGGGTCCGCTCGCTCCTCCCCGTCTCGCTTCTCGTGAGCGCGAGAGAATGCCAGCAACAGATCGATGCTGCACAAGCAGATCTAACGTCGGCACATGGCTATAGGCTACTAGGGCCGTTTCGGACGCTCCAATTTTCTCAATAAATCATCATCATCCGCACAATTCCCCGTACCAAAACCCTGAAAAAGGGCGAGCTTTTTCAGGGTTTTTCGAAACTTCGAGCGAGGGGAAAAGCACCGTTTTGAAAGCACGGTACTGCTTGGTCGGGAGGATCTGTGGCGCACATCCATCTCGACAAACGCGCTCTAGCGCTCAGTCAGGCTTCCAAACAGCAAGTGAAAGCAACTTGGTTGCGTGGAGACGCTGAAAATTTGCGCGGTGATCGCTTGGCGACCCATATTTGCGTGGACTTGCGAAAGGCGACCAGCGCCTGCCTCAAGCCGCATCCGAACAGCGTGAGCGGGAACTTCCGCGATGGACGGACTCCTGATCGATGTGGAGAACCGTGCAAGTGCTGCGATGCGGGCCCCTGCTGGCAAGCAGGTTCGCTCTTTACCAGTCAGCAGCGCCGCCTAGCGATTGCGGCTAGAGTCGCGAACGTAAGCGCAACCAGCGCGCAATGCTGGCTAGTGATGAGCTCCAATTCTGGGGGGATGTACATCTCTTCCCTCTCCGAATCCCCAATGCATCGCCGTGTGTCCTGCGCCAAATCAGCCGGCGCCGAAAGTGACGACACCTGGGTGTTTAGGGGCTCGGCGGCGGCGGCGGACTTTCGGCAAAGGGTGGGGTGCGTACTCCCATCTTGTCACTTGACTCACCTGAATGGTGGCCATGGTTCCAGATGAGACTACAGACTGATTTGAATGCGAGCTACTCTCGCAAGACTGCTCCATTCACCGAAGGAATCGGGGTCGGAAGGTCAACATCCCGCGCAGCGGACCTGACTAGGTTGGATGCGGTGTGAACGTGCAGGTGCAGCAAACTCCGAAGCGTCGTGCGCTGGGCGATATCACCAATAGCCGCTCGAACGCCAAGCCTGGCCTTGGAACGCCGGCCGGGGCTAGCAAGGGGCTCGGGTCGAGCGTGAAAGCTGCGAGCGTGAGCAAGATTAGCGTGTTCACGCCCAAAAAGGTCGAGGCCGTTGAGGATGTCGATACTGCATCGCGGATGGCGGATCCTGAGATGCCTTTTTCGGATGCTACGCTCGAGGCATCGCTCGGCCTGCTGCTTGCAGCAGAGGCTGGCTCGGAGCTGCGCGTGGGCGGTCCTCTGCTTCCCGACACGCTGGACTTCCGGCCTGCTGAGCTGGAGGATGCGCCAGAATCGGCTGGCTGCAGACCGGGCGAGGATGACGGAATGCTCGCAATGCTGCTGGAGGAAGAAGAGGACGACGCGCGGCTGCACGATTTCGATCTCGACGCGCTCGCCGTGCGGGACGACGCCAGCGACTGAGGGAGCTCCCCGCGCTGCCACGCACGTCCCCAGGCCGCCGCCAACGCCTCTAGGCCGGTGCGCGCAGACATAGCCCATGCCGGGGCCAGCCCATCTTCACTAGGATAGACACTTGGTACCCCAGAAAGTGGGCAACAATGAGAGTGAGTGAGTGATGAGTGAGTGAGTTGTAATTGAATAAATTCTTACCACCAGGGCCCAGTCACCTGACGGAGACACCCAAGGCACGAGAGGATGGGTGCGTGTGAGCGCGCTCCTCGACTTCCACAGGGCAGGGCTGGACCGTTTGCAGCTCCAACCGCAAACTCGTCACAAGTCGAGTGTAAAATGTGTGTATTGACACGCTCTCTCACTTTGCGTTCACGCCCGCCTTCTCAACGCCTGACTCCTCATCGAGATCGTCGCCCGAGTCGACATCCTCGCCAGTCTCCACATTCTGGTCCGACGAGTGGACCATGTTCTTTCCCTGCCACGCACGTGCGCCGTATACGAGCGTGTCCGAGAGCGGCTCCCCGGTACGGATCGTGTCCGAGCGTGCATGCAGCCGGTTCGCAACATCCTGCGCGTCTGCCGGCACGTCCGTAAGCGCCCAGTCATTCCGCTGATACTCGCCGGTGCCACTCTTGATGTACCCATGGTGCTCATCGCCGTAAAGCATCTTGAGATTCTTCGGATCACTGTGCTCCATGCTCCCGAAATGCTCGTCCTGCGCGCTCGTGTCTGGCTCGTGCGAGAGCTGTTCTTTGTATTTGTCGGATGAGACAAAGTCGTCATCGAGCGGACGCCCAAGCTCTCCGCTGCCGTCCACAAGCTGGCGATTTTCGTCGGAGTCCGCCTTCCACCCCTGCGACTTCATCGCGTGGTTCTCGAATCCCCACTGCGGGTCATCCATCTCATCGTACTCGCCCCCATCTTCTTCGTCGTCGTCCAGAGGAATCGACTGACGCTGCTCATTCGGGTCGAGCCCGAAGCCATCCACCTTGATCCCTTGAGACTCGAGCCATTCTTTATGCCAATCTGGCTTCTTTGCCGCCGAGAGCGGCAAGTCCTCGTACACACCTTCCGAGCCAGGATTGTCGGTGTCCTCGAGATCATCGTTGGCCGCGACACCCTCTGAGTACGACAAGTCGATGTCGCCGGTTCCCAGCCCCTTTTTCCACGGAGGCGTGGAGTAGATCTTGGGGGCAAGACCCGTGTGCTGGAAGGACACGAAGTTGTCCCCCGCCCCGAGCTGCTTGTCCCCAAGAATCAGGTGGTGCCGCGAGTTCTCGGGAATAAGTTTATGCCACTCGTGGTTGTACGCGTCGGGCTTGGTCTTCTTGAGGTACGGGTCGAGGGGGAGCCCTGTCACCGTGTCCACATTCTCGCCCGCCTTCGCGTCATCTTCGACATCATCCTGCCACACCTCGTGGCAAGGCCTCTTCCCGTCGCAAGAATTCATGTGCTTGCCAGCCAGAACCTGCGTATGCGCCTTCTTCATCACCTGACCGTGGCCCTTCTGCGGGACCTTGACGAATTGGTCACCAACGAACGGAATCAGGGTCTTCGATCCTCCGTGCCCAGCACGGTATCGTGCCGCGCTCTCGCGCTTCTCCTGTGCAGTCACCTTCCGCTTCATCTGGTCCTGAATACGCGCCTCGACCGTCGGGTCTTGGGAAAGATCGCCTGTCTTGAGCTTTTCCTTCATCGCGTTGATGCGCGCCTTCCGAAGCATCACCCGCTCCTTGAGGAACTTGAGCTTCAGTGCCTTGTTGTCCGCCGCCAGCAGCACATTGCTATGTCGCAGCATGGAGTTCTCCTTCGTCTCGTCCTGCAGCTCATGCGTGAGTCGCTTAACCACCATCGCCTTTCGGCGAGCAACCAGCTGCGCCTCGGCGCGCTTCTCCTGCGGGCCACGGCAAGGGCAGTCAGGCGCTGGAAGAGTCTGCCTCGGGATCTAGTCATCACCACCCGTGACAAACGAACCAAGCTTGTAGCTCAGAATCAAATTTCAGCCACGACACGGGCGCACCTGCAGCTTGAGCTCGCGGTCCTCGCGCTCCAGCACCTTGTTCTTCGCAGCGACCCGGCTGTACTGCCGCCGGGCGGCTCGGATCGATTCAAGGCGTTCGATGGGGCCAGAATGACGCCCAACCAAGAGAGAGATTCCGACCAGGCAGCATGCTGCGACCAGGAGTGCAGCCACTGCCACGCTCCGGACGCGCACCTGCGCTTCCATCGCCATCCCACTCTGCGACTTTTCGTCTTCGGGCACCGAGGGTTGCCTAATAAAAGACTTCGCAAAAGTGATTTTCGAAGTCTTTAGTTCACTTTTGCGACAAAAGTGACTACATTTTACTTAACCTCTTGCCAGAACTCTATTTCTGTCTTCCCAGTAGCTCGACGTCTGCCCCCTCCCAGCCATGGCTAAGGGGTCGCTTGTCGAGGACAATGTCGTCTATGGGGCGCTTCCGCAGCGGGATATTGAGGTGTGTTGACCCTGCTTGTAGAAGAGTCATTTTACCCTTCAGCGGTGCGCGCTTTCGTGCTGGTATGCTGGATCGATGGAAATAGCAGCGGGAGGCGGACGCGTCTTGTGGCTCGCAATGGTCACCGGGAACACAGGGGCAGGTGGCCGGTTCAGGCTGTTCAAAACAGTTGTTACAGGTTTGATGAGCTCGTTCCGTCCTGTACAGAATAGCGGCGGAGCGGCTTGCGCGCAGTACCATGGGTGTAGCGGATTCTGCCTGCAGCGTTGTCTAAACGTGGCGCCTGCTGTGTATGTAGCACTGTGGCGTGGTGAGACCATTGTGTCGGTCATTTTTGAGGCATGAAACGGTTTTCTGTGTAGGGATGGTTCCCGAGCTGTGTTTTTTGGGGTGCACAGTGGCGCGGTTGGTCTCGACGCGTGCCCCGACGGGCTGTACCCTTGCAATGCATCTTGCCCTTGCTCGCACGCCACATGGTGCTGTGACGGCAGCGCATAATGGATGTGGTCTTGTGCTGAAGTACTGATCCACCGCGTGCGTGCAGGCCTTCGGTGCCGTCGCCCCCCGCCGCCAGGCCTCGAACCGGCGTATCACCATGATCGCCGGCGCGGTGGCTATGGCAATGGCCCTCACTGCACTTATCTTCGTGGTGGCTACCCCTGCTGAGGAGTCGGCGCAGCCGGCTGCGATGCAGTGGCAGTCGCTCGCCCAGAAGGCGGTTCGCACGACCAAGCTCCAGGAGGACGCCGGCTCCGAGGAGGCCGGTTCTGGTGCCGACGCTGGCTCGGGCGATGCCGAGGCTGTCCACGAGCCTGGCTTCGTCATTGCGACCACCGATGACTCTTCCCCCCCGCCCGTTGCCTCGGGCGCGACATTCCACCACATCAAGAACTTCGCGGGCACGGAGCAGATGATGAACAACGGCGAGGTTGCCGCCCAGGGCGCCGGCGCCGACTTCCAGAACGGCGAGGTCGTCGGCGCTGGCGTGCACGTCGCCTCGGGCATTGGCTCGGGCGACGGCGTGACTGTCGGCTCCGGTGTCATCAACGGCCAGGGCGTAACTGTTGGTTCTGGCGAGGGTATGGGCACTGGGATGTTCGCGGGCTCGGGCGAGGGCACCGGAATGATGGTTGGAATCGGCTCCGGTGTCGGCTCTGGCCACATGATCACTGTCGGTGACGGCTTTGTTGAGGGCAAGGGCATCCTGGAAAACTACGAGGGCCACGACATGTTCATCGTGTCCGGCTCTGGCTCTGGGACCGGTATCTCGGTCACTGACGGCTACGGCTCTGGCACCATGGTGAACGTCGGCAACGGGCAGGGCTCGGGAACCAACGTTGTGGTCGGCGACGGCCACGTCTCTGGTGCGGATATCGCCGGCGACAACGGCGAGCTGTCCGGGGCGGACCTCACGGCCGGCCACGGTGAGGGCTCTGGCACTGACGTGTCGGTGGCGAACGGCACTGGCTCCGGCGACGGCGTCTTTGTCGGCTCCGGCTCCGGCGAGGGCACTGGCTTCCTTGTCGGCGACGCCCAGTAAACGACTCGCGTGCGAGAAGGGACGCTGCAAGAAGAGTTGGTGACTGCGTGGGCAGTGCCCCCCTTCCCCAGCGCTCTCTGAAGTGTGTGGAGGCATGGGCCACTAGTGCCCCGCCGGGGCCGCAATCGTGGCGCCGGTCGGGGCGGGGCTTGTGTCTGGATGGTGTGGTAAGGCTGTCGGCCCGGGACGTGCGGCTGGTGGCAGGGTAGAGTTGGCAGGTTCACGCGTGGTGAGTGATGGCCAGGCAAGAGTTGATTACAACTGGCAGCATTCTACCTATCGCGTCGCGTGCATGCGCGTCTCACTCAGTCTTCATAATCTCGCGTAGGGCGACAGTTGCGTAGCAACCTCGCGGGAGTCGGAAGCGAAGGAGCAACACATCCTCAGTTCCGCCCTCCTCTGAATCTTCCCACTCGTGCTCGAGCAGTTCCGGGCGCGCGAGCAGTGCACGATAGCCCCCTGAGAGGTGGCGGGCGAATTCGCCCATGCGCGCCCCGGGATCCGCAAGCGTTGCGCCCTCTCGACCAAGCAGGTCGGCGTAGGCGCCCTCAAGGTGCGGTGGGTAGCGCACACCGCGCCCAGGGAGTGGAAGCACCACGTCGGCGAGTGAGAATCGCCCACTTGCCGCCTCCTCAGCACTGAGCTCCCGCACCCGCTCATCCGTCGCCCCAGCGCAACCGTCCTCGTCTGCCTTGTCCGAGTCTCCCTCCTCCCCCTTGCACGTCTCGGACCGGGATCGCTTTCGCGAATGCTTCGCGTCGTCCGTCGAATCGTCGGCGTCGCCGCTGCCCTCCTCGCCACGGCTTGCCTCTCCCCGTAGCGCTGCGAGCACGCGCGCCTGTCGCGCCATCGCAACGCGCGTCCACACCAGGTCGCCTGCCACCGGGGACCCACCAAACTCCGCGAGACGCCTGCGTTCCGCCGCTTACCCGCTCACGGCCTGCCCACCGTCCACGCACAAAGCCTTTCCCAAGAGGGGTGGGGGTAGCGGGGGGGGCAAGGAGGAGGCTGAGCGGGGCGCGAGCCGAGTGGCGACGCAGTTGAAGAGGAGCGACTGGTAGGACTGGATGTAGAGCGAGCGCGTCGTATGAGGTACCGCCCGCAGCGCCTCCGCGAACGCATCGTCGCCGAATCGCACCAGCCCTGGCCACGCTCACCCGCGTGACGCCCCGCCAGCACTGCCGTGTGCCCCGCGTGGCGGCAAGGTGCGTGGCGCGGCACTCTGCGCGCTGCGCAGGCTCACCTTTGAAGACAATTTGGTGGATGCGGCAGCCGCGCCCCCCCGCCGGAAGCAGCTGCAGCGCCCGCCGCGCACTCCCACCCGACTCCCACTCTGCCACAGCCTGCGCCGTGGCTTCCTGCGACCCCTGCTCGCCCGTTGGTTCAACTGGCAGGACTCCCTGCCCGTCGAAACAGGTCCCGCGCGGGCGCGCGCAAGAAAGGGGGCTTCACCTGGCTGTGGAGGAGCGCGCAGAGAGCGCCGCGCAGATCCCCGCGGACGAGTGCAGCGCCGACGCCGGAGGCGCGGTCGTTTCGTGCGCCGCCCTCGCTGCCCGCGCGCCCCACTCGCTGCTCCCCGTAGTAGTTGACGAATCCTGTTCGTGCCACCTCTGCGAGCGCCAAGGCCACCCCCGCGCGCCCGCCTGCGCTGCTCACGCCACGCACACGCACCACAAAGGCGTTGCCTGCGAGCTCGCCCAGCGCCAGCGCCCTAGGACGCGCAGCGGGCCTCGCGCGCCCTAGCGCAAGTCCACCGCGCAGGGCGACTCGAGCGGCGTGCAGTTGCGAGGGGCGGACGCCGCGTGCAGCGACGAGCTGACACGTGACTCCCACCTTGTCCTTGGTTCCAGCGTACGAGAGCGCGGCCTGACCGACCCCAAGCGCCCGAGCCAGCTGACCTAAGGCCTCGAAGTGCTCCATCCCGCGCTTGCGTAGCGAGAAAACCGCCCACCACGCTTCCCCTGTGCCCTTTGAGCCCTTTGGCCCCCTCGACTCGTCGGCGCTCTCTTCCAGCCGTCCCGGGCGCGTGCGCTTCCCGCCCCGCGGGAGGCGGCGCGAAACGCAGAGACACTCTTTGTTGGCGCGACGCTCGGTAGACGCAGAGAGGAACGGCAGCGTGCGGGCCAACGCCTGGTGCAGCGCTGTCCGCGCCGCGCGGTTTGCGCCCTCCGCAATCCTCACGTACGCGCCTCCTGCGTGCTCATCCGCACTGGTGCGAGACATCACTGCGAAGCGCTGCAGGGCCAAAAGGTCTGCCGCCGACAGCAGCCGCGCGATCGTCGCCCACGCCGCGTCGCGCCTGACGTGTACCTTCACGCGAAGTCCCCTGGCGCTGTCCGTGGCGCCCTCCGGCACTGTCCTTGACTCACACCACGGCCAACGCACCTTGAGTGCCCTGTGCACCGCAGCGCGCCCCTCCTTGTCTGCCGCCGAGTCGCCGCCCGGCAGCGTGAAAGTCTTAGTACAGCTGGCTGCTCCCTCTTCCTCGAGGTTCAAGCCTGCGCCCCCCCGCGCTTCCTCTGATGCAGCCCACGCTTCCAGCTCCCGCACGGTTTCCTGTGGCAAGAGATCTGCCAGCTCTGCCTCGCACTCTCTGCTCGCCTTCACCTCGCCCGCCGCCGATTTCAGGTGCATATCCCTCCCCTGGGGCGTCCCACCACTCTGCACCGCAGTGTTCCTCCCGCAGGCAGCCTTGTGGACTAGCTTTTTCAGTCCTGGGTCGAGAAGGCTGCGAACAGCTCCGTCTCCTCCTCCTGGATTAGCTACGTCCTGCGATAGCGGAGCGCTCTCGCTCGATGCAGCTTGGGAGGGTGAAGGCTCCGGAATGAGGAACTCGAGCGAACCTTCCTCGGCATCCTTGTCTGTGACGGTAATGACCTCGCCAGCCAGCGTGATCTCATTGACACAGAAATCTTCGGGGTGCACCTTGATGCGCCCACAGAACCCAGGCGCCTGACCAAGGAATCCCCGCATGCCCCCTGTCGCGAAGAGCGCGTCGGGCGTGCAGTCCTTCGGCTGAATTCCTAAGAGTGCGGAAAGCCACTTTGTAGTGATAATTTCGCCCATGATGCTGATATCGCAGGGCAGACTCCTTTGGCCTGTGTTTGTTGAGGCTCCGGACAGCAGCGGTCGCGACAGAGCTCCCGCAATATCCGAGGCGGGCCCTTAAAAAAGCAGGTCTCCGCCACTTTTGAGGTGACGAATAAACTTTCTACACTTTAGATTTGAGTCAACCCTCTTGGTTGACCTTTGCGAGTTTCCTCGGAGGCAGGCAGAGCCGGCGGGCTCCAGACGCCTGGGCTGTTCAGCGTCTGGAGCAGCTCTGAGGCAACTAGTAATCGCGGCGCGCGCATCAGCGTGCGCCCGCGGCAGCAAGGATGAACATGTTTTCCAACAGGCCGTACTGCACCGTCGGGGATGTCGAGAGCGAGGGCGACATGACTAAGTTCACCGTCACCTTCGGGCGCGTGCGCACATGCTCGTTCGGCGACAAGATCCAGTCGTCCCCGATCAAAGCAGGGGGTGGATCGTGGATCGTCGTATATTTCCCGAAGGTGGGAGCGGTTCCCCTCCTGAGGCTTCTTGCCGCGCAGAGGGACTTGGGACTAAGACATGTCCGGATCGTGGGATTGTGGGATGTGTGGTTCTGGAAAGGCTCCTGACGAACAACCAGCTGTATCTTTTGGTCGAAATATTAGGGGTGGTGATTCATGCGAATGGGCCATCGCTTTGATTTTCAAGAGTGCTCAACTGAGCGCTGTGCGCTGGCTCCTGGTCCCTGCATTAAGTTCCGCACCGCTGTACAGCGAAGCCTGATAGCAATACCGGACCCTATTTTTCAGGGGTTTCTGTACAGCGAAGCCTGATAGCAATACCGGACCCTATTTTTCAGGGGTTTACGGATCCTGACTATGCTTCTATGTACATCACGTCCAATGACTGCGAGATGGATGAGGGTGACGCCGACAACCCCGATCGCATCACGACTCAGGCCTTTGCGTCCATCAAGGTCAGGGCCCTAGCCAAGGCGTGCACGACCTATCATTGTGCAAAACGGCGAGAAATAGCGTCTGTCGGGTGGCATGCGGGATATGTGGGCAAAGATTTCCCGAGCGCGAGAACGCGAGGGAGCGGCAAATGCTGACCAGGCCTTGGGCACCGTTGTGTGGGACCAAGGTTGAGATGATTCCAGAGCCGCCGACCGCGGGTCCTGGGAAAAAGAAAGGCGCTGGTGGTGGTGGGGACGAAGACGATGACGACGAGGAGGATGAGGACGGCTCTGTTGCCTCCTCGGCTGCATCCGAGTCGACCAAGGTACTGTCCCGCAGCCCCTGCCTCTGCTCCCGAAGCCCTATGTGGTTCACCTGTGTTGTGCGTACTGAGTCTGCGCGGGGGCGGCAAACAGGCATCCGGGAGCCGCAAGTCGGGAGCAACTGGTTCGCAGCGGGGCTCGCAGCGCTCTGGGTCACGACGTTCCGGCTCGCAAGCGGGCTCGCAGGCTGGTGCCGCTGGGGCAGGACCAGTCACGGTGGAGCCGATCATCCGTGAGCTCTCGCAGCTTTACACAAACAAAGAGTCCTCCTGGGGTTTTGAGAAGCTCTTTGATATCGGAAAACTGTACAAATTCTCCGAAGGGTATATGATATGTCCTGGCGACCCGCCGAATCCTGAGAAGCTCCAAGACGGCTACATCACGATCAGTGTCGAGATCTTCTCTGCGCAGGGCATCCACATGGAGGACCCGGAGCTAGAGCCGGAGCTCACGCATTCAGGACGGCAACGTGTGAATTGGACTGTGCACAACATAAAACGCCTCACCGAAAAGATTGGCCCCAAGAAGCGGCTCTCTTCGTCGGAGTTCGACTCGGATGGCAATTGGTACTTTGACCTTTATCCCAACGGCTTCAACTGCCCTGAGGGCGAGGGCTGGATGTCGTTCTACCTCCATTCAACACGACGGCAGGTCGAGCTTGGCGAGGTGTACAAGGTGTGGTTTCGTCTTGGGTTGCGCAAGATCAACCCGCTCCAAGAAGACGTTGAGTCAGACACATTCGACCCAGTGTTCTTTCCGCCCTCGTCCTCATGCGTGTCAGTCTTCACTCCCAAGGCGAAGTGCTTCGGCAAGCAGCGCTTTATCAATCTTAGCACTATCGCCAAGGGTCGTGGGGGTCCGGACGGCGCCAAGGAGTTCACCATTGGCAACTTTGAGTCCGGCGGCTCCTGCACGTTTGTGCTCGACATGCTCGTGACAGACGATGAGGTATGGCAGGTGCAGCACATGGTGCACGAGCGCGAGGTCTTTGGCGTACTGCAGAACAAGTGCTCTGAGACCGACGAGGAGTTCAAGCCGGACTGGATGCCCGGGGGCGGCAAGGTAACGTGCTACCACTGTGGAAAGACATACTCCAAGGAGGTGACCAACTACCAGGCGCGGATGGAGGAGTATGGTTACGAATTAGGACGTGAGTATATCACAGGCATTCTCATGCGCGAGGAGGAGCACTGGCTCGACGGCGCCATCAAGAAACTCAATGTCGCCGACAAGGTTGACCAGGCGGTAAAGGCTATCACCTCGCGAGTCGCCAAGATGCGCATGAAAAAAGCAGGACAGGAGACTCAGGTGGATGATGATGATGATGAGGAGGAGGAGGAGTTGGACGAGAGCAAGCTGGCGGAGATGTCAGATGCGGAACGCGAGAGCGCGCGCAAAAAAATAGAAAAAGAGCGAAACTTGCAGCGGCGATTCGAGGAACGCATCAAGGCGTTGCGTCTCGAGGTCGAGGACGCGCACTTTTCCAAGCCTGTGTGCTCCAAGTGCGCAGAGAAGCGCAAGATGCTCCAGAACTGTCGCGCGATCTGGGCGGGCGAGCCTGACAAGGCAGGCGCAGCCTACTTTTCGGACCAAAACGCTTGCGTGATCCCCAAGATCGCCCGCGAGCCGATGCGCAACTTTAGGCTTGGGTGGCGCGACGTCATGGAGGTGCACCAGAACAAGCTCAAGGTGCAAGAGGAGGCCATGACTCCGATCAACATTAAGAGTGACCTGGTGCTGCACGCCGCGGACGAATGGATCTCAATGCGTCTTTCAAAGACGGACCGCGTCAAGCCGCCGAGCGAAAAGCCGGGGCGTAACGCCATGACACTCGTGCGCGGTAACATCTACGCGGAACCGCTAGAGCTTGCGCGGCAGTGCAACGGGCAGGTGAATTCCAATGGGATCACGCCCGAGGAAGACGAGGACGCACCGCGCGATACGTTCTGTGATGTACGGTGGGATGTACGCGCGCCACCGAAGGCGGTGTACTGCAACATGACTGGCAGGGTCTATTGCGACTTCTGCGCCAAGGAGGAGTACAAGGTACCGCTTCCGCAGTTCGAGGCAGATCCCTCCGCGTCGGAGCCAGTTCAGGTTTGTTTCGCGGTCAAGGACCACCTGGGCAAAGTCCCAGCATCGCGGATACAGCCAGTATCTAAGAAGGAGGAGGAAGAGATCGTGCCGCGCAGCAAGGGTGTGGAGGAGGAGGAGGAGGAGGAGGGCGACGACGACCCGTTTGCAATTCTTCGGACGATTCCGTTCTGCGGCAACCAGATTGCCGACGCCATCACGCCGCAGGAGTAGGTGGTGGGGAAGCGCTAAGGCACTGGGTTGTGGGTGGACGGTGAATCTTTCAAAACCTGCCACTCTTGTCAGAGTTGAATTGGCCGATCGCGCCACCAAAATCCAGACCGCAAAGCCACCGCCAAGGGTATCGCAGCGCGGTTGACGAGATGTATCCGGGTAACCTCGTTAAAGAATGACCCTCACACTGACACACCGACAAACATCGAGGCTGAAGGCACACAACAGAAAACTCGGACTGTAAAGCCACGGCAAGCGTTCTCCTTAGGCACCCACTGGAGCCACCGCCGCACCAGCCGGGGGGTTCACGACCGCATCAACGACCGAGAGATGAATAACCTCGTACAAGACCGGCGGGGAGAGAGATGTATGCAGGGGGTGGCTGAAAAATAAAAAAGAGTGTGCATACGGTGTGGGTGGACTGCAGTCCGCACCACGGGTGGCTTGACAAGCTGGACGAACGCAAGTTGATGAACTCGGCGTACAGTCTTGCGGACCGCGACGACGAATACATGCGGCGGCTGCAGGGTCTTGCGGGGGGCACGGTGTCCGGGCCTGCGCAGACGAACGCTTCGGAGGTGTTGTCGAAGCACGTGCTGAGCGTAATCAAGTAATACCGCAACGCCCATTGTGGAGACCGCGATGGTGGAGCTCGTGGAAGAGTTGCAAGACGCGGAGTCGGACTTGCAGCTGCGAGGCCCAGTTGCGATATCAGACGCATTCGAGCAAGATTTGGGCACACGCGACCACGACTTAGACATGCACGACGCTGGCACTGCGGAAATGCTGGTGCGTGTGCTTCGGCGGCACGGAGCTTGAGGCGTATTTTCGCTTTTCATGCCGTTTGGAGCGCCCCCTCGTCGTAAGAAAGCGCCTCGTCCCTCCTGCGGACCGGGTGGACGGTGGTAAGACCGAGAGGGAAAGAGAGGGAGAAGCATCCGTTTTTTGACAAACAGTCGCAGTTCGCAGAGCGAAAAACAGTGGGAGAGCAGGGGAGACCTGCGGACCAAAAATTATTATTATTATTATTAATTTTAAAATGCATATTTTTCGCCGACTCTTGTGACTGTTCGCTAGGGGATCGCGGCGCCAGGTGGTCGGCACTTAGTGCCTTCCCGTTCTCCTCGGAGAAGCAGGGTCAATCCGTGGTGCTCAGCAAGGCCAGCTCTGATCAGTAGCAAACTTTGGGGGACGGAACAGCAATGGAGCAGCAGAGCCTTCTTGGCCGCGGTCCCTCGGGTCACGCTAGGCGCCGCCGAGTGGGATGGCTCCTTGGTTCTGTGGGCACACTGGTTGCGATGGCGCTGGTAGCGATCACAGTCAATCTGAAGGACGAGCTGAATGGCGGCTCTACGATCCTAGTGGGGGGCTCATGCCCTCCCGGTGCTCCAGGCCCGTGCGGAGAGGTTGAATTGGGGATCAGACTCATGGACTGCTTCCCGGATGCGCACCGAAAAAATTGTGACTGCTGCAGACCCGAAATCTTCCATGATAACGAGTGGGGTACCATTTGCGACAATGGTGCGGACAACCGACTGGCGAAGGTCGCGTGCAAGCAAGTTGGGCGCCCGTCAACCAGAGCTTTCGTGATGGCAGGCCAATACAACTCTGACTCGGGCATGGTACCCGGGACTGGTGAGATTTGGCTGACGAATGTTTTCTGCACTCAAAACCCGGCTACAGTTGGCGACTGCCGTTTTGAGCAGTGGGGCAACACCGAATGGTTGGGATCCCCTTCCCGTATCAAGTACAGCATTGCAGTGGAATGCGCTTAGTAACTGACATTTGGGCAGTTGTGGAGACTAACTTCCGGTGCGATGCGGTGCGACAGTTTGCATAATGAGGACGTTGGTGTCTGTTGCCACGGCGACGTTGTGCCGGTGCCTCGAGCGACGTGCGGCTCCGCAGACTTCTTCGTGACTCCTGAAGGAGAGCTCTACCGCGAAGGCACGACGGACGGCTCCGATTGCGCTGAGGGCTTCCTGAACCTGGAGCAGTCTGCCATCGCGACGATCAGGGCGGGAACATTCGACGGGATGGATAAGCTGAAAAAGCTCTCGTTGAGCCAGAACGACCTGACTGAAGTTCCGTCGGTCCTTTTCAAGGACCTTTCGTCCGTGAGTGAGATTCTTCTCGATCAGAACAAACTTGCGGGCTTGACCTCGGACTTCTGCAACGGGCTGACGGGGCTGCAGACGTTGGACCTCAACGCAAACGAGCTGGAGACGGTTCCCGACAACGCATTCCAGGGGTGTGCGGGGCTCAAGATCCTTACGCTCTCCAACAACAGATTCACTATCACGCCGTCAGCTGGGGCTTTTGCGGGTTTGGTTTCTCTGGAGGAGCTTGACATGCAGCGTACCAGTTGGAAAGATGGCGCCCCGTCGGGCCTCTTTGCAGACCTGGGGTCGCTCAAGAAGCTCGACTGGTCGTATTCTGAAGTTTTGGGCGGCATGCCAGAAGACATCTGGACCGGTCTCGACTCCCTGGAGCAGCTCAACGTGGATACCTGCGAGGCGCCGTGCTATCCTACGCCGCCTGCCACCGTCAAGTCCTTGACCGCTGGAAATTCAAATGAGTGTATGGCGGCTTGTGGTGATTGTCTCTTCGTGCGCACGCTGGATGGTATGCTGACGCGGATCGGAGATTGCAGCGGCGACGGATCCGCGTGCCAGGCTGAGACAAAACTTGGAGCTGGACTTAACTTCGCGAATCGTGCGCTTGTAGGGGTTGAGCCCGGCACCTTTGATGGATTTTCTGCTATCCAGACGCTATCGTTCGGACGGAACTCGATTACAGAGATCACCGCGGACCTTTTCAAGGACATGGCAGGCCTCAAGATTTTGAGCCTCAACAACAACCAGATCACGACGCTTCCTGCCGGCATTTGTGGGGGGGCCACATCGCTACTCTACCTCGAATTCGGCAACAACGACCTTGCCACTATCGACGCCGACGCGTTCCAGGGCTGTGATTTGCTGACGAATCTCGTCTTGTCCAATAACCACTTTGACTCCATGCCTTCCGAGAGCGCCTTCGCAGGCCTGCCAGCTCTTTAGATACTCAACATCACGGGCACCAACTGGGCCTCTGGTGCGATACCTCGGAGCATCTTCTCCGGCCTGACCTCTCTCATGGAGCTCGACTGGTCATTCGCAAATGTGAATGAAGTGCCATCGGGCGTGTTTGCTGGCCTGGAGGCGCTCAAGGATGTCGACCTATCTCGCAATCCGTTCTCGGCATTGGATGCCAACCTCTTCGTCAACCTCACGGTCACCAACCTGTACGTCGGGCGCACTGGCCTCGCTTGCGTCCCGATCCTGATCAAGGTGACGGTGAACAAGATTCACGCGGGATCCCTACGCGTGTGTCCTATGAATTCGAATTCCTCCGCGCCGGACTACGGGAACGATTGGATACACGACAGGCACTCGTGCCATGACGGGCAATCAGGCCTCGGCGTGCCATGCTCAGACGGCTGGCCGCTTGTCTCGGCCAAATATGCGCCCCGCTCGGACCACGAGTGGCGCCCCACGGCTCCCGCAAATCGCGTGCATTCGCGACACCCCGACCCAAGCTCGCCCTTCAACAATCCAGGGCTGCCTCCTATTAACGATCGGGACGGCGTGGGTATCGGCGCGCTGCAACCGGGACTGGTCGACAGAACGTGAGGAAGTGCATTTGAATTCGCCTAAGCAGCAGCAACTTGTTTGTTGCAGCTGTAATGGCTTTTCTGAATTATTTTTTGTGGAGGTGTTGTGGTATGTCTCGTATGTAAATGAAAAAACTTTTTATTTGAGTCTACGCCAAGTTTGTTCTATCCTCCTTTCGCGTGGGTACGGTATCCCGTGCAAGTACTGGTCGTACCAGTGCAGGACAAGACTCTTCACCTCTTATGTGTAGGTTGGGTCTGAAATGCTTCAGATCCAGTTTCGAAAGTAGGCTGCATACATCAAAAGATTAAAACTGCATGTATGAAAAAGTGCAGGCCGACACACTGTGCTTTGTTATCTCACTTTTCTTTACAGCGTCCTGCGCTTGAACTGCGTCAACAGCACTGTCACAGGAACCCCCTCGCTCCACCCCCGGCAGCTACTTCTGCACGTCTCTCCACCAATTAGTAGAAGGAGCCACCTTGCTGGAAGTTGCACTGTCATGACAGCATATTTGTCAGATGAAAAGGCAAACGCCGACAGAACTTGCTACAAGGCACAACAAAATGAAACGGCAGGACTCGTGGGTTATGGGGCGCGAGTTCACGTTGTCCGAGTAGGGTCCACAGTCGAGAAGCTGCCACACATGGCGAGATGGGGGCCGTCAGCTAACACAGCAGAGGGCGCAAGACAGGAGGCTAAGTTACTGGATCCATGTTCTCAAAAGCAGCGACTATCTCAAGTACCGTCGAGGAGGGGGTCCGATTTCGATGGGTGAGTTGGGCGCAAACCGGCTTTGGCATGTCGTCACCACGATCACCAGAACTTGCCGGAATGTTGTTCGACAGCGACATCAACTGCGGTCGCTCACACATGAACTTGTGACAGGAGGCAATCACGGCTGATGCTGTGTGCAGCCTCATCAGAGACCAGGTGAACGCAAGCCAGCAATCACATCGTGTGAAGGCAGCAGATTTTTCATGTCTGGATGTGATTATGGTGCTCCCCCAGTGCGGTGTGATTGCACGAGATTAGTCACTTGCACAGCTGTCCGGCGGCCTCTCGGCAGGCCGCGAAGTAGCTACGAGGTCGACTGACCACACCACTCCCGAGAAGAGTCGCACGCAGACGACTCGCTGGGATAGCGCGTTTGCAGCAATACCACAAAGAAAGCTACTGAGCTGCACCGGCTTACCAGGCACAAAAGAGGCTGGGCCGGGGAGTACCTTGTGAACCAACTCGGAGAGCATCGCGGCTTCGTCGAAAGGGCGTCGCCAGGAGTACCTTGTGTTTTGCCTGTGTGAGACGCCCCAAATTAAACGAACGGCTCAAGTAGCGGTGTTTGCGTGCAAGGATCGATACGCAAAGAGCAGCAGGTAAGATCCCGGTCGATCTGCAGACGCGGGGAACCGTAGGGCGCTGCGAGGCGCATGCCATAGCTTTCGAAATCAGGGTGCCATGCGAAAATCGTCTGCTTCACGTGACGATGACAGTTGTATGAACCCGGACTCGGCATACATGGGGGGGACCTGAGGAGCCTGAGCGTGCTGCGATCGCGGGCGCGCATGGCGACTTTTCCTCGTGGTCGTGGGCGCCTTCAGGCGCGAACGGATTTGACAAGGTTCAACAGTCTCCTAGTATCGCTCGCACCTGGTGCCAAAAACGTTTTTTCACGAAAAGCAGCGAGCTTCCCGCTCGCTCGGGCTCCAGCAGCATTGCCACGGGACGCGAAACAGTTCGTCGGCGACCACACGACCATTCGATGCTCGGTTCGAAAGAGTGGTGAGAGAACTGCGATTTCAAGAGGCGCACAACCAGAGGCTGATATTATGAATCGGCTTTGTATCTTTGGCACGCTGCGGGGCGGGTGGATGCGACTGGGGGAAGATGGCCGAGGTCCCCTGGTGTTGCTCAGCGGACTTGATGGGCTGGGGGATGCGTGGCGGAGGGGCACGTGGCGGGCGTTCTCACGGACCCCGACGCTCCGCCAGGGTCAAGCGCCGAGTGGGCCATCTGATACGGGGGATCCCACGGCGAAGTCAGCGGCGCAACGACGGGCGTTTTCAGACGAGACATTCCAGGGGGTGTGTTTCCCGTCGCCTGAGCCCTGGGTAGAGTTCACCTAACGCGGCTCGCACGTCCCTGTCGCCAAAGTG
>Ga0115567_10001178_pt1 | contig 26261 bp, 17 predicted proteins | sample COGITO_mtgs_1204_2_FD_88679 | JGI IMG/M metagenome (GOLD analysis project Ga0115567, IMG submission 88679) | Pelagic marine microbial communities from North Sea - COGITO_mtgs_120412 | ecosystem: Environmental > Aquatic > Marine > Epipelagic | place: Germany:Helgoland, sampling site Kabeltonne... | reverse complement strand
TCGCGTCGGGGCGTACGTCTGGAGGGCAAGAAAGGGACGCTGGGTAACTTCCCGTACCAGTCCATCGGCAGCTGGACGCGCGCATCCACTCGATCCCTCGGCTTGGTCGTCGCCGCGAACGACGCGCAGCGCGAGGTGATCCTGCACGCGGACGACCCAAAAGTCGTCGAGGCCGTCCTCACCGCGATCGACGCGATGGTGCAATCCATCCTGCACGAGATGAGCAACTCCCCAGGCGGCACCGACGCGATGCAAACGACGAACGTCGAGGCGACGTACGCCACCCCAAACGCGAGCTCGGGCAGCGAAGGGGAGGGCGAGGTCGGAGGCGACGGCACGACACGCGCCTCGTCCTCACCCGCGGAGGTTTCGTCCAAGGACGGCCCGCAGATGACGCGCACGGAGTCCGTGGCTAAGATGCGCGCCGCGGCGGCGGACAAGAAGCGGAGGGAGGCGGAGAACCGAGCGGTGCTCGCCGAGCGGGATCTCGCCGCGACGGTGAAAGAATTAGCCGAGCTTCGCGCTACGCTCGCAACCTCGGGTGCCGAGGGTGCCGACACAGCTGTGAACAACTCCCCCGACGCCACCGGGCTAGCCTCCGATCTCAAGTTAGCGCAGCTCGAGGAGGAGCTGAGGAACGTGCGCGCACAGCTGGACAGCGCCATCGAGCGGCGGGACGCCGTAGCGGAACGCGAACTAAGGGTATCGAATCGCGAGCGAGCCGTCGCGGAGGCGGAGCTCGAGGACGTCGAGGCCGAGGAGGCTCTGAAGACGCAGCTCACGGAGGCGTCGAACGGCAGAAGGGACGCGGAGCGCGCGCTCGAGGCTTCCGCTCGTGAGGTTGAGCGCCTCCGGTCCGAGCTCGACGAGCGGCCGCGGATCATTCCCGCTACTCCGGCGCAAAGTAACGACGCCGAGCTCGAGCGCGAGAGGGATGAGTGGCGAGCTCGATCCGAGAACCTCTCCGAGGAACTCGACAAGGCCAAGGCTGCCGCCGAGGCTGCCGCGCAGGTGTCCGAGGCGCTCGCCGCGAAAGCCGCGACGCCCGCGAAGTCCGCGGCGTCCGAGAAGTCCGCGGCTACCTCGGCGCCGTTCAGCCCCGAGGACGAGTCCCTCCGGGCGGAGGCGCTTCGACGCGCGGCGGACTCGGAGCGCGAGTGTACGGCTGCCCGTGAGGAGACACGCGAGGCGAGGCGCGCATCGAAGGAGGCGGCGTGGCGCGCGGACGTCGCCGAGGAGAAGGCGAAGGTCGCGGAGGGTCGAGCCGCGGCGGCGGAGGCGAGGGCCCGCCAGAGCGCCGCCGCCGCCGAGTCCGCGGGCTCGCTCAACCTCGAAGCCGCGGGCGTCGAGGCCAAGACCGAGCTCGTGGATGTCAAGATCAAGCTTCGCGCGGCGGAGGCTGAGTTGAGTGAGGCTAAGAAGGCGGTCGACGGCGCGAGGGAGGAGGCCGATTCGGCTCGAGCGGCGGCGGCGCAACTATCCGCCTCAGCCGCCACCAACGCGGCTGCCGCGGCGGCGTACTACTCCATGCAGCATGGCACCGGCGGGATGGACCACCGCGAGGCTGACACGAAGGCCAAGGATGCGTCGAGTGAGGTGTACTCCCGCATGGCGACGGATGCCGACCGAATTGGAACCCCGGGGTCGTCTGGTAATTCACCGCATACGTCAGCCACCGCCGCGGCGACGGCGGTGGCTATGCAGTCCCACGCGGAGGCTGAGGGCCTCCGCATCGAGCTGGAACAGGCGCGGTCCGATCTGAGACGACACGAGGAGCGAGCGCGTGCCGTCGCGGGTGACCTCGACGCCGCTTGGACGAGCGCGGGCGAGGCGCATATGGGCTCGAGACACCTCGCCACCGAGCTCGACAGGGCAAAGGCGGAGTCCGACCTCCTCGCGCACGAGCTCCAGGGTAACAAATCGTACGAGCTCATCGCGTCCGAGCGAGCGCGGTTCGAGGCTCGGCTCGCCGCCGCGAACGACGTTTCAAGGCGGCTCGGCGAGGAGAAGGGTGATTTGGAGGCTGCGCTCAAGGCTGAATCGAGGGAACGGGCCCGAGTTGAACACGCGCGGGAGACGCTGGAGAAGCATCTCACCGACGCCGACACGCAGATCGCGTCGCTGCGCGAGGAATTGGCGCGTACCCTCGGTCACCTCACGGCGGCGCGGGACGAAGCAGCCGCCGCGTCGCTAGCGAGGACGGAGCTCGAGATCGAGATGCGTTCGATGCGACACGACGCGGATGAAGTCACGCGGCGACTCGACGAGCACGCGGACGCCAACGCCTCCGAGCTCGAAGCAGCCGCGAGGGACAGGACACGGCTCGCGGAGGCGTTACGCGAAGTAACGGCTGAACGCGACGCCGCGTTGCGAAGGTGAGTTTCTTTTTATTTCCGTACGGGCAATTAGAATGACGTCGTGTTTTGTGTACAGATCCGCCGAGTACGAAGCTCGCGTGGCTGCGAAGGAAGGGGAACGAGACGGCGTCGCGGTACGAGCCGCGGGGGTCGCCGCGGAGGCGGAGGCTGTCTCCGAGGCGGCTAAGCGGGACGTGGAGCGCATGCGTCACAGGGTGGACGCCGCCGAGGCCAACGCCCAAGTGACGTCGGCGGAAAACAGGGGGTTAAAAGCTGAGCTCGACGCGGCGAGGGCCTCGAGGGACGCGGCGGCCGCCGAGCTCCGCGAGGAACGCGCGAGGCGCGAGCAACTCGAGCTGGGATACGACGGCGCATCCGTCGATCGTCAATCGGTCGACGCGCTCACCAGGGAGGCGGAGGCGGCGCTCGCGAGGGCGTCCCGCTCCGAGAAGGAAGCAGCCGAGGAAGTGGCTCGTCTCCGGAAAGAGGCTGAGTCACTCACCGAGCGCATGAAGGCGGCTAACGTGGACGCGGCGTCTCGCGCCCGGCACGATCGACTCTCCGGGCTGGTCCTCGAGCTCGACGCGACGGAGAAGGAAGTCGCGAAAAAGGCGGAGAGAAACGCGAAAACCATCGCCGCCCTGGACGCCTCCGTCGACGCGCTGACTAGACGACTCGTGGAGAAACCCGCGCAGCTGTTCGCGTACGACGGCGGGAGTGAGGGTGGACCGGAACGATCCTTGGCGCGGGACGCGGAGCGTTTGAACCGCGAGGAATCGGTTGGCGTCGCGAGGATCATGGGCATGAAGCCGCTCACTTTGTCCGACAGGTCCAACAAATTCACCCCGTGGTTCCCAGAAGTCGCCCCCTCCGTCGCGGGCAAGCCGACGGTATCCGCCCTTCGGCCCGCGGAGGCTGGCGGCGAGCCGACCCGAGGCGGTGCGAAGTCATCGGCGGCGTCCGCGGTGGCTGAGTACGCCCGGGACGCGAGGGAGGCGGCGGAGAAGGCCCGTTCACGGAAAGCGGAGCGAGAGCGAGAGAGCGCCAAACACCGGTACGACTTTTTCTACGGCGGCTCCTACTCCGCCGAAGCCGCGACCGTGTTCAAGGCGGAGAAGCCGAAGAAGACGACGGAGAAGCCGCCACGGAGCCCAGGGCCGGCGTCGGCGCGAAGCCAGCCAGCTGGGGGCACGAGCGCCAAGCCGTCGACGCGGCAGCCGAAGGGTGGCGTGAAGATCGCGATTAAGCGTTCGGGTCGAGCCGCCGAGGACGAGTCGGGGGGGGACGAGTCGCGGTGGAAGGACCGTTTGGGACGGATAGAAGCGGAGAACGCGGCGGTGAGGCTGCGTCTGCGTTCGATGGTTGCGGATTCGGAGTCCATAGTTAGGAAGGAGTTTGGGGAGGAATCGGACGTGCCCCGCGCTCGAGCCGTGCGGCCCCCGGCTCCATCGCTGCCTTAATGGAAGGTACCGTGGTGTCCACGGCGGTTGAGTTGATACGACGATTAACGAAGCGACGCGAGCTACTTTATTATTGGAAATCGTTGGGCGGCGGTCGCTTCTTTCGGTCATCTTTCCCGTTCATCGCGTCGGGGTGCCTCGGGGTGCCCTCCTCGGAGGCGTCGCTCCCTTGCACCCACGCACCCGTCTCGTCGCCCCCCGAGGTTTTCCGGCTCAAATCCCGCAACTTGCGCTCGAACGCCTCTCGCGCCTCTCGCTCGCGCTCCAGCCTCTCCCGCTCCTCGAGCTCGAGGCGCATCCGTTCCTCCTCCCGCCGCAACGCATCCGCCGTCGCCGCCGCGGTCCTCTTCGCCTGCTCCCTCCACGCGTCGTTGTAGTTAGAATCAAAGCCACCGGCGCCCGGAACCGATGCACCCGGGGTTTGCGTATGAACGCCAGGCTGCCAGCTGCGCCCCTTCTGTTGCGTGTGTGGGCTGGTAAACGTGGACCGCGACGACGACTGCGGCTGCTGCTGCTGCTGCGGGTATCCGTAGTGAGTACTTACTCCGAGCACCGAAGCCGCCGTCTGGGATGCGCTCGGCCCCACCGGCTTACCCGCCGCGTCCCACCGCGCCTTTGCCGCCTGCAGGAGCTTGAACGCCTCTTCGCACCTCGCGCCGGCGCGAACGTCGTCGCCCCGCGATGCGCTTCGATCAGGGTGGTTCCTCGCCAACGCCTTCTTGAACGCCACCTCAACCTTGCCGACGTCCCGATTTTCGTCCGGGTTTGGGAGTAAGCCGAGGCGGTGCAAGACGTGCTCCAGGCACCCAGCCGCGGCGAGGTCGTGAACGCCGTCGCGCTCGAAGGACCGTTGCGCCTCCGCCCGCGCGTCTCCCATCGCGGATTCGAGCGCCTCGCGTTCCTCGAGCCCGCGCCTGTACGTCTCGACGCGTTCGTTGACGAGCCGAGCCGACTTTGCGGCTTTTTTCAGTCGGGTCGACTCCGCGCGTTGGCGCTCAATCTCAGCCTGGCGCGATGACCACTCAGCCTCCCTGGCGTGCGTCCGGGTGGGGGATTCGACCGGGGGCGGGTCGGGGGCGAGCCGCGAGGAGACGACGTCCTCTTCGTCGCCATCCTCCTCCGGCAACTCCGGCTCCTCCTTTGGCTCCGCGGCAGCCGCGTCGTTGTCCTTCACCGGGGTTCGCCTGGACCGCGTGCCGACGGAGCTCGCGCTCGGAGTCGCCGCGTCCATCATCTCCACGTCTCCGATGGGCTCGGGCTCCGAGGATGGGCGCGCCTCGTCGTCGTCGATCGGAGCCTCGTTCTCGCCCGCGTCCTCGGCGGCTCCGTCGACGTCGGCCGCGTCAATCTTCCTCTTCGTCGCCGCCGCCTCAGCCTCGGCGGCGCGAAGCTCACGACTCAGCACGTCGTCGAGAGGGTCCGCGGACGACCGTTTGGACCGTCCCCGCCTCGCGCTCGATCCCGCGGCGTCGCTCGTCGACGGCGCCGGCCGGGTTCCTCGATTGGTTCCTCGATTAGCGAATGAGGACGCCGGCCCTTTGTCCTTGTCGCCGCCCGTGGACGCCGCCCCACCCGCTCGCAGGCCCTCGAGCACGCCCTCGATGACCGCAGTCGTCATCTCGTCGTCATCGGTCGTCGCACCCGGGTTGGTTCCCTTTGACGTCCCGGCGAGCACCCCGTCGACGACCCCAGCCACCGCCTCGGCGAGGTGCTTCCGTCGTTGTCGCGTCTCGAACACCACGGACCATCGCCCGACGTACATTCCCGCGGCGAAGAACAGCGCGAAGAAGATGAGAAGCGGGAGGTGCGCGGCATCCGCGACGATGCGAAGCGCCTCGAGGCGCGAGATCGACCGATAGTAGCTCGACACGTCGTCGTCCTGCGTTGAATCGCGCGCGGGGACCGCGGGTGTTAGTAAACGGAGATGCATCCGACTGGGCATGCGGGACGGGGCGCGGCGACGGGGCACGTCGGGGGTCTAGGGTCGGGATGAACGGCGATTAGGGAGGTTATCGGTCGCCTTGTTCGGGGCGCGCACCTTCATGGTATCGACGCGGTGTCGGTCCTCCCGCCCGCGGCGCCACTTGGACTGAGGGAGCCTCTCGGTCGGGGGGAACCCAGCTGCCCAGTCGGGTCGAGTTGAAGGCGCGCCGCACGCCAACCAGCTGACCAGCCAACTGCGACTTTTTCAAACACCGCCTCTCGATCTGCGCTGAGAGCCACTCTCCAAGGCGCCTGGAACGTTCGGCGGCCAGCGACTAAAGGTCGAAAGAGGAAAGAGACATCCGGTCACCATGTCTGGTATGCCGTACGGCCTTCAGGCCATGCTCAAGGTGCGCCCCCCACCGCAGATCGCGACCCCGTCGGCTCGATTCCCCTTCGGCGCGAAAACCAGACGGCGGGCGGGAGCCGGCTTTGACCCGGCGCCGACGCCCGTCGCGCGATCCCCGGGCACCATGCGCCCGTCCCCGCGCTCGATGAACGCCCGGGCGGCATGCACACGATCGATGGGGCGATGATCGACCGCCGTGTCGATCCTTCGATCCCGTCGTCGCGCGCGATCGGAAGCTCCCGCGCGTCGCGCGTTGGCCCAGATCTGAACGGGGACCTTTTGCGGCATCTCCAAGAACCGTCGCTGACCTCGCCCCCCTTAACCCTTTCCCGACTCTCAGGACGGGCACAAGCACCTGACAGGGCTCGACGAGGCGGTGATCAAGAACGTGGAGGCATGCAAGCAGCTCTCCAAGATCACCCGCACCTCCCTCGGTCCCAACGGTGCGTCCCTCCGCCCTCAAAGATCTTCAAAAAACAAAACCCCGCCCCCAACCGGCGGTCAACTCTTGGACGTTTCTTTTCCAATCGACGACGCCAATCGCGGCCGTCTCTCACTTAAGCCAAACGCGAAAATCCTAACCTTCGTTCCCCTCCCACGGCATCCAAATCCACAGGCATGAACAAGATGGTCATCAACCACCTCGACAAGCTCTTCGTCACCTCCGACGCGGCGGTCATCGTCCGCGAGCTCGAAGTCGCGCACCCGGCTGCCAAACTTTTGGTGATGGCGGCGCAGGCGCAGGAGCAGGAGATTGGCGATGGCACCAACCTGGTGGTGACCTTCGGCGGTGAGCTGCTTGGCAACGCCGAGGAGCTCATCCGCGACGGTCTCCACCCGTCGGAGATCATCGAAGGGTACGAGAAGGCGATGGAGCAGGCGCTCAAGTGGATGGAGGAGCTCATCATCCCCGGGTCGGAGACGCTGGACGTTCGCGACGCCGACGCCGTCGCCGCCCGCATCAAGGGTACCCTCTCCTCCAAGCAGTTCGGGTACGAGGGCATCCTGGCGAAGACCTGCGCGCAGGCGTGCATCGACGTGTGCCCCAAGAACCAGCTCAACTTCAACGTGGACAACGTCCGGGTGGCGAAGATCATCGGATCCTCGCTGCACGAGAACGAGGTTGTGCAAGGGATGGTGATTCGCCGCGACGTGGAGGGAACCGTGAAGCACGTGAAGGACGCCAAGGTTGCCGTGTTCGGCTGCGCCGTGGACACCTCCTCCACGGAGACCAAGGGCACCGTGCTCATCTCCAGTGGCAAAGAACTCGAGGATTACTCCCTCGGCGAGGAGAAGAAGATGGAGGAGTACATCAAGGGAATCGCCGAAACCGGCGCCAAGGTTGTGGTCTCCGGCCAGTCCTTCGGCGAGATGGCGCTCCACTTCATCGAGCGCTACGACCTCATGGCGATCAAGATCTCCTCCAAGTTTGAGCTCCGAAGGTTCTGCCGCGCCACCAACGCCACCGGCATCATCAAGCTCGGCCGCCCCAGCGCCGACGAGCTCGGCTACGTCAGCTCCATCGACCTCATCGAGATCGGCGGGACCAAGTGCGTCGTCGTCAAGCAAAACGACAAGACCTCCCGCGTCTCCACCGTCATCCTCCGCGGATCCACCGAGAACGCCATGGACGACATCGAACGCGCGGTCGACGACGGCGTCAACGCCTTCAGGGCTCTCACCAAGGACTCCAGGACCCTCCCCGCGGGGGGCGCGACGGAAATTGAACTCGCGCACAGGCTCGCCGCGTTCGGACGCAAGCAGACCGGCCTGGACCAGTACGCCATCGAGAAGTACGCCAGGGCACTGGAGGTTGTACCCAGGACCCTCGCCGAGAACGCGGGTCTCAACGCCACCGACGTCGTCTACAACCTCTTCGCGGCGCACGCTTCCGGAACAATCGCCGCGGGTGTCGACGTTTCCCACGAGCAGCAGTGGTGCGACCTGCAGGCGAAGGAGTCCATCGCGGACGTCTACCTGGTCAAGTGGTGGGCGCTGAAGCTGGCCACTGAGGCTGTGTGCACCGTGCTCAGGGTTGACCAGATCATCATGGCTAAGCAGGCGGGCGGACCCAAGGGTGGCGGGCCGGGCGGGGACGAGGATTAAGACGGAGGAGGCTTCGCGGTTATCCGGGGTGATTCTTTTCTTTAGTTCTTCTTAGTTCTGCAGCTACTACTACTACTATCATACTCTATCGTCACGGCGCGATCGTCACTTTGCGTACTGGCGAGTCACCCACTCGCACGTCATCGCAGGCTTGGAGCCCGAACTCGTTTCGTCGTCGGTGGAAACCGTCACCGACACGATCGTCTCCGTCCCGTCCTTACCCTTACCCCCAGGTGCACCTTTCCCCAGGCGCCGCACGCTGACCACCACCGCACTGGCCCGCACCCGTGCACCCACCTTCACCGGCGATACGAACCTGAGCCGGTTGAAACCCATGTTGATCTCCTGTTTAACCCAACCGTTCATCGGCGGCAGCACCCCATCCATGAGAGCCGGTAGGAGCGACGCCGTGAGCAGGCCGTGCGCGATGGGCCCGCCGAATGTGGTCACCGCGCCCGCTTTGTGTATCCACTGGTGATCCTCGGTGCAGTCCGCGAACGCGTCGACGCGCGCTTGGTCCACGGTGACCCACGCACCGGGCCCGAAGGACTTCCCCGCCATCTCGACCCATCGATCGGGGCTGTCTATTTGCCGTCTATCGATCGTGGCCGACGTCGAGACGCGGGTCACGCCTGCGCTCGGGCGGCTCGCGGCGTCCGTCGTCGCCACGTGCGACGCGATAGATGCGAGCCGCCTCGTCGCGCGGTGACTCCGGTCATCGTCCGCCATCTCGGTGCGGGTGTATCGCCACACCGTGCCCAGCCAAACTGCCCGTCCCGTCACTCTCGCTGCCAAATGTCCCGTCTCGCGACCAAGAGTTCTGGGACGGGCCGAGACTCGAGAGCAACGACTTCGAGAGCAACGACCGCGGGGGAAGCGCGCCACTCTCCAACCGCGAGCGGCACGCGTCATGAGCAACTACGCGCCCATGGAGACGGACCTCAACGGGCGCCACTCCCCACCCGGCGCCTACGCGGTAGCTCCGCCCGCGCCGCACATCGCGCTCCCCAAGCGACCCGCGAAGCTCGGGTCGTCGGGCCGTCCCATAACGCTCGTCGCCAACCACTTCTTCGTCGACGTCCGGCGGATGGTCGAGCTCTCCCTCTACGACGTCACCATCACCCCGCCGGCGGCGCCCGTGCGGAACGACGCGCCGCCCGGAAGGGGTCCCCCGCGCCAGCAGGAGCGAGTCCTCCCCGCGCGCCTGTGCCGGTGCGCCCCACGCCCGCCCCGCCCTCGCCCGCCCGAAAGACACGGGCGTGTGCCCGTCGATACATCGGAACCGCCGAAGAGTTGACGCGACACCCGTCACTTTCACAAAACCAAAAAATAACCAAACCACCCGCCTCCCCCCTCACCCGCAGCTCCATCATAAAGAAGCTCGCCACCAGTTACAAGTGGCCCCAGCTCGCGTACGACGGCAGCAAGCAGCTCTTCGCCCCCTCCGGCCACGCGTCACTCGCGGAGGCGCACCGCCAGGACGGAGTCACCTACCAGGTGGAGCGCCCCGAGGACGTCCCCGGTGAAGCCGGGGAGTACTTCGCCGTCCGCATCAAGTTCGCCGTTCCCGTCAGGGTCAAGGACGCGATCGACGCGCACCTCCGCGGTGACGTCGGGAGCGAGCTCATCCCCGCCGCCGCGTTCCAGGCGCTCGACGCCATCCTCCGGCACGAGCGCGCGATGAACCCGCTGTGGGTATCCATCGGTCGCAACTTCCTCGACTCCAAAAACACCGTCAAGCTCTCCGGAGGGTTCGAGGTGTGGAAGGGATACTCGCTCAGCGCCCGGCCCACGCAGGGCGCGGAAGGCAAGGGTGCGACGCACCTCGTCGTGAACATGGCCGCGGGTGCGTTCATCTCCGAGCAGTCCGCGGTCGATCGCCTCTGCGTGCTCAGCGACGGGCGCGGCGGCGGCGGCGGCGGCGGCGGTCGAGGCCGCGGGGATATGCGCTCCGGCGGTCCCGACGCGCCCAGGCTCCCGCGGCTGCCCCTCGACGAGCGCACGTGGAGGGAGGCGCACGCCGCGTTCAAGGGTATCAAGATCGAGCTGACGCACTTCCCCGGATCACGACGCAAGAAGACGTGCCGCGGGCTCACGAAGCTCCCGGCCAACCGACAGATGTTCCGCGACGACACAGGCAGGGTGAACTTCGACTAGTGTCCCGGGTCCCCTTGTTTCATTTGTGTTTGATTCAACTTTTGGGCGCTTTTCTATCCCTCTGTTAGTATTTGACCGCGAGGCAGGATTCTCTGCTTGTTTCAGCTTCGGCTCCAACAGGGCGATGCAAGCAGAAACAAGGGGACCTTTCACTTCACCCTGCTTTTCTAACTTTTTTTGTGGGGGTTGTCGACTCTACTCCCCGGACGCGACATCTCCGTCCTCGATTACTTCCAGAGGCACCACCAGAAGCGCCTCAAGTACCCCGAGCTCCCTTGCGTCATCTGCGGCACCTCCGCCAAGCCCGTGTACTTCCCCCTGGAGGTATGCCACGTCCCCGCGCAGCGCAGGCAGCTCCTGCAGGACTCCAACGCGAGCGCCGAGATGATCCGCGTCACCGCCGCCGGCCCCGACAACCGCAAGCGCGATATCCAGTCGCAGATGCAGAACTACGTGTGCAAGGACAAGACCCCGAAGGACTACGGCCTCGAGATCAAGCCCTCCATGGTCAAGGTCCGCGCGCGCGTCCTCAAGCCCCCGCGCGTCTTCTACAGCAAGGACCAGTTCCTGGACCCCATGGGCGGAGCCTGGAACCTCCGCGGGCAAACCGGCCTGAGGGAGGCGCCCAGCAAAGCCTCCGGCGACAACGAGCTCTCCCAGTGGGCCATCATCTCGTTCGACCGGTTCGTCCACCGGGACGACTGCTACGACCTCGGGCGCACGCTCAAGCAGAAGATGGAGCAGTTCATCGGCATCAGGGTCACCGCGGAGCCCATGTGCGAGACCCTCGAGCAGGGCGGCGGCGGCGGCCGGGGGTACCCGGGCGGCGAGAACATCGAGGACTGCCTCAAGCGCGTGGTTCGCAAGTTCCGCGCCAAGCCCCAGATCATCTTCTGCGTGCTCCCCAAGTTCGATAACAAGCACATCTACAACTCCATCAAGGAGTGCGCCGAGATTGAGATCGGCGTGCGAACGCAGTGCATCATGAACAAGGCAGGGTGAAAATGTTTTTGTGTTTCCCCTTTTTTGGAAGCGTGCTCTCACGTTTTGGCTTTTCCATCCCCCTGTTAGTACTGGGTTCCAGTTTGTGACAAACAGGGCGATGCAAGCGGAAAGAAGGGGACGCCGTTTTTCACCCTGCTTTTCTAACACATTTTTGGTGATGGATTTGACTCTACTCACCGTACGGCCTCGGCGGCGGCGGTCGCGGCGGCGGCCGCAGCGGCCTCAACGACCAGACCCTCGCCAACATCATGCAGAAGGTCAACGCCAAGCTGGGCGGCATCAACATGCTCGTCTCCCCCGGTCAGGAGCTGCGCCCGTCCCAGCTCTTCTCCAAGGCGACCATCATCTTCGGCGGCGACGTCTCTCACGCGTCGCCCGGCTCGCAGGCTTCCTCCATCGCCGCGCTGGTGGGTAACACCAACCGCAGCTGCACCCAGTACGTGGCCAGGCTCAGCGCGCAGGCTAACCGCAAGGAGATGATCGATGACCTCAAGTCCATGGCCCGCGAGATCATGATCGAGTACTTCAACGCCAACGGCGGCGCCTCCAACCCGGAATCGAGGCCCGAGCGCGTCCTCTTTTACCGCGACGGGGTATCCGAGAGCCAGTTCCAGGCTGTGCTCTCCGACGAGCTCCCGTGCCTGAGGCAGGCGTTCCAGAGCCTCGGCGACGGGAGCTACAACCCCACCATCACGTACATCGTCGCCCAGAAGCGCCACAACACCAGGCTGTTCGTGTCCAACCCGCAAGACGGCGAGGGCAGGAACAAGGACGTGCCCGCGGGTACCGTCGTCGACACAGGCAGGGCTGTCTCTCTCCCGTTCATTTTTTTCTGGTGCCGGTTTCCAAATGCTTACCTCATAAGTACCGAGGCAGCTACCAAACTGCCTCGGTGTACCCTGCCGATCGTCGGGTTCCTCAAGGAGAATTCTGCTTCTTAAGGACAATGAGCGCTTGGTTACCGCTGGCTCCGCTGAGCTCCTGGCGGCGCGTATGAAACGAGGAACGTTTGATTTCCACTCTGCTTTTCTAACAAATTTTTGGTGTGTATGACTCTACACACCGACATCTGCCACGCGCAAGAGTACGACTTCTACCTCCAGTCCCACTCCGGCATCCAGGGCACTACCCGCCCGGTCCACTACCACGTGCTCAAGGATGAGAACGGCTTCACCCCGGACGCCATCCAGAACCTCACCTTCGCGCTGTGCCACCTGTACTGCCGATGCACCCGCTCGGTGTCGTTGGTGCCCCCCGTGTACTACGCCCACCTCGCCGCGGGCAGGGGCGCCCAGTACGACATGGCGCAGGTGATGCGGGGATCCGACACCAGCAGCGTGGGTGGATCCAGCGGCGGCGGCGGCGCGGGGAAGGACGACGCGCCCACGCGCAGGATTAAGCTGCACGACAACGTCCTCAACGGAATGTTCTTCGCGTGATCGACAAACTACCCGCGAGGCAACCCAACGACAACGACACGGCACGAGCGTGAAGCACGCCTCTCGATTCTCACGATGTGTATGATTATTCTTTGGATGTTCAAGATAGTTCTGGATGGCGACTTTACTTCTTCAACTGTTCAGAAGTATCTTGACCACGGCTGCAATATACATCGGGAGAGTCGCGAGGGACGGAACGATTTGCTTTTTTCACCCTGGAATCAATTTGACAAACTACTGCACATCTCATCAGCAGTAGAGGTAATAGCTCACCACGTCGGCAGGGAACACGCCGTTGATCCGTTTCGCGTCCCGCACGGCCCGCTCGTCCAGCAGCGGCTCCGTCGGCGCGGGCGGCTCCTCCCCGCTGAGCTTACACGCCTCCAACATCGCCGCCGCCTCCGCGACGGTCGAGTCGTGCGCCTTGATAATCGCCTGCATCCGCATGAGCGCCCCGCTGGTGACGAAACTCCTCTTCGCCTTGACGTCGTTGCCCAGCTTCGTTGCAAACTCCGCGAGGACGTGACGCAGGATCCCGGGCGGCGTGTTCTGGTTGACCATACCCTCGAGGAGCCCCAACGCGCCGCTATTTTTAATCACAGACTTGACGCTCGCCTTGCACCGATCCCTGAGCGCCTCGTTCGTCCCCGCGCGCGCGTACGTGTCCGTCAGGCTCTTCAGCGCGCCGCTCTTCGCCAGCGGCGCCGCGCTCTCCTTCCCGTGCCGCGCCACGCACCCGATCGCCCACGCCGCCGCCGTCGCCGAGTCCGCGTCCGGCGCCGAGTCCAACGCCTCAATCAGACACCGACCTCGATCCACGCCCACAACCGCCATCGCCAGCGACGGCTTGTAGTCCGCGATGTACCCCAGCGTCTGCGCCGCGAACATGCTCCGCTTATCCCCGCGGTCGTACGCGAGGCACTGCACCAGTCCGGCGATGCCACCGTCCGACGCCACCTTCTCCGCCAGATCCGCCGTCTTGCACGCGACTTCCCGCAACAACGCCGCCGCGCACTCTCGCACGTTTGCATCCTTATCATCCGTCACCGCCGCCACCGCGTCCATCACCGCGCCCGTCTCCGCCACCATCGCCGCGAGGTCCTCGCCGTTCTGGGCCATGCGTGTCAGCGACGCGAACGCCACGGACCTGGCGCGTTGCGACGGGCCGAGGCCGCCGGGAGCGGTGGCCACCGACGCGTCCCTCGCGAGTCGAGCCACGCACGCGGCGGCGTCGCTCGAGAGCATGACGCGTCGCGCCATGGACGCCCCGTAGTCGCAGCACGCGTCGAAGAACCGCGCGACGGCGAGGCGCATCGAGAAGGACGCGTCCGGGTCGGTCGCGGCGATGGCCATGAGCTCGAGGCAGTCGCCGGGCCCGTCGTCGAGGACGGATCGAGCCTGAGTCTCCCCCGCGCCCGCGACTGCCGTGAGGCATCGCGCGGCAGCCTCCTTGGTGTCGGGGTCGAAGGCGCCGAGGAGCTCGCGCAGGGGCGGGAGTGCACCCTCCGTGATCATGGCCGACGCGTACTGCGGCCGCTTCTCCGCGAGCGCCTGCAGCGTGGCGCAACCGGCGACGGCGACCGCGGTTTTTCGATGGGTGAGCGAGGCGATGACTTTTTTCAAAGCGTCGGGGTCCGAGATCTCCTCGCCCGTCGCGTCGGTGTCCTGCGTCAGCGTCCTCATCGCGGCGAGCGCGGCGACCTGGACGCCGGAGTTGGCATCTGCGTAGAGGGGTATTCGGTCAGCCAGATGGACGCGGGTTACGCGTGAGATCTCCCAGGGGACGAATTTGAAATGGGTGCCGGTTTTGGGCACGCACCTTGCACGAGGGGCGCGTGGAGTAGGTTGACGACGCCCGCCCGCAGCAGCGCGTCGGTCTGTCCCGGGTCTCCCGCGGCGAGCAGGTCGTTCAGGGTCGTCACGAACGCCTTGCGGGCGAGCTCATACTGCAGCACGGCGTTGTGCACGTGGGCGTACACCGGGGTCACCGGCGGGGGCTTCGGCATGCTCGTCTGCGCCTCGCAAGTGTGAGCGGGGGCGAAGCTTGCCGAAGCTTTTTCGCACTGGATGGAGTGAAGCACTCGCAAACTAAATAGTCATACGAAATTTGGCGCCCAATTACTCAGTATACCACAAATACGTCTCACAAGTGATAAACGAAACCCATATGAGAGAAAATGTTGAACAAGCCGGCCATCTGCTCAACAAACACGTGGATGGAGATGCTCTGGAACACGTGGAAAGTAGGGTTCCCCCTTCCTCAACGCCCTTCGCCCCGGCGCCATACCCGGGCTCGCGCGGAGCAGGGTGAGCGAACCGTTCGGTCGGTGCGCTTCAGATCACGCGTATCAGTCGAGGGACGAGCGGCACCGCGTGGAGAGTGCGTCAGGGACAGGCCGGCGCGCGTCTCCAGCTGAAGGGGTGGTTGCGATTCTCATAACGACCCAGACGTCACCGTTGCCAGTGGAGAGGGACCATGGGAGCCACGGCGAGCCGCCCAAAGGTGGACAACTACGCGGATAGCTCCGCGTCCATGCGTAAGAGGTACCCGCCGCCCACGAAGATAGCCCACGAGACCTACCTGTTCTTCGTCACCCCGCTGACGTACGAGCCGTGGGCCAACGAAGGACGCGACGACGACGGGCTCTTGGGCTTTGTCATTAGCGACCTCGGGTTCAAGTTCGTCAACTGCAGGGACATCAGCGAGGAGTTCGTGCACTACCCGATGTCCTGCATCGAGTCGTGGGCCACCACGGGCAAGATCTTCCGGTTCAAGTATAAGGACACGCATCACAACGACCAGGTCAAGTTCATGCAGCTCACAACGCCGTGGACCCCGGCGCTCATGGAAACCCTCGGAGATCTGGTGGAACACTCCATGAGCAAGCGGCGGTCGCAGCAGATGAGGGAGGAGGACTTCACGGAGCTCCTGGTGGAGCTGGACGGGATGGAGGATAGTGAACGGGGCGCGCGCGTCGTCGACTTTGCGAATTCGCACTGGATGACCGCGGCGCAAGGGGTGGAGGCGCTCAGACGAATCCCGTCGGCGACGCACATCGACGATCGGGTCCGCGCGGCGGCGGCGATGCACGGGAAACTGCTGACGCCGGAAGGGTTCGAGCAGATAACGGGTGAGTTTCCAACGGACAGTGACGAGCGGAATCAGTTGATCGCGTTGGTGGCGCGGGCGATACCCAAGCCGGCGATTCGCAGGTCGAGGCTGTCGCACTCGCAGACGGCGACGCCGTCGAGAACCCCGGAGCACCCGGCGCTCCTGGGCGGTCGATCGCCGGGTCGAGCGTCCACCGACTCCACCCGGAGCAGCGTGACGTTCGACATGAAGGAGGAGATCATCCCGAGCGTCACGAACTCCCTCGAGCAGAGGACCCTACATTAGAACTATTAATCCATTCATTCACCTCGAAAGCTAAGCGACACTCGTGAAGCCGACGACTCAGCCCAAGTTTGCCGCGAGAGTGAGCCGGAAGTACGCCCACGCCCGCCGCGCGTCGAACCCCCCGTCCGGCCCGATCGCACCCCCCGCGCCGTCCCCCCCGAGCTCCGCGATCATCTCCCCGCGGTGCTTGATCATCGCGCGTCTGCTCGACTCCATCGCGGGGACGCACACGTCGAACGTGAGCACCACCGCGCCGGGCCCGAGGTCACCCTCCACGCGGTCGCCCCCGAGCCTGTTGTAAAAGAACCGCCGCGCGTGGTCGTTCACGACGTGCGTCGCCCCGACGTCGATACCCCTCCTTTCGCCTCCCACCTGGATCCCCGCGAGCACGAAGTTAGGTCCTTCCCCGCCGCCGTCCACCAGGTGCATGTCGTCGTCGGCGGCGAGAACCACGTGGGTCCGGTGGTACCCGTCGCTCACGCCGCTTGAAACTTTGGGCGGCGAGTCGTCGGGGGATAGGACCCAGAGCCTCGGCTGGAACCCTCCGACGGACGCTATCGTCCGCGTGGTTTTCGGGAAGTGTCGTTTCGCCATCGCGTTGGGTTCCACGAGCGTGTCGTCGCACAGCGGGAGCGAGGACCACCCGGCCCGGGCCAATCGACGACTCGGCCTTCGGTCGAATCTTGACGCGAAGGAGCCGCTCCGTGGCATCCGCCCGCCGCCGCCGCCGCCGCCGTCGGACCGGACGCTGCCGGCTCCTGTATCGCTGTTCACGCGGTCTAGTCTCCACGCGTCATCGTCATCGGCCGCGTCCGCCACGTCGTTCTCCACGAAGTCATCCTCGGGCGTCCTGCACGCGGTGGACCTGAGAAACGCGCGAAGCTCCTCTTGCATCGCTTCCGTCCGTTCCTCCACCGTCTTGACCCAGCCCAGGCCCGGGTTGGCGTCCAGGCCCGTCGCGCTGGTATCCTCGAACCCTGAGGAGTCCGCGGACTTGGCGAGGTGCCTGCGGAGGAGCGCCGTGTACGGGAGATACACCGGACGGCGGCACACCCTGCGCCAGAAGGGCAGGGAGACGAGCGCGAGCGCCACCGCCTCGACGACTCCCACGAGCCCGAGCTGCGCCGACAGGGCGAGCAGGCAGTAGAGCGAGAAGACGGACCACGGCACGAGGAACAGGAGCCACTTGATGGCGTCCCCGAGCTGGAACCCATCGTCGGGTTCGGACGCCGCCGGCGCCATCTTCTCTCGGGCGGTGCCGTTTGGTTGTGGCAATTTGGTTATTTTCGGTCCCCTCCAAGCGTCGACTGCGTGAGTTTGGCGAGGGGATTCATTGACACAAAGGACTCAAAGAAGACGGTCTAAACGTGTTCCAGCCTCGCTATTGGTCGACGAACTCGAGGCACAGTCAGATTTTTTTATGGAGTCTTCCTACAAAAAAGCGGGAGCTCCGGTGTAACCCCTCGCCGGCCCGACACTCTCGACGACGCGGCGCGGACGGTTCGGTGGCATAACCGACCGGCGTCGTATCGTCACAAGACCCGCGTGAGCCGTATTCGCGCGCGCCTCGCCCCGAACAACCCCACACACCACGGGTCGCGGCTCGATCGTGCACCGAGTTCGTTGGATTCACGCCCAATCATAGACTTGTCCGGCGCCCACATCTGATTCTCATCCGGCCGCCATGGCTGAGCCGTGGGAGGGATGGTACACCGTCGGGATCATGTTCTGCTGCTTCGTGGCGCTCATGAGGAACGTCGCGGGTCCCGACGTCCTGATGCTCGGGTCCCTCGCGTTCCTGCTCGCCGCGAACATCATGGACATACCCGACGGTCTGAAGGGCTTCAGCAACAAAGGGCTGCTGACCGTGGCGTGCCTCTTCGTCGTCGCCGCGGGCATCAGCAACACCGGCGCGCTGGACTACTACATGAGTAAGCTCCTGGGTACCCCCAAGACGGTGGCGAGCGCCCAGGTCCGCCTCATGGTCCCCGTCGCCTTCGTCTCCGCGTTTCTCAACAACACGCCCGTCGTCGCCATCATGATCCCCATCCTCCAGAAGTGGTCGAAGAAGTGCGGCATCGCCCCGTCGCAGCTCTTCATCCCCCTCTCCTTCGCGTCCATCCTGGGAGGCACGTGCACCCTCATCGGCACGTCCACCAACCTCGTCGTCGAGGGAATGATGCGCGAGCGCTACCCGGACGCCAAGCCCATCGGGATGTTCGACCTCTCAATGTACGGCGTCCCAGTCGCGCTCTCGGGCTTCGCCTACATCCTCATCTTCTCCCCGTTCCTCCTCCCGGGCGGTAAGAAAACCGCGGCGGACGGCGGCGGGAGCGGCGTCGAGGACTCCCTCGCGGTCGGCGCGGTCGTCGCGCCGGGCAGCGCGGTCATCAACCAGCCCGTCGCCACGCTGCGCGGGCTCAACGGCCTCTACCTGGTATCCGTGCAACGCGGCGACATGCTCCTGCGCGCGGTGACACCCGAGTTCCTACTCGAAGAGGGCGACGTGCTTCACTTCACCGGTCTCATCGAGTCCATCGGCGAGGTGTGCGCCACGCACGGGTTACTGCCACTGACGCACGAGGTGGAGGAGCACATCGCCGCCGGTAAGCTCGGGCCCGTCGCCGAGGAATCCTTTGACGGAGCCTTCGGCGTCATCGACCCGAACGGCAAGAACTCCATCCACTCCACCGACCCGCTCGCGCTGCCCCCGCACCCCGGCACGACGAAGGTTCGGTCCACGGACACGTACCCTCCGCCCCGCAAAGACAGCCGTAACCAAAAACCGCGGATCAGTTCACACGGATCCGACTACAAGCAAGTGCTACACGCGTTCAGCATGGACGGAGACGACGCCAACGAGGGAAGCAGGCGGGGCGGCAGCGCGTACCACTCCAACGCATCGGACAACGAGGGCGGGTACACGTCCGCCGAGCGCGGCGGGTACACCTCCGGGGGGTATTCCTCGGGGGGGAACGAGAGCGGCGCTAAGAGCGAGGGCGCCTTCGACCGGGCCGCGCCCCGGCGCCGGCGCAAGTCCTTCAACGCGAGCAACATGCTGGCGTCCGCGCGCCGGCGGATCTCGATGGACGGTGGGATGAGGAAACGGGGCAAGAAGAAGGAATCCGGCGATGAGGACTTTCAGGTGACGGCGACGGGTGACGTGCAGCGGGCGTCGAATTCGCCGATGCCCATCCACGAGGTTTTAGCCTCGAAGGACACCCCAGTCGCCGTTCGCAAGGCGTTGCTGGACCGCCACCAGATCCTCCGTTGCCGGGTTCGCAACAACTCGTCACTCATCGGTCGAACGCCGGTGGACGTGGGGTTCAGGGACCGGTACAAGGCTGCGCTCATCGCGGTCAAGCGCGGGGGTGAGGACCTTCGGGAGAAGCAGCCGTCGTCAAAGCTCGCCGACGTCAAGTTTGAAGCGGGCGATATTCTGATGCTGCACTGCCTGGACAAGTGCCCGCTCCTGCAGTTCCGCGAGCCCGCGGCCGGTGGCGGCGCCGCCGGGACCCCCGCGAAGAGCGCGAGCCAGGCGAGCCTCGGCGCTAGGACCGGCGGGTCCACAGCGTCCCTCGCGCCGTCGGGCGGATCCGACCCGAACAGCCGCAGGAGCAGCGTGGATCAGAACGCCGCCTCCGAGGAGAAGGTGCTCATCGACCTCGAGAACGACACCGAGGGAGACAATGACAACGGCAACGGCAACGGCAGCGATGACTCCGCGGGTAAGGGCAACTCTGGCCACGGCCACTCGACGAAGCCCCCGCTCGCCGCGCCCGTCCCTTCGAGGCCGAACTCGGATCAACCCGGGCAATCAGTCTCCGCGGCTGCGCACCTCATCGGCAGGTTCAACCCCGATGAGCGTCGCGACTCCGCGTCCAGCGTCGACGGGCAGGATCGCGCCAACTCCCCGGGGTTCAGGCCCATCACCCCCGGCGCCGAGCGCCAGCCCGACCCCGACCTCGAGGTGCTGTCCAAGGAAGGATCCGAGGATATACGGGCGATGACCGATTTCACGTGCCCCATGAGGGTCATCCCGGGCGGCTCCGCGGACGGTAAGACGCTGGTGCTGGCCGGTCTGAGGGGCCTCCCCGGGCTGTTCCTCACCGCTATTCACCAGGCTGGCGCGGAGAGCGAGGCGATGACGGCGCCCGGCCCGGATTACGTCCTGTCCGGCGGCGACATCCTATGGTTCGCTGGGGACGCCGCGGGGATCCAGTCCTTGCGTCGCATCCCCGGCATCCTCGCCGAGAACAAGCAGGTGGACAAGCTCAAGCTCCACAAGACGGATAGGCGGCTCATCCAGGCTGTCGTCGCGGTCCAGTCCCCGCTCATCGGCAACACCGTGAGAGACGCGAGGTTCAGGACTCAATTCGACGCCGTGATCATCGCGGTGCAGCGCTCGGGCGGACGCATCCAGGCCAAGATCGGCGACATCGTCCTCATGGCCGGTGACGTGCTGCTGCTGGACACGGGATCATCGTTCCTCAAGCTGTACAAGAGCGACCCGGCGTTCGCGCTCGTCTCCGAGATTGAAAACTCGGCGCCGCCGCAGTTTGAAAAGTTACTCCCGGCGTGCGGCACCGCGGTGGTCATGATCATCGTCTTCGTCGTGGGCGCCCTGGACCTCTTCGTCGCGGCGCTTCTAGCATCTGGCGTGATGCTCGCGACCGGGTGTCTGACACAAAACGCGGCCAGGAAGTCGGTCAAGTGGGAGGTCATCACGACGATCGCCGCCGCCTTTGGCATCTCGGCGGCGATGGAACAATCCGGCGTCGCGGGTGAGATCGCCGACACTCTCGTGACGGGCGCGGCCAGCACGGGCTCGGGCACCGTCGGCGTGCTCATCGCCGTGTACATCGCCACGTTCTTCCTGTGCAACGTCGTCGGCAACAACGCGGCGGCGGCACTCATGTACCCCATCGCGGCGGGCGCCGCCGAGGGCCAAGGCGTGGACCGCGACCAGATGTCGTTCCTGCTCATGCTCGCCGCGTCCGCGTCGTTCATGTCACCGTTCGGGTACCAGACCAACCTGATGGTGTACGGCCCGGGTGGGTACGTGTTTAACGATTTCCTGCGGTTCGGTTTGCCCATGCAGCTGTGGCAGATGGTGGTGAGCGTGAGCGTGGTGCTGCTGAAGGATCTTTGGTGGATTGGTTGGATCGCCGCGTTTGGCGCTGTGGGACTTATTTTGGTGGTGAGGCAGATCAGCGCCAACATCGGACGGGTACGGGAGTGCATCGAGGTGCCCGACAGTCCGATGGCGGGCAAGGGTCTCGCGGGGATGGTGTAGCCGCTTATCATTACACACGTCTTATTACTTGACTAGACACTAAAGGTACACGCTGACTGAAGTTCAAAAAAGATTACGAGGCGTAGTCCAGGAGGAACTGCGGTAGCACCCTCTCCAGGTGCGCCCCGTCCACGGTATCCTCCCCGTCTTCCATCGCACCCTCCGCGGCCCTGTGCACGAGCTCCGCCACGAACATCCTCACCACCTCGGCGCTCGCGACGACAGCCTCCTCCTTTATGTTGAGCTTCTTCGGGGCGCCCGAGCGGATGTTGGCACCCCCGCCCCCGCCCGGGCTGCCGTTCGCGTCTCCCTCAGCCTCCGCCTCCTCCGCGGCTTTCTTGCGTTCGTCGTCCTCGTACTTGACCTGGAACAGCTGTTGGATGAGGTCGGGTGAGATCGTCGCCGTGTGATGCCTGCCGGCCATCCTGCCACCTGCGCGACTCGATCTGGGCGGTCTCTCCTCTCTCTCGACCAGGCTAATCAAACTGTCAAACTCAACAACTGAAACAACAATCGTAACTAACCCTAGAGCCATCCACACGTCAAGCGCGCCTACACGCGCATCGACTTCGAGACGTAATCGCGACCATGGCGGACGCGGTCATCTCCCGCGTCGCCATGACCGCCTCTTACGTCGCGCTGGGCTACCTGCTGCAGCGCGTCGGCGCGGTGAAGCGCGACGACGGGGTGGTGATGCTCAAATTCGTGGTGCAGGTGACCCTGCCGGCGCTGCTGCTGCACACGCTGACCCACAGCGGCCCGCTGTTCGGCCCGGGCACCCCTCTGGTGTTCATGATCGCGGTGCTCGCCAGCGCGATCGTGACGGGCGGGTCCTACCTCCTACACCGACGTAAACCCAGCTACGAGCGCGGTTTACTCGTCGGATGCGCCACGGGCGTCAACCTGGGCACCTTCGCGTACCCGTTCCTCGAGGCTGTCTGGGGACCCGAGGGCCTACGGCTCGCGGCGCTCTACGACATCCCCAACGCGCTCATCGTCTTCGGCGTCGCGTCCGCCATCTTCGCCACGGAGGAGCGCAACACGCGCATGGAGGCGAAGGAACGCTCGGGGAAGCACCAAGACGGAGGCGTGTACGAAGGCGAATGGACAGGCATGGACGCCAGCGGTAACCAGTACAAACAGGGCGTGGGCGTCTACACCTACCCGAGCGGCGCCTCCTACGAGGGTCAGTGGAACAACAACGTGAAGGAAGGGTACGGCGTGTACAAGTGGGCCAAGGGCGGGAGCTACGCGGGCGAGTGGAAGCGGGGCACGTTCAACGGCATGGGCCTTCGCTTTCTCCGCAGCGGCAAGTTCAAGTCGGGGCGGTTCGAAGAGGGCGAGTTCGTCGAGTCCATGGACATGGCAAAGAGCGACGAGGCCGCGAGCAAGGCGGCAGACTGCTCGAGGGAGGCGAGAAAGGCTGCGGAGAAGAGCAGGGGTGTCCAGGAGACAAACGCGCAAGCCGCGGCGAGGATCATCGCCAAAACCTTGACTTTTCCACCCATGGTGGCGTTGATACTAGCCGCGGTGGCCACGTCGGGCGGCGCGGGTGCGACCGCCCCTGGGGTCTCCGCGCTTCCCGAGGCCATCGCCGGGATCATCGCGCCCCTCGCGGCTGCGAACAGGCCCCTGGTGCTGGTCACCCTCGGCGTCCTCTTCCAGCCGCTTCTGCCCCGGCTACAGATGCGAGTCGTCGCCAACTTTCTCGCCGCCAAGTACTCCCTCTCGCTCGTTGCGGCGGCGGTGGCGACAGCCTTCGTTCCCCCCGGCCTCGGCGCGATTCGGTTCATCTTCGCCGCGATCGTGCTCATGCCCGTGCCGTCCGTGTGCGTCCAATACGCCGCGGAGCACGACGCGGACGCGGTCTTGGCGGGGTGCCTGGCGAACTACTCGCAGTTTGTGAGCCTCGTCTTTCTCTGCGCGCTCGGCGCGCTCTCCGCCGCGCACGATCCTACCGCCGCTAACCGGTGGCTGATGCCCGCGTGCCTCGCGGGCGGCGCGGCTGCCGTCGCGGGGCTCGGGTTCGCCGCGGATAAGGCCCTGGCGCCGGTCAAGATGGTGTTCCGCGGGAGCGTCCCAGGCGGCGCCAAGGAGCAGGCGGCGAAGATTTCCAAAAAGATGGAAATAAGTAAGCCGGACCCGGGCGACGACGGGCCCGCGGGGTCCAACGGTCCCACAGTCGCCAGCGCGGTTGGTGCTGGAATGAGGCGAGGGTCGTCCGTAACGGGCGGGCGGAGGGTTCCGCGCATCAATACGGATCGCGGGTGGAATCAGGGTGGAGGCGGAAGTATTCGCGGGTGGAATCAGACGGTCGCGAATACTTCGAGTCGCGCGAGGCCAAACGTCGCGAGAGCCTCGGGGCCGACGGTGATGAAGTCAACCGGCGTTCGCGTATCCGCCGTCCCTCGCCCGTGCTTTGCGTTCGCGTGAGTGTCGTCTAGCGTGTCGTTTTGTGAGAGATGTGACTTCTTTCAATTTAAACGCGGGGGTGTACGCCGTCCCCCTAGAAGTGTGCACTCGTACTACTCTTATTTACAGAACCCACCCCGCCGCTTCGAGCCGTATTTACTTAAGCCTCGAAGGTCATGTTCTCCGCCTCCTCGCGGATGGTGGAGTAGAGCGCGGAGGAGAGGTAGCGCTCGCCGAAGGAGGGGAACACGGTGGCGATGAGCTTGCCCGCGTTCTCGGGCCTCTTCGCGAGCTCGATGGCGGCGAGCGCGGCGGCGCCGGAGGAGATGCCCACCATGAGGCCCTCCTTGAGTGCGAGCTGCTTGGCCATCTCGATGGCGTCGTCGGAGCCAACCTGGATGATCTCGTCGAGGAGATCGGTGTCGAGGATGCCGGGGATGAACCCGGCGCCGATGCCCTGGATCTTGTGGGGACCCGGGCCGGACCCGGAGAGCACCGCGCTCTCCTTGGGCTCAACCGCGACCACCTTCACGTTGGGATTCTTGCTCTTGAGGTAGCGGCCGGTGCCCGTCACCGTCCCGCCGGTGCCGACGCCGCAGACCAGGATGTCGATCTGTCCCGCGGTGTCCTCCCAGATCTCCGGGCCGGTCGTTTCGAAGTGGACCTTGGGGTTGGCGGGGTTCTCGAACTGCTGGAGGACGTACGCGTCGGGGTTACCGGCGGCGAGTTCCTCCGCCTTCATCACCGCGCCCTTCATGCCTTTCGCCGGATCGGTGAGCACGAGGTCGGCGCCGAACGCTTTGAGGAGGATGCGGCGCTCCAGGGACATGGACGCGGGCATGGTGAGGGTGAGGCCGTAGCCCTTGGCGGCGGAGATGAACGCCAGGCCGATGCCGGTGTTACCGGACGTGGGCTCCACGAGCATGGTCTTGCCCGGGGTGATCTCGCCTTTTTCCTCGGCGGATGCGATCATGGAGAAGCCGATGCGGTCCTTGACGGAGGAGCAGGGCTCCATGATCTCGAGCTTGGCGGCGATCTCGGCGACGCAGCCGTCGGTGACCTTGTTGAGGTACACCATGGGGGTGCAGCCCACGAGCTGGGTCACGTTGTCCTGTCAGAGAAGATCGTGGGTGGCGCGTGGGGCACGAGGTCAGCTCCGACGTTTGGGTTAATGTTAGGGAAGGGCACCGGTAAATTTGACGATCGCCAACGGTGACGTGGGGCGCGCCGCGTCTCGGGATGTGAACGTACCGCGATGTTAACCTGCTCGGGCGCGGCGACCTGGACGTTTGGGGAGAAGAGGGATCGAACAGGGTCAGCGGCGCGGAGAGGGGGCGGACTCAAGGCGAGCCCCGCGTGCTGCGTCGACACGTTACGTCACGAATTGAGGGCGATTGGGGCTTTTTCGGCAGGCGCGATTGGCCCGGGTCGGGGACGCACCGCCTGGACGCGGGTCGCGACACGCGCCTTGAAGGCGGTCGCGCGGGGCGCCTTGAGGGCGACGCCGCGGTTGGCGGTCACGGAGGACAGAGAAGCGAGGGACATCTTCTCGGGTTCGCAGTTGGATTGTGGCGAATGGCGCAGAGGCCCGGGCGCTGATATTTCCGGAACAAGCGATCTGACCGTGACAGGCGCCAAGTCAGGCATGAAAATGAAAATGTCGATTTATTGCCACGTTTGGCGTTGACAACAGGCTAAATAAGAGCTACTCCACCCGCAACGGCGGGAGGCCTGAGACCAACACGGGCTCGGCGGGCATCGGCGGCAACGACCCGGCCCCTTCCTCCTCCCCCTCCTCATCGTCCGTGATCGGTAAATCCTCCGTGTTCACCGACGAGACGCTGCTCACCTCAACGTCCGACGACGCCTCCGAGGATGCCGCCGACTGAAAGTCATCCTCGTCGCTGTCCATGTCGCTGGGCTCCGGTGGCAGCGCCGGTTTCATCGGCTCGGGCATCGATTGCGTCGTCTGCCGCTCGAACGCCTGCGACGCGAGCGTGGTCAGCCTCGGCGAGTTCGCGGCCTTACGCCACGTCATGCTCCGCCACCTGCTCCCGGCTCGTTTAGCCGCCTTGGGAGTCAACGCTCGAAAGCTCCCGGGCGGAGCGGGCTCGTCGTCGCCGTCATCGCTGGACGACTCGTCGCTCGAGGAGCTCCACCCGAACACCGCGTTCATGACCTCCTTGATCTCGTACCGCGCCTCCTTCTGCGCCGCCGGGATCGCCTCCTCGATCACCTCGACGCTCAGCTCGTCCACCATGCCCTCCCACGCGCGGCGCACCGCGAGGGTATCCCTCCAC
>Ga0115567_10001175_pt1 | contig 26294 bp, 28 predicted proteins | sample COGITO_mtgs_1204_2_FD_88679 | JGI IMG/M metagenome (GOLD analysis project Ga0115567, IMG submission 88679) | Pelagic marine microbial communities from North Sea - COGITO_mtgs_120412 | ecosystem: Environmental > Aquatic > Marine > Epipelagic | place: Germany:Helgoland, sampling site Kabeltonne... | reverse complement strand
CCTTGGTCAACCGCGTCATTAATGCAGTCGAACATAGTTTTCGCGCCACCGTCTAGCTGGCTCGACGTTAATGGTTTACCTTGAAGATTAATCGACTGTAATTTTTCGAGTTTAGATTGGGTCGTCGTCATGACTGTAGCGTCCGTGTTCGTGAAATCGCCTTCCGTTTGGCCACCTGCGACTTCTTTTTGATAGCCAAAAAGTGCTATATCACCTCTAGCGAGTTGATCAAGACTTGAGAAGTCTAGATTTGCGCCACAATTATTGTTCAATTGTTTCGCGATAGCTTGAAAAACATCAAATGCTTTAAGGCCTGTCACTTCAAGATTTAAAGGCACCTCATTTTGACCTTTTCCTACTTCAAGCTTTCTACTCAATTGAGTAATGCTACCTTGGTTCTCAGAACCACTACTTTTATGGCTTTTACTTCCCTTGCTGCCTTTTTTGAAAAGAGTAGAGCTTTTGCTGCTTTTACTGCTTTTGCTGCTCTTACTTGATTTAAAGCCACTTTTGCTCTTTTGAAGTTGCCGACCGACATTAGATTCAGTACCAGAGCCAATTGTATCTAAATAATTTGTTGCGCTACTTGATGCGATTGTGGTCCGTCCGTGTGCTAGGCCAAGCGCCGAAGTAATCGCTAAGCCCTTTACCAGTGATTTAACAGAGAATAAATTGCCCAAACCGACTTGATTGTGGGGTCTGGTGCTGGGAGTCGCGCCTAGTTGTCGAACTTCGGAGAAGTTTGCAATAGATGTCATTTTGGATTCCTTCTAGCGTTTGTTATGAATTGTGACATGATCATAACAAATCGCTATACCAGCCGCACAATTTTTTACTCAGCAAAAGGTTTGTTTTGACGGTTAATTTTGCGCTGTAAAAAAAACTATAACTAAGTTTGATTTTAGTTGCAAAATCGCCTAAACCTTTAGTTGTAATTTTTTATTAGAATGATGGTGAATAAGGCTGTAGTCGCGATGAAATTTAAAATAAGGCTTATACATTATGCGTCTAAGGCGAGCAAAACAGACAGATGAGGAACTTTTGTTTCATTGGTCAAATGATGCAATAACCCGAGCAATGTCTTTTTCTACCGAGCGTATTACTCGGCAAGATCATAGACTGTGGCTGCAAGCACGATTGCCTGTGCAGCCTGCATGTCTTTATATTGCAGAGCTAATTGAGCCTGTGGGTGTTGTCCAGTTTCAAATAATACACCGCACGCATCAAGTCGCCTACCAAAATAAAGCGTATGAAGTGGGTATTCAAGTAGAGTGCGAGTCTCGAGGCCAAGGTTTGGCGCGGACTATGATTGAGTTGGCTACCGAGCTTTTTTTTGAACAGTATGCTGAGAATGACTTATACGCTCGAATTAAACTTGAGAATGTAAAGTCGCTCAAAGCGTTTCAAAAAGCAGGCTTTAGAGCGTTAGGATTAGACAAGGTAGGTGAGGTTGAATGTTCAATGTTGGTAAAATCGAGGATTAAAACCTAGAGCGCTTAAGCAAAACGCTCTGGGCATATACCCTACTGTCGCTCTAAAATACCTTCAATAACTGGTGCTACTGCAAAATAATCTGTACCAGGCTCAAATAAACCATAGCTTATTTGATTCGCTGTGATTGGGCGAAGTACAACAACAGCGTCCTGAGCCTGGGCACATTCGCCATTTAACACTTCCACTTCTAAAGCAAGAGTGCCTCCAGAGGCTGAAAGTATATTTAAGTTAGCGTCACAATCACCAATTAAGTTTTGCGCTTGAGATAAACTGTCTTGGTTTATATCAAACATAAACTGACGACCTAAGGCGCTGCCTGCCCAAGTGCCTTCAAAATCAAAATTGCCAAATTCGTCTAACAATCGGGCTTCAATAGCTGGTAAATTCTGGCTATTCACAGGCATATTTTGCAGGCCTGTTGTGGTCACGTCGTCAGAACTGCCGCCACAGGCGGTGAGGAAAAAACTTGAGATAAGCATGCAGCCGAGTATTTGAATATTTTTTTTCATAGTTTTGGACCATTAGAGAGTCAGGCTTGGATACCCAAAGAACATTAAATGATATACCCAGCATAAAAATTGAGATGTAGGGTATGGCTGTAAATTCTAAAGAGCTCAAAAAAAGTCCTTGTTCCTTAAGCGGTTTAGAAGTGGTGGCATGATAGCATAATGTATAAGTAAAAGTGAATATATCTTATAAAACCTAAATGTAAAATGCCCAAAGGATGTAAAAATCTTTCGATTTGACTGCTCTTTTTAATAGCACACTAAGCGTCCAACACTTGCGATGGATTGTTACAACAAGCTTTAAGTTTGTTTAAGAAGCCTGTTCGGACTGGTTGTTCTAAGGCCTTAGTTTGTAAAATAGGCTGTTGTGGCGACGTGCGAATGGGTGTCAGCCTCGGATGTGTCAGCCTCGGATGTGATGGTATGGATTGTCGGGTGGATGTGATGTGGTCACTCTCGATAAAAGCACGAGGTGTTTGTAGCTCTCGCGGCGATGGGAAGCTAAATGGGCTAGCAGTACCGGCTCGATCAGGCACTTTGCTAGCTATAGTAATGTCTGAGTTCGGCAGTGATTCAGAGCTTTCACAGTGGTGTGGCTCTGTGCTTTGAGGTCTGGAATCATCAAGATAACTTGTGGTTCTACTCGGTTCGCGCGCATCGGCAATGTTGCCAAATATTCGCTGAGTTGTGTCTAATACGCTTGAGTCCGATAAGCCTTGGGGGCGAGGGATTTCAACATTGGAATCTACACTACATGCTCTTTGAGGTGAGTTGGCCTGGATTTCTGTCATTGTTATCTCTCTTTAATGGTTGTGAATACAGTTTTTAACCGAACTGTGGGCGATTTAGAAAAATATTTTGATCATATAGCAATATGAAAATGTGCTGGATGAAGCGTTACATAACTTTGAAATAGAATTCAAAGATGACGGTTGGAATTGATGTGATTTCATAAAGACGGTACTATACAGTTGCTTTGAAACCTTTGCTTTTTATAATTGAGAGACTGAGTTATGAACACACCAAGAATCGCTGAAGTGGAACGGAATACGTCAGAGACCCAAATCAAGATCAAAGTCAATTTAGACGGCGTGGGCACACTTTCTGGTACAACCAAGGTTGCATTTTTGGATCATATGCTTGATCAAGTTGCTCGTCATGGGCTTATCGATATCGATGTTCAGGCTGTGGGCGATACTTTCATCGATGATCATCACACTGTTGAAGACACAGGCATTACTCTTGGCCAGGCGCTTGCAAAAGCCTGGGGCGATAAGAAGGGCTTGACTCGTTATGGCCATGCTTATGTGCCTTTAGATGAAGCCCTATCAAGAGTCGTGATCGACTTATCAGGCCGTCCTGGACTTTTCGAGCGGGTCACTTATAAGCGTGCTCGCATTGGAAGCTTTGATGTCGATTTATTTACTGAGTTTTTCCGTGGATTAGTCAATCATGCGGGCATGACGCTGCACGTCGATAACTTGTTAGGCGAAAATGCTCACCATCAGGCAGAGACAATTTTTAAAGCGTTTGGTCGCGCTTTGCGTATGGCTGTAAGCCGTGATGAGCGCATGCAAGGGCAAATGCTAAGCACTAAGGGAAGTCTATAACCTATGGTGCAAAGTGAAACTTTAACGGTTGCTATTATTGATTACGGTCGTGGTAATTTGCATTCGGTCCACAGTGGGTTGCAAGAAGCATTGAGATTAAGCGGTCTTACTGGTGACATTCTTTTAACCAGTGATCCAGCACAGATTTTAGCCGCCGATAAGGTGGTTTTTCCTGGGGTTGGCGCTATGGGTGATTGTTACCAGCAGTTAATAAATGCTGGGCTTGACACTGTCGTCAGAACTGTCTTTGCCTCTAAGCCATTTTTAGGCATTTGTGTGGGTATGCAAGTGCTGTTGGATGCTGGCGAAGAAAATGGTGGTTGCCAAGGCTTAGGTCTTATCCCAGGATCTGTGGTTCGATTTAAGGCTAGCTCTACTGTAAAAGTACCTCATATGGGCTGGAATCAAGTGCATCAATCGAGTGAGAACGCTGCTCATCCATTATTCGTTGGTATCCCGGACGGTGCTCGTTTTTACTTTGTGCACTCTTATAAAGTGGCCTTGTCGAATAAAGATGTCCAAATCGCAACCTGTAACTATGATGGTGAATTTCCAGTCGCCTTAGCAGGGGCAAATTGGTTTGCAACACAGTTTCATCCAGAAAAAAGCCATCAATGGGGCTTGCAGTTACTTGTTAATTTTCTACATTGGAATCCGAGATAGGTTTAAAGTTATGTTAGTTATACCAGCAATAGATTTAAAAAATGGCGACTGTGTACGATTACGTCAAGGGGATATGGAACAGGTATCGGTCTTCTCCTCAAGCCCAGTGGAAATGGCGCAAAAGTGGGTTGATGCGGGTGCCAGGCGTTTACATTTGGTGGACCTCGATGGCGCCTTCGCAGGCGCACCAAAAAACATGGCCGTGATTCAGCAAATTCTCGAAAAGTTTGACGTGCCTGTACAAGTTGGCGGCGGTATTCGTAATTTGTCCGCCATTCAAGCTTACATTAATCTTGGCGTCGAGCGAGTCATTTTAGGCACGATTGCTTTACGCCAGCCTGACTTTGTCAAGCTAGCTTGTGAACAATTCCCCGGCAAGATTATGGTGGGCATTGATGCTAAAAATGGCTATGTTGCGGTTGAAGGCTGGGCTGAGGTGTCAAGCATGTCGGCTATTGAATTGGCGAAAAAATTTGAGGACATTGGTGTTGAAGCCATAATTTACACTGATATCGCTAGAGATGGCATGATGCAGGGGGTGAATCTTACATCCACTCAGGAGCTGGCGCAGGCTGTCAAAATTCCTATTATCGCCTCTGGCGGTGTCTCCACATTAAAAGATATTCAGGCACTATGCGAATTAGACGCTGATCTTTTCGGTGTCATCACCGGACGCGCAATTTATGAGGGTGCTTTGGATTTTGCTAAAGCCCAATCCTTGGCGGATGATTATACTCAGCAACACACTGTAGGCGCTTCGTTAGAGGGCACTCCATAATGACAAATGTAGGACTTGCCACTCGTATTATACCTTGTTTAGATGTTGATAAGGGGCGCGTGGTGAAAGGTGTAAAGTTTGTCGGTATCCGAGATGCAGGTGATCCTATAGAGATAGCTGCTCGCTACGATCAAGCCGGTGCTGATGAGATTTGCTTTCTTGATATAACCGCCAGCCATGAAAGTCGAGACACATTACTCGATACAGTATCGCAAATTGCCAGGCGAATTTTTATTCCATTGACGGTTGGCGGTGGCGTCAAGTCAGTGCTGGATGTGCGCCGACTTTTGAACGCTGGGGCGGATAAGGTTGCTATGAATACAGCAGCAGTTAATAATCCCCAGCTTGTTGCGCAAGCAAGTTATGCGTTTGGCTCTCAGTGCATTGTGGTTGCTATAGATGCCAAAAATGTGGCGCCGGGTCGTTGGGATATTTTCACCCACGGTGGCCGCACTGCAACCGGTATTAATGCCGTTGAATTTGCTCAAAAAGTGGCAGAGCTTGGTGCTGGTGAGATTTTATTGACCAGCATGGATCAAGATGGCGCCAAAACTGGCTTTGATTTAGCACTGACTAAAGCCGTTACTAGCCAAGTGACCATACCAGTGATTGCATCAGGCGGGGTGGGTAATTTACAGCATTTAGTGGAGGGCGTTACTCAAGGTGGTGCGGATGCAGTTCTAGCGGCAAGTATTTTTCATTTTGGGGAATACACTATAGCTCAAGCCAAGCAGGCCTTGAGCCAAGCGGGAGTGGTCGTTCGGCAGGACTACAACTAGGGCTTGCTCGGATCTATATGGTCGCTGGCGCGGAATAGACGAGTAGCGGAAGATCGAGGAAAAAATGTTCGAAAAAGCGCAGTTTACATTGGGTAAATGAGCATTTTGAGGCTATTTTTGACAAAGATATTACGCGCGCAGTCATTTCGCGCCAGCGACTATATGTTAACACTCCCTAAGAGTCCACAAGCGTTGCAGCCTCTGAGATAGATGATGTGAGCTCCGACTCTGATTTTGACCCTTCTAAATAATCACCCACTACAGCAGAGCGCTGTTGATTGTCGCTTACACTTCGATCTAAAAAGTTTAACCATTGACTGTACACAGGCTGGCTATGGGTGTCGAGCGTGGCTGTGGGCACGGCGGCCAAGGCTTCTTGCAGTGCTTGCAAGCTTTCAGAGACATGTTGTGGTAGGTATTTTGGCGTCGGTGATCCACCTGTGCCTATGGCTCTTGATTGGGATTTTGGTGCAAGCTTACCTGGTTTAACAATATACGCCATGGCCAAATAAAAATGATACTCCCTAAATTGACACACCACCCCTGTCCATTGCGCTAAAAGTAATGGTGCTTTTTGTTTTAAAACTTGTCGTATATTAAGCTGATGTTGCTGTGTTTCCACTAAATGCAAAAGCTCTGTATGAGATTTTGGTCGATAATGTCGAAACTCTCTTAACATTGAGGTTAGGGGATTATCACCTTTTGCATAAAAATCCGTAATGCCTAAAATATTATCTAACAACGGAATAACCGAGCTTTGAGCGCCAGTTTGGCCTCGAATTTGATTTAGGTGGACTCCATTGCCACTTTCTGTATAACAAGAGTTGAAAAACACACCTTGCTCATCAAATAATTTACCGTCACCACAATTGCCAACTAACCCTTGAATCTGAGGTCGAACATCCGCTGCATAGTGAGATGGCCGGCTAAGCTTCGTCATAAGTTTAAGCCGACTCAGCATGAGCTCACTTACTTCTATGCCTTTAAGCATTGCCTTGTATAAGTGATCGTTATTATCACTACTAATGCCGTCTATTACACCCTGGATTGCTTGAAATAGGTTGGGTGTTTCCCATTCAATAATGGAATGTATAGTTTGGAAAAAATACTCGTCTGAGCCGCCGTGCCATTGTCGAATCAGCCGCACTTTGTCAGCCTTAATTTCCTTTTGGAATTGGCTGTTCATTAAGACATAGCCAGATGCATACTCAAGCCATGGTTGCTGATGAAATGTTTGCGCCAGCAACATTAATGGGTTGGCGATATTTGCCGGCAATTGCGCCGATGCTTTTAAGCTACCTTGGTGCACTGGTTCAAAGAGAAAGCCCATTTTTAAATATTGATAATCTCTAAAGGCCGTGGCAAGTTTAAAGGCGATATCATTTTTTGCCTCTTCAGTGATCTTTGAATCAAGCATAGTGATCCATTTTTCAAATTGTGGGCTATGATCAGGTAGCTCAGTGCTGCGCTTGCGAAATGCATTTTTTGCTAATAACCCAGGTTCGCCGGCCTTAGTTTGATCATGCCTTATAATTACTGGCATATCACTAAGCAGTTGATTCAATTGATTAAATTCTGGGTCTTTTAAAATATCTGGGTTTTTTTGAGGTAAAAAACCGTTCATAGAATTTAAACCTGCAACGCCCCAGATTCGTTGCGTCGGTGTTTTCTCGGACGAGGTGTAGCTTTGGTCTTGTGTGTTCATCATCGTAAATCCTTTACATTTTTTATATTTTGTTAGGCAGTGTTAACACACCCTAAGTTGGCCTGATTATTTGCCGACAGTTAAAATTAATACACAAGATTTTGATATTCCTTTTTAAAGTGCTGGAATAAGTTTTCGCCCATTAAATTCATAGTCGCAACAAGTGTTTGGCTTTCAGTCTCACAATCAATATTGGTGTAACCAGGAATAAGCGCCATGGTTTCATTGTTAATAGCTTTAAACTCCATATGCCATTTTGAAAAATTACGCTGCGGAATTTTTTTTCGTTGTATACAGTGAATGTTGGTGTGTCGATGATCGTTTTTTATTCGCGCAAATAAGTAATCAATTGCTTGTGCTTCACCCTCTAAAATTTGAAAAAAAGCGCCGTTCTCACTGCTATACAGTAAGAGCCCTGAGATACCAAGAGTTTTATTATTTGAGACAGATTGCCTTAAGAGTTGATGAGCGCCATCGTTACTCATTTTTGTACAGGCTGTACTAATGTAAATAAGCGAAACTAAAGCCATTGCTATTTCCTCCTTTACTGATGAATATTTGCTTCGGTGAATACAGACGTGGTTGTTGGCATTAATTCTTTAGGTGTTAGCAGCTGCAGTATAAATAGATTTAAGCGCGTAGATTTGGGGCGGCCAACTGCTGTGAAACTTGGCTGTAGCATACCATTAATGTGTTTAAGGATGTTTAAAAGTTTATTTAAAAGATTGACTAAAAATTGATCGTCTTGGTTTTGTCTGCGCGACATTTTTAATGTAAAAAAGTAATAACGGAAAAACCGATGGAACAAAGCTGATGGTTACGAGTCACAGAATGGAGCATTTGATAAGTGAGTAAGCTCACTCGGCGTTTTATTTAATTATTATCAACAGAGCTCGTTAAGAGTCATCAATCACTATGAGGATATTTACCATGAAAAAATTAACTGTAATTTCTGCTGCAACTTTGGCAATTGGCACGCTGGTTTCAGTTGGCGCAACCGCTAGCGGTATGGGCGAAGCTGAACAAACTGGTGCTGCGCCACAGCAAATGCAACAAGCGCAGCCTCAGTCTGCTGCACCTCAGGGCGCGCCTCAAGCTGGTGCTCCTGTAGCTTCACCTGAGCAGCAGCAGCAAGCGCTTGAAGCTCGTTCGCAACAAGTGTTTAGTCAGGTTGACAATGATCAAAGTGGTAGCATTTCTGAAGACGAGTTTGCAGCAGTGGGCGATAAAGAAATGTTTAACAAAGTTGATGCTGATGCAAGCGGTGACGTAAGCCAGCAAGAAATGTTTGAAGCTATGGCCCAGCGATAAACTCTTTCGTCATATTTTAAATGCAAAAAAAAGCGCTCATAGAGCGCTTTTTTTTTGGCATTTAAGTTAAAAGCATTAATTTAGAGAGCTTACATTGACCTGCATCTTATTAATAAGTTGGCCAATTTCCGTGGATAGATTTGCAGAGTTTTGGGCTAAAGATTTTACCTCGTTGGCGACCACTGCAAAACCTCTGCCTGCATCTCCGGCTCGCGCTGCTTCAATTGAAGCATTCAGGGCTAATAAATTAGTTTGATCAGAAACACTGGAAATTGATTGAGCAATGCTGTCAATTTCGTTAAGCACTTTCGTAGTCATAGTGGCTGCATTTTTACGCGATGTTGTTTCTGAGCCATATAACACAATGGTTTTTACGGCGCCGTTAATATCGAAAATTGATTGAAATTGAGCATCAAAAAAATGCTCCGTCTTGCCTACAGTGATTGAAATTTGCTTATGAAAATTCGAGCCTTTCAATAGCGAATTCGACTCTTCAATTGACACTAGCGAGTCTAAGCGAAGCTGCTTTAAATTTTGAATTGAACTGTCGGTTTCATTGTGCAGCATGCTGCGCGCAACATCATTCCACTTGGTCAGTTTTCTCTCTTTATTCCACTCTAAAAGTAAATTAGTCTCTTCAAGAGTTTTAATTCTTTGGTTTGATTCAACTGAACGCAACTTGGTAGCGGTAATGTCGGCTTGAATAGAAATAAAGCGTTCTAGCTGACCACTATTATCAAACACAGGGTTGATGGACAAGGATATCCAGTAGGGTGCGCCAGAAGCATGGTAGTTTAATATTTCGCTGTAGAAGGACTTTTTCTGGCTTAAGGCTTCGCGTATTTGTTTGACAGTGTCCGCATCTGTATGGTTTCCTTGGAGCAGCGAACCAGGTTTTTTACCATAGGCTTCCTCAGCACTGTAACCGGTCATTCTTTCAAAACCAGGGTTTACATACTCAATTAAACCACGGCTGTCGGTAATAATAACGCTGTTATCTGTACCGTTGGCAACCAGTGATAAAAGCTGCACCTGTTGGCCTTGGCGTACAGTTTCCGTTATATCGGTTGCAAATTTGACCACTTTGAAAGGTTTGCCTGTGGCGTCAAAAATAGGGTTGTAACTGGCTTCTATCCAGATTTCATCGCCATTTTTTTGCATACGTCGGTATTTTGCCGCTTGAAATGTACCGCTTTTAAGGTTGATCCAAAATTGTTTATATTCTTGGCCATTGCGCTCTTCTGGGAACACAAACAAGCTGTGATGTTTGCCTTGAATTTCATGTAACTCATAGCCAAGGGCATTTAAAAAATTATCATTGGCATGTAAAATTGTGCCATCTAAACCAAACTCAATAACAGCTTGAGATTTGTTTATGGCTGTAAGTAAGGACTCTTGTTGGGCTTCTCTATTTTTAAGATCAGTAATATCCTGCGCAAATTTTATCACTTTTTCGACTTTACCGTGAGCATCTAAAATTGGTGTATAGGTGGCACTTAACCAGAGGTGATGACCAGATTTGTTAATACGCTGAAACTCTGCTTGTTTATGCACACCGTTGGCGAGCTCCTGCCAAAAGTTTTTGTAAGCAGCAGAGCCTTTTTCTTTTGGCAAGACAAACATTTCATGATGCCGGCCTACAACTTCTTCTAATCGGTATTGCGTTGCTTGAAGGAAAAGGTCGTTAGCGTAAAGAATTTGACCAGTAGGGTCAAAATGGATTATAGCTTGCGACTTGTTCACTGCGTTTAATATGCGATCACTCACACCTTTGGTCGACGCCTTCTGCCAAAATGTCATGTTACTACCTCTACATTAATAAACTGGTGTGCACTTACTCTTTCTGCTCTTTAGTAATACTAGCACCAAGGTATGAATGTAGCGGGGGTTAGGCAAAATTTACAGGAATAATTTGAGCTTAATCAAGCGTTTTAGGTGTCACTTGCAGTTGGCTGTGCAGTTGATTAACGCCATTGGTATTCGTCACAATTTGCTCGACTAGATCTTTTTCTAAGGATGTACTTAATGTGCCTTCTAGTGTGACCTGTTGATTTTGAGTGGTAACCGAGATGTCTGTGCCTGATACATTAGGATTCGAGTAAAGTTGGGCTTTGATCTGAGCGGTGATTGCCAAATCTTTTAAGGTGGAGGTGACCTGCGTTGCAGTGTCGCTGAAGCCGCTTTTTTTAATCGTTTTATCCACTTTAATGTTATTAACAACTTTTTCAATACCAACAACTCCAAGCGCGAGCTGCTGGGCATAATCTTTTTCTATATCGCTGGACACAGTTCCTGTAAGAGTGGCTATATTGTTTTGTACTTGCGCATCAAGCGAGTAGCCATTAAGGTGTTTATTGAAAAAAATAACGGATTCAACTTTGCTTTCTTGAAAGCCCGTTGCAAAAGCGGCTTGCGCGTCATTAGATAAGTTTACTGCCACCTCTTTTGCAGATTTAGCTGCGGCATTAATGGAGGTCTCTGTGTCATCCATGGCTTTTTGCGTCGTGTTTGGGTTGTCCATGGCTTGAACCCATGTGCTTGTTGCAATAAGTAGAAACAGCACGGTGTTGAAGAGTTTGCTGAGCCATGTAATCAATATGTTATCAGCTAAAGTGGCTGAGTTTAAATGCAGTTTCATATCACAAGTCCTTATTTGATTAAGCTGTTCTCGCTAAGGCTAGTTCTGCAAGCTGGGCTAAAGCTTGAGTGTAAGGCGACTCTGGTAAAGCATCTAAAGCAGCAATAGCGAGATAAGTGGCTGAGCGTGCTTTGTCCAGTGTGTAGTTTAACGCATCTGATGATGCGATAAGCGTTTGAATAATTTCAAGATCTGCGCTTGCCAATGTATCTTGTTGCGCCTTGGCGACTAGCGAGGCGATCTGCGCTTGACCCTGAGCATTTAGAGTTTCATAAGCGTGAATAAGTGGCAACGTCATCTTGCCTTCTTGAAGGTCATCGCCAAGATTTTTACCCATAGTTTGGCTATCGCCTGAGTAATCTAAAGCGTCATCTACCAATTGAAACGCAAGCCCTAGTTGTGATGCATAGGTTTTTAAACCGACAATACAAGCAGGCTCTTGGTTGCCCAGCAGCGCACCAAGTTCCGCCGCGGTTTCAAACATTTTCGCAGTTTTATAATTGATAATATCGAAGTAAGTGGCTTCGCTTAATTGCACGTTGCCAATATTGCTTAACTGCAATACCTCACCTTCTGCAATAATGATTGTGGCATCAGAGAGAGTTTTCAAAAGACGAAGATTCTCAAGACCGGTGATCAGTTGAAACGCCCTCGAAAGTAAAAAGTCACCCACTAAAACTGGCGCTGCATTGCCCCAGCGATTATTGGCTGTTGGCTTGTTGCGCCGCAGGTGAGAATTATCAACAACGTCATCATGGAGTAAGGTGCTGGTGTGTAAAAATTCAACCACCGCCGCAATTGTAATATGATCCTTGCCCTGATAACCATTGGCTTTAGCTGCCATTATAGCCACAATCGGCCGAAGACGCTTGCCACCACTTGATATGATATAGTCGCCGATTTGGCGGATAAGCGGTACTTTTGATTCTAAAGAAGCATGTATCTCGGCGTTAAGTGCTAAGAAGTCTGGCTCGATGACTTTAATGATATCGGCAAAATCCATAATTCGAAAATCCGCATGGTAAAGGCCAAGTTGAATGAGTCTTATGTTATGAGGCTCAAGAATTGAAGTAGTAGTCTATTATAAACTGACTCGAGACTAATGGGCGATAGCCCCACATTGATATCAAAGCGCAGATTATTGTGCGTTAGAAATTTTTATGGCAGATTTGCCAAGTCTATACTTGAAATTGTAATCACATAAGCGTAGACTCATGCCACTGTGAGGTGTAAGTTCTTATGCCACAAAATTAAATTCTGATCAAATGGGGTGTTGCGCTATGTACGCTATATTCGAAACTGGTGGCCAGCAGCATCGAGTCGTGCCTGGAGAAAGATTGAAGGTACAACTTATTAAAGGTGTGCCAGGTGATATAATTGAGTTTCCAAATGTGATGTTGTTGTCAAAAGAGGGCGAAACTAAAGTTGGCGCACCTTTTGTTGATGGCGGTAAAGTGACTGCTGAGGTTGTTTCACACGGTCGTCACAAGAAAATCAAAGTGCTTAAGTTTAGAAGACGAAAGCATCATATGAAACAGATGGGCCATCGTCAATGGTTTACAGAGATCAAAATTAATGAAATAACGGCATAGTTTTTATACTTTAAAACTGTGGCATCCGTTATTATTTATTTATTCGTAACTAAAAAGTATGTGATTGGGAGAGTAAAATGGCTCACAAGAAAGCTGGTGGTAGTACCCGCAACGGGCGCGATTCAGAGTCTAAGCGTTTAGGCGTAAAAAAATTTGGTGATCAAGCAGTTGTCGCTGGTAACATCATTGTGCGACAACGTGGCACTCGGTTTTGTGCAGGTGCAAATGTTGGTATGGGACGAGATCATACCCTTTTTGCTAAAATTGACGGCAAGGTTCTTTTTGCTGTTAAAGGTCCAAAAAATCGAAAATACGTCAGTATTGTACCTGTATCTGCTTAGCACTTTCAGTCGCTGGCGCCATTGTCGCTAGGGTCTTGTTTCGGTAGCAATGGTACTTTTGTAATAAACCCTTGGATTTAGGCTCGTTTTATTCGAGTATATCCAGGGGTTTTTTTGTTGGTTTTTAGTGGGTCAGCCCCATCTTGGCTTAGACTCATAGTGTTTTGCGGTTTTGGCAATATTTTACAGTGTAGGATTAAACAATGAAGTTTGTAGATGAGGCGACTATACAAGTGACCGCTGGCAAAGGTGGCAACGGTTGCTGCAGTTTTCGTCGGGAAAAGTACATTGAGTATGGGGGGCCGAACGGCGGTGATGGCGGTCATGGTGGCAGCGTTATTTTACTGGCTGATCATAATTTAAACACTTTAGTGGACTTTCGCTATAAGCGCCAATATAACGCCGAAAATGGTAGTCAAGGATCTGGGGCTAATTGCACTGGCCCAAAAGGTGAAGACCTTATTTTGCGAGTTCCAGTTGGCACGACTATCGTTAATATCGATACAGACCAGGTTATAGGCGATCTTACTGAGCACCAACAACGTCTTAATATTGCCACAGGTGGTCGCGGTGGGCTTGGCAATACTCATTTTAAATCAAGCACTAATCGCGCGCCACGTAAAACGATTGCTGGTGAGCTTGGCGAAGAGTGTGCTATTCGCTTAGAACTTAGTGTATTGGCGGACGTTGGCCTGCTAGGTTTTCCAAATGCTGGAAAATCAACATTTGTTCGATCTGTATCCAACGCTAAACCCAAAGTGGCTAATTATCCGTTTACTACCTTAGTACCCAAACTAGGGGTTGTTAGAGTTGACGAGCTTCGTCATTTTGTCGTGGCGGATATTCCGGGCCTTATTGCAGGTGCCGCAGAAGGTGCAGGGCTCGGTACGCGTTTTTTAAAGCATTTATCGAGATGCCGTCTGTTGATCCATTTGGTCGATATTGCGCCTTTGTCTGAAGAAGACCCAGCCGAGCAGGTGCAAGCCTTAAATTTAGAGTTACAGCGTTTTAGCCCGGTGTTAGCGCAGTTACCTCAGTGGCTGGTGTTCAACAAGACTGATTTGGTGTTCGATGATGAAGCCAATGGCATCGTTGAAAAAGCCAAAGCTGCATTAGAATGGGATGGCCCTTGTTTTCAAGTGAGTGCTGCAAGTGGCGCTGGCATTAAAAGTGTAACCCAAGCAATCATGAATCATTTTGACGAGGAAAACCTGCGATTAAAGGATGATCCAGAATTTGCCCAGGCTCAAACAAAGTTTCGTGATGCCTTGGCGGATGAAATTCGCCAAGTTGATCAAGCCAATAAGCAAGAGCGTAAACAGGCTCGCTTGGAGGCGAAGCAGCAACAATTTGAGCAAACAGTGCAATCTGAGGACGAGCTTTGGGAAGAGGATGATTCGGACGTCGAAGTGGTTTATGTCAGAGATTGAAGCACCGCTATCCAGTCAGCCCAGACGGTGGATTATTAAAATAGGCAGCTCGCTGATTACTGATCATGGTGCGGGCTTGCATCATGCTCGGTTGGAGCAATGGTGCGCCGATATTATGACGTTAAAAGCCAATAATATTGACGTGGTGCTGGTGTCTTCAGGAGCCATTGCTGAAGGCTGTGCCAGGTTAGGGTTTAAAACAAGGCCGACAGCAAGCCACCTGCAGCAAGCGGCAGCTGCTGTTGGTCAAACAGGTCTGGTTCAAGCGTACGAGTCAATTTTTCGTGCTCACGGCGTGCATTGCGCTCAGATTTTATTAACGCACGATGAGTTGCGAGATCGACAACGATACTTAAATGCCAGATCTACCCTTCAAACCTTGTTATCTTTGAACGTAGTGCCTATCGTCAACGAAAACGACACCATCGCTACCGATGAAATTCGCTTTGGTGATAATGATACCCTTGGTGCATTAGTCACTAATCTGGTTGAAGCTGATCGTTTTATTATTTTGACCGACCAACAAGCCCTCTACACAGCTGATCCCACTAAAGACAAAACCGCAACGCCGATTATAGAGGTATTTGCGGATGATCCAAGTTTACTGGATATTGCCAGTTCAAAAAGTTCGAGCGGCCTTGGTTCTGGTGGCATGTACACTAAAGTGTTAGCCGCAAAGCTTGCGAGCCGTTCTGGTGCTGCGACATATCTTGTGTCTGGACTTGAGCCTAAAGTTTTAGAACGCCTCTTTAACGGTGAACAGATCGGTACCCTATTTAAACCTCGTCAAGCGCCAATTTCCGCCCGAAAACGCTGGCTTGCTGGTCAAATGAAGCCTTGTGGACAAGTGTTTGTCGATCGTGGCGCCGTGGATAAGCTGATTCGAGAGGGTAAAAGCCTGCTGGCGGTCGGCGTTTATAAAGTCACAGGTCAATTTAAGCGTGGTGATCTTGTCGAGTGTTATTCTCGTTTAAATAAAAAAATTGCGGTTGGTCTAATCAATTATTCAAGTGATGAAGTCGCAATCCTGATGGGGTCTGGCACCAGTCGAATGCTTGAATTACTTGGCTATCTTGGCGAACCAGAGCTAATTCACCGCGATAATCTTGTCATTCTATGATCCCCTATTTTAGGTAGACTTAAAATTATATTAAAAATTTTCTTGCGGCGAGGGATCAACTTGGATTATATCTTTTCTTATTGCTGATAAACCTACTTATTTTCGTCTTGCTTCTTTAAATTCTACTCAAATATAATTTGAGACTACAGGTTTTTTTTTGTAGCCAATAGACTATGTAACACTGCTCCGTTGGTTCTGTCGCATGAAAACTGCTGATTTGATGCAGTGAAGCCTTTATTGGGGGAAGGGTGGACAAGTACCTTTGATTGGGTCTTTTCCCTTTAAAAATAAGGTATGTTGATGTTTTTATCGGAGTTAATTAATGACCTTTAGCTATTACAACCCTGAAATACTCTAAAAATAGTGTTTCAGGGAGGAAGTATGCGATAAAATGACTATTGCACATAGTCATTTTTACCTCTATAATAACTATATGCAATAGTCATTTTAAGTGAGGGAATTTAAGTGGAGCCTATATCAAAAACTGAGTTCAAAGCACATGCTCTTGAAGTTTTGAGAGACATTGAAAAAAGTGGTCGGTCTCGTGTGATAACAGATCATGGCAAGCCCACTCTTGAAATCCGAAAACTTCGACAAAGCAAATTAACGCCTCTAGAGGTGCTAAGAGGGTCATTGGTCAAATACGAATCTCCAGTGCTTCCCATTGCCGATGATGACTGGGAGAATGCGTAATGGTTGTGTTAGATACACATACACTTATTTGGTGGGCATCTAATGATTCATCTCTTTCTAATGCTGCAAAAAATAAAATAGACTCCACTCTTAGTCGTGGGGGAGAGGCCATTATTTCGTGCATTTCAGCATGGGAAATTTCTATGCTAATTCACAAAGGCCGGCTAGTTTTAAGTATGGATGTAGAGAAGTGGTTAGATGAGGTGTCTCAAATAGATGGCATTAGATTTATCCCTGTAGATAACGAGATAGGCATAAAATCGACTACTCTTCCAGGTGAATTTCATAAGGATCCAGCTGATCGAATTATAGTAGCTACGGCTCGTATACTCTCTATTCCTGTAATCACAGCAGATGAGAAAATAATTGAATATGCGCACGTAAAAACCATTTCTGCAAATTAATCTTATTATATACCCATAACGCTATGGGTTTAGCAGGACTGACGGCATATGCACTACAACCTAAGAAGCCATCAATTGAATTTGACTGCCAAGGTCTTGTTGTTGTGTAAATTTGCTCCGAACTCATTTAAATAATGAAAAACAATAACTTATACACTTTAAAAAATGTTTTTTAAAGTTTCTGATTCACTACGCATATTGCCCTGTGGTGGATTGCCTTCATCCCATTCTTTAGGTACATCTTCTGTTTTAAAATACTCGAATAAAGCATTGCTTTGATTTTGAAATGCTCTTTGACCAGTTTCCGGGTCGATTTTAACACTCGAAATGCCTTCTGGAATTGGGAAGGTTGCCTTTGGTAAATTTGGTAAAGCGCTTGCCATATAGTTAATCCAAATTGGTAATGCTGCACGGCCACCAAATTCTCGCCGACCTAATGGCTCTGGTGTATCAAAACCAAGCCACACACTTGTCGCTAATTGGGGGTGATAGCCGGTAAACCAGGCATCTCGTTCATCATTGGTAGTGCCGGTTTTACCAGCTATGTCGTCTCGATTAAGAACTCTTGCTTCTCGGCCTGTGCCCTTTTGAATGACATCTTGCAATAGGGAGTTCAGTTGATATTGAACTCTTGCATCTATCACTCGTGGCGCTATCTCAGCACCAAGCTCACAGTCATCGCCACAAGCGATGGCAGGGGATTCTTTGTAGACTGAGGCGCCGGATGCATTGGTAATTTCGCGAATGAAATACGGAGATATCTTAAAGCCACCGTTAGCTATAGTGCTATAGGCTTTTGCCATTTCAGAGGTTGTAAATTGGGCCGTGCCTAGTGCAATCGAAAGATTAGGTTGAATGCGCTTACTCTCTAAGCCTGCAGCATCAGCAAACTCAATGACTTTTCGTACGCCTAAATCTTGAACAAGACGAATAGACACAAGATTACGAGATTCGTACAGCGCTTGGCGAAGTCGGATTGGGCCTTTAAACTGATCGCCGGCATTACGCGGTCGCCATGCCTCACCCTGTGAAACATCATCGTAGACAATAGGTGCATCATTGATAATAGTGGCAGGCGTATAGCCATTTGCAAGGGCTGCACCATACACAAACGGCTTAAAGCATGAGCCAGCCTGGCGTCGACCTTGAATTGCCCGGTTAAACTTACTGAGTCTGAAGGAAAAACCACCAACCATGCTCACAATTGCGCCGTCACGTGTGTTAATTGATGTCAAAGAGGCCTGTACTTTTGGGATTTGTGACAACTGCCAACGAAGGGTTTTGTCGTCTTTTGAAATAGGCGCTTCTCGAACTCGAATAACATCACCGACTTGCACAACATCACTTACTTTTACGGGCTTAGGGCCTTGCTTATTGGCGCTTACATACGCATTTGCCCAGCGCAGAGCATCTAGATCAAGTTGTATTTGCTCTCCATTATAAATCTCAACCTCGGCAAGCGTGTCTGTGGTGCTCACCACGCGTGCGGCTAATAGAGGTCCAAGCTGCTCTGGATTTTCAAGTAATTCTGTCCAATCTTCCACCGTTTCTAATGAATCGAACAATTGTTGTTCAGGGCCATAGTAGCCATGCCGTTCGGAGTAATCAATAACGCCTTGCATCACCGCTGTTTGCGCAGCTAGCTGCAATTTTGAGTCTAGGCTGGTATACACATTAAAGCCTTGGGAATAGATCTCAGCCCCAAACTGGTCAAACATTTCTTGTCGGATCATTTCAGCAAAATAAGGCGCATTTAATTCTGTGTCTAAACCGTGATATTTGGCAGTATTTGGTGTTTCAATTGCATTTTTAAATGCCAACTCATCAATATAGCCAAGCGCTAGCATACGGCCTAAAATCCAGTTTCGTCTTTGTTCGGCACGCTTTGGGTTGACAATAGGATTGTAGCGCGAAGGGGCTTTGGGAAGGCCGGCAATCATGGCTATTTCCGCTAAATTTAATTCGCCCACGTCTTTACCGTAATAGACCTCTGCTGCAGCAGCAAGGCCATAGGCCCGATTTCCCAAGAAAATTTTATTGAGATACAACTCGAGTATGTCTTGCTTAGATAAAGATTGCTCAATCTGTAGCGCTAATAGAATTTCATTAAATTTGCGAATAAACTTTTTTTCATGGCTTAGAAAAAAGTTTTTGGCGACTTGCATGGTAATAGTGCTACCACCAGATTGTATTCGACCAGTTTTTACCAGCTCTAAGACGGCTCTGGACAAGCTTGTGATGTCGACACCACTGTGTTCAAAAAAACGATCATCTTCCGCAGCAATAACAGCTTTAATCGCATCTTGAGGCATTTGTTCATAGGTAAGCGGCGTACGTCTTTTCTCGCCGAACTCTGCAATCAGCTTGCGATCTTGGCTGTAAATTCGAAGCGGCGTCTGTAATTGCATCTCTCTGAGTGTATCAACTTCAGGCAATTTGGGCATTAAGTAGAGGACTGTGCCGCAAATAATAAGGACACCAGAGGCGGCGCCAGCTATTGCTAATAAAAAAAGAGTTCGGAGTAAGAGAAATAAAAAGCGCATTTTAGCTATAACTCATGTTGGGGGGCTGTGCTTCAGATATCCTGAAAAATAGTCACTATCCACGAAGCAAAAGACTAAATTAATGAGGACTTTGTGTTTTAAGGCTTTCTTATATCCTAGTCGACTTTGGAACAATCGGGCACTACACCCATAGCGTTATGAATTTAGGTGCCCAAGTATTTGGTCTTTTACTTTACTCTTTGTTACTCCGCCTGCTATGGGGAAAGCCATAGTGCGTTGTCGCGCCTTGATTAAAGCAAAATTCAAAACACTTTTTACACCTAAATTCATAACGCTATGGGTATAGGCATTGTACCCAGTTCATATTGAAAAAGCCATTTGAACAAAGAAGTTACTAAAAAATAGTTGCATACCACATGCAAGGTCCAAAATGCGTACTACCATAAAAGAGTAACCAAATAATATTTTGAGTCTTTGGTGAACTTCACAAGAGTATCTGAGTTCTCTCAGTGTCAAGTGAAGGCTTACTAAAGTTGGAGTCAACACAGCGATAGCAGGTGGGATCCCAGTGGGGTTGTTCGGAAAAAGAAATACGACGATGCTCGGCATCGACATTAGTTCAACGTCAGTCAAATTACTTGAGCTCTCAAAGCATGGCGAGCGATTTCGAGTTGAGAATTATGGTGTAGAGCCTCTACCGCCTAATTCAGTCGTTGAGAAAAATATAATTGACCTCGAGGGTGTAAGCCAAGCAATTTCTCGACTATTGGTAAAATCAAGGTCGAGTGTCAAACAGGTAGCAGTGGCGGTGGCTGGATCTTCGGTAATCACCAAAACTATCGAGATGACAGCATCTATGACTGACGATGAAATGGAAGAGCTGATTCGAATAGAAGCAGATCAGTATATTCCGTACCCGCTTGAAGAAGTCAGTATTGATTTCGAGGTAATAGGCCCTGTTAAAGCCGATGCGTCTCGGTCTGAAGTATTGCTCGTGGCCTGCCGATCTGAGCATGTTGATATGCGCACAGATGTTTTAGACATGGCTGGCCTGCAAGCCAAGGTAGTAGATGTGGAAGCCTTTGCCATGGAGCGTGCTTTCTCATTACTTGAAGATCAGATTCAAGGTGGTGGCGCGCAAACGATCGCTATTGTGGATATTGGCGCAACCACGACCAGTCTAAGCGTGATACATGATGGCAGAACTATCTACACCAGAGAACAACTTTTTGGTGGCAAACAATTAACTGAGGAAATTCAGCGCCGTTTTGGTTTGACATTTGAAGAGGCAGCTATTGCTAAGAAACGCGGTGGTCTTCCAGAAGAGTACGAAGCAGAAGTACTTGAGCCTTTCAAAGAGGCGATTGTGCAGCAAGTGTCTCGGTCGTTACAGTTTTTCTATTCTTCAAGCCAATATAATGATGTGGATCACGTTATTTTAGCTGGCGGTTCCGCATCGATTATAGGTCTGGATGATCTGGTGCAAGAAAAAATTGGCACTGAAACTTCAGTTGCAAACCCCTTTTTAAATATGTCCTTAGCGTCAAAAGTTGATGCCAAAAATTTATCGAATGATGCGCCTGCTTTAATGATTTCGTGCGGTCTTGCATTGAGGAGTTTTGAGTAACCATGGCCAATATTAATTTACTTCCTTGGCGGGAAGAGTTACGACGAGATCGTAATAAGGCATTTTATGTCACGACCATTGTTCTGGGCGTTCTAGGTCTTGGTATCGTATTTTTAATGAATATGCAAGTTGATGCTCAGTTACAAGCGCAAAAAGAGCGCAATCAGTTTATTAAGGTCGAGCAAGACGCACTGGAGCAAAAAATTACAGAGATTGATATTCTTAAAAAAGAGCGAGCAGAGCTTGAATCTCGAATGAGAGTTATACAAGATTTACAAGGCAACAGATCAGTAGTGGTTCGGTTATTCGATGAAATATCCAAGAAAACACCAGATGGTGTTTTCTTAAGAAAAGTTGATCGAATAGGCGAGAAATTCAAGATTCAAGGCGTTGCAGAGGCCAATAACAGAATTTCAAATATGATGCGAAACCTTGAACAATCACCATGGTTTGAGGATGCGGTTTTAGAATCTGTTGTGTCGGATGAATCAAGAAATTCAAGCAGTTTTGATTTAGTTGTAAAGCAAGAAAATGAGAATAAAAAAGAAAAGAAAGATAATTTTTGAGTTTAAGGTATACCCAACGCTTTGGGTTAACAAAGTTCATTTATGATAAGCGATAAAGTAGGCAAATATGGATCTCAGTGAAATACAAGCAAGCATAGAGAATCTCGACCCAGATAATATAGGCTCATGGCCTGTTATCTATAGAATTATAATCTGGATCGCCGTTTTTTGTGTGTGTGGCACAGCCGTGTATTGGTTTTTGCTTAAAAACACTTACGAATCTCTACAGATTAGTGTTAAGGAAGAGTCTGTGTTGATCGAAACATACAAATCAAAAGCATCTGATGCTGCAAACCTGAACGCACTCAAGTTGCAAATGGCAGAAATGAAACAGACTTTTGGCGCTTTGCTTCGCCAGTTGCCTGAAGATACAGAAGTGCCAGGCCTGCTGGAGGATATCTCCCAGCTTGGCCTAGATTCTGGTTTAGAATTTGAGTCCATAGGTTTAAAGAACGAATTTATTAAAGAATTTTACGCAGAGCTGCCGATTGATATTCGAGTGAAAGGTGGTTATCACTCGTTAGCGACTTTTGTCAGTGGTATATCAGCTTTACCGCGAATCGTCACATTGCACAATTATACCTTAGTACCAACAAACGACAAAAGTTCAGATAATTTAATGATGACAGTAACAGCAAAAACCTACCGGTACTCCGCGACTCAAGAGTCTGATGATTTAGGAGTTAAAAAATGAAAAACGTAATACGATTATTTGCAAGTCTTGCTGTTTTTTCAATTTTTGCAGGGTGTGCCTCATCTGATCCTACAGCGGATTTACGAGTCGAATTAGAACGTATTCGAAACATGGAAGGTGCACCAATCGAACCGCCACCGGAATTTAGAGTTTTTGAAAGCTATGTGTATGGATCGTCAAATTTGCGCAGCCCATTTATGCCACAAATTAGAATTGCAGATAAACCTAAAGACGTACCTCAAGGCCGAAGCGTAACACCAGATTTCGATCGTCCAAGGGAGCCATTGGAAGATTTTGGTGTGGATCAGCTAGCTATGGTTGGCACTATTCAAAGGCCAGATGGCCCGCTAATAGCTCTTGTTAAAGACGATGCGTCTGTGGTGCATCAAGTCAAAGTAGGCGGTTTTCTTGGGCGCAATCACGGTAAAGTTTTATCTGTTGCACAAACGCAAGTGGAGTTACTTGAATTAATTCCAGACGGTCGAGAATCCTGGATTGAAAGACCAAGGACAATGTGGCTAGCAGACGAATAAAAAGACATCTAATTTAGACAAATTATTGATTTTAACTGTGCAGTAGCTCTCAGAAATTGCATAACTAATGCAAGATAATAACAGACTGACACCAAACTAAGTTTAGCAAGGTTGTAAAGCTGATATTATTATAAGGCCTCGAACAATAAGTTTTAGTCACAAGTTTAAGGAGAGTGGTTGACAAGGAGCGTTCTGACTTTGGTTGCTTAAAGAAACAAGCGAACCCAAGAAATAAAAATTAAAGTTTCCGAGTGTACAGCGTTTACTTCTTCTAGAATTAAAAGAGTTAAACATAAAATTATTTATTTAGTTTCCAATGATCGCAGTATGGAGCGTAGTAATGACCATGAAGAAAATGATTAAGCAAATATGTGGCACTAAGCTTGAATGTGCATTTGTCATAGGCGGTATGTTATTTCCCGCCTTTGGTGTTGCAGTAGAGGTGCAAAATATTGAATTTGCTTCCCTACCAGGCGATCAGACGGAAATTAAAGTGAGTTTTGATGAGCCGCCACCCATTCCTCGTGGCTACACCATTGAGCGACCAGCAAGAATAGCGCTTGACCTTGATGGTGTTACCAACGCTCTTGAGCAAAAGCACCATAACCTTGGCACTGGTAACACTCGTGGTGTGACTGTCATGGAAGCTTCTGGCCGAACCCGAATGATTATTAATCTTGCGCAGCTTGTCAGTTATGAAACTGAAGTTGTTGGCAACGATCTTATTATCCGCGTGGGCAAAGACGCCAAAGAAGTGATGATGGCTCGGAAGGACGACCATCAGGTCACTTTTGACGAAGGTGAAACTCAAGCATCAATGGATAAGTCAAAATCAAAAACAATTTCAGCAGCTAAGAAATTTGAAAATAAAGCAAAGATGCTGACAGATATTGATTTTCGTCGTGGCGATGAAGGCGAGGGCCAAGTGGTCATTACCCTGTCTGATCCAACAGCAAGCGTTGATCTTCGTGAAGAAAGCGGAAAAATCGTTGTTGAATTTATGGATGTTCTATTACCCGAGCAGCTTCGTCGTCGAATTGACGTCACAGACTTTGCAACTGCGGTAAAACGAGTTGACGCCATGGTTGAAGATGGCAACACAAAACTTATTATTCACCCAAATGCTAATTACGAGTATCTAGCCTATCAAGCAGATAATACTTTTACTGTTAGTGTAAAGCAGGTCTCAAAGGTTGAACAAGACAAACGTAACCGAGATAAATTTTTATACACTGGTGAAAAATTATCGCTTAACTTTCAAGATATTGAAGTTCGATCGGTGTTACAGCTTATTGCAGATTTTACAAGCCTTAACCTTGTGGCATCAGATACTGTGAGTGGTAAAATTACCTTACGTCTACAAAACGTACCTTGGGATCAGGCTCTAGATTTGATTCTAAAAACAAAGGGGCTTGACCAACGAAAAATTGGCAATGTTTTACTTGTAGCGCCAGCGGATGAAATCGCCGCCCGTGAAAAATTAGAGCTTGAAACTTCTCGTCAAGTTGAAGAGCTTGCACCACTACGAACTGAATATGTACAAGTTAACTATGCAAAAGCTAAGGATTTACTCAACCTTATTACTGGCGCGGATGGTTCAGGCTTTTTATCGAGTCGTGGCAGTGCAACGGTTGATGATCGAACCAATACAGTACTAATTCAAGACACAGGCAGTAAAATAGAAGAAGTTCGATCATTATTTGCCCGTTTAGATATTCCAGTTCAGCAAGTGCTGATTGAAGCACGAGTTGTCGTCGCAAATGCTAATGTGGCGAGTGAGCTCGGCGTGAGATGGGGCGGCGGTGCTTTAAAAAGTAACGGCGATAATCGTCTTGTGGTTGGCGGTTCAGAGCAAACAGCGTTTGATTTTCTTACACCGGATGATACAGGCACTGTTGCCGTCTCCAGAACGACGGGCGCACCCGAATATCTATCAGTTGATTTAGGCGTGGTAGGTGATACTGCGAGCGCGTTTTCGGTAGGTTTTTCTAAACTTGGTAGTGGTTTTTTATCCTTGGAGCTTTCCGCGTTAGAGTCTGATGGTTATGCAGATATTATCGCGACACCAAAAGTATTAACAGCAGATCAGCAAACAGCTCGAATTGCCTCTGGCTCGGAAGTGCCGTATCAACAAGCAACGTCAAGCGGCGCAACGTCTGTGTCCTTTAAAGAAGCGGCCTTGAGTTTAGAAGTAACACCACAGATTACACCAGACGGTCGCATTATTATGGACTTGCAAATTAATCAAGATACAGTTGGCAAGATCTACAACAACATTCCAAGTATTGATACTAATCAGCTCAAAACTCGAGTTCTAGCAGATGATGGTGAAACAATTGTACTTGGTGGTGTGTTTCGAAATCAATCGGTCAATCAAGTTGATAAGACCCCATTCTTCGGTGACTTACCAGTGATTGGACGCTTCTTTAAGCGCACCACTAAAACTGATGAGAAGCAAGAGTTGCTCATCTTCATCACACCTAAGCTAGTCAAGAATGTGTTCGACCAATAGATCGTTACTGGCGCGAAATGGCTGCGCTCGCCTATTACGCGCCAGCGACTAGATCGGTCGGCACAGTTTAAAAAAAGCCCTGCATTGTCAGGGCTTTTTTGTGTCCTTGATGAATTCCACACGGCCGTGCATTTTTTTGTCATACTATAGCCAAAGAATTTTTTGGGCCTTTAAGGCTTTTGATGACTCACATTGGTGAACATAAACATGACTGGCCCAACGCCTGATTTTATAAACAAGCCACATGACAGTATGCCACACAAGATCTTTTTAGTAGGCCCTATGGGGGTTGGTAAAACCACCATAGGCAAAGCCCTTGCCGCCAAGCTGGGCTATAGCTTTAAAGATTCTGACCACGAAATAGTGGCTCGTTGTGGCGCGGATATTCCTTGGATCTTTGACTTGGAAGGGGAGGCTGGTTTTCGTCAACGAGAACAACTTGTGATTGATGATCTGACACGAACTGATTACCAAGTGCTAGCCACAGGTGGTGGCGCGGTGCTGTGTGAAGAGAATAGGCAAATATTGATGTCTCGTGGCGTGGTCATTCATCTCGACGTCAGCCTTGAAGAACAGTTGAGGCGAACGTCGGCGGATAAAAATCGACCACTTTTGCAAACTGCTGACCCGAGAGCCGTATTACTGCGTTTACGACAAGAGCGTCGGCCGCTTTATGAAGAAGTAGCCCACAGACGATTTGAGTTTGGCCGTATGGCGCCGCAAAGATCGGCGAGCATTATTGCCAGTGAGCTTGGTTTTTCTAAACGCAAGGGCGAGTGATGAAAAGCTCACCT
>Ga0115567_10001174_pt1 | contig 26309 bp, 33 predicted proteins | sample COGITO_mtgs_1204_2_FD_88679 | JGI IMG/M metagenome (GOLD analysis project Ga0115567, IMG submission 88679) | Pelagic marine microbial communities from North Sea - COGITO_mtgs_120412 | ecosystem: Environmental > Aquatic > Marine > Epipelagic | place: Germany:Helgoland, sampling site Kabeltonne... | reverse complement strand
CTTTCTATCAGCCTATAATCGACGCATTGGAGGTTCAGCCTTTCTCACTAGACATGAGCTGGAATAAGGCTCTGGTCGTGGAGGGTGTATCTGACTATACGGCCTATAGACTTCTTTTCGAATCAGTCCTAAAGAAGAAGTTAGATTTTGTTATCATGCCAGGCACTAGCGCGAGTAATCTAGGCACCCTGCTTTCATTGCATATTGGTTGGGGAGCCAAGGTGATGACACTTTTGGACTACGACAATGCGGGACGCGAAGAGCAGGAAAAGTACAAAACAGCTTTCCCTAATATTGATAGGTACATCCAAACTCTAGATGATACTGGCTTAGCAGATAGCAACAAGTTTAGGCTTGAAAACCTATTTCTTGAAGACGACAAGGAGGCCATACTCAGTTTGGCTAGTATGACAAAAAGCAAAGAACGTATTAGTAAAAAGGAATTTCAAAACTCACTGTATATCGTTGCTAACGACCCCTCCCTCGCCTCAAAAGTCTCTTCAAGAATTTCAGACCAAACTAAGAAACAGTTTGCGACAATTTATTCGCATATTACATCTGTTCTATCCTAACTTATAAACGCTTGAGAGTCACATTCGGTCATCATAAGAAACGTCCCACTGCTGGATTCAACAGACCACCGTTGTTACACTGATATGTATGCAAGCATCTAGCCAACAAGATTTTCTCGACAAGCTAAGTAAGAGGTTGATAGATCTACGAAAAGAGAATGATCTTACTCAGGCGAAACTCGCGCAAGAAACTAAACTTGATCGAACCGCACTCGCGAACATAGAGAATGGTAGGCGAAGACCGACGATCACCACACTTTATAAAATATCTGTTGCGCTAAACATGAAAATAGAGGATATATTCAAGGGGATGTAAGATGATAATCCGCTTGGATCCAAGTTAGACTAACACCCCCCACCCACCCCAAAGGACACTCTTAGATACATACGACCATAATTAAGACCGCACTCTCAGTCTGTAAAAAAATTCTACAAAAAATTAGAGCCAAAGACCTGACTTCTCGGTAATCATGGGGTTCCATTCATGATACCTGTATGTACCATCTTCGAAGACTTGAAGGGGCAAAAATGGGTGCGAGTCACTTAGGTCGGGTAGGAGCTGTTTTAAGACAGGTATCTGGTCAAATGGTATAGGTTGCTTGTTTTCATCAAAAAGGCTTATATGGGGCCGTTTGAAGCGTTTGCGGGGGAAAATTACTTTGTACTTAGTGTATTGGTCTGGTTCAAGTGCTTCAAGTATTAGCGTGGGGGTCATAGGGCTGAATGACATAGCAATGCCACCCTCTCGGTATTCAGCATTTGGGAGCTTGCCTTCTTTGAACGCTTTGTACTCCAAAGCAGCTTTATGTAGATCACTAAAGTCCTGAGATTCAGTACGGGAGCGCAGAGCAATATTATCTTTCTTGGGATCAATCAGGAAGAAGTACATATACTTGGAGTATCCGAGGTGTGTACAGAAGCGATCGGCGTACCAATAGAATAAGGGCCTTCTGTCACTGAGAGGTTTCTGTACCTTAACAAGGTAGTCCGAGTGATGGAATAGGAGCATTTTCATACTATGAACTATGCTCTGATCGTGCAGAGATGGCAATAATTAGAATGAAGAATAAAAGACCAAATCTGAAACCGAATGCATCGTTGTCGTTTCCAGATAGAGATTCTGAACCAAGCAGCAGTGCAAGTAAAAAAGACCAGACTGTAATCCAACCATATTTCTTCCAAGTTTTTGATACCAAACGTTTCATGAGTTAATCCTTTTTTCTAGTTAGTTTGTGACAGGTATAGCAGTCGAGCTTGCTATATAACTATTAATATCTGCCAACTCGCTGGCTGTAAATTCAAGTTTCTGGTCTACAGACTCTATACAGCTACTCAGCTTGCTTCGTCTTTCAATTATAAGGTTGACTGATTTTTTGAGATTGTCGTTATCTTCTTTGTAGATATTAAACAATTGAATATTTGCCTGGGAGTTTGCTTGATCTATACCGTCTTGAATACGTTTGGATTCGGCTTTTACTTCTTCGAGCAGCCCGTCATAGTTTTGTATACCTTCTTCACACCTAGAGCGGAGGTACTCGAATTTATATGTAGCATCTGGTGATGCATAAGGCACGTCGTATTGTCGTTGTGGCGTCTGGCTGTCGTTAGCAATATATAAAGTTAGCAAGCCTACTGTGATTACTAGAAAAATAATTATCCAGTGATAAGGACGTATGCCCCTAGTGTGTTTATACTGCTTCATGTTACCTCCGTTAGTTTTGAGGCGGACATGCAAAGAGCCCGCCACAGGAGAGACCTAAGTCCCCACACTCTTTCGAGTATGACCATCGTGAAATGAACCCTATGACGAGCTTTATTTTCACGATGGTTATTTGGATGGCCTTGCCAGTTTCCTGGTTTAGGCCTAGTGACTACGTCACTTAACAAGTATTATACGATTAATACTTGTATTTCGCACATAGGTACCTATAGATACTTTTGTAGTTCAGAATCGGTAACTTTAGGGTTGCCTCTCAGGGGTAAATTAATAGCAGTCTGTTTGTTCATAGTTTTAATTATATAGAGCAAGTCCCGTACGGACATGGAGTCACCCTCTTTGTCTAGCTTACGAGACAAAGTTTGATTGGCTCGAGATATAAGCAATTTCATTTCATCGTGTAGTGAGTTCTCATTTTTTGCATCTTGCTCCCAGAATGTCTTTAGGTTACGTTTCTTAATCTTTTTTATAGTTGATATAGCAACTCCAGTGCCAGAAGCAATATCCTTATACGCTTCGCCGCTCAGAATACGTATCACTATCTGCTCTTCAGTCTGATTCAATGTTCTCCTCATGTCTTCAATTATAAGCCAACGGTAAATCTAATGGATAGACCGTCGTATATAATAATTATATGGACCTAGCAGACCTTCCGTTTAAGCCCACTAAGCGTATAAAGCGTATTGTATCTACAATATACGATTATGACCTTTCCAACAGGACTACAGAACTCACCCCATCAATTTATGTGAAAGCGTACGATAACGACGAACAAATATCAATGACGCAGGATGATGCCACTTACATTCTTCTCGACTATCTATATGATGAAGGCATAGCTGAGGTAAATATTGGGAAATCTCAAATTAACCTAAGCAATATTAAAGAAGAAGCCTGGATCGTTACCGAGCTGGACGTTACAATCAAGAACGTCGATAAGCTACGCCGTTTGTATTCCATGCTCAAAAGGCATAAATACGATGATCCCAACGTTCGATTTAGTGAGTCTGGCAACTTGTTAATCAATGGTTTTCTTATTCGTTTTTATAAAGATACTCCAGCATACGATTTGCTTCATCTGATATTTATTGATGGAGACTCGAGAGATATAATTTGGTCTTATTCGGAACAGGACGACCTCAGTCTCGAGAGTAGGGTTTATCGTTCAGGCAATAGAAATGTTCAAGCGTATTGCAGGGATACAGGTTATTACATCAATAGGCGGGTTAGTGAGATGTGCAAGATTGAAAAATTTCTATTCGTGAATTCGAAATCTATTCAGCTCAATCCTGCTTTTGTGTAACTTAGTTACACAAACCTACACATTACGAATCATATCATTGAGTCGTAATGAAAGCTCAGAGTAGAATTACCAGTACGATAACTAAGAATCGAGGGAAACAACCCGCGGACTTTACGCTTGACGGTAAAACTCTATTCGGCCTGCTTACTTTGATTATTGAAATACAACACAAACATCAGGAAACTATGTCATTTGACAACAATACTAATTCGGAATATATTGATGATATGAATATAAAACACGTCCTAGCAGACAAAACACCTCTCGTCGATAACGGTCTGCTAGGGCATTAATCGACGGGAGATGTTTTGTCTATGAGTGAATTATTTAATACGAAACCAAATTGTTTTATCTACTTACGACGGTCACAAGATCGAGAAGACAGGCAGTCGCTTTCAATAGAGAAGCAGGATACACAGGTGCAACAGATTATCACCAAGGAGAACCTCAATCCTATTTACCTGCCCTCAGAAGAGCGATCAGCTAAACATCCAGGCAGACCAATATTTGACGACATGATGAAACGTATCGAAGCTGGCGAGGTGCGTTACATAGCGGTTTGGATGCTAAGCAGACTTAGCCGTAATCCTGTAGACGGTGGGAGGGTCATCTACGCCTTAGACACTGGCAAGTTGCTTGCTATATATACCCCAAATCGTACTTACAGAAATACACCTGACGATAAGATGGTACTAGGTATCGAGTTGGCCTTAGCTAAAAAGAATAACGATGACTTGGGTATTCAGGTTAAAGAGGGTTTTGAGACAAAACGAACACATGGCCAGTACCCAGGCCCAGCTCCAATCGGATATGTAAATGCTATTATTCGGCCCGTAGAGCGTAATATTACCCCTCACACCGAGAACGCACCAAAAGTTATTGAGTGTTTCGTGATGGCCAGCAAAGGGGTTTGGACTCTAGACGATGTTTGGTCTTATGCTGTTGATCTTGGTTTGAAGTCAAAAAACGGGAGTGCAATTAGTAAGCAAACAATTCACGACATGCTCCAAAGACGAGCTTATACTGGCATATTTAAGTATGGAGGTGGAGAGTGGCATCAGGGTAGTTACAAGCCGCTCATACCAGTTGAGTTATTTGATGCAGTCCAGTTCGCTATGGGCTGGAAGAAAAAGATCACTAGACCCAATACTACTAGTGGAAGAAGCTATTCTTACAAAGGATTGGTATTATGTCGCACCTGTAGTTTTAATATTACTGCGTATACAAAAGTTAAAACTTTAGCTAGCGGGAAAGAGGCGGAGTACATTTTTTATACATGCACTAAAAAGAGCAGGAGCGTAGAATGTAAAGAATCCCAAATATCGTCCAAGGAAATGTTTACAGAGATCAAATCCAGGTTCTCTGAATACGAGCTTACTGAGTCAGAGGGAGCTGAGTGTATAGATTGGCTAAAGATTCACCACAAGGATTATGTAAACAACAAGAGTCGGTTTGTTAAAGATTGGCAAAAAGACCTCAGAGACGTCAAGAAAGCCATGGATACACTAGATGATAAACTTGAAGCTGGTATTATCCCTGACGATCGATATAAAGCGAGAATGAGTAAGCACGAGGAGACACTCGCTAGAACTACAAAACAGTTAGCAAATGTGAATGAAGACGCCAGGCAATGGTTTGAACTGGCCACCAAGACATTTTCTTCAGTCGTCAACCTGAGTGATGTGTTTGAGTTAGCTGACGAAGGAGAGCGTAGGAAACTTATGCAATACCTAGGTTCGAACTGGTATCTAGGTAACAAAAAAGTGGCTCTAACAGTTAGAAAACCACTTGATGTGTTGCATGTTAGCAACCGAAATACGAATTGGCGGGCCCGACCGGATTCGAACCGGCGATCTTCTCCGTGACAGGGAGACGTGTTAGGCCAGCTACACCACGAGCCCGTGTATGTTCTTTTAGCCTAAAAGACTAGGCAATTGTAGCAATATTCCCTCTGTTTTGCAATGTCTTTAACAGTTTAGAAAATATTGAGCTTCTGCTAAAATTGGTTTTGCGCCGCCTTAGCTCAGTTGGCTAGAGCACCGCTTTCGTAAAGCGGGGGTCCGGGGTTCGAATCCCCGAGGCGGCTCCAGCGGGTATCGTATAGTGGTTAATATGCAACCTTCCCAAGGTTGAGAGCAGAGTTCGATTCTCTGTACCCGCACCAAATACGGTGTAATTTTAATAGCTCGACTCCTAGTTTTGGACAAGCTCGTAGACATTACCTCCCCGATTACCTCTAGGTGAGGTGGTGGGCCCTGATGATGTCGTGACCAACACAAATTTGATGTTGGATACGTCAGCGGCTGCGGTATGCAAGATATCGGTTATCATAATCAGGTTTCGAGGCGGGTGATAGTCGACTTGCCGGGAAGGGGCGCCGGATTTTTCAGCAACTATTTGTTTGAATATAAAAAAAGTGGTAAAATATTAAAATGAAGAAAAATATTGAGCTTGAGTTTCGTTCCAGATTTGACGAAGCGACTTATGTTAAGATCAGGGATCATCTGAATGCCAATGCTTTCGATGAAGGCGATGATTCAAAAGACACCTATTTTTTTATTTGGGAAGATAAATTTGCGAAAGTGGTTTATAACAAGCATAAGCGCAGTGCGAAAGCCTCCATGAAGATCGGACGTGTTGGTCAGGTGGCAAGCTTTCGTGAGATAGAGTTTCCAATCGACATAAGTTCTATTGATGAGGTCAAAGCGCTTTTTGAGGTATTCTCACCCAATGACGTGCAGTACGTTTTTCAGTTTAGAAGAAACTATCAGTACAAGGGGGTATCGTTAGCATTAAAGTACACAGAGTCATGGGGATTCCATTTAGAGTTCGAGAGAATGATATCAAGTGTGGATCAGAGAGCGGCAGAGGAGAAGATAATTAGAAGACTAGCCAACGAACTGGACTGCACGCTTATGACGGACAGCGAGCTTAAAACATACACTTCGGAAATTGATTCAGGTATAAAATATGGGCAATATTCTCAAGTAGATTTTCCATACATTAATGATTATGAAGGATGAACGGCCACTATACCAACTAGCGCACGAAAAGCGTCTTCCCAGCCGTCAGGTTCTTGATGTGGTATCACAGTTTTATTGCTATTCGAACTACCATCAATATCTACATATTGATTCAGAGGAACTCACCTCATTGGTGCACTCAGCATATCTTTGTAACCGTGATGTAGTTTCGGAGCTTTTATCTATTATAAGTATTGATGAGCTTTCTGCCCTATTTACTCCAGGCAGGCTCGAGACAATACATGGGGTAAAGCATCATCTCAGGGTGGCGCTAATAGCAGGCATGCTTAATCGTGATGCTAGCATAATAAAGGATTTAATTTTGGCATGTCTATTACATGATAGTAGGCGACTGAATGATAAAGACGACATAGGGCATGGCAAGAGAGCTGCAGAATTCTACGCTAGTAAACTTAGCCTTATCGGCCCTAAGCTAATAAAAGCCCGAGGCTATGTGCCGACACATCAAGCTAAAATTTTAGAGGCAATTGCTCGACATGATGTAGAGACACAGGATACGCACAACGTACTCTTGATTGCCTTACAAAAGGCAGACGCACTTGATAGATTTAGACTACCAAAGCTCAAGTGGTGGCCCGATAGCCAGAAGAGCTCTGTTCATGCTTTTAGTACTGATGAGCTAGTTATCGGTATGATGATGAATATATTGATTCCAGATTCCAGCAAAGTAAACAACTTGAAGGCTGAGCTGTGTTAGACGACGATGTTAGTGCGTGGTCAGCGGTACATATTGACTATGGCAATGAGCTTTCACCGCCATTCAGTCCCAGAGGTAGTCAATCAAAAATATTTGAGGTGCTAGCAAAATATAACCTTGATGCATCCCTCCTTAATAGAAACAAATTTACAGATGAACTAATGAAACCCGGCCCCACTTATCTCGTACATTTTAGTGATAACATTGATGATGTCATCGAATCTGGCAGGATTTTTTCGTCATCAGGCTGTTTGGTCGGAAGTATATATTCAACACTCGCATTTCGAGCAGATGAGGGCCTTGTATTGAGTGACTTGGGTGAATATATTGCAAATTTCGAGATACCTCTAAGTCGCAAAGCGAAGCTTAGAGGTGCGTTGAAGCCAGAGAAATGTATATTAATAAAAGTAGAGAACACGCCACAGGTTAAAGTATTGGGTTTAGATTACCTATCTCTCGGCGAGATACACTATAAAATATTCAAGAAGCTTTCATATCTGTTATCACGCCAAGAGTTCGCTACAATAGAAGAAGATGTAATCAGGAGTTCGAGCTATGCATGTAGCCAGCTTAAGGCAGTACAGTTATACGAGAACTCAGATATATCAAGTAGCGACTTGGTGGATACAATTTCTAAGCAAACTAAAAAGGTGTACTTGCTTGGTTATATTTTTTTTGAAGGGTTATCCCTGTTCCTCTGTCTTTCGTCTAAAGATAGGGAGTCAACTATCGCAAGATCGAACGGTGAAATTCCTAATAGGTGCTACAAGCAACTCATCTTTAATTCGAGAAGAATTCTGTACAACCAATTCGACTTGACCGAACTAAACTACAGCGTATCCGAGTTAGAAGATCTCGTTTTTAGGCTTAATGACAATCTCGACGCAAGGATACCCAGTGCGGTATTAATTGATTTTTTGGCAGACTACTTTTGCGTTGCGTTCAGAAAATATCTTGCTGGTGATGATTTTGAGGAGGTCACAAGCTTACGTTATATACAAGAAAGTCAGGTAAAGTTTGCTGGACACACGATTCATCGATTACTAAGAAACATGAATAGAAGTTCCGATTTTTACTACTATTTTGAACAAACGAAAGCACTAGAGATATGGAATTTCTGGAATATGAGCAATGTACTACTGCCCTTTAACGGCTTGTTACCAAAAGGTGAGATTGGTATAAACCCTGCATTTCCTCAGAAGAACGAATCTGTATACAGTGCAGAGTTGATCTATGGCAAGGGGTCAACGATAGTCAGACCTATTGAAAGAGTAGACTGTGGTGTCGCTCCTCGACTGGTAGACTTAAAGTACACGTTTATGAGGTGGAAGAAATGATAAATCTGGTCAGTAAGAATTATGAAGATGCTCAGGATGAGGTGCTTAGACTGGCTGCAACACTAAAGGACTCTACAGATCCGGCAGTGCACAAAGAGGATAGAGCGTCTATCGAGGTTCTGTATCCGGGTAGACATATTTTGCATAGCTCTGACGAACTCAGGAATTTAATTAGAGCAACTAGTTTCCATTTCATAAGTGACACTAAAATTATTCAAGAGTATGAGTATTGGCAAGCACTTGTTAAAAATGAAAGCCTGGTTGAGCGCATTGTTGAGACGCTCACATTAGACATGCATTCCAGGCGTGCGCTCATTACTGTTTGGCGTGATGAATTTCGGCGGCACCCTAATATGCCCGGTGCATGTGTTATTGATTTTTATGCTCGAGTCGTTGACGGCAGAATATGCTTTGGTACAACGGCTAGGGCTAACGATATTGTAAACTGTATTTACATCGACTTTATCTTCATAAGGCATATTTTTAGTATGGTGGCAGATATGCTCGATTTAGAGCTTGGGTCTCATTCTCATTTCGTGTTTGCATTGCAGGTGTATAAAAAAGATACTCAAAAACTAAACGACTATGTACAAAGGACTTAATGTCGTAGTAGTTACGGGCATATCAGGTTCTGGTAAGGATTTCCTAACCCGCGAGATATCTCGTAATTTCAATAGTTGTTTGGTAGTGGGAGCGTCAGAAAAATTTATGCACTATCTTGAGATTGGTCGTTCAGACTTTGTTAATCTCGACGATAGCCATAAGAATTTCAAATTTAACGAGTTCATCTTGTCTGAGCTCGAAAATGCGACGAGCATCGAGAGCGTTCGTACCGTTTTAATACCCATGCATTTGTTTTATAAAAATAGCTACGGCAAGAATATCAATGTGGAAGGTGATTGGTTGACGTTCGTTGGTACTATCGTTGTAATAAGGGTTAGCGAAAACCTTCTCCACCAGAGATTAAAAGATACAAGTAAATCAGAATTTGAGCGACGAAAAAAGCTGTATGGGGGTTTTGAGCTGGATCTATTCCATAAAATAGTCCGATCTAAACAGCGCCGAGTTGAGGCAGAAGCGTTACGTAGAGCCTCCTATAATCCATACCCGAGGATCGTCGAAGTTGTCAATAATGAATCGGTAGTAATTTCTGATATTTTGGATAAAATAAATATGTAAAGATATAATTCGCAACCACGCTTATATGCAAATAATTATACTCGTCATTCGGGTAAATGATTCTCGTGTCGGCTGGAATTAACGACTCACTACGGTATACTAGTTGCTAATGAATAAAACACTTGAACCTGTCCCGTTTGTTAAAGATCGTGTGATGCTGCTGTTGAGCGGACTGAACACAGTACTCGTTGGCCTAATCGTACTATCTGTCTTTTTGAGACTCCGCAGCCATGATTTTAAGGTACCAGTCCAGTACGTCGTAAACGACGGCAGTGTACTGCAGACATCACAGTGGTACTCGCTGTACTCGTTGGCATTTTTCGCTGTGTTAAGTGGCGTTGGGGTGATTATACTGGCTCAGCGCCTTCATAAGAGCGAGCGTAACTATGCTAAGGTGGCACTGATTATTTTTGCTATCGGAGCAGTTTTTGGATTATTTGTATCTAATGCACTTCTGGGCCTTGTTGCGCAAGTATGAAGACCTTTGATCCTGAGTTAGAGATCCCCATCGGTAAACGAACACCAAAGTACCGTTTTTTTGAGATGTTGCCAGGTCTTTTGACATGGTCGATCTTGGCTCTGCCAATCGTACTGAGTTTTATTGATCCAACCTCACGTTTAGCAGCCGCATTCATCCTGTTCTTTATGATGAGCTGGTTCTATCGTGCTGTTGGTATGGGTTTTAGGACTGTGCAGGGTTACAACAGACTTAAAGCATCGGAGAGGCGAGACTGGAATGCTTGGCTAAAGGATATTGATGAGCCTAACGAGGCAATACAACGTCTCCAGGACTCATCACAGTTGATATCTAAATCAGCTCGTGTACACCTTGAGAATCTCCAGCATTATGTGGCGGATGCGACGCTTAACGACATGGCTCCGTCTGATCTTTTACAGCTTGTGATTGTACCAATGTGGCGAGAGTCATACGATGTGGTTGCTCCAACCATTGAGTCACTCAGAGATTCAAACTATGACACAAAAAAGATAATCTTGATCATGGCGTACGAAAAACGTGGTGGCGAAGAGCCAAAGCAGACAGCGCATAAGCTTGCTAAGCATTACGGCAAGCACTTTTATGACGCTCAGGTAATTGAACACCCTGATGATTTACCTGATGAAGTGGTTGGCAAAGGCGCTAATATTACCTGGGCAGCGCGAAAGTACGTGCCACACTTACTTAAAACTGGAGTTAAGCCTGAACATGTTGTCGTTACCACGCTTGATGCAGACAATCGAGTACACCGAGATTATCTTGCGCATGTAGCGTATGCCTATATTTTGACTAAGGACCGTAAGCATCGCTCGTATCAACCCCTAGCTTTGTACACCAATAATATCTGGGATGTACCAGCGCCAATGCGAGTGATGGCTGTTGGTAATACCTTCTTCACAATCCTCCAGTCTGTTCGACCTCATATGCTCAGAAACTTTTCGAGCCATGCACAGAGCTTGGATGCACTGATGGAGACCGATTACTGGAGTGTAAGAACAGTTGTAGAGGATGGACATCAGTACTGGCGTACGTATTTTGCGTTTGGTGGTAATCACAAAGTGGTGCCGATCTATTCGCCGACTTATCAAGATGCCGTTTTGTCCGATAGTTACAAGCAAACGCTCCGAGATCAATTTAGTCAGACGCAGCGATGGGCGTACGGTGCCTCGGATATACCGTATATCGCTAATCTCGGTTTTAGGGGTGCTAAGAATAGAGTAGTACCACTGTGGGATTTCATCCTTAAGTTTCTTCGACTCGTAGATACACATGTCTCGTGGGGTACGGTATCACTGCTTCTTCTATTGTCGGCACGGATACCGCTGTTTATTGGACCAAACGCAGATGACAGTATTGTCGCGCACCAGTTACCAGTCATCGCTAGCTATGCTCAGACAATTGCAATGACGGGGTTATTTATATCAATATTCTTATCAATGCGTCTGTTGCCACCGAGACCAGAGCGTTATAAGCGTCACCGAACAGTGTTGATGGTGGTGCAGTGGCTTCTACTCCCGATAACAAGCATTCTCTACGGATCACTGGCTGCCTTAAACTCTCAGACGCGCTTAATCTTTGGTAAGTACTTAGGATTTAAGTTGACCCATAAGGGCGTCAAAAAAGTCTAACACCCTCCCTATATCGCGTTTAAACTGCTTTTTTAGGGCCCAGAAGCTGCTTTACGAGCTCAAGTGGTGGATTATTGCTATATACGACATTAACGTACTGAAGGGCGTAGTTGGGGTCAAAGCGACACAGTACCATTAGACTTGTTTGTACGATCACTTCTGACTCCTGAAGTGGGCTACTAAAAAAGTCTAACTTTTGTAGCTCAAGCTCGACACTATCACACAGCTCAGCGAGCATGGCGGGTTTTATCTCAAGATTCTTGCTGGCTCTCGCAAGACTTAACAGGAGTCGCTCTCTACTGTAATCAGAGGTAGTAGTAGGAGTTTTAACCTTAGTGCTCCCAGTCCAATCGACGCGCTCTCTCGTTGTGAAGGTTCTCTCGCACCGATTACAGAGGTGACGACGCCATGTCTGAGTCTTGCTGTGAGTAGCCCGACTGTTGTATATCTTGGTTCGAGCATTACAAAATGGACATATCATATGACTACATGTTGTCATACATCTGGGTAAAATGCTAGTGGATAACCATATGGTTTTCTGTGGGGAAACTGCGGGACTAGTACTTAAGAAGCGTTTTTAGTGGCTTTGATCACTAAAAACTGAGGAACGTGTGCATTTCGATCTATACTGTGTACATCTGATGACCGCGGTTCTACAACACGAGAAATTGTGCATCCCAGACCAATTAAGTTGTTGATATATTCTTGAATTGGCCTGTGGAACAGGTAACCGTACTTTTGCTTAATTGGTTCTGGTGAGAAGTACTCAGTGATTTGAACACTGCCATGCTTTGTCCAGTCAGATTCAAAGCCAGGGAATGCGGGGTGCATAACAGATATGATGATACTACCGCCAACCTTTAGTGCATTTACGCAGTTAGTGAGAGCAGTTAGATAATCGGGGATATCCATGAGCACGTTTATTGATATGACAATATCGTATGTATTAGATTCGTAAAGAGCACCCAGATCCGTTTTTCGGTAGGTAATACCTTGGTTGAGCTCATCCTCTCGCTCTAGGCAGTAATTGTATAGGTTTGTTGCCGGCTCGATACCTGTTACGATTGCTCCTTGTGTGGCTAATTTCCGGGATAAGTATCCATTACCACATCCTGCGTCAAGTACGGTTTGTTCATTTAAAGAGGGTAGCAAGCTGAGTATTGCCGGGTCAAGAAGGTCTGATCGTACTTTGTCTCCTTGATCGCCAAACTGCTCAAGATCGTCCTCACTGAATTCGGACCACCCATCTATGGTCGACTTGTTTGATATGATCATACGCGTAGCATATCAAAAACATACTCCAAGCATGAAAACTACACCTAAGAGAGGTGTAGTTTTGATTTTCTAATTGATACGTACTATCAGGGTGACCTGATTACTTAGTACGGCGAAGTCTCGTCGACACGTGATGTGCGTTCGGGGTCTCCTCAAAGAACAATTTGAACTTTGCGAGCTCTGACTTCTGGTGTTTCATGGTTTTGTTACTCATGTACTCCGATATTAGCATAAGCTAAATGATTTGTCAATATGGACAGGCACCGACCTTTATTACTAAATTTCTTGCCTGACAAGAACTTATCATATCACGAGATGAATTTTTTATGCAATATAGCTGTGGATAACATTGGAAAAGTTGTGTATACAACAGGGGTAGCGTATACTACAAATAATGCACAAAGAATTAACAAAAAGTGGTCAGTATGCACGTAGTGGTGTCCTGTCGGTGCGTGGTTACACCATCAATACTCCCACTTTTATGCCGGATGGCACTAGGGGAGCGGTTAAGAGCCTTACGCCCGAGATGGTGCAGTCTACGGGAGTACAGGTTGTGTTAGCCAATACGTATCATCTCCACATGATGCCGGGTGAGGGCGTTGTGGCTGATCTTGGCGGCCTGCACGCCTTTACAAAGCAGGCTCTACCTCTGTTAACTGATTCTGGTGGTTTTCAGGTCTTCTCATTGAGTCATATCAACAAGATATCTGAGGATGGCGTAACTTTTAAAGATCCACGGACGGGAGATATCATTTTTCTTTCTCCTGAGAAGTCGATCCAGATCCAGATGAAGCTTGGTGCTGACATGTTGGTGGCTTTTGACGATGTAGTTTCACTCGATCAACAGGGGCGAGAACGCACTTTAGAGGCATTTGAGCGCACGCACCGCTGGCTTGAGCGGAGCATTGCTGAGTTTGATCGACTGACGGTAGATATGAGCGAAGAGCAAAAGCCGTTGCTATTTGGTGTGGTGCAGGGAGGACTCGATAAGGATCTACGTAAAAAAAGTCTCGATATTGTTCAAAAGTCATCAGTCGGCGGCATTGCAATTGGCGGACTCTCGGTAGGCGAGAGTCGCGAGGAGATGCATGAGATGCTCGAGTTTTTAGCGCCACTCTACGATAATTCGACACGACCACGCTTTCTGCTTGGAGTCGGAGACCCTCGAGATCTCAGATATGCCATTGAGTATGGCGTCGATATGCTCGACTGTGTGTTGCCAACGAGAAACGCACGACACGGCAGTGTATGGGTGGGCGATGATGAGCGATTAAATCTGAAATCAGCAGTTCATACACGTGTGATCGATCCAATTGATTCAAATTGCGACTGCTCAACGTGTAAGACTGGCTACTCTCGGGGATTTTTACGCCACCAATTTAAGGCCGATGAGCCTCTTGCGGGCACTTTGGCCTCTATTCACAACATCCGCTATCTCCAGCGTATCTGTGAGGAGTACGCGTAGATACTCATTTACTGTTTCTCTTAAAAGTTGTATAGTTATATTATTATGAACTTATCTTCTCGTTTTGCGATTTCTGAATCTAATCTCACCTCTGTTTTAAGCAACTGGACAATGGCTGAACATGCTCGCTTGCATGGCTCAGGTGATAGCGTCATGACAGATCTTGAGGCTATGCGTACAGCCTCAGCAAAGCCCTATACAGACCCCTCAAATACCCCTATTAAGAAAACTCAGCAACACATGGATCGTCTAAGGCAGAGACTGGACTATCTCGAGGAGGCTGAGTTTGAAGATGAGATTACGGCACGCTCGGTGAGTGATTGTTTTAAGTTGTTCTCCGGGCAACAGGTTAAGCGTTATGTCGCACAAGCCGATGACCAAGAGGATTTTGAATTGTTAGTCAGATCTGGAGCGACAGAGGTTGGCTTCACGATTGAATCTGTATGGGGGAGTTTTGAAGGACCGTCAACTCAGCTCGGCACACTGTCCGAGGAGGTGAGATTGCTCAGGTCTAACTTGGATCGATCACTTGAGACAATAGCGATACGTGCAGGTGCTGGTCGGGATTGGGGTGTTCAGGGCTCAACTATGGCTGAGGCGGCTTGGCTTGGTGAGGTCGCTTGCGCTCGGCTTGCTATTGTTACGATTGGCTATATTGCTTTGCATAATGGTGGGATAGATAAAGTGCCGCTTCGAGCTGCGGCCAGTGACGCAGAAGATGCACCGATAACGTACCCGTTTACTTGGGAAGGATAAAGCGCCAGCAGCGGAGCTGTTTCTGGCAGACGTTGGTGAACTCTGACTCTGGAAGCGAGTACTCTTTAGCGATTAACTTTAGTTTCTTGACCTTCTTTGGGTTTCGGACATCTCGTATGTCAGATTGGGGGTCTACTTTTTTGCCAGCTCGCTGGAAAAACAAGTATCGGAGAGAATATTTTGGATACATATACATCGTTCCCAGCGCTCTATCTATGAACGATAGAGGCGAATCAATCTGATAACCATTCCAGCGTGCTCGCATTACTGTGTAGACAACATCAGACTTCTCGCTCCAGCGGCCAACCAGATCAGTGGCCGTGTTGAGCTCCTCAACTTCGTCTTTTAGATCGGCTTTGTACCAAGATATGTCCTCTTTGGGCATATTGAGCCAGGAGTGCCATGGGTATCTCTTCATACGTACAATGTATCATAATTTGATCTTTACCCCTGTTTTTAGTACTATAAATGAGTTATTTGGTTGGGGGCGATTAGCTCATTTGGCTAGAGCGCCACATTGACGTTGTGGAGGTGGGAGGTTCGAATCCTCCATCGCCCACCAAAGTGGTACAATATATACAAGCATTGAGGCAGTGTAACGAACTGCGGAGCTTCGGGAATATGATCAGATCGCCCGTAAACAGAGCTGATATGAGTAAAAGATTTCGGTGGAACCGCCTGGATACCTGGGCCCGAAACACGCTAACAGATGAAAAATATTCGTCTAGTAGCGTGTTTTTGTCATTCTAGGATAGTAAATGCGAGTAGTAACCTCAGCCAGAAAGGAACAGTATGGCAGATCAAAAGGATCAAAATAACGACCAACTTCATGCAATGCGACATAGTCTTGCGCACATTATGGCGACTGCTGTAACGACGATTTGGCCCGAGGCAAAATTGGGCGTTGGACCGGTAGTTGAGAGTGGTTTTTACTATGATATTGATGTGCCAGGCGTAACGATCTCAACTGATGATTTCAAACAGATTGAAGCGCAGATGCGAAAAGTCATTAATGCCAAGCAGCCGTTTGAGCAATCTGATAAGTCAATTGATGAGGCTATCAAATGGGCAGAGTCTGCTAAGCAGCCATACAAGGTCGAGCTGCTTAATGACCTTAAGCGAGCCGGTACGACGGTCGCTAAAGATCTTGACGCCGATGAACTGGGCACAATCACTGATGGTGACAGCGCGGTTGATAGCGCCTCTTTCTACACTAACGGCGATTTTACAGACTTATGCCGTGGGCCACATGTTGAAGATACGGGTAAAGTAGGTGCGTTCAAGTTAATGCGTGTTGCCGGAGCGTACTGGCGCGGCAAAGAGGGCAATCCTCAGATGCAGCGACTGTACGGAGTAGCTTTTGATACTAAAGAAGAGCTACATAATCACCTCGAGATGTTAGAAGAGGCTAAAAAGCGCGACCATCGTAAGCTCGGTAAAGAGCTGGATTTATTTGTTGTCTCTGATCTAGTCGGCGCTGGACTACCGTTATTCACACCGCGAGGAACAGTCTTGCGTGAGGAGTTGGCGAGGTACTCAAACGAACTTCGTGAAACAAGAGGATTCGAGAAGGTCTGGGTGCCACACATTACTAAGCATGAGTTATATGAGAAATCTGGACACTGGACAAAGTTTGGAGAGGAACTGTTTTTGGTAAAGAGCCAGGAGACTTCTGATCAACTTGTGATGAAGCCTATGAACTGTCCGCATCATACAAGAATCTATGAATCGCAACCTCGAAGCTATCGCGATTTACCGATTCGTTACCTCGAGACGACTACTGTATATCGTGACGAGAAGTCAGGCGAACTTGGAGGGTTGAGTAGGGTTCGATCAATTACTCAAGATGATAGTCATGTGTTTTGTCGACCAGATCAAATTGAAGCAGAGATAAACGCTCTGCTGAGTGCAGCGACAGAGTTGTACGCAACTGTTGGTATGCAGCTTAGGGTCAGGTTAAGTTATCGTGACGAGACAGACGCATATCTCGGAGACCCCACTCTGTGGAGCTCTGCTCAGAAGCAACTCAAAGATGCTGTTGTTGACAACGAACTCGAGTATTACGAGGAGGATGGTGAGGCGGCGTTTTACGGTCCAAAGATCGATTTTATGGCTACTGATGCCATTGGGCGAGAGCATCAGGTTGCAACAATACAGCTCGACTTTGTGCAACCAGAGCGATTTGAATTAGAGTACATTACCGACGATGGATCAAGAGCTCAGCCTGTGATGATCCACAGTGCACTACTCGGTTCAATTGAACGGTTCTTAAGCGTGTATATCGAACACACAGGTGGACGATTTCCGGTTTGGCTGGCACCGGAGCAACTGAGGATTATCCAGGTGAAGGATTCTGATGAACTTGACGTTTTTGTTGATGATATTACAACACAAGCGAAATTGCAGGGCATTCGCGTTACAACAGATCGAAGCAACGAGTCTGTTAGTAAAAAAATACGTAATGCAGAGCTCATGAAGGTGCCGTACACGCTTGTGATTGGCGAGAAGGAACTTGAGACTAAACAGCTCTCGCCACGAATTAGAACCGACCTGGCGACTGATGATACAGAGCCTAAGCAGTACGTGGTTGATCAGTTCTTCGGAGCGCTTGTGCAGGAGTCACGTGACAGGGCGCAGGCCTCGAGTCTTTAGGCGATATAACTATGGCACGAGTTGATGCAGAATTTAAGAATAGAGTGTACGCTCTCGTCGCCAGTATACCTCAAGGTAAAATCATGACGTATGGTCAGATTGCTGCACTAGCTGGCGCCGCTTGGGCCGCTTGGGAGGTTGGGCAGATTGCTCATACTGGCCCGGATGATTTGCCGTGGTATAGAGTCGTCAATAAGCAGGGTGGTTTGGCATCTGGATATCCTGGCGGTGGTCGGGATAAACATAAGGTGCTGCTCGAGGATGAGGGGTACCAGGTTTCTGATGATTATACAGTGGATGTTGCCCTCTATCTTTGGAGTCCACAGCGTGCATCGTGAAGCGTCCGTCATTGCCATTGTTGGGCAGACTGCTAGCGGTAAAACTTCAGCCGCTATTGCACTCGCGAAACAGATTGGTGGTGAGATCATCTGCGCCGACTCCCGAACTGTCTACAGGCATATGGATATCGGTACTGCTAAGCCAACAAAGCAGGAGCAACTGGCGGTACCGCACCACCTTATTGACGTAGTTGAACCGGGTGAGCATTTCACGGTATCTAACTTTGTACAGCGGGCAAAAAAATGTATGCAAGATATTAAACTACGAGGTAACGTACCAATAATAGTCGGTGGTACAGGCTTGTATGTGGATGCACTGTTGTATAATTTTCAGTTTCCAAAAGTTGATTCAGTCTACAGCCGAGAGACTCTCCAACAGATGGATATTGAAAACCTTACAACACTTACTGAAAGTCTCGGACTCGATATTGCCGTACTGAACACAAAAAATAAACGCCATCTTATCAATGCAATATTGCGTAACGGCTCAAATGGGACTTCTGAGCCATTACCGGGCGGTACACAGATTCTCGGGATTACACTCGACCGCAATATACTAGAGGAGCGAATCAAACAGCGGGTTGAGACAATGTTTGAGACAGGTTTTCTTCAGGAGGCGAAAGATGTAGCCAGCCGGTTTGGATGGGACAATGAGTCAATGTCAGGCATTGGCTACCGAGTGGCGCGAGAGTACATCGAGGGCAGAGCAACCGAGGAGGAGGCAAAACAGGCCTTTATAAAAGGTGATCGGCAGCTCGCAAAACGGCAACGTACCTGGTTTAAGCGCAACGCAGACATCAGGTGGTTCGATTCGCCAGGTGAGCTTATCGATTATGCTGTCGAATTTGTCGGCTCAATGGACTACAATTAGGATCAGATGTACAGACGTTTTCTAATTTTTTGCGCAAAAGTTCTGATCGGAATTCTCCGTAAGACTGGGAGTAGTGGCTCGGCTCTGCCTGGATTGATCATGGAGCGGCTGTATCCGAGTTTCTTGAGTAGGGTATTGCAACCTGTTGAGAAGCAAATCATTCTTGTAACAGGTACAAATGGTAAGACTACAACTACCAAGATGATTGTCGCTGCATTACGTGGCTCTGGTAAACGGGTCGTAACAAACGGTAGTGGTAGCAATATGACAAGAGGGCTGATCGCTGCTCTCGTAGATGATATGACGTACTTTGGACAATTAAAAGACACCGATTGGTTTGTATTTGAGATGGATGAAGCATATGCACCGCTATTTACGCTTCATATGTCTCCAAAGCTGTCGTTGCACTTAATGTACTCCGAGATCAGCTAGATCGTTACGGAGAGATTGATACTACCGCCCAGATGATCCTTCAGGCTGCCGGGCAGGCTGATCTGTACATATATAACTCACTGGACCCGCTACTGGCTGGACCAGCTGCAGATTTGGAGTCGTCTGGTATGCGGTGCGTCTCGTATGGGGTTGCTAAACCGTTACTCAAGAGTGTGATTAACGAGCAAACGATTCATGGGCAAACGAGCACGTCTGGTTCACCTGCAAGTAATGTGTTGCTCATGAGCTTTGATGAGATTGATCATAAACTGATAGTTACCTTACGACTGGGCGATGATAGTCCAGATGGCAAGCTTCAGACGAGTATACCGCTTCAAGGGTTTCATAATGCGCTTAACGCGGCAGCGGTTGGTGCGTTGCTGCAGACGATTGTGCCAGAGTGTGTCGTATCTGGATTCAAAGCAATTAGTACAATGGAGACGCCGTTCGGTAGAGGTGAACGACTTCATCTAGCTGATAAGAACGTCTCCGTAGCGCTCGTTAAAAATCCGAGCGGTTTTACATCAAACCTTCTGACATTTGTTCAGAGTAACCCACCTGAAATCGTACTTTTTGTGGTCAATGATAACTTTGCTGATGGCCGTGATATTTCATGGCTTTGGGACGTTGAGTTTCGTGACAAAATTGCTGGAACTACCACTATATATACGAGCGGTAGCCGTGGGTACGATATGGCGCTGCGCTTGAAGCACGATGGTTATGATGCACAGTGTATTTTGAACGTACAGGAGGCTATCGATAAACTGTTCACTCTTAAAGTGTGCGATATTGTTGTTATTCCTACATATACTGCGCTCTTTGAGGTGCGTTCGGCTCTCGCTAAATACGGAAAGGTGGCACGTATATGGTAAAACAATCAATTACGGTCGGGCACTTGTATCCAAAACAAATGAACGTTTATGGCGACATAGGTAATGTCATTGCACTGCGCTACCGTCTGGAAGCACGAGACATTGGGTGTAATTATATCAAGATCGAGAGCCTTAAGCAGCTCAACAGTACGCCCGTAGATATAGTAATTGGTGGCGGAGGACAAGATTCTAACCAGGAGTTTGTGCAGCATGATCTCAAGACTCACGGCGATATACTTAGGGCACAGTGTCGGGATGGGCTCGTTTGTCTAATGGTATGTGGCATGTACCAGTTATTTGGTCGTACGTTTATTACAAATACCGGTGAAAAGATTAGCGGATTAGGCATTCTTGATATTGAAACATCAGCCAACGATGAACGTTTGATAGGTAATATTACTGTAAATTCACCATGGGGTAAGCTTGTCGGATTTGAGAACCATTCCGGAAGAACAATACTTGGTCCTGACGTGACTGCGTTAGGGTCGGTTACCAAGGGTGCGGGTAACAATGGTACTGATAAAACCGAGGGCGCCGTATTTAACAACATTTTCGGCACGTATATGCACGGGCCGTTGCTCGCAAAAAACACTGAGATTGCTGACGAACTGATTACTCGAGCGCTTACACGCAAGTATAGTATTGTAGCAGCACTTGAACAACTTGATGACACGCTCGAAGCTCTCGCTGTAGAAGTGGCTGCAAAGAGACCACGGTAGTCCATCGTTACTTTTACGAACAATCTAGTAGTGCATGACATATTTTGCTACAATAACAGCACATGATTGAGCAGTTATTTGGTTCAAAAACGAGAGTGAAACTCCTACAGCTATTTCTGGCTAACCCAGGAAGATCTTTTTACGTACGCGAGTTAACCAGAAAGATTGATGAACAAATAAACTCAGTACGACGAGAACTCTCTAATCTATCTGGCATTGGGATTATTAAGGCGGATAGCAAAGGTGGAGAGAGCAAAAAGAATAAGTTGTATTATGAGGTTAACCAAGGTTATAAGCACTTTAAGTCACTACAGTCTATCTTCTCGGTTGAGTTACCACAGCAAGATGTATCAACGGCTTCTCAGGGGGATCTACTGAAACGACTTCAGACTGTGGGTTCATTTGACGTTATAATTACTGCAGGAATTTTGGTTGGCCAGGAAGGATCGGAGATTGACCTGATTGTTGTTGGATCAAGCAATAAGCAAAAGCTTGAAAAACTCATCAAGACGGTAGAGCTCGAAGAAGGTAAGCCAATTGCCTACACGGTTCTAACTGAAAGTGAGTTTCAGTATCGCCTCGATATCAAAGATAGGTTTATTAGCACGGTCTTAGGTTCAAAACACACAGTACTTGTTGATACAAGCGGTTCATTAAAGAAGTTCACGGATAAATAGTTAAAGGAGTAGTACATGGATCTACAATATTTTGGTGCAAACAGTATACGATTAACAACCAAGAAGTCAGTTATTCTGGTGGACCCATCTAGCGATATTGTAGATTTTACATCTGAGTACAAAAAGGCCAATACAGTGCTTGCGACTCGTCCTGAGCTTGCGGCCGGTGTGCCTGATGAGGTGTTTCTCGTTTCAGGCCCAGGGGAGTATGAATTTGAAGACTACTCGATAAAAGGTATTGCTGCACAGCCTCGCACTGCGAGTAGTGGCGATATGACCGCTACGATGTACCGAGTTATAAACTCTGAAGCCACAGTGCTGTTCACTGGACATATTGACAGCAAGCTGAGTGAGGATCAACTGGAGGCAATCGGTGTTATCGACGTACTTGTTGTGCCGGTTGGTGGCAATGGGTACACACTTGATGCGGTCGGTGCGGCGTCTGTAGCGCGTGCGCTGGAGCCAAAGCTCGTTGTGCCAGTTCATTCAAGCGCTGATAAGTTGAGCTATAGTGTGCCACAGGCGGATCTCGAACTTTTTAGAAAGGAACTGGGAGTGCCAGTCTCAGAGGAGTCAACTGATAAGTTAAAACTTAAAGCATTTCCAGAACAGATGACGATACAGGTTATCAATAAGTCGTAGATAGGGTTGGAGGATCAACCAATATAAAATGAAGCCCACAAGGCTTCATTTTATATTGGTTTAGGGAGCAGTAAACTTCTGATACGTTAAAGAACACCCTTTTTCTTCAACGTACGAATAGCCTGAGTGCTGAGCTTCATGGTGACTTTTTTACCATCGAGCATAAAAGTCTTCTTTTGAAGATTTGGTTTCCAGACTTTTTTGGTGTGGCGCATTGAAAAACTAACGTTGTTTCCAAATTGTTTACCTTTACCTGTCAATTCACATTTCTGTGCCATATTCATCTCTCGTTTATTATTAGTCTCAAGGCTCTATACTACTGTTTTTTGTCTTTCAGGTCAAGTGGAAAGATATTGCAAGATATTGGTATAATGAGGTCGTCCCTACGAATCAGTTGATTTCCTGAATGATTTTCATAGGGGAGCCCAATATTTATGTTGCCCGTGGGCGGCATGTGAGAGCACCCACCTGGTTTTTGCCGGGTTAAATCAACTGCCTAGTAGGGCATTTTGTATGAATTTATCGGGGTGTGGCGCAGCTGGCTAGCGCGTACGGCTGGGGGCCGTGAGGTCGCAGGTTCAAGTCCTGTCACCCCGACCATGAGGTATACTGTGTATATGAATGACGGTACGACATTGACGGTGTTCGTGAGTGCAATTGTACAAAACGACGGAGGTGAGACGCTGGTTCTACAGAGATCAGTGTCCGACGAATATCTACCAGGATACTATGAGTTGCCTGGTGGACGGGTGCATGTTCAGGAGACGCTCGAGTCAGCGCTGAGCCACAAGTTGGAGACTGAGGTAGGTCTACGATCTTGTGAATCACAGTTTGTTCGTAGTCTTGCTAATGTTGAGGCTAAAGGTCCGTACGTGCGGGTCTATTTTACTATTTTACTGAATGGATCTATCGACGTAAAGCTCTCTGCTAAGCATGACGGTTATAAGTGGGTTACGCATAGCTCAGTAGCGGACATGCAGGTGACTGCCGATACTAAAGCAGCCCTAAGTTTGCAGTCTGACAATAATGATGATAAAAAAACAACGTATTGCGTACACTCTGACGGTGGATCAAGAGGTAACCCAGGTCCTTCTGCAGCAGCCTTCATCATTACTCGTAACGGATCACACGTGCTGTCTGGCGGTGAGTATATCGGGATCACTACTAATAATCAGGCGGAGTACGTCGCTGTTTTGTTGGCGTTAGAGGCACTGAGAAACATTGCCGACGCTGATGACACAGTACTGTGTAATATAGATAGCCTGCTGGTTGTAAATCAGTTAAACGGAGCCTATAAAATTAAGAATCGTGATCTCTGGCCTGTGCACCAGAAGATTTTGGAACTATCTGATAAATTTGGAACGGTGACATTTAGACATGTTCCACGAGAGCAGAATGTCGAGGCAGATGCCCGTGTAAACACAATTCTTGATGAACACAACAGATGAACCGGCAATTATAAGTTCTGGTATACTATAGGAGCTAGATTACTAGGTGATCACCGCGCGTTTATGCGAGGAGGAAAGTCCGGGCAGCATAGGACAAGACAGTTGTTAACGACAACCGGGGGAGACCCTAGGGAAAGTGCCACAGAAACAAAACTACCTGACGAGTAATCTGACGGAAAAGGTGAAACGAGTGGGGTAAAAGCCCACAGTCGACCATGGTGACATGGAAGAGAGGTAAACCCTGTCTGTTGCAAGGAGCTGTAGTCACAATAAGGCGGTCCGTCGTGATTGCAGCGCTATATCCGCTTGATCGTATCGGCAACGATACGGCTAGATAGATGATCATCCAAGACAGAACCCGGCTTATCGGTAATCTAGTCTAAAAAAACTCCTGTGATCAGGAGTTTTTTTAGTAGTGAATATACTGACGTAGATTATTTACTAACGATAGCAACGAGTTCTTTTATGCTGGTAGGCTCACTAACGGCTAGTTCACTGAGTACTTTACGGTCAAGTTCGATACTGTTGCTCTTCAGACCGTTCATAAACAGACTATAGCTCATGCCGTGCTCGCGCGTTGCAGCGTTAATACGTGTAATCCATAAACTACGAAAGTCACGCTTTTTGTTACGACGATCACGATACGCGTACTGTAGTGAACGGATAACGCCTTGCCGTCCGAGCTTAACAGAGCTGCGACGTGCATGCTGCATGCCTTTAGTCTTTTTCATCAATTTTTTGTGCTTTTGGTGGCTAGCCACGCCTCGTTTTACTCGCATAGTTACTCCTTAAATCTCTTTGACTATTTACCGATTGCTCGTTTGACGTTGTTAATATCACCTTTGGCTACAGCGTGAGCGCGTGAGCTGTTTCGCTTGCGTCCGGCTGACTTTTTAGATAACAGGTGGTTCTTAAAAGCTTTTTCGCGCATAAGCTTACCGGTTGCAGTCTTTTTTACGCGCTTGGCAGTACCTTTATGGGTCTTAATTTTTGGCATTCGTTCTTCTCCTATAGGTGATCGTTAGATTGCGTCCAGCAAGTTGAGCCGGTTGGTCTACCACGGCGACGTCCTCAAGTTTCTGAGTTATTCGTTCAAAAAGGGTAAACCCGAGCTCTTTATGAGCGTTTTCTCTACCGCGATATAGTAACATAACTTTTACCTTGTGACCAGCTTCAAGAAATTTCTTGGTCTTATTGAGTTTGATCTCAAGGTCATTCTCGCCAATACGCATGCCGAGTCTTATCTGTTTTAGATCGACTGACTTCTGTTGCTTACGCTGTTGTTTGAGCTGTTTAGTCTTCTCGTACTTATACTTACCCCAATCTACTATGCGCGCAACAGGCGGTGAGGCATTCGGCGACACCTCTACCAGATCAAGACCAGCTAATTCAGCGCGTTGTAGCGCTTCACTTTTTGTGAGTACACCCATTTGATCACCCGCTTCATCTATGACACGAAGTTCCGATGCTCTAATAGCGTGGTTCATTCGCGTTTTTTCTGGTTTTGCTATTGTATTACTCCTTATCGAACTTGTTTACCATAGTCAATATTTTTCGATTAGTAGTAGTGTATCACATCTGTTGTATCAGATCAACGTGGACGATATTGGAGTGCCTCGCTAATATGTCCGATGGCTATGTTATGCGAGCCCTCAAGGTCAGCGATTGTTCGCGCTACTTTAATTACTTTCATGTAACTCCTGGCTGACAGGGACAGTTTGGCACTAGCCGCTTCAAGAAACTGCTTTGACTCAGGTAAGAGATCGGACTTACTGATAATGTCGCGATTGCTCATGTGTGTGTTGTATCGTTCACTTGATTGAAATCGTTCTTTTTGCGTCAGGCGAGCTTTGCTTATGCGCGCTCGCATGAGCCGACTCTCGGATTGATTATCTGGAGTTCGCAACAGATGCTTGTGATCTACCTTCTGAACGTTAACAACGATGTCTATTCTATCCAACAAAGGTCCGGATATTTTTTTACTATATTGATTCACTTGATGCGGAGTACAGCAGCAGTCGTGATCAGGGTCAAGATAGTAGCCGCAGGGGCAGGGATTCTGTGTTGCGACTAGCATGAAGTCAGCAGGATACGTGACGGTATCCTGCACGCGAGCGATTGTGACAATGCGGTCTTCTAGAGGCTGTCGCAGCGATTCAAGGCTTGATCGGGCGTACTCAGGTAGTTCG
>Ga0115567_10001171_pt1 | contig 26322 bp, 24 predicted proteins | sample COGITO_mtgs_1204_2_FD_88679 | JGI IMG/M metagenome (GOLD analysis project Ga0115567, IMG submission 88679) | Pelagic marine microbial communities from North Sea - COGITO_mtgs_120412 | ecosystem: Environmental > Aquatic > Marine > Epipelagic | place: Germany:Helgoland, sampling site Kabeltonne... | reverse complement strand
CATCTTTTTCTTTTTCAAATTCTTCGTCTGTAAATTTAGCATTAAGTGTAAGATCAGCCAGTATATCAACGCCAAGCCTTAAGTCTTTTTCTAAGCATTGGACTGTATAAGAGGTCATCTCTTTTCCAGTCGAGGCTCCAATTTCACCACCGACAGATTCGATGTCTCTGGCAATTTCATAAGCCGTTCTTTTGGCCGTGCCTTTAAAAACCATGTGCTCAATTAAGTGAGCAGCACCAGCCATATGGACAGGCTCGTTTCGTGATCCCCACAAAAGATGAAGCCCCAGGTGAACTGAGGCTCTGTCTTTAACAGACTCTGTGACAATACGGAGTCCGTTTTCTAAAACTGTTTTTTTAAACGATGTGTCCAATCAATAAACCATAAGCTTAGTGAGTGTCCTCAGCCTTAAGAATCGCTTTTCTTGAAAGCTTGATTCTACCCGCTCTATCAACGTCTAAAACTTTAACATCAAGTTGATCACCTTCGTTTAAAACATCAGTCACATTTCTGATGCGCTCGTGAGCAATTTCAGAGATGTGTAAAAGTCCAGCTGTTCCAGGAAGAACCTCAACTAATGCACCAAAATCCATGATCTTTACAACTTTACCAGAATAAGTTTTTCCAACTTCTGCCTCGGCACAAATGCCTTCGATCATTTCGATAGCGCGCTTAGATTTTTCAGGATCAGTTGAAGCAACATTGATTGTACCATCATCGTTGATGTCGATTTTAACACCAGTTTCTTCAACTATGGCTTTGATCATCTTGCCTCCGGGTCCAATCACCTCTCTTACCTTCTCAGGCTTGATTTTAATAGTGTGGATCCTTGGAGCGAACTCAGAGATCTGGTTTCTAGGTACAGAGATCGCTTTTTCCATCTCACCTAAAATGTGCAAACGCCCATCTTTAGCTTGTGTAAGAGCTTGTTCCATAATGTCAAAAGAGATTGAGTCAATTTTGATGTCCATTTGAAGAGCTGAGATGCCATCTTTGGTGCCCGCAACTTTAAAGTCCATATCGCCTAAGTGATCTTCATCACCTAAGATATCGGTAAGAACTGCAAATCTGTCGCCTTCTTTGATAAGACCCATTGCAATACCTGCAACGTTTCCTTTTATTGGAACACCAGCGTCTAATAGAGCCATTGTACCAGAACAAACTGAACCCATTGAGCTTGAACCGTTAGACTCTAAAACTTCGTTTACGATTCTGATTGTGTACGGAAACTCTTCTTTAGAAGGAAGAACTGCTTCTAGAGCTTTTTCAGCTAAGAAGCCGTGGCCAATTTCACGTCTGCTTGTTCCACCCATTCTTCCCGTTTCACCAACGCAAAACGGTGGGAAGTTGTAATGAAGCATAAAGCGTTTTTTGATTGAACCGTTGAGAGTTTCAATTGTTTGCTCGTCATCATTAGTCCCTAATGTAACAGCACCGATAACCTGAGTCTCACCACGTGTAAATAAAGCAGATCCATGGACTCTTGGGAAAAGTTCAACTTCACAAGCAATAGGTCTAACCTGTGTAGTGCTTCTACCGTCGATTCTGTCTCCAGTTGAAAGAACACCCTCGCGCGCTAACGAATATTTAGTTTTGTCGATCACATGGCCTAGCTCTTTAGAAACTAGAGCTTGCTGCTCTTTGTCTTCAATAGAGTTTACAAATTTCTCTTTTGCAGCAGCTTTCGTGTCATCAAAACCTTGATATCTTGCCATTTTTTCTTTGTTAGAAAGAGCTGTTTTTAAAAGAGGCTCAACAAAAGCTTTCATTTCTGAAGCTCTGGTTTCGTCTGGAGTGAAAGGAATGAATTCTCTTTTTTCTTTGCTACCAGCAAGTTTACGAAGTTCTTCTTGTGCTTCAAAAGCTGGAGTCATTTCATTGTGAGTCCATTTTAATAGATCAAGAGCTTCTGCTTCAGATAAGAAGTCGCCTTCCCCCTCAACCATGAGAAGACCTTTTTTAGTCCCTGCAACGATAAAGTGACAGTCAGATACTTCCATCTCTTCTTGTGATAAGTTTGCTTTCCAATTGCCATCGATTCTACCAACTGAAGCAGCACAAGTAGGACCATTAAATGGAATGTTTGAAATGTGTAGAGCAGCAGAAGCACCGATTTGCGCCATGATCTCTACTGGAAATTTACCGTCATAACTAAGTACAGTGGCAACAATTTGAGTTTCAAACTGGTAGCCTTCAGGAAAACAAGGTCTGATTGGCCTATCAATCATTCTTGCATTAAGAGTTGTGAATGAAGTGGGACGGCCTTCCCTTTTGAAATAACCACCTGGCACTTTACCAGCCGCGTACATTTTTTCTTGGAACTCAACAGTCAGTGGAAAGAAACCCATTGTAGATTCTCTAGTTGAAGAAACAGCCGTTACTAAAACTGCGTTAGATCCTGCTCTTACTAGAACTGAACCGTCAGCTTGCTTAGCCAACCAACCCGTTTCTAATGAAACTTTTTTTCCGTTGAAATCAAATTCAACTATCTTTCTTTTACCTGCGTCCATTCTCTCTGTAGTCATATTTCTCTCTTTTTCTTATCGTTAAGTCTTACGTTATCTTCTACGTGTTTGTTTTTGCTTTTATTAATTTCTTTTATTATTTTTTTATTTAAAGAACATCTAAACCTAAATTTCTAAAGGTTTAAACAAAAAAAGGGTCTTTACAGACCCTTTTAATCGACTTTTGAAATTACTTTCTAAGCCCTAGATCTTCAATAAGAGATCTATATTGAACAACATCTTTTCTGCTCATGTGATCAAGAAGTTTTCTTCTTTGGCTCACCATTGTAAGAAGGCCACGTCTAGAGTGGTTGTCTTTTTTATTTTTTTTGAAATGATCTTGAAGATCCGTAATTCTTGCAGTCAAAAGTGCGATTTGAACTCTAGAACTACCAGTGTCTAGCTCAGACTCTTTAAATTGATCAATGATCTGCTTTTTTTCGTCTACTGTTAATGCCATAAATTCCTCCGTTAGTTTTATTGTCCTCTGGCTAGTCCAGAAGGGAAGCAAAACCCCAAAAAGCGTCGGCAAACGGTATTTTGGAGCAGAATGTACATAACTAGAGTTTTAAAGTGGCGTCAACCTAAAGGTACCAGGTCGAACTCAGTAGTTCGACCTGGTACCTTTAGGTGTCTAATATGGATTTCCCTGCCTCAGAACAATCCTGATCAGGAACAATATAAAACCTTAGGTGCTCTTGGTATTTTTGAACTCTTTTGTAGTAGCAACTTTTATTAGGCGTTGCAGTTCCGTCATAAATCTCTCTAATGTCGCCCCTATACATATAGGTTAAAAAAACATCAAAATCTTCACTCCTAATCTGTCTTCTCTCTGTTCTTTGAGCTCCAACAACCGGAGCCATGTAAAATCTTTTTTCATTGTTCACAACACCCAAGTACCATTTGTAGGTCTCAATTAAAAAACCCATCGTAGCCACTCCAGACAAGTAAGGGTCAGATAAGTTATTCCTGTTAATACCGTAGATCTCACCAACGAACGGCACTTTTTTTATCTGGGTCATGCCTCGACTGGTGATGTGCTTGGTCGTGCATTTCGCCCAAGTTCTTTTATTTATACAAACAGCTAGACGCTCTAAAAAACCTAGTTTAGAAAGCACATACTCCGCAAAATACATTAACGATTTTCCGCCGCTTGATTCAGCTCCCATAATTCCTGCTGCTAAGAAGGCGAGTCTGTTGTACTCATTGTCTGATATAGATATTTTTTGATCTTCAGCTGCTTCACTTTTATAAAATTTAATTATGTATTTTTTTTCAATAACCAAGGATTTGAGAAATTCAGTGGGTTCGTGACCAAATATGTTTTTGCTTAAAAATTTAGTACTCGTTGGAATCACTGCAATTCTGGTGCATTTGTTTTCTAAATTCTGTCCAGAGGACTCTGCAAGACTCAGCCAGTTTTCTTCGGCAGCAGCACTGTCTAAAGCCTTTATGTACTGATCCAAAGATTTAGAGAATACACCACCAATCTCATCTTTATGCTCTGAAGTGCTTAGAGGCTTACAGAGCTCCACTCCTTCAGCCTGAGCTGAAAGCCCAGCGAACAGAAATGAAAGTGAGATGAGTGCTAGTGAAACTGTCTTTGTCATATTCAATACAATTCAAGAACTGTGCTCAAAACAGAGGGGTTTGAGCCTTAAATACTGTAAAGTATCTAATGGGAGTGACAAAAAGTGGCTTATGTAGATAATAAAGAAACTATGACTTCTTTTAAATTCATCAGCCTGTTTTTACTGCTCGTATCTTTAACTTCATGCACTTTTCAAGGGCCTAAAGATGGGGAGATCAGTCTTGAGGGTTTAAAAAAAAATGTTGAGATCTACACCGATGATTTTGGTGTGGCCCACATCGAGGCTCAAAACGATGAAGATATGATGTACGCATTAGGCTACACAACTGCATCTGACCGCTTATTCCAAATGGACCTCATTCGCAGAATTGGATCTGGCAGATTGAGTGAGGTGCTCGGCGAGGAGCTTTTAGAAACCGACATTCTGCTCAGAAAATTAGGCCTAAAAAGACATGCAAATTTTTTATGGAAAAAATATAAAAAGACAGCACCCACAGAAATGCTCACACAAGTTAGAGCTTACTTTAAAGGAGTAAACGAATTCGTTAAAAACGGTCCCCTTCCACTTGAAATGAGGCTTCTTAGATACAAACCTGACATCTTCACTATGGAAGACACCATAGCTATTTCCGGTTACCTTGCTCTTAGTTTTGCTGAAGGGTTTATTGTGGATCCACTCTACTCAGATCTTTTAGATGAACTTAAAAAAGAAGATGTCTTAGCACTTTTCCCAAGAGGGCATTTTGACAAAGACAAAGACAAACAAAAATTAAAAACTCCAAAAACTAGTCTTAAACTCAAAATTGATAAGAGCTACTTTTCAAAAACATCATCCGTACTGCAAAAGTTTAAATCTGAGCTCTCACTTTTTCACGGTAGCAACGCATGGCTTATTTCGGGAAGCAAAACCGAGTCTGGTAGGCCTATTTTAGCAAGTGACCCTCATATAGCTTTTGCACAACCTGCTGTATGGTATGAAGTTCATATTAAATCGCCTACTTATGAAAACTACGGACATTATGTTCCTGGTATTCCCTTTCCAGGTTTAGCACACAATATGAACCGTGCCTGGGGAATCACTATGTCAAACTCTGATGACTTAGATTTTTACTTAGAAAAACTCCACCCCACTGATAAATCCTTAGTTATGTACAAAGGTAAGTATGTAAAACTTAAAATTGTAAAAGAAGTGATCAAAATCAAAGGCGGTAAAGAGCACGTTGAAGATGTCTTAATTACACCTCACGGACCTATTCTTGAAAATTCAAAACTGGTGAAAAAAGGACATCTACTCTCTGCAAAATGGTCCTATTTGAGCCCCAACAACAATTCTGCACTCACCTTTTACCTGCTCGCTAAAAGCAAAACCTTAAGTGATCTGGCTCCTGCTTTAAAGCACGCCACAGCACCGGGCTTTAACTTAATGTTTGCAGACTCAAAAGGTAATATTGGGTGGCACGTGATGGGTCAAATTCCTATCAAAGCAAGACCTGGCAACGGCAAAGAAATTCTTGAAGGACACTCTGGTCGTGATGAGTACTTAGGATACTCTAAAATTGATGACAACCCACACATCTACAACCCTGAATCTGGCTACATTGCGTCTGCTAACTACATGCACCAAATAAAGAGTAAAACACCCTGGGTCGGACTGTGGCAGCCCAAGAACAGATTTTCTCGAATCAACCAGTTTTTGAAAAACGGCAAGAGCAAATGGAACACAACAAATTTACAAAAGCTGCAGACTGAAGAGCACCTAATCTTTTATGACTCAAATTTTTTGAATGTCATAAAAACAATGATCAAACCCTCTTCTGAATTGGAGTTAGAAATTCTAAAAAAAATCAAAGCCTGGGATGGCTCATCTGATAAAAAAAGTTTTGGCGCTAGCTTTTACTACACTTTTTTTCAGTTCTTTTTACTGCACACTTTCTCTGATGAACTAGGACCCGAAAGGTTTAAAGCCTATCTTGAAGGTGCGGACTCAAGGGAGGCTTTTAATAACTTTTTGAAAAACAAAACTTCAGCCTTGTGGGATGACGTGAACACTAAAGAAGTTGAAACTAGAGAGGAGATTATACAAAAAACATTTTCTGACTCAGTCTTTTTTCTTAAAAACGAATTTGATAGTCGCGATCCAGAAACATGGACGTGGGGGGAGCTGCACACCATCACCTTTAACCACCCTTTAGGAAAATTTTTTCCACTCACTACTTTATTCAATTTAGGGCCCTACAAGATTGGTGGGGGCGCTGGGCAATTGAACAATATGGGACATAAAAAGACCAATATGAATTTTGATGTGGTTTATGGCCCCTCAACGAGAAGGTTGATTGATTTTAAAAACCCTCGAAACAGTCTTGGTGTCTTACCGACTGGCAACTCTGGTCACCGCTTTTCCAAGCACTATAGCGATCAAGTGGAGCTTTTTATCAACAATAAGTACCGTGAACAGCTGATGGACATTAAGGCTGTTAAAGCGGCCAGCCACTTAAAGTTGACGATGAAACCACTCTAAGAACCCAGATATTATGTTACGTGTCTAAGTTTCGACTCTAATTGACATTTAAAGCCTTATATTTTAATAATTTCACCTTATTTGAAAGATCAGTAATCGGAGTCCAAAATGGCCAAGAAAAAAGGTAAAGTTCGTATCATCACTCTAGAGTGCACAGAAGCTCGTAAAGAAGGTCGTCCACCATCTAGATACACCACTCAAAAGAACTTTCAGACTCATCCAGAACGTCTTGAAAAAAAGAAATACAACCCTTTCTTAAGAAGACACACTGTTCACAAAGAGATCAAGTAAGACACCAGTCTTATACCAGTCCTGATTGATGACTAGACATGAAAGCCTCTTTTTAAGAGGCTTTTGTTGTTTGAAAAGAAAAGAAAGATAAAATAAGCGAAACAACAAACAAAGGAAAATCTCAAAATGTTAGGTGCTTTTATAACCTCCGGCGGACCATTGATCTTCCCACTGATTGCCTGCTCAATAGTTGGCTTTGCAGTTGTTTTTGAACGTTTGTTTTTTTGGGTTGGCTACAAAGCCCAGTTCAACTCTGAACGCGTTGAAACCACTTACATGCACCTCAAACACAACAGAACTGCCGAAGCACTTAACACTATTGGAGACTCTAAAGATCCAAGCCTTGTTTGCGTTAGACGCTGTTTAGAAGCTCACCAAAAAATCAAACCGCTGACTTTAGAGTCAATGGCTCTTCAAGTTCTAAAGCCCACTAAAAAGTTTGAACGAACTCTAGAGACCATCATCACCATTGCTCCCCTCTTAGGTATCTTAGGTACAGTTTTAGGTATTATCTTATCTTTCCAAAACACCTCTCCTGATGGAATGGGAAATCCAGGTGCGATGATGGCCGGCCTATCACAGGCCCTTATCACAACCGCACTCGGTCTTGGAATTTCTATAGCACTTTTGGTTTGTCATAACTCTTTTCAAAAAATGAGTGAGACCACTAAAGAAAAACTCGAAGAAGAGCTCACTCTTTTTGAGGAGCTGGCTTAAAATGAAGTTAGCAACAGCCGGCGGCGGCAGAAGAAAGGTCGAAATCAATTTGGTGCCTCTTTTAGACAGCATCTTTATTTTGATTTTCTTCTTTATGTTCGCACTTTCCACTATGGTGAAGCGAACAGGTTTGGCTGTGTCACTTCCAAAATCTAGTGCAGGTCAAAAAGTTATTGAAAAAACAACTCTGTCTGTAAAACTTGATGGAGGACTCTACTGGAACGAGGAGCCCATCCCGGAGTCTCAACTTTCAGACAGACTTAAGAGCTTTAAACAGGCCAACCCCGAAGGCACCTTAGTGATCAAAGGCGACAAGGGCACACCATTTGAAAACATCGTGCGCATCTTGGATCAAGCCGAACAGATTAGACTTAAAAAAGTTAAGATTCAGACGAAGTCGAATTAGGTTTATTCGAGATTGGATTGACCTATAATCCAATTGTTTTAGTTTAAATTTCTCATTTTGAGAAATTATTCTTTTATAAGAGCTAAAACAACTAGACTTTAATCTTAAGTTCATACTTTTTTATGCCGATAAAACAAGATGAAACAAGATCTAAAAAAATCGAAACACAGTGAAGCTGGCTTTTCTTTAATTAGTGTGATCATTGCAAGCAGTGTAATGGCTGTTGTTATTTTAGGAACCACGCAAATGATTCAAAATCAAATAGGCGCGACTTCTTACCTAGAAGACCGGCTTTCGAAAACTGATTTTAAAGGGCTGTTAATAGGTGAACTTAGTGACCCCGTTGCCTGCGCAAACACTATTGGAGGCTACGGCTTTGCAAACAATCAGGCTCTTAACGCGATTAAAAATAAAGACGGTAACTCTATCTATTCAACCAGTGGAACAAACTCAAACAGTTTTGATAAATTAAAAATTACAAAAATGGACTTAATCAACGTCACTTTAACCAACGCCCCTAACGTAACAGGTCAAATGAAGCTTGAAGTGCACACAGAAAGAGACCGATCTGGCGGTGGCCCTAAAAATCTGGCCCCTTTTGATATTAACCTTAGGGTAGAAACAGATGCATCTTCAAATTTAGCATCTTGCACAGCTTACGGCACAGGTTCGGGTTCTGGAACTGGTGCAATTGTTGATGAGATCGCCAAGGCAAGACGCTGCGTTGGAAGACCATTAGTTAGGTCCAGACCTTCTACTACTACATCTACAGGGTTTCATGAGGAAGGCCAAATTTTAAAAATTAGTTGGGCCTCCAGCTGGGAGCCGGATACCTTTGTTTGTATAAATGCAAAATGGGTTCGTGTGGAAACTGGCGATCGTACAGGAGGAAGGTAGAGTGTGAAATTAACTCGTTAGGTTTTTGATAAAAGAATTTGACCTGACCTAAATACACTTCCTAATCAAATTATCTGACAGCTCGAACACTTAACACTTAGTAAAAAACATGTACGTCTACACTACGCGCATTGCTTCGCTAAGTGACAAATCACGCTATAACTACAAAAGCTCCAATGGTGAGGCCGTCAACGTGCCGTATATCTGACTTGAGACATCAAATTTTTGAGCACGGTTTTTGCTAACCTAAGCTCATGAACAAACTGAATAAGTTTTTTATTAAAAGCACTTTAGCAGCCCAGCTGATCTTCAGTCTTGTGATCTTAGGCACATTTAATGCTCAAGCCATCACCTGCATAAATTTCACCTCACACTCAAAAGTTCAAACAGAGCCATTAACTTATGTGGATAAATTCAAAAATAGAAAACTCAATCAAAAAGAAACCTTTACTCCTCTTGTTGAAAAATTACAAAAGTTAGTAAATGCAAAAAAAGTCGGAATCAACGATAGCCTTAACGTACTTTTCGCTGACGAGCTCTCTGGTTTAAGAACTGGCGTCTACGGCAGAATGAAAAGAGATGAGGCGCTACTTCAAGAAATCAATGATTTCGGCGTTCCTCTGATTCAAAAAGATGAAACCCGCCGAGATCTTATGCTCTATATGAACTTAGAAGCTTCGAAAAATTTATATTATCGGGAGCTCTTTGAGCCACATTATTCTCAGGCCTCAATATTTATTGTGCGATCAAACGTAAACGAGGGCACTGTGTTTAGCTACATTCCCACACCAATCGGACGCAATGACCCCAAATTATACATGGCACTAACAGTAGCAACGGGCGCTTTATTAGAAACTATAAAGTCTTTAGACAAAGAGCTGCAGCATGAAATGAATATTGTAAACGAAGGAGATGCTGACTTTGCAAGAAAGTCATCTCCAGCTGTAAGAATAGACGGCAAAAGAGGATCAAACCCATCAAAGGACGCTCTTGAAGAAGCGATTGTGTCTCTACATCAGTACCTTGTTTTTTTAGCATCCGACCCTATAAAAAACTCTCGTCCTGAAGACATTATATATAAGCTTCTTTCACCAATTGGTTCTGAAGGAGTCACCCCTATTAATATGTTCACTAAAAAACTTCCTCTGGGGTTTATAGGACCCACATTTTTAAGAGGACACTTTTTTAACAAACCTGTATCAATAAGTGAAAAAGGTTTTACAATTCCAAGTAATAAGTTTCAAACGCTTTTAGCTAGCATATTAGATCGGGCTAAGAGCTTGGATCAAGAAGCATACAGTGACTCAAGCACTTTACCAGCAGCATCCTGTCTAGGCTGCCCAATGACCTTAACAGGAAAAGACAGGGTTTCTGGTGTCGATATGATAGCCGGTGTTTATTTAAAGATTTTTAAAGAGGCTTTTCAATATTTAGAAAATCTCAAGCAATAGTGTTAATAAACATTTAGCACTATTTACAGGTACTTCTTAATCAAATTATCTGACAGCTCAGACACTTTACAGATGGTGAAGAAATCTACCGACTGAAGCTTCACATCGTTAGCTGGTTTGTTGCCAAACTTAGCGCCGGCCTTAATGTATGATTTAAAAAGCGGTGGTAAAGATTTGCTTACAGTTTTAAGCTGGTCTTCAGTCATTCCTTTTTTAGCTTGCTCATCTAAAAGATTTTTCCAATCAGGAATGTTATTTTGCCCTAATGGAAAAATATTTTTTTCAAAAAACAGATTTTTGTCTTTAAAATAAGACCAGACTTCAGCAACATACTTAAAATCTTGCGTCCACAGTGTAGCACAACCAAAAAGATACTCGGCTTTGCACTTACTGATGTATTCGCCAAGACCTCTCCATAAGAGGGTGATCACAGCACCTGACCTTGCCTCAGTTGACACTGTTGCCCTGCCCATCTCAACTAGTTTTCCGCCTGTCGCAATGACATTATCAATGTTGAATTCACGAGCTGTGTAGAAGTTGTCTGTATAGTCGGAGCAAAGAACGCGGTAGGTGCCCACAATTTTATCTTTGTCTTTGTTGATCACAATGACGTGGTCAGCAAGCTTGTCGTAGTCATCAATGTCTAAAGGCAAACGAGGAGGTGTTTTGTAGAAGGGGCCATAAACGCCGTATCTAAGTTCGAAAGTTTTGACCAGCTCTTCTTTGGTCTCAGCAACCTTTATAATGTAAGGGCCTTTTTCAATTTCAAAGCTTAGGTGTGATTTGTATTCACCCAAACCTTTTTCACTTAAAAACAATTTTTCTTCTGCAGTTACTGACATGAATTGATTATGTAATCATTTTACTGACTTGTACAGATCGAGAGCTTTGTCGCGTTGCTCTGAATGGTCCACAATAGGTTCCGGATAAGAACTGTGACCCAAAATAGGAGCATGTAGTTTTTTAGCATCAACATCTTTCAACTCAGGCACAAATTTTTTGATGTAATGTCCATCCGGATCAAAACGTTTTCCCTGAGAAAAAGGGTTAAAGATTCTAAAGTAGGGTTGCGCGTCACAACCTGTACTTGCAGCCCACTGCCAGCCTCCATTGTTCGGAGCCATATCACCATCTAAGAGCATCTCCATAAAGTATTTCTCACCCCACCGCCAGTCAATCAACAAGTCTTTAACTAAAAAAGAGGCCACAACCATGCGGACTCTATTGTGCATCAAACCTGTGGTTTTCAATTCTCGCATTCCGGCATCAACTAATGAAAACCCTGTCTTTCCTTCTTTCCATTTTTTAAAGAGTGTTTTGTCATTGTCCCACTTAAGACCTGCATACTTTGGTTTGAACTCCTCAGTCTCCACTTCAGGCTTTCTACTTAAAACATGATAGTAAAACTCACGCCAAACAAGTTCTGAAAAGAAGGTGTCTTTTGATGTGTTTTTCTTTTTGTACCTATTCAAGCCTAATCTATAAACAGCCTGGCTGGTCGTTAAAGTCCCGTTTTTAAAATAAATTGAGAGTCCTGATGTTCCCTTGCGCTCAGGAAAATCTCTGTCTTCATCGTAATCGTTAACTTTGTCTTTAAATTCATCAAGCTTTTTGCATGCCGCTTCAAAGCCGGCGTCGGGTATAGGAACAGTCACATTTTTTTTGTTTTCTTCAATATACTTATCTAAAACATCTTCTGGCAGATGGGATTTCACCATGTTTAAAGATTTTAAATCAAAAACTTTTTCTTTTTTCTTTTTACTTAAATAGTCGAAGGCTTTTTTCTGCTCGCCTACTCTTTTTCTAAATTCTTCACCGTCGTATATGTCCATCCATCTTCTAGAGAAGGGAGTGAAAACTTGATAGCCTTCATTGTCTGTTGGCTTGGTCAGCTCATGCGGTTCAATTATAAGGTGATCTCTAAAATCAGCAGTTCCAATATCATAGCCTTTAAAAGCTTTTTTCATTTTTTCATCACGGTTCACAGCGTAGGGTTCATAATCCCTGTTCCAAGTGATCAAACCTGGAAGGTCACCGGCTTTTTTCGCTTTTTTTAAGAAGCCTTCAAAAGCTTTTTCAGGGCCAACATCCAAAGTGATCAAATCCCCACCAAGTTCTTTAAGTTCAGCTTTTAATGATTTCATGGTTTCTAAAAAGAACTGGAATCTATTAGCTGAAAAATCATCTCTAGATAGAAATTTTTTATCGAAAGTAAAAACACACAAAACTTTTCCATCATTTTTTTGAAAGTTGTGTCTTAAGGCTGTGTTACCAGCTACTCTTAGATCTCTTCTAAACCAATGGATTCCGTATGACATGAATACTCCTAGACTAAAAAAGTTTTACTACTATAGAATAAACAGATGAACAAAGAAGCCCTTTTGAAAATGATTGTCGATGAAATGCAGACGAAGCTTGATGCTGCTCTTTCAGAGGTCAAAAGTGCTAAAGAAGCTGCAACTCACGAAGAGTCCAAGCCTGAGAACAAATACGATACGCGAGGTTTAGAAGCCACTTATATTGCTCAAGCTCAAGCAGGGCGTGCTGGTCAGCTTAAAGAAGACATTTACAACTTAACAAGAGTTAATCTTAAGACTGAGAATGACAAAATTGGGGTCGGAAATGTGGTCAAAGTCCATTATCACGATCAAAATAAAGAGGTTATTTTTTTTATTCTGCCCTGTGGCGGAACAAATATTCGTTATAAAGATGCTGAAGTTAAGAGCATATCTGTCACCTCTCCTGTTGGAAAACTGTTAAATAAGAAAACTGTGGATGATAGTTTTAAGTTCAGGTCAGAAGAAGTCGAAATTTTGCAAATTTTATAGACTTATTTTTTCATTTTCTTAAACAATCTAAAAATTCATAAGTAAAACTTATACTTAGGCAAAGTGGATCCAATTTGACACCACCGTGTATTTTTTTCTAGACTTTAGTCGAAGCGAACGAATCGCGCGCCTTGGGGGAGGCTTTACATGGAAAAAAGAACACTAATAGTAACTGTATTGATCACATTATTTTTCACCTTCTCAGCTCAAGCTCAAATCCAAGAAAAAGCATGCATCTCTGCTGATGACATGAAGGTTATCGGGAAGAACTTCAGCCAAATCAATAAACGCCTCTCAGATGGCAAAAAAACTTATTGTGAATCAGATTTGGGCAAAGAGTGGTTTGCACTTTCTAAATCATTAGAAGTTTTAATAAACTTGAAGCAAAATGCTCCCATTTTTGATCAAGATGACGCTTTTACTCACAAAGCTATTTCTGAAAAAGACTGGTGGTCTTACTTCACTAAAAGAGCTCGTTCTTTCACATTAGAAAGACAGTGCCAAGAAGGTGTGGTTGCTTTTGTTTACGGCTTTGGTGGAAACGGAAACATTCACATCTGCCCATTCTTTTTTGAACAAGGACTTTTTAGCCAAGCTTCAGTGATGATGCATGAAGTGAGACACTTTGACGGCCATAGACATGTCACTTGTTCTCAAGGACAGGAAGAAGGCAATGGTGGCGCTTGTGACGGCAACATTTCTAGACAAGGTTCTTACGCAATTTCAGTACAAACAATTGTAGGAATGGCCAGATCCAATGACACCCCTAAAGCTCAAGCTTCGTTACTAGAATCAGAAGCACTTTATATGGCTTTCAACAAATTCAACGTGATTCCTAAAGTAAAAATCAACAATGCACTAATACTAAGCAGCAACAGTGGTGAAGTTTTCAAATGGAACCCGGCCAATGACAACGTTAAAAAACTTGGGCAGCTTAATGAAGCCGCAGTGATTTTAAACAGCTACAATAAATTCACAATCTACCCTACTGACTCTTCAGTACCAGCCTACAGAATGGACAAAGAGCTTTTAGAAAGACAAGAAAGCATCGGTCTTTTCGCGGTTGCATTCAACAATGAAACTGCTGCTGAAAAAGAGAAGTACTCAAGCATCTCATACTTCGGCGCTGGTGGCCTTTTAAAAGGAAACACTCTTATTACAATTTGCGACAATAAAAATCTTTTTGAAAAGAACTTAGACCAAAGAGGGTCTTTTGTTCGCATGATCTCTATGTCTGATGATGACTTTGACCAATCAAGAAACAGCATGCTGCTTTCTAGCAACGGCGAGCTTGTTTCATTCAAATGTAGAAACAAAAACTCCAATCAATTAGTCTTTACAGATACAGGCATCAAATACACAGGCAACCCTAACGACATCGTTGAGAGCTTCAGCTTAGCAGGGGTTCAGTACGCAGTTTTTAAAGACGGATCTTTGAAAAGTATAAACGTACTTGGAAACTCTATGATGTCTGAAAACTTGGACCTTCCGATCGCTAATGAGAACTGGGTGAGTGCGACTCCACTTAGCAACCCGGAGATCTTTAATTGATCAATAAAAAAATTGTTTTAACAGCAATTCCAGCGCTAGCAGTTTTAGGACTGCTGGCTTCTTTTTTATTAGGACATAAAGAAGAAAAGAAAAAATCTTCTTTCTCTAAATCACAGCTTGAACAGACAGAACAAAGTCAGGAAAGTAGTGATGATACAGAGCGTTTAGATGCCAATGAGCAAATTGATCAACATGCCCACTCTGATGAGTACAACCAAGGGTCAAATGGCAGTTCATCATCTAATCAACTTAAAATTTATCCTAAAAACTTTGATTTTAAAAAAGAAACTGAAAAGCTATCAGAGCTTAAAAAAAACTATCCTGAATCTAAAAGAGAACTTATAGAAATCATATTAAGCAAAAATAAGTACAGATCCGCAAAGGCCCATTCAGCTGCTGAACTTGCTCAAAGGCAACAGGGCGCCATAAAAGTGGAAGCTCTAAAAGCAGTTTTTGATCTTGAAAAAGACAAATCTCTATTAAGAAAAGATCTTGTTTCGATTACAGAAAAAGCTGAAGATCCCGTAATTTCAAAGATTGCCAGTGCAGCCCATGAGTCACTACAAAATGGCAGGCCTTTCTTCAGTGACACTGTTAACGCGCTAGAGAACCTTCCTATTCCTGAATGATTTCAATTGGCTCTCATTTCGCATTAAAACTGGCTCCAAAACCCATCTTGCTCCATTTTTAGTGAATTTAAGAGTATCCTAGTCTTATGAACTTATGGGACTTAAATGTTAACGATTCCGCACTAGTTGATGAAATCAAATCCAACAATCCTAAAAACACTAGTATTTTAAGAGATTTGGGCCTTGTTAAAGATTCTGCTGTTCGTTGCTTATACAAAACCCTACTTGGCGGACCTCGTGTTTTTGAGATCAACGGCATTGTCTGTACACTTTGTTGTGACAGCGCAAAACAAGTTGTAGTTAAAACCGGTTAAGCAGTCGCATTTTAAATGAGTTCGCTAAAGCCTCCACCTCCAAACATAAAAGCAAGTCACAAGCTGTATCTTTTAGGACATGCAAATACGGGTAAAACCTCAGTTTTCAACATCATCACTGACTCTAATAACAAAGTGGCCAACTACCACGGTGCTACCACACGACTTTCAAAAAAGACGATGACGATGCACCCTGAGTATGAAGTTTATGACCTGCCAGGCACCTATTCTTTAACTGGAAACTCCGAAGATGAAAGTCTCACGTTAGAAACATTAAAAAATTCTGATGAAGACTCCTCTCTAATTTTTGTTATTGATGCTGTAAATTTAAAATCTCATATTGGGAATCTTAAAACTTTTTTAGCTAAGTTTTCCGAACTCAAAAGAGACGTTGTCCTTGTCATCAACATGTTAGATGAAATCTCTGATTCTGAAGCCGAAGAGAACCTTCAGAAGCTAAAATCTAAACTTAAAATTCCTGTTCATTATATTTCTGCTAGACAGCATACAAATTTTGAAGAACTCATACTGACCTTAGCAGATTCTAAAAACAGAACACCCTCTCCACTTTCTACAATAGCCGATAGATTAGCACTTTTTTCAAAAGATGATTTCACTAGAACTGTTAGCCCAGTGAGTATCAAAAGAATGTACACGTTAGATAAATACTTTATCTCTCCCTTTCTCGGGCTGATTATTTTTATAGTCATTATGACTGTTCTGTTTCAGGCTATATTTACTTGGTCGGCACCTTTTATGGATGGGATAGAATCTCTGTTCATATTTTTATCAGAAATCACCACACCACTTATTTCAAACATTTATTTGAAAAGTTTTGTTGAGGATGCTTTCTGGGGTGGACTGGGGGCATTTTTAGTTTTCACCCCCCAAATTTTCTTTTTGAGTTTTATCATTAAAACTTTTGAAGAAACAGGTTACCTAGCTAGAGCCTCCATACTCTGCCATAGGTTTCTAGTTTTTTTTGGTCTTTCAGGGGAGAGTTTTATTCCCATACTCACAAGTCACGCTTGCGCTATTCCGGGAGCCTACGCAGCAAGACATATAAAATCCAAGAGAACTCGTATACTCACTCTTCTGACACTCCCACTCACTCTGTGCTCAGCCAGACTTCCTGTTTATGCACTTTTGATCACCCTACTCATCCCCAACACCACACTTTTGTTTGGGCTTGTTGGGGCTAGAGGGCTTATGCTTTTTGGCCTTTATCTTTTTGGCCTTATGCTAACTGTTTTTGTAAGTCTTGTGCTTCACAAAACCACCTTTAGAAAATCAACTCGTCCTATTCTTGCTGTTGAACTTCCAAGGTACCAAATACCCAATTTTAAGCTCTGTTTTAAAAATTCATTAAAGACCACCTATGATTTTATCAGAGATGCAGGTTTTGTGATTTTTGCAACAAATGTAGTGATATGGCTTTTGGCAAGTTTTCCAAATGGTCCTGGTAATTTAAACTCTTCATTCCTTGCTAGAATTGGTAAATTTTTAGCCCCTCTTACAGCACCTATTGGTTTGGACTGGCCTGAGACTATTGCCTTAATCACTTCTTTTTTAGCCCGTGAAACTTTTGTCAGCACTTTAGGAACTTTGTTTGGAACGGACTCAGATGAAATCCTTCCACTTTCAGAATTGATGGCGGCTCAAAATTATTCTGTAGCGTCAGCGCTGAGTCTAATTGTGTTTTTTGCTATTGCACTTCAGTGTGTCTCTACTCTTGCCGTTCTTAAAAAAGAGTTGCCCAAGAAAAACACCGTCTACTTCTTATTTTTTGGGTACCTGGCGTTTGCCTACACCGCTAGTTTTGTAACTTACCGAACAGCACTGCTTTTTATCTAGCCTTTTTATTTAACTTTTTTCTTTAGCTGCATGTTCTTTAGATTTAACGTCTAAACTTTTGTAAAGATCAGCAAGCATCCCCACCCTTTGATTTTCAGAAATGGGCTTGATACCAGACTCGTAGAGGTTATATAAATCTCCCGGCAGGGCTGCTAAAAATCGACTAGGCGCTGTTTGTCGGGTTTTACCATAGCGTTTTCTTACCGCTGCTCTTGTTAGAATCAGCTCGTTCATTGCTCTTGTGACGCCAACATAAAAAAGTCTGCGCTCTTCACTGGTGTCATGTCCTAAAGTCTCATGTGGTATCAGGCCCTCATCAACTCCCATCAAAATAACAATAGGAAATTCAAGGCCTTTACTTGCATGAAATGTAAGGAGCTGCACTTTTTTTTCTTTCTTTTCTTTTGAAAGTTCTGGCTCTCTTAAACTAAGAGCGTCCACAAAATCTTTTATTACTGATTCCCTGTCCCCATCGGCGTTTTTAACAAAGCCATCTAAGATACGTCCTAAAATTTCAACCAACTGCCATTTTCTCATAGCTGTTGCGCCGTCTTTGTAGGAACCCAAAACTAAATCTCTGTATTTAATCTCTTTAAAAATCTTTGGAAGTAGAGTCTCATATTTTTCAGTGGCCTTTAAAAGTTTCACCCTCATATCATAGAGCAGATCAAAAAAATCTGTAATTGATAAACCTGTTTTAGTGTTCACACCAGCTTTTTCCCAAGCACGAAGAGATTTAATAAAGCTCTCCCCACTTTCTTTTTGATGCTCAATGATCTTGTGAACACTGGTGTCACCGATTCCTCTGTGGGGAACATTTAAAATTCTACGTAGGCTGATGTCATTGGGAAAGAGTGCTGACTTAATGTAGGAGATAACGTCTCTGACTTCTTTTCTGTCTATTAAAGCAGGGCCTCCGGTCATCTCGTAGGGTATGCTGTTTTGCCTTAGTGCCCCCTCGAGTATTGCGCCCTGGGAGTTTGATCTGAATAGAACAGCTATGTCATCTAAGCTGTTAGCTCTGTTGTAGTGGCGAATCAAACTAACCACTTCTTCACATTCGGTGTCTTCGTCTTTGTAAACAAAAACCTCTGGAAGTGGTCCTGACTTAACCCCCTTTCTTGGGGCAAGAGTTTTCGTGTGTCTGTCTTCGTTGCGTTCAATGATGGCGTTGGCCATTTTTAAAATTTCAGGAGTGGATCTGTAGTTTGTTTCTAAACGCACAACTTCGCATTTTTTAAAGAGCTTAGGAAAGTTCAGAATGTTTTTGATCTCTGCACCGCGCCAGCCGTAAATGGATTGATCATCATCGCCCACAACTGCCAGGTTTTGCTTTTCGCCAGTGAGCTCCATCACCAGATCCATTTGAATTTTGTTGGTGTCTTGAAACTCATCAACCATCAAGTATTTGTACTTTTCTCGGTACTTTTCTTTTAAGAATGCATTTTCTCTTAATATCTCGATGGGCTTTAAAAGCAGTCCATCAAAATCTACCACACCAAGTGAATGCATTCTTGAGATGTAGTCAGGCAAAATCCATTCAGCCATATCAGTGTAGGCCTCAGGTGTGTCAGGGCTTATCTTTTTACCCGATCTCATGTCTGACAAAAGCTTTTGCAGAGTTTCAATATCGTAACCGGCATTTCCAGTTGAGTGGGTTTTGTTTTTCAAAAGATCTTTTATAATAAATCTTGAATCAGCTGAATCTATCAAACCAAACTTTTTAGGAAGGTCGGCTGCACGGTAGTTTTTTTTTAAAAACTCTAAACCAAAACCGTGAAAGGTTCCCGTCCATATTTTGTCTTTGCTTTTTCCTTGAAAGGAACTCAGTTTTTTAGAGACTCTCTCACCCAGCTCTTTAGCTGCTTTATTTGTAAAGGTGAGCACCAGAATCTCTGAGGCCGTTGCTAATCCGCTTGAAATAATGTGGCCAGTTCTAGACACCAAAACTGTGGTTTTACCCGAGCCTGCGCCTGCTAGGATCAAGAGAGGGCCTTGAGTAGACTTCACTGCTTGAATTTGCTCTTTATTTAGACCTTTAAACCACGGCAAGTGACAACTCCTAGCGCTTGAACCCTCCAGTTTGAGGCCTATTCTTCTATCTGACAAGAGCAATGTGACAAGTGCCTACTAGCATATTATAACGCATTATAATCAATTAAGACTTAGACTAGAGGAGGCGTCTGTGAGCCAAAACCCATTTAAACCAGAACTTTGGAATTTAGTTGAAAGCTTCACATTCGAAGACATCACTTATCATAGAGCTAAAAATCAAGGCAGTGTTCGTATAGCTTTTAACAGACCTGAACTTAGAAATGCTTTTAGACCCCAAACAGTTGATGAACTCTATAGAGCGCTCGAACATGCTAGACAAACCTATGATGTGGGCACTGTGATCATAACAGGCAATGGCCCATCTGAAAAAGATGGCGGCTGGGCATTTTGTTCCGGTGGAGACCAGAAAATGCGTGGTCAGTCCGGCTATCAATACAGTGCTGACAATCCTGCTGGCAGGCTTCACATACTAGAGGTGCAAAGACTGATTAGGTTTATGCCCAAAGTTGTTCTCTGCGCTGTCCCAGGTTGGGCAGTTGGTGGAGGCCACTCCCTTCATGTTGTTTGTGACTTAACTCTTGCAAGCAAAGAGCATGCTATTTTTAAACAAACGGACACAGATGTGGCTAGTTTTGATGGAGGTTACGGCTCAGCTTATTTGGCTAAAATAGTGGGACAGAAAAAAGCCAGAGAGATTTTCTTTTTAGGTGACAACTACTCAGCCCAAGATGCTTATGAGATGGGCATGGTGAATAAGGTTGTTCCCCACGCGGAGCTTGAAACTGTAGCACTCGATTGGTGCAAAAAAATCAATTCAAAAAGCCCTACAGCAATTCGCATGTCAAAATTTGCCCTCAACCTGACTGATGATGGAATGGTCGGACAGCAGGTTTTTGCCGGAGAAGCGACAAGACTTGCTTACGCAAGTGAAGAAGCCAAAGAAGGCCGTGATGCCTTTTTAGAAAAGCGCGATCAGGACTACTCTAAGTTTCCGTATCACTACTAGGGTCTTTTAAAATTAGTTGATGTGCCTTGGAGCTTTGTAGGTCTTTAAACGAGCTTTATCTATCTTAAAAGATCTGCCTACTAACTTTTTGGGCCGTCTTTTATAGGAATTTCTTTTTATTTTTGAAACAGCAATTGAGAGATCACCCAGTCTTGTGTAATGATTTTTCTGCCTTTTGTCCTGACTTGTCTGGACTTCAAAGACCCCACCCAAGCGGTGATCATAGCCCATAATAAAAAGACTGTATCCTGTTTTTAAATCTGTTTCTTTTTGAAAAAAATAATCTGGAACTTTTGCAAAACAAAAAGTTGAGAAACATAAACTTAAAATGAAAGCTCTAAACAGAAAGATCATTAATCAATAGTATCAACTTCTTCTAAAGGTGCAAACTGCTTACGAACCTTCACAGCATGATCCATTCTTTTGGTGAGTTTTCGAGCTGCATACTTAGGAGCACTTTTAACTTTTATAGAAGCAACCTTTTTAGCCTGGCGACCTACTGGTGGCCGTGGTGACGTCTTGATTGCAATTTTAGGCTTAACTGTTCCCTTACAAACTTTCATTGATAAAGGGCTGGAGTTAGAGGCTAAATTTTTAATAGCTTCTTCAAGCATGTCATAGGCCTCATCAGGCAAATGAAGGCCCCTGTTTTTGGTTTTACTGTCTTTATCATTGTAAATACGAACGGAGCGGTTGTTGATGTTCACAGGACTAAAAGAGATTCGGCCACCACCTAATTTGTCATTTCTTTTTATGACATACTCTTGGGAAAGCTCAACCGAATTGCTTTTTAGATCAACAGTCTTAATGTCAAAACAGTGAGTTCCAACACACATGCATTTGTTAGTAAGGTCAAATTTGACGTTACGGTCCCCTTTCTTGCATGACTGATTTATGTTTTTTGCATCAATGCTATTAGAGCATTTGTATTTACCATTACTGTCTTTATCTTTTTTGTCGTTACTTGAAGTCACAGTCACTTCAAAGTCGTCATCTGAATCAGCAGTAGAAAAAGTTTTTGAAGTTGAACTTGAAGACGAAGTCGAGCTTTTGCCTTTTTTAGATTTTTTCTTCATGCCCATGATCGCACCAGCTGCACCCAGGCCTGCACCAAGTGTGGAGATCATCTCTTGTTTTTTCTTGGCTTTTTTTTCTTCAGCTCTAGCCGCTGCACGCTGAGCGGCAAACGCACATCGACGCTTAACGTTGGGATCTTCAGTTTTACTACAATTTTGCGTGATTGCACGTGTGTTGTTAAGAGCTCCTTGGGATGCAGTCACTGCAACAGCAAAAGCGTGTGAGCCAAAAGCAAAACAAAAAGCAGAAGTTATAAAGAATAGAGCTAGTCTTTTCATACTCTTAAAATCGGTCAAACTAGACCTTGGCATGAGCTGGGCAGAGGACCAGACTTATAAAAAACAAAAAAATGCCCAAAAGCTGTGAAAAAGCTTTTAGGCCGCAACATTTTCGCAACAGTCTACATCTGATCTGCTGTTTAGATGCTTTTAATAAAATTAGTGAGCTTTGATGATGTCTTCGATTGAAACTGAAATCACATTTTCTTCGCAGTCTTTTAGAGTAGACAATCTTGTTTGAAGCTCTTCTTTTCCCAAAACACCCATTCTAAGAAAAATCTCAGTGAGTCTTTTGTCTGCTCTTAAATCAGTTTGCTTTACAGTGAATCTTTGGTTTTTGTTGTCTGCCATTTTTGCCTCTTGGTTAATTTTTTGTATCTAAGAATCAATTTTTATTTTTAATGAAATGTAGGTTTGTTGTCTTTTTTTGATTTGTTGTCGTTGTCCACTACAAGTTTTAGTTTTCTCTCACCTGGTTTTTTAAGCCACTTTCTTTGTCTAAATTTATGTATGTGTTTTTTAGAAAGAAGATAAAATAAACCAATAATAAAGCCACCTAAGTGAGCCGTGTTGTTAACCGCTCCGCCAAACCCTGCTGTGAGCAAAGTGAAAAACTCCACCCCTGCTAAAATCAAAATAAAATGTTTTGCCTTCATGGGAAAAAGCATCATGAAGTAAATTTCACGCTCAGCAAACAAAACACCGTAAGCCACAAGAAGGCCAAAAACGGCACCTGATGCACCGATGGTCGGCACATATAAAAACTGGGGGCTCAGTCCAAAAAGTGCAACCGCAGAATAAATCACAGCTACAAATAAAAGCCCAGCTCCAACACCGCAAGTAAGATAGTACTTTAAGAATTCTCTTGGTCCCCAAATTTTTTCTAACTCAGCGCCAATAAACCAAATGATCAAACCGTTGAACAAAAGATGCCATACAGAAGACGAGTGAAGAAACATGTACGTAAGCGGCTGCCAAACTTGAAAACTCTCGATGAAATTTCCTGGAGCCAAACCAAAAATATTAAAAAGCATATTGTTCTTCAAAATAAAGCCTTGAAGAACCACTACTGCGGCCAACCAAATTGCTCCGTTGGCGATCAAAAGTGCTTTAACCATCGGGGTTAAAGACACCACCATTTGTACATGAAAGTTGTTACCCTTCATCTGCTACTTACCTTCACTTTCGGAACTCTTTTTGTCCGTCATCTCTTCTACAGTTTTTTTGATCTTAGACCAAGTCTGCTCGATTGTCTCTGGTAAAACCTTAGTTTCAGCAATCACTGGAAAAAAGTTGGTGTCCCCAAACCATCTAGGGATGATGTGCCAGTGAAGGTGATCAGGAATTCCAGCTCCTGCAACCTTGCCGTGGTTCACACCTATATTTAAGCCCTGGACGCCGTAGGCTTTGACCAGTATCTCTCCAGCAAATTTAACAACCCTCATTAAGTCATGATACTTCTCGTCTGAGAGCTCAAACATAGAGCCTGTGTGCTCTAATGGGGCTGCAATCAAATGTCCTGTGTTGTAAGGGAATTTGTTAAGCAAAATTTGTGTAAATTCAGTTTTATAAACCACCAGGTTGTCTGTGCTGAAGACTTTAGCCTCTCCGCTTTTGCAAAAAACGCAGGTCTCATCATTTTTGAGTCTTCTGACATATTTCAAACGGTCTGGTCTGGTGATAAAATCACGCTCCTGAGGCCAAATGTCCGTGAGGCTCACTTTTTCAGATGTTGGTTTGTTTTGGTCATCACTCATATATTTATCCGTATTTTTCGATCTAAAACAAAACCGGCTCCTACTAGGGAGCCGATCTTTTTGGTCTTAAGTTTCTTAGTAAAAAGAAATTCGTTTTTTAAGAGTCAGAGCTCGGAGTCGCATCAGAATCTTGTTTCATGTCTTTAAGAGCATCACCGAAAATATCACCCATAGTGGTTTTAGATGTCGCAGTTGCTTTTTTAACATAATCATCAACGTTAGCTTTTTGCTCTCTTAGAGTTACTAGTTTAGAGCTTAAACCGATTTTTCTGGCGTCTTGATCAATTGAAATGATTTCAGCTTTGATCTTGTCTCCAGATTTCACGAAGTCTTCAACATTTTCAACTCTCTTATTAGAAAGCTCTGAGATGTGGATAAGACCTTCAATGTTTTCCTCTAGTTCAACAAAAACACCAAAGTCAGCCGTTTTAGTAACAGTTACGTCAAGTTGAGAACCGATTGGATATTTCTGGTCGATTTCACCCCAAGGATCTGCATCAAGCTGTTTGATACCAAGACTGAATCTTTCGTGCTCAGTGTCTACACCAAGTACGCAAGCTCTGATCTTGTCACCAACATTGTACATTTCAGATGGGTGGTTAACTCTCTTAGTCCATGAGAAGTCAGAAATGTGAACAAGTCCGTCAATCCCTTCTTCAACGCCAACAAAGATACCAAAGTCAGTGATTGATTTAACTTCACCTTCAATGATCGCGCCCGGCTCGTAAGAACTCTTGATCTCAACCCATGGGTTTTCTTCAAGCTGTTTTAGACCTAAGCTGATTTTTCTGTTTTCTGAATCGATTGCAAGAACAACAACGTCTGTCTCTTCGCCAACTTTTAGGATTTGAGAAGGGTGCTTGATCTTTTTAGTCCAGCTCATTTCGTTTACGTGGATAAGACCTTCAACGCCCTCACCGATTTCAACAAATGCACCGTACTCTGCAAGACTAACAACTTTACCTTTAACTTTTTCGCCAACAGGATAGTTGCCAACTACTGATTCCCAAGGGTCTGTCTTCATCTGTTTAAGACCAAGGCTCACTCTTTCTTTATCAGTGTCGTATTTCAAGATTTTAAGTTCTAAATCTTCACCCACTTCAATAGCTTCACTCGGGTGTTTTAAACGCCCCCAGCTCATGTCAGTGATGTGTAAAAGGCCGTCTACTCCACCAAGATCGATAAATGCACCGTAATCTGTGATGTTTTTAACCATACCTTTAACGATTGAACCTTCAGTCATAGTGTCAAGAGTTTCAGATCTGAGAGACTCTCTTTGCTCTTCAAGAAGCACTCTTCTTGAAAGGACAATATTTCCTCTCTTTTTGTTGAACTTGATCACTTTGAATTTAAAGTTTTTACCAATAAACTGATCAAGGTCTTTGATCGGTCTAAGGTCAATTTGGCTACCCGGCAAGAAAGCTTTAACACCGATGTCTACAGAAAGTCCGCCCTTAACTTTGGCGACTACCATACCTTCGATAACTTCTTGATTTTCAGCGGCTTTAGAAATGTCATTCCAAGCTTTCATCATGTCTGCTCTGTCTTTAGATAAAACAACCATTCCGTTTTCGTTTTCGATTTTCTCAACGTAAACTTCGACTTCATCGCCTTCGCTTACAGAAGTCTTGCCTTCTACGATTCTAAATTCCGAGATCGGGATCAAACCCTCTGATTTGTAGCCAATGTCTACAAGTATGAAGTCTGATTGAACTTCAACAACCGAACCAGTCACAACGTCACCGACATTGATCTCTTCGCTTGATTTAGATTCAGCAAACATTTTTGCAAAATCAGTTTTGTTTTTCTCGTCTTTAGACCCTAAGATTTCTTCATCGGCTTGATCTAAAATAGCCATTACGTCTGAAGACAATTTGCCTTTAGCACCAGTGCTTTGGTTTACCATATATTGTTTATCCTCCTTGAACCTCTCCCCTTCTGGAAGTAGGCCGCAAGCCGTAGATTGTGGCTCGCTATGAGGTGTTGTTATAAAACACTTGAGGTCTATGTCAAAGGGAAATCTGGAACTTTACACGAGCCGTTTAAAGCGAAAGTGTATCTATGGCCTTTTTAAAGACCAGATCTGAGACCTCTTCTAGTGATAAATTTGAAGAATCCAGCACCCAAGCGTCTTTTGCGGCTTCCATTGGAGCCACTTTACGGCCTCCGTCCTGGTCATCTCGGGCTTTTAACGCTTTCTTAACCTCTTCAACCGACTTACCATCTTTATTTTCACCGGATCTACGGCTTGCTCTAGCTTCAGCGTTGGCCACCAGATAGATTTTAAGCTGAGCATCTGGAAAAATAACAGTCCCACAGTCCCTGCCCTCAGCAATAAGACCTGGATCTTTGTAGCAGTTTCTCTGCAGATCCAGAACAGCGGCTCTGATCTTTGAAAATTTGCTTACATTGCTAGCTCTTGTTCCATTGTCTACTGAGTAGATTTCCTCATAAGAGCACATCTGGCCATCAATAAAAACTTGGGTCTGAACAGGGTCAGGTAAAATCTTAAGCTCAAAATCACCTAATAGCTTAACCAGGTCTTCTTCAGACTGCTGATCCACATTTTTTTTGTACGCCATTAGACCCAGAGCTCTG
>Ga0115567_10001168_pt1 | contig 26343 bp, 20 predicted proteins | sample COGITO_mtgs_1204_2_FD_88679 | JGI IMG/M metagenome (GOLD analysis project Ga0115567, IMG submission 88679) | Pelagic marine microbial communities from North Sea - COGITO_mtgs_120412 | ecosystem: Environmental > Aquatic > Marine > Epipelagic | place: Germany:Helgoland, sampling site Kabeltonne... | reverse complement strand
CCCATTCCCGTAGACGGTCGCTCATTTTCGACTGCAATAGATAGAGGTGGTTGGTGTCGCGAACTTCGACGTCGTGACTGCCTGAAACGGCCGAATAAGGATTAATCAAATCGACAGGATCGAGTAATTTTCCGCAATTATCACATTGATCGCCCCGGGCTTTCTCGAATCCGCAATTTGGACAAGTTCCCTCAACATAACGGTCCGGCAGATATCGACCGTCCGCATTTGAATAAACCTGCTTGGAGACGCGCTCTTCTATAAGGCCGTTCTTCTCTAGAACTTGTGCGAAATGCTGGGTCAGCTTGGCCGTAGACGGGGCCGAAGACCGCCCAAAATAATCATAAGAGAGGCCAAACTGCGCGCCGGCTTGTTTCTGCGCCTCATGCATTTTATCGCAATACTCTGCGACGGCCATATCTGCCGCTTGGGCCGCCAGCTCTGCCGGCGTGCCGTGTTCATCGGTGGCGCAGATATAAAGCACCTCATGTCCCATAAGGCGCATGGCGCGGGCATAAATATCAGCGGGCAACATAGACCCGGCCAAATTGCCGAGATGTTTAACGCCATTAATATAAGGCAGAGCAGAGGTAATGAGGATACGAGACATAATCTTGGCCTTCTAGCGCGGCGCCCAATTGACGCAAGCCCAAATGGGTCTTTCTCCTGTCGTTTTAAGGGCTTTCATCGGATTGCCCGACCAATTGCCCAAGATGCGACAATTTGGTACACTCCTCTCGGGTTAATCATGGCCCGATAGAAGGGGGAGGCATTTATGCCAAAAATTCACAATACTTCAGTTTTAGGAATAGGCGCGGCCACGATCGCCTTTTATATTTTAGGAGGCCTTTGGTACGGGTTATTTTTTGCAGAGCCTTGGATGGCATTGGCCGGCATGTCAGAAGCCGAAGCCCTGGCCCGCAATGATGCGCTCGGTCCTATGATGTTTGTCTATGGTCTGTTGATTACTTTGGCGCAGGTCATCGGCCTTAACTGGTTGATTCATTGGGCAGGCGCCGCCCGTTGGCGCAAATGCCTGGAAGTCTGCCTGATCACGGCAAGCTTTATCAGCTTTCCAATCATGCTTTATAGCTGGCTTTACGAAGGCACCAGTTTCCGTGGTGACATTCTTGATTTAGGGCACATTGCCATTGGCTACGGCCTGGTCGGACTTATTCTCGCGGCGTTTCGCGGGAAAGATAAAGTCACACTCGGCGACTGAATTCAGGTTTCAATCAATGGCGACGCAAAAAAGGTTTTGCGTCGCCTTATTTTTTTCACCCCAGCTGCAATAATCGGCTTGCAAGAGCGGTGCGACAAAGCTATGAGCCGCGCGCATCTTCCAGTGCCCCTATAGCTCAGCTGGTAGAGCACCTGATTTGTAATCAGGGGGTCCGCGGTTCGAGTCCGTGTGGGGGCACCATTTTCTAGCATCACAAACTAGATAAGCTGCTGAAATCATTATGTATTTGTCTCGGATTGTCCCGCGACACTTAGATTTCCACACGCTTTGTGCCACAAATTGTGCTACAAATTGTGCTACATCATGCCTGTAATGAAACGCTTGAACCAATACCTTAAACGCCGCGGAGACCGCTGGAATTATTACCGACGAGTTCCCTCAATATACCAATCACTTGATACTCGCGGCACAATTCGCGTTGCACTTGATACAGCCTCTGTTGAAATCGCCCGCGCGAGACGTGACGCCCTCGCCAAAGCCGATGAGCTTTTCTGGCGAACGCTGCAATCTGGCAAGCCGACAGCTCTTGATAGCTATGATGCGGCAAAGCACCGAGCTATGTCGCGTGGCTTCGTTTACATTCCCGCTGAAGACCTTGCCGTCGAGGCCACCTTAGACGAAATTCTAGACCGCCTGAAAAAGCTGGATGTAAAAGCCCCAACAGCAACATCCGATGCTGACGCTGTGCTTGGCCTAGTGAAACCAACAGCTATCCTAATAACGGAAGCATTCGGTGTGTATTGTGACAAGATTTGCGCTGTCGACTTGAAGGGAAAATCGAAAACTCAAATTGCAAACTGGACAAAAGTGAAACGTCGGGCCGTGAATAATTTTGTTGCTGTCTGCGGAGACTTGCCCATGGATGCCATTACGCGCACTCACGCCAAGTCAATCTTCGACTGGTGGAGTGGCCGGGTAAACCCAACAGATGGGTCAAAACCTCTACATGCTAATTCAGCAAACAAAGACCTCACCAACTTACGCATTCTGTTTGAGCGCTTCTGGGAATACCAAGGCGAAGATCAACGAGACAACCCGTTTCGTAATCTAAGGTTCAAGAATGTCGTCTACAAAGAGATTCCTGCTTTCGAGAACGATTGGATCGAAAACAAGATATTGGCTCCAGGCGCTCTAGATGACTTAAATTTAGAAGCGAAATGCATAGTTCTTGCGCTTGTCGAGACAGGATGCCGCCCAAGTGAGATTGCCAATCTTAAGCCAGAACACATCGTTCTGGATCACGACGTCCCTCATTTAAAAATACGGCCACAACAGAATCGTCAACTGAAGTCCAAGTCGGCTAAACGTGACATACCTCTTTTGGGCGTGTCGCTTGAAGCCATGAAGCAATGCCCTACTGGTTTTCCGCGTTATCGAGAGAAAACAGATAGCCTCTCCGCGACGCTGGGCAAATACTTCAAAACAAGAAAGCTAATGCCGACGGCGGATCACAGAATTTACTCTTTTAGGCATTCTTTCGAAAAACGGATGCTGGAAGCAGGTCTGGACTATGGGCTTAGGTGTAAATTGATTGGACACTATAACAATAGGCCTGAATACGGAGATGGCGGTTCACTTTCATTTCGGCGAGATGAGATGGCAAAGATGACTCTCGATTTTACTCAACCAAATTTCTGACGATATTTCTGCAATTGGTCCTGCCGTGAATTTAGTTGAAGTAGTTCCTTTTCAAGGCGCTCGAAAAGTGGCCATGCGTCCTCGCTATGGGTCTCGATTACCCATGTAAGTTTCGCTAAACCCCTTTCGATATCTGCTACTTTATCGTTCATATCTAAGCTTACTCGATGTTATTAAAATTCTTAAGGGTAATGAATCAAAGTAATCTGAGGTTCGCGAGACTTTGCGAGTTAAGTAGGAGTTCTGCTGATAAGTAAAATGAGAAGAATTGAAGGGCTTTTAAATCCCCAAACCAGACATAATATCTACTGGCTAAAAAAGAACATACAAAAGTAGAAACTAACGCAATGGAAACTTTGGATTTGGAATAAAAGGGGGGTTCAATTCCGCTGCCAACCAAAGATTTGTTTCGGGGCCATCCCACCTTAAATCACCTGAATTAGTGATACCTTTGACATTTTGGCGGGTCATAGGCCTGTGGATTGCGTAGCCCGGACTCTCGTATTCACAAGCTGTAACCATTGTGAGATTCCAATCATCCCAAAAGCCATCTGTTTTTAATGCGATGTTCATACCACCTCGGCACATCACGCTAGGATAACCTATTCCAACAGCATTTGGGCATTTATTGTAGACCGCGTTAACGAGGGCGACTGTTTCTAAATAATTGATATCATGCTTCGCCATCAAATCTGCAAGAAAACTGTCAATCAGAATGAGCGTGAGCGCATCTTCTCGATGACAAGCCCTCAGCATGCCAGAAATCACATGCGATTGGTCTTGCAAAAACGGACCGTGGCCACTTCTTTGAATCGCTGTAATTTCACCAAGTGGAATAAGCCGGATACCGCCAGGATTGCGGATCCGATATCTGCTAACAACAGCCAAACCCGACTTGTGTTCGACTTCTGATAATGCCGTGCCTTCTCTATCGCTAACATACATTATTGAGTTGCCTGCTGCATTTGCTCGACCTTGGCGAGCTAATTGCTCTGGTGGCCATATAAGATCAGAAACATTGGTAGGTAACTCCAAACCTAAATAATTGCATGCCCTACAATACTCCCAATTCTGTCCCCATTGAACACTAGTAGGAGCCCACCATTCGACACATTGCTCAATAATTTCAATTCGCCGATCTATACTTGCGTCGTTATATTCCGAAATAAGCGAATGTGCATCGGCCCACGGCGGAGGCGGAGACTGTTCCGTGAGTGTTGGTAAGTTTGAAACTTGAGTCATATATTGGAAGTAACGGTATCAGCGACAATTGGCAATCAATCCCCAAAGGAGACGTTAGCGAGTGTTATATTTGCGACGTTTTTAGAACGTTCGCGGATGTCCGCTTGGGCGGCTCTGAGCTATCGATATTTCTAAGTTAAAAAGGTCAAAACATCGTCCCCGCGTTCATACAACATCATTAATATCATCGATAATGCGGGTAAAAAATGCCGTCCCATGACTCCACCTAAGAGATGTTATTCCAGATGTTTTTTCGGTGTTAGCTTGCAGGCCATCACGAAGTGAAACCAAAAATTCTTCTTCTTTGTTCCATTGCTCATGCCTCCGAAGATGCCCATTGTCATATCGATTTGCGAGTACTCCCAATCTATCGAGAATGTCGTTCTCATCTAGACCTTCAATACCCGTTAGAAGTGGGGCTGCATGGCGAGCTTCAAGGATTGGGTACGAGCAGAAGCGACCTCCTGCACCTCTTGGATTAAAGCTGGCCATATCACGAAATGCATCTTCGCTCTCAAGCAGTGCGGCGATCACTTTGTCCCCCCAATCTGCAGCCGCCAACTGTTCTGCAAATCGCAAGCCAGACATTATCTTTTCTCGTGTTCGATTATATAGCTCGGGAGCCACAATATCGAACAGAGTCCTCGAACGTTCCCCAGTAACGGCTAATCCATAAGTCTGAAAGACCTCTCTAGTCATTACATTTTCTAGTGGTTGGTCCAAAACAAACGCACCCTCTGCCCCAACATCGCGAATATATTCGTCAACTGAAGCCTCAAGCTGATCTAAAGACATGTCCAATAGTCCGTCGCTTGCTAGCCGAAAACGCAACATCGCGACGTGCAGTATTTCACCGGGTTCAGTAAAGCTACGCGCGTTCCATTGCTCCTTCATTCTCTGAAAAGCTACATTGAAGGCTTGGTCAGTAGCCCGTGTTCCCCACCAAACCGTTTGCCAAGCTGGACGTTCTTCCGGTGGTGTAAATGAGGCATGACTATTAAGAAAATTATTGATACCGGACGCGTTAATTGTGTCAAAACGTAATAGCTGGTGAAAGTCTTTAGGAGGAAAGTAACTCTTAGCGTGAAGATTCTCAAACTCTAACAAACTGTAGAAAGTTCGAACCGATCCATTATCGCCTCTGGTGTAAATGTAATGCCGGTCGCCATTGCGGAAAGTTTCGATGTCAGCGTCAGATAGTGCACCAGAACGTATCGCGACCGTATAACTAAACAGTTGTGCAACCATATCTTGGATCGCTTCGGTATTCTCACGATACTTTACATCGATAACCTCTAATACACGACCGATCAGATCAATAGTGCGTTTCAGCGCTCTCAAATTGTTTCTACCTACTGCTCCAAAGATGCGTAAAAGGCGTGCCTTTGTTGACGCATCGAGTAAAAACTCGCTTATAATCTTTTCAGTTATACCTCCAACAAAGGCGATGTAAGCCTCATCCGCTTCGGCAACATAGTTAAAGCGCAGACCAATTAATTTCTCTTTCTCATTAGCCCAAATCTTTTTCGCTTTCTTTCGCAATTGGTCTGGATTGCTCAACAGAATTACGCGGCAGCCTTGATGTTCCACAAGATCATTCACTATACCTAGAGTCTCTCTGACAGGTATCTCACAACGCTCAAGATCATCTATAATATAGAGACCTTTTGGTTTGACAGCATATACACGAGCGTCGACTCCGCCTAAATTCTGAAGAGCCTGAAGACCGAGATCTCCAATACCACCTTTATCTGCGACGGGGTAACGAGCCTTGAACATTCGTGTCAAAACATCGTCGGCACTGCCGCAACCATTCAAAGTAACATAGAGTGCCTTCTGGAGGTTTTTGCTTTCAACGGTTTTTTCTGTCGAGGTTTTTTTCCGTGTTTTGTCTAACAATTTCGATTTGGCCGAACTTAGTTCGCCCTCGAACCTTACCGTGTTTCTATCGACAAAGTGGGTTTTACCAGACCCCCAAGGCCCTTCAATAAGAAAGGCATACCCCGGCGTCTCGGAGTTTATGTAATCTGATAATCTCTCTGAAAGCTTTGTATTGTCCAGCTTAGTCATTCTTCTAAAAATAATCCTCTATGACGAAAAACAAATCCGCCATTTCTTATTTATGCGCACAGAATGTTGTCCTGCTCCACCCCCAAAACTGACATTAGAATAATCAAATTTTGCTGCTAAGTTGGAGCTTAAGCCCATATATTGCAAAGTCTCCCAAGTACTTTCTTACGTACGCCAGTTGCACCGAAATTTCATTTATTTCGCTACTGCCACTTGTTAGTTTTTCCAACAAAAACTGACCGCTTTTACTTCCACTAACTTTCTCAATATCATCAGGAACCCACTCAAGGTTTTTTTGCATCAATTGCGTCTGAAGCACATGCGCATTGATAAGAAGATGCCTAGCGTTCTCCCAACCTCCATTAAATGCACATAATTTTCTGAGTAATTCCTCGAAACCATCAAAATTCGAAATTCTGTTCAGACTGTTATTCATTAAACCACCCTAATATCTATACACTTTTAGAGACACTGCGGTTCCTATAGTTGTGATGGGACGGTCTTATTTCCCGGAACTCTAAAGACGACTAAATTTCTTTGGGTCACAGTACCTTTAGGAACATAACTGTTAAACCAAAAGCAATCTTCTAAATTTGGCGTCTCCGTTTTTCCAGAAACAAGCTCCAAAATTCCTAATAGGCCAAGCTTAACATTAGTAGCTTGGTATTGTCCTGCTTGCCCGATGTAAACTTCGGAAGAGCTTTGATCTACGACACCTTCATGCTTTTTCAATTCGATAACAAAGCTATATGATCCGAAAGTTACGTATATATCCGTCCTGCCTGAGCTGACATCGCTAACTTCAGTTTTAATATTTCCAGAAATTAAATTACCGCTAAGCCAGTCATGTAGATCACTTTGCAAGTCATTTTCTTTGGCCTCCATGGTAAACAAGTATTTCCCTCGTTCGCCAAGGGACTTTCTACCATTATCAATACGACTTTCGCAAAACTTCAAAATTGATGACAAAAGAGTATTGAAGTTCCTTGCTATAGCTCCTTCATAATCAATACAAACAGATAGCTGTTGATGGATTTTAACCTGAACGCGAGCAATTACTGGGTTACCACCTTGCTCTCGTTCATCAATATAATTTTTAAGCAGAGTCTCAATTTTTTCAGAGTCCTGAACGGACAGGTGGTCTTCGTTATATTGCTCTCCGAGGATAGTACTCAAGATTGAACTCTTGGTGCTATCCTCAGTAGGCTTTCCCGGCCAACTACCAGATTCTTTTAAAACGACTAAACTCTTTTGCAACGGTTGAGCTAGTTGACCAAACTTCTCATTCCACTTCTTGTCATTAATTAAGTCGTTTAAATGAGCACAAAGACCGCTATGCCTAATGAAGCTTACTTCAATTGTCGGTTGAAGGAGAAACTTTAACCCACTAGCAAAATTTAAACTCGTATGAGCAGTGTAAACGCTCAAGACTTCTTGCATTACAGCCATGGCATCCAACCAACTATCTCGGCCTAACTTATCAGATAAATATAAAACCTTATTTGTAAGCTTCTGCCATTCAAACTGCTGAGATGCTCTGGTGTCAAGCCAGCTTGGCACTAATGCCTTTTGCATTAAGTGTGTGCGGTCAATAGATGCAGCATCTAACTCTTTTGACAGTCTACAAAAAACACTTTGAGGCTCTTCAGAGAAAAATGCTTCGACGACTTCAATACATTTTTCGTATAGCAGAGCATCAGATCTATTTTCTCCATGGGCAGCAGAACTTTTAAACAAAGTTTTACTAGCTGATAGTTGCTGTCTAACATTTGTTTCATCTTGAGAGGTAAGGGCTAGCGAAAGGACTGCTAACCCTTTTTCAAAATCAGCTTCAGATTTAGCGCTTTCTATATTCCCAATTCTGTCTAAAACCGAGATTAGATTTGGGTCTCGCCAATAATGATATGCAACACCAACTATTTTTGCAGCATGCTCCGCAAATAAATTGCATTCGTTTGATCCGATGTCTTCAAGCAAAGCCAACAAGTGATGTTTATTAACTGCACCGATAAGAACTAGCTTTAATACCATTTCTAATGAATAGACGGAAAGCAAACTGTTTGTTTCTGACCCTCTATTCTCAATTCGAAACTTCAGTATTTTAAGCAAATCATCTGAGTACAATTGGGCATGTTCGTAATTTTTGGCGATAACATCTAATGTGTCACGGTATACAATCGGTGATTGATTTTCTTTCAGTCCGCACAGCAAAATCTCGACTAAAACGGAAACTTCACCTTTCGGTAAACTAACAAGAAGCTTTGCTATCTCGTCCAAGAATGGAGATAAGGCGATCGCTTCTTTTTCAGCAGATAGCTCTTCATCCGTACCAATAGATTTACTTGTAAGTTGATCGCCGCTGCTTAATACGATTTCAATTTTTTCTAGAATACCCATGTCCATCCTATGTTGACCCTACCAAAGGTAGCTACCGGGATGAGCTATTTTACAATTTTCCTTGGGCAACGTGCTCATAACAACTTGCGCGTTATCGCTTGCAAAAAAGATTTGAAGGTAATCCATTTCATCATTTATCTTTTTCAACTCACTTAACAAAATAGCTAAATCCGTCTCATTAGCTTCTTCTGCAGAATCAATGATTATCATGCCAGGGTGACGGCCAGCTCCCGTATGTTTCCCAACCCTAAGTAATGCTACTGCTGTAGCTATCCTTAACCTGAGTCTTTCTCCTAAGGTAAGGCGTGAAAACGAACTGCTTTCGCCACCTTTTTTTAGTGACATTGACGCATTGGAGGAAATTTGAACTTCTTCTAAACTGACGATACCAATTCTTTTTGCTATTTCTAAAATCTCGACATCTAAGCTTTTCATTAGATCCTTTCGATGCTCATCGTATGCAGCCTGCGCTTCCTTAAGTATCGCCTTACAAATATTTAAATCTGGATTTATGAGTTTTTCTTCGCCCAGAGGTTTAGGTAGAATTCTGGCTAACGCCCCTTCAACTCGAGCTAAGTCCAATTCAGCTTTTCTACGCACTTCAAATGCATCACTTGAATTTAGAGCGAGTATCTCCTTAGTTAAATCGGTCTGTTTTAATTTTTTTTGAACCAGTTCCTTATTTGCGCTGGCTCGTTGATTTTTCAGGTCAGTAATTGCATCAATGGTTTTCGCTTGCCTTTCAGAGATTACAATTTGAGCTTCGTTCACACTCTCTGAATCTTTGAGGCTTATAGTTTCAGTGCAGACCGAGCACTCCATAGTTTTGACCTCATTGACTACCTTTTCTTTCGCAACAGCCTTTTCACACCGGGGGCAACAACTAGGTGCAATCCCATTGAAAAACTCTTGAGCAACAGCATTCTCTTTCAAGTTTCTCAATTGTCTTTCGTCTTCATCAGACGCAGCTTGCATAGATAGAATACTTACATCCGTTTGTTCGGATGATCTCTCATCTCTTATGATTTCTTTTGAAAGAGAGGATAGCTGATCGTTTAGTTCCTTTATTTTTTTTAAGTCCCCTTTACCATCTCCCAATTTTTCCAGTGCTTTTTGGGCAACCTTCATGTCTGCTTCTAAGTTCTTTTTGAGTTCTGCCAATGAGGCATCTCGCGATGTTACTTTTGAAACTCTTTGTATCTCCTCATATTCCAACTGTTTAAGGATAGTCTTCGCTTGCATCAAAGTGTGTGCCCAAGGCAGGCCTACGTAGAGCTGAAGTAATCTTGCAGGCAACCCTCCCATTTGGACGTCACCGAGAAGGTGTGCGTGATCACCGCCAATATACAAAGCTCCAGACAATGCTGTCCAACCATGCAGGACCGTTTTCTCTTTGCCTGAAGAGGGTTTGAAACGAGTAGGTATCAAGGATAGATCAAATTTTTCCATCATGAATCTAGACATGACAGCAGAGAACCCGCCATCAGATGAGAAATTATCTATTGGCTTAATTACACTTTTATCATGAATAGACAAAGCGCCGATAGGAACTCCCTCATTTACGTCAAAGTTGAGGTGGTACAAATCACTATCGATAACAAAGTCTAATTCAACATGATCGAGCCAGCGCCTAACATCATCCTGCAAACCTTTGGGCTCGCCTCGCAAACACCAAAGTATGATTTCCAAAACAGTGGACTTGCCTACTAAATTAGTCCCGTCACTAGCAACTGACCAAACGCCTGGTCCCAACCCGTCCCACTCAAACTTAAAATTTCCGACAATTGAACCAGATTTTTCTCCAGAAAAAAGTAGTCTGGATATATACATGTTATGGACGCTTTTGGATGATAAATCCGGAGATATAGAATATTTTGAAAGAACACCTTCCATCTCTTCGACCGTTACACGAGCTCGTTTAGCAACTTTCTCGGACCAACCCATTGTCATTTAGAATTCTCCATTATTGTTGCATCTAAGCGTTCACGAACTCTTTCAGTAATTGGAGCAATGATACTTTTGAGAACTGTATCGGCATATTCGGTTTGAAGATATTGTCGATCTTTGAGAGCCTTTCCGCCAGCATCGCCAGCTAACTCAGCCACCACCTTCGCTCGGTTTGTATACCATCTGATTTCTGGCGACTTATGAGCCAATCCTTCGATTGCATCACGGCCTCGTTTTTTAAGTAGATAGCTATGCTTCCGTATTTGCCCGGGACTTCCGGTGCGTTCAATTCTGATAAAGTCAACGGAACGTAAGATCGCCAATGGATTATCGATCGGCTCAAAGGCACCAAAATGGTATCGCACCATAGGAACACGGCGCAAATCGGGTTCTCGAGAATTCAATATCTTCTCAGCAAGATGCAACTGGGCACTATCTTGCGATTTTTCATACTCATTTATCAGTTCATTTGCTAAATAATCTGGATTTCTCATCCAAAAATCTAACGCCTGTAACTTCGATTGAGCGTATAGTGCGCCTACTACATCATCTGGATATGCAGCTTCGGCAACCGGAACGCATGCGGCATTGATGCATGCCAATAACCTTATGGCATTCTGTCTCTCACTAACCCCTACAGTCATTTCGCTCCCACAGCAATTAAGGCAACTTAGAAGAGATTAGACGCTAGTTTGCTTCCTCTGTCGACAGTTAACTTGATCCATCGGTGGGATGTCCGCTAAGCCTCCAGAGTTGACTTTTCTAAAGATTGAACGTGCGCCAGATTCCATAACTGTAGCTAAAGTGACGGAAGCAAAACTATTACTTGATTTTAATAAATTTAACATTACGCAAGGTAGGGTTGAAGCTAGGGGGCATCATGAAAAACGTGGAAGCAATATGCCGACCTATGGTCGTTTTTCTGTCGGTATTCTCATGTCTATTCACTAGCCAGTTAGCACTTGCAGATGCGCCCTCTGTTCATTTCGCCGGAGTTGCTATAGTTGGAAATGCGAGTGACTCCGGGTCCGACTTCCCCGTAATATCCGATATACTCAACGAGAGAGACATGACTGTGCCCCAAGCGCAGAGAATATCTTACAGTATAAGCAATCAGATAAAATTGAGCCCCAAAATCCAGATAGATTTGGATCTAGCCGAAAATATGGAAAGCAGTTTGGGCGTTGCGCTTACCTTTAATTGGGAGAATACGACTGTAGATCTCGTCGATACATCGAACCGGATTTCAACTGACGTACACGCACAGGCGATTTATTTTGATTATAGGTCTAAGAGAATTATACGAGCCTACCCATTCGCTGTTCAAGCAATAGACATACTTCAGAATGCTCCTACCGAAGCTGATATTAGGGATAACACTGAAAAAGCCGTTTACGGAGAGCAAGGTATAGTTTCGCAATTTGTGACTCATCTGAAAACGTCTCGGGATTTTGATAATAAAGATAGTATTTATCTAAAGGTTAAGGTTCCCGACATCGAACCTAATGCTCTTGCAACTATACAGTCGACTAACCTTTCGGAAGATTACGTTAGGAACTTAATTGGCTTTTCTTTCGGTCGTTATCTATCGTCGAATGCTGAGGTTCCTATTCTACCGTATACATCTGACCAAGCCCTGAACAACACCATGTTGGCTAAATTCGCCGATGGAACAATCTATAACTTCACAGTTCCTGATCCCGATTTTGTCTTTGAAGTCGCTTTTCAAGAATTCAGGCAGAAACAACTTCAGAAAAAAGTAGCAGGTACGTCGTTTGGTTTCGCTGTGTATTACGATTTGACCATTACCCAGCCTCTAACCGGTAGGGTTTATCTAAACAATTCATATCGCCGACCCGTTGTTGCCACATTCCCCGCAACCAAAACAGACTACGACTCTGCAAAGTGGTTTCACAACGCAGTGTTTGCGCTTTCAGATCAGCTTACAAATAACCTAATCAACCACAACGAGAAATGGCTTGATAAGTGGGGGATTAAGAAATACGACAAAAAGCAGATCAAGGACGCATTGGGCGTAATAGCAAAAGCTAAACAGCTATAAATTGATTAAAAGAGTGTGGTCATGAAAATTATTAAGTCTTCTATATTTGCGTTTATTTGCATATTATTTTCCTGCAACCTTGCTTTTGCTCAGTCCCAGTCGGTTCAGGGAATGGCGAGCCTCGTTAAGGATTCAAAAACTTTAACAACGGCTGAGCTTGAGCAGCTCAAATCGAATGCGCTAAACCATGCACTTACTCGATATTCCGCCAATTTCGGGATCAATCAACAAGCATTGTTTTCCCAAAAGCAGTCCACGATTAGGGCTAACATACATGGGTACTTTACAGATGTCGCAATTCTAGAAAATACATATGACAAGAAATCGGACGTACACAGTATGGTCGTTCGAGGTTTCCTAAATACTTCAAAGTTAGATTCTGTTTTGAACGCCGCTGCCCAAGGAAGTTCAAACCAGTCTAACACAATGACAGTCCTGTTTGTTGCCCGCGAAACTGCAAGCAAAGATGTAATAAGCGATAAAAGCACGAGAATTAGAGAGAGCGAATCAGTCTCGGAAAACAACATCAATATCGACGGAACTCAATCCAACTCATTGTCAAATAATTCAGCAGACTTTGGAGAAACCGCGGCCGAAAGTCAGCATAATAAGTCAATCACTGTGACTAAAACGGGCGGTAGAACAGTTGTCTCCGAAGATATTGCCAATTATACAAAAACGACAAGCGCTAAGATAAATGCTTCAATGTCAAAAGTCCTAACTGACAACAACTTTGATATTGTTGCTTACGAATACATTATTGCCGATGATGAATGTGCAGCGCCAAAGGAAGAACTTATTCATAGTGAATTTGCCCAAGCAGATAAACTCTCTGCCCAAGTAAACTCTCAGCTTACTAAAGCGGCAAAACGTTGTGAAATCAATATTCTGGCCATCGGAACTATGGATGCCGGAGGAGCCACTACAGATCCAGTAACGGGAAACCGAAGAGTAAATGTTGCTGTCCGTTTCCAAGTCTTCACTCTTGAAAAAAGGTTCCCCCGCACAGTTGCTTCAATTGGGCCGGTTCAATTTTCTGGTCTGGGCAAAGACCGTTCTGAAGCTTTGAACAATGCACTTCTTCTTGCTTCGGAAGAAGCAGCACTTAAAATCGTTTCAGCTCTTCGAGCTAAAGGTTATTAATCCGAAATCACTAGGGGGACTATCATGAAAAGTAAATTCAAAGCCTGCTTAAAAGCGCTAATATTGCCAGCATTCATTGGTAGCTTTGCAATCGCTACGCCTGCACATGCTCAGTTTGGAAAATTCAAGGATTTAGTTGATAGCTCGGTTGGCAACAATAGTGGCCTAATGTCGAGAAAAGAATTGAAAGCCGGTTACTCTGAAATCACTTCAAACTTTGTCTATACGTCCCAAAATATGCTTAGAGCACATTCAATTACATTAGAAGCATTAGGCAAGAAAGAAGAAGCGGCAAAATATTCTCAATATGCTGACTCAATGACGTTGGGGGATTGCAAATCAACATGTGTAAAAAACACGATCATTGTTTCACAGGAAGCGAACAGTGAGGCTCAATCGGCTCTAGAAACTAGCGAGACATTGTCTGAAGAGTCAAAATCAATTCTCGCAAGTGCTGTAGACCCTTATCTACAGGGAACCTTATCTGCAGTTAAGCTGCCTAAGCAATATTCAAGTTGGGTTAACAACGCAAAAGATACGATGCAGGGGGCAAAATCTAATCCTTTAGCTATCCGCAAATTGATTTCTATCGGCCAGCAAATCCCACAAGCTGTAGAAGTTACGACCGAACTCCCAGGTTTAATAAACCAGTGGCAAAAGACGACGCGCAATTTCAATCGTGTCGCGACTCAGGCTGGTATTGATACTAAAGAAATAGACGCCAGTCTTGATGAAGAATTTTAATCGTACTGCTGCCAGTTTTCTCTAGACTGCCCTTTTCATTCGAAAGACATTACTATGCTAATTCAACGAGCCTGTCTCTCCCTGTCATTATTGCTGTTCGTTGGATGTAATGGACTAGAAAGCAGCGAGACACCTGAAGCTTCGCCACAGGCGAAAGACAGTGTTTCCTTGCCGCAAGTAGATAAAGGCAGTTTAGGCGGTATCGAAAATCAAGGCCCCAAAACAGAGGCAGTAGAAGCGACTGGGTATGGTGCCACGTTCGACGCTGCGCTCTCCCACGCTTTAGTTTTGGCTGTAGGTGAGGTCAACGGCACCCGTTTGAATGTGGGTCAACAACAACAATTCACCCAAGTCATTGCATCACACGGGATGAAGTTAAAAAGCCAATTTGGGGAAAATATTATCAACGCCGAATATGGATCGAGTTATTCAAGCACTCCTGCAAATGGAGGATTCACTTTGAAAATGCCAGAAACTTTAACTTCTTTCAAAGTCATCTCCGCAAACGAAGAAGTTCGTGAGCCTAAGGAGGGTTCATTTGATCCAGTAACATCACAATGGATGGTGAACGTTTCTGCAGAAGTTGTCGTAAACCCATCTTATACTCCATCGGAAGCAAGTCGTCGTCTCAAGATTGCGGTTTCGCCTTTAAGATACGACACCAATGCAGTAGGCGCGAATATCGGAAAGGCGGTTTCCAAAGCTTGGGAAACGAGTATGACTGATTTCCTTTCTGACTCCGGCAGAGTCGCTATTGTAGACAGATCATTTCAGGATGACATCGAAGGGGAACTAGACCTCTTACTGTCAGACAACATTCGCCAAGACCAAGTGGCGCGTTTACAACAAATGGTTGGAGCAGATTATATTTTGGTGGGGTCCATAGACAGGGCAAATGTGACCCGAGACGTCCGTACATTTGAAATATCCGGCAAAACTGTTGAGGGTCCACCTTCCGCCAGTCTAAAAATCTCATATAGATTAATCGAAACGGCCACCAGCGTCTTGGAAATTTCCGATAGTTACTCTCGCAGCGGCGTAAAATCAGTAAGTTTATCAAGCTTAGCCGATGCCGGGGCGAAACAAGCGGGAGAAAACTTCCTCACTAGGTTATTTCCACCGCGTGTAGAAAAGTTATCCAATGGGAAAGCTTATATCGGGGTAGGCCCAGAATCTGTCGAAATGGGAGATAAATTTGATATTTATAAAACCGGAATTGACATAGTTGACAGCTATACTGGGGAGGTTATTGGTCAGGAAGAAACAATGATTGGTAGCGCAACAGTCGCCCAGATATTGCCTCGCATGGCTGTTGCCAACTTCAATGCACTTAATGGAGTTTCATTCACGGATAGAAGTAAACTCATTGCGCGGTCTCAAAAGGAAATTGCGGTGCCCGTCAAAACCACACAGGCAAAAAACCCCTCGAATAATTCTTCGGTAGATCCCTCTACTAACCCTGCACCTAAACCTGAACCCACAAAGCCGAAAAAAGTAAAATCTGTAGACGAGCTTAAGGCCGAATTTGAGGACGCGTACTAATCTTTATTGCGCTTTTCACTAACCCCCATGGGCCCTTACAAATACAGTACCCATGGTAGTGTAATGCGATGGGTCTCTACGAATTCCCCTAGGATGTGCTGGGATCTGACTTGCTAAACTAGGGGGTGAGAAAGAAAGTAACCTCTATTAGCAAAATTTGCCTCCCCCCTTTCATGAAAATTGAAGTCAAAAAAATTTAAATAAAAATCTATGACCATTCAGTTTTTAATGTCCGAATATTTTTCTGACGTTTCTCATGTTAAAGACGGTGTGTAGATTCCTGCCTTATTGGACCTTAACGAACGGAGCGAATTTACCTGAGTCTATATAGCCTATCTCAATGGATGCCTTTTCATCCAGAATTGAGTGCAGCTGGCGTTTGGTTTTACGTTCTCTCTGTGACAGCCGATCTTCTGAATGACTGTGTTTACCAAACTTGCTTTTCCTAAAGCATTTCCATTTGCTCAACTTGATAGTCCGGCAATGCTTTAATCTCACACTTAAACTGACCTACGCCTTTTGTTTTGGGGGCTTCGATAAACTGTTCTCTGTGAAGCAATTCATCTGCCAAGCGAATTGGTCTCATTCCACCGCCCAGAAGCCCTTTATACCTACGCCCATCTGACCAAGCGATCAAAACTACCACATCTAGGCAGTCTTCTTTTAACCTATGCGAATTTACAAACTGCCAGACTTCCCCCGGTTTGTTAGCGTCTAAATGAGCGAAAGTTTCTGTCTCGACCCTAGATTCACCCATTAAATAATATGCCCGTCACGAAAGCCGCAAACCCTATTGCACAAACCACTAACGGAAAGGCCAGCGGGAAAGAAACGCCGCGCTCCACAGCACGACGTTGCATAGGTGGTAAAAGCAAAACTACGCCAAGAGCAAAACCTAACAGGCCGGGGACAATCAAAGTCAGCATTTAATTTGCTTCTCGTAGCTGCGTTAGTTTATCTGGCAAAGTCCGTTGAAGCGCCAAGCTTTCTTCCCCGCCAGCCATCCAGTCTTCGCATTCCTTTTGCTCTGTCAGAATTACAGGCATAGCCTTTGGATGAATGGCCGCAACGGTCGCATTTGGTTCTGTCGTTAGAAACGCATATAGCTCCCAATCTAGCGTCTTGCGCTCACGTCTTTTTTTGCCTTCGATATGAGCTAACCGTTCACCATTCCACGGTCGTCAAATGCCCGCAAAGAATGACTGTGGTGCGTCAATCTCAAACCAAGCATTACGTTTATTGGCTGCATCCCATTCCGTGAAACGGTTAAAAGGAACAAGGCACCTATATTCAGCCTGTCTGACATAGTCGCCGTTAATGCCAGTCCACCATGAGCTATTCAGATTCCGTATATTGGTTATTGGCTTGGCTTTTTCTCTAACCGCTGGGAAGCCCCACCGCTTGATGGAAAACTCCAATTCGCTCTTGTTAGCACTGTTGACTAAAACCAGCCCGTCCTGATCCGCCCCCACATAGCCGCTTTCCAAATTTGCGGCGCGGCTCTTAACTGAAAACTTAAACAGAGAGCCTTCAAAAAAGCTCGCCATTTCAGCGACGCTGGGGGAATGGTGATAGAGGTTACACATTTTCAGCTTACTAGGATATTTTTAAGGAGCTAAGCAAGGTTGCCATATTTCCATGTTAGCTTCTCAAGCAAAATATTGAGCATAGTCAGGCTTTATTCTGCTCAAGACAAAGTTCTTGTTAAACTTTTCCATACTTCAAATTCCGGTATTTCGATGGTCAAGAATTTGACGTTGAAAGCCTTCTAGTAATCTCTGAAGTGTTTGGTCGCCCTGCTTGGAGTAATCTAGCTCACCCAGAATCTTTGAGAGGGAGGAATTAAAATCACGCCATGAGACGCAACCGAATTTCATACGCTCTAGAACTGAAAGGAAATGTCCGCCGTTCAATTCAACAAAATCATTCACGCGTTTGTTGGACCGTTTTGAGATCGGAATGCTATCAAAAAACTTCTCAGGATCAACTAGTTCCGGCCATTCAAAACCCGACTCTTTTGTTAAAAGCTTGGAGCAAGATTCAGGCCTTATAAAAATTAGCCCCAAATTTCTTTTTCGTCCGGAATACTGTTCTTCATAGCACAGCAACATCGCATATTTTATGATTTGGTACGGATTGGTTTTCGCACCTAGCTTTATTTCCACCGCTAGTGCTGAATCTTCAGATACAAATAAGCCGTCTTGCTGAGTAATGTTCGCGTGTTGCGGCCAGCCGTATCGCTGTCGGACTTCCAAGCCTAGGCTCTTAAACGGCCCGTCATCCTCAATCGAAAGTCTATCGAAGAATAATCGCTTAATGACTTGATCGGGCGCAATCCCGAAAGTTAAGTCAAATATATCGTTTAAAGCTTCTTCATCACCACGCAAAGTGTGAACTACTTCCACGTCTTTCTTGACCCTCTGATAAATGGGATTTTTATTCGGCAAAGATTTCTTTGGAATTAAGTAGTGGGTTTCCGTCTCGGCAAATGATTTCAATTTGTACGATTTTAACCCAAGATTATGTAGCGTCCAATAGTATCGGTCTACGATGTCCCAGTATTTTGTTGTCCAAGTCATTACCTGAATACTTCTTTAAGTTCTTGAATTGAAGTGTCTAAGTCTCATCGTAATGATCGTGACCACTAAAAGTATTCTAGACTCTGTTTTTCTTAGGGGTTTACTTTTGCGCATAAAGCCTGCCGACGTCAAATTGGAAACACGAAAGCTCGCGGGCCAGAAATCTAATTTTCAAAAAGTTGGTTCAAATATAAAGCCGTTCTTACTCCAGCCTGAGATAGCCTTTGTCTCATCGTCTCGCGATGCTCATAGACGTAACCCCACGCCTCCTCAGCATCTCCCTCGGGATAAATATCGTCCCTGATAGAAGCGCTTTCTTCAGCCCAAACGACAGGGTCAGTAGCCGACCAAGCCTTCACGTCATCCTCAGTTATCGTACGGGATAACCAGTCGCTCATCTCTGAATATGAAAGCTCTTCCTGTTCGATAAGCTGCGAGTCCCAAACGCGGTGCAAATTGGTTTGCTCCCAGAAAAAGGTCATCTTGAAATCATTACCGCCTTTGTCCGTTCCATTCCCTGCATGGAGAGGTTGGTGAAGGTCTCCGATAATGTGGACCGTAAAACGAAGGGCAAGTTGCTTCTCCTCTAGCGAAGCAGTCTCATCCTTCAGAACGGTTTTGAATTTGTTCAAAGCCGTAATTGCGTCTCCCTCTTCGGGCGGCCCTACGGCTTCATAGGTTTCACCTTCGGGAATTGTGACGTAATGATAGGGGCCAGCCTCTTGTGTCCAGAATTCATTTCGGCTCGACCGCATAAAGTCCGCCCAAGTAGATGCCTCCGCTAAATCCTCTACGCCGAGAATCCGGCTAACTTCTTCCCGCACTTCTTCAGAGAGATAGGTCTGAGCTATTCCCCCCGTGACCCGATGGCCTGTTTTGCCCCATGCGAAGGCTTGCGATGGAAAGACGAAACTAATTGAGATTATCGCGGCAAAGGCTTTGTTTAGCATGACCCACTGATAACCGACGCAGCGTTTCAACGCTACGATGAATATTCCCATTTAAGAGAAACTGGGAACTTTCACTTATTTAATTCATTTATAAATGGCGACGCGCCACTTGCCTTCCCCGCAGTGCGTGCCGCTTACAGCGTGTGGGCGCTGGGGAGTAAGACATCAATACATTGTTTGTCTCACTCCTTAGAGCTCCCGTTGTTTTTATCCCCTTAGCAGCTTTTAGCTCAGCAGCTGATTTTTAGCGAAAATAGGTCATCACTATCGTGATCTTTACCAGCCTCGGCGGCTTAGATATCACTTTTTAGCGAGTTTTCGTTCATGCCGCTCGTTCAACTGAAAGGCGAAAACCAATACACCATGAATAACAAGGGGGAAGGCAAACCAGATCGTTATCTTCAAAATTTCCAAGTCGCCTTCAATCAGAGCGAGAAACCCAAATATAGCCAACACAACGATAAAGCTAGCAAGGTGTATGTAAAAGTTCGACCGCATGCTGGCCTCAGCCTCCGCAGCTTTGAGTTCTGCAATTTGTTTCGCTTCTAATTCAACGTCAACGGATAACGCCATAGCATCCAAGTTAAAGGCAGCTGCCAAAGCCATGACAGACTCCTGCGATGCTTTTTCACCATTCTCGATTCTCTGGACAGTTCGCAGCCCTATCCCTGCAAGCTCTGCCAAATGCTCCTGTGACCAGTATCGCTCCTCTCGCCATCTCTTGATCTTTGCTGCGTCTGCTTTGAATGACATTCCTAAATTCCTCATGTTTGGTCGGGAGTACCCCTTGATTAAACAGGGTCTAGAGTGGGAACGAATATAGAAATATACAACGCCATGGAGGTGTCAGCTACCCGCCAAGGTACCGCCAAACCTGCCTGTCAGACACTTTTTAGAGAGACCTTGTATTTATAGTGGGATCTCATATTTTTTATGCCCTTTGCCGCAAGGCAGGAGAAACCTCAATGAACTATTTGGTGAAACTACGCGCCGAAAAATTTAAATATCCCTTAGGTCTACGTCAAACGGTAAGTGCTTTAATAGATTTCCTCTCGACATCAGAATAATCCCCAAACCGGTCGCTACTGGATAGTTTCATAGTTCCCGCCTACTGAGTAGAGCGGACTTTGCGAATGTCCTCAACGGGCGTTTTTAGCCGCTTGTCCTTTGGTAAAATAGCCGAATGAATGTTCACTAAGCTTTCAGAGCATCTCCCTAATTGGATTATAAACCACCCCAATAAATTTTGTCCCGGCAAAAAAAATGAGTTTTTACCCGTGTCGGGACACTAAACATATTGAACTTTAAAGCGAACTAGTGCGAAATATAGTTTATTGGCATTAATCGTTATAGGCGTGATACAAGACAAACATGAAAAACCGCGAATCGAAGAAGTCAGAGAATATAGAAGTTCGTATTTCCTTCGAAGTGAAACAGGCTCTTTGTAGAAAAGCTAAGCTTGAGGGCAGAACCGTTAGCGATGTTCTGCGAAGCCTCGTCGATAACTATCTTATCGCGCCATTGCCAAGCGTAGCAACTTCGAACCGACAGAACGTTGCTGTGTTCTTAAAAACATTAGTGCAACAACCAAAGAACATATTCGCCACCTTTGTTGCATTAATAACGACGTCCAGCATCATTCTAACACCAACCGCAGGGGCTGAAGAAGTTCATCTGGATTTGAAACAAGAGATTTCTTATTTGACGACAGAAGATCGAAGCTCGCATTCAACTCGGGAGTATAAACATCTCATAACATTGCAATCCCGAGAGGCTATTGATTTAAACTTTCCGTCTTTGGTCGAGGCAGATTTACACCAAGACATAATTCTTAGGTTGTCAACTAGTGGGCTCTCACCTTCCCAACATTCATCTCTCTCCGATTCAAAAAATAAGTTTGATGTGAACGTGCAAATCATTAAAAATATAGATGGTAGAGAACAGATCTTGATCAACCAATCCATTACCGCCACAGAAGGCGAGCAGGCTAATTTCTTGACCGGATTTGAAGGCCACGCTGGTTTGCCAGCAGGAATTTCACTAATATTCACTTTGTCTTCAGAAGAAGCTTTATGAAAATAAAGGGTCGTAAAAAGTACGCTTCTGTTCTTAAAGAGCACTGTTAAAGATTGAAAGCCGAGAGCAGGATAACTGCGGTCAGCCTTCTTTAAGCGTTTCAACCCTTTCATCTAGAGTTCGCTATGCCTCCTCTAGAGAAGATCAATCCCCATACCGGACGTTAGCGAGTGTCCTACTTTGCGCGAGTTTAGGACGCTGAGTATAAGTCCGTTTCTCGACAATACTTGACGCCCGACATCTCATGCTTGAAGTCTCAATGGCGCAAAAGCCGACATTGCGGACAACCAAGTTAGGGATAAAAAAATTATGGCTGATCGGTTTTCTTCTTTCTCGGAACTTGTTCACGAGATGGTTTTAGATCGGGACTTTCGGATCAGCTCCATAGAGCGGCCTGATTCAACCTTCCTTGTATTGGCTCCACACGGAGGAAAGATTGAGCGTGGCACATCGGAATTAACGAGAGCAATCGCTCGGAATGATCTCAGCTTCTATGTTTTCGAAGGTATTCGTCCTGCACAGAACAAAGATCTTCACATCACATCTCACCGATTTGATGAACCTACCGCGCTAAAACTGGCCGAGCGTTGCGCTAAAGTGATTGGCATCCACGGTCGGAAAAATCGCGAAGATAGTAAGACGACCTACCTAGGAGGATTAGACCAGCAGTTGGCAAAATCCATCGAAAGAGAGCTTTCGAAAGGCGGTTTTTTTGCCGACTCTACCAATCGCGAGTTTCCCGCCGAAAACCCAAATAACATTTGCAACCGAGGTTCAACCTCGTCCGGTGTGCAATTGGAATTGCCACTAGCGCTCCGGAAGGAGTTACTCGCTTCAAATGAACTTATGGTGCGATACGCATCTGCAGTGCGAGCCGCACTTTTCAACTGAGTGAGCAGTTTCAAAAATAAGAGATTCAATGTATGCTGATGTCGAACCCACTTTCTGTAGAGACATGACCGACCCTCCTCTCACTTCCGGCGCGCTATCCGGCGACTCCCCACGCATGACCGGTCCGGCTGGACCGCAGTTTGAAGTGTCGGTCGGCGTCCACTACGCCTTGTCGATCCTAGCAGAAACCGAGTGCTTCGGCCTTCCCGGCGCAGTTGCCACAAAAATCGCCTTTCAGCGCCGCGACCAAGGCCACCCGCTGGACGATATCATTCTGACTGCAGCGCGAGCAGATGGCGGGATTCAGACTCTTGAAATTCAGGCCAAACGATCCCTCAGTTTCACGGTCTTAAACGCAACTTTCGGCGGCATCATCGCCGACATGGTGGCGGCACAAGATATCGACCCGACACGTCGCTATGTCGTCGCTATAGAGCGCACCAGCCAGACCATCGAAATTGGCGTTCATGAAGCTCTGGAGCTTGCAAAACATGTAAGTGATGAAGACTCGTTTCGCACATTGCTGGCCACGCCTGGACGCAGCAATCAGGCGATGCGCGATTTTGTTGCAGCCTTCGAACACCACTTGACCGACGCCGGCAGCGATCCTGCCCGCCTCACATTTGATATGCTGCGACGCTTCAGTGTGCTCTACTTTGACTATGCCCGCCCAAACTCAATTGCTGAACAAGCGGACCGCTGGCGCGCCGCGGCACTGACAAAAGATCAAACCGATCCTTATGGCGAACTCGTCTCTTTACTGATGCGCACCGACGCGATTGGCGGAGACCTTGATCGCGCCCGCTTGGTTGAACTGCTCGCCGAACGCAGCGTCGAAATTGGGCCGGCACCTCGTTTGTCAGACGCGCGTGCGAAAGTCGCCGAAATTAGCGGCTTTGCCTTGGCCGACATCGATACCACAATCGCCGGCGTGCATATTCTACGCAGCGCCAAACGCGAGGCGCTGCTCGGTGCTCTCGAAATAGCGCAGATTGGCAGCGGCGTTCTAGAAATCACCGGAACGGGCGGCTCGGGTAAATCTGCGTTTTTAAAGGCCGCCGCCGACGCGCAAACCGAACACGCACCCACTTTGATCCTCGCGCCCGACCGGGTACCAGGCGGCGGCTGGAGCGCGCTGCAACATCAGCTGGGTCTGTCAGTCAACGCAGAACGGTTCCTGACCGATCTCGCCAGCGATGGCGGCGCTATAATCTACATTGACGGCCTGGATAGGTTTCTATCTGAAGCTGAGCGCAAAACCGTTTCCGATATCATCTTAGCGGTGGCGAAAACCCCTAGCATCACGCTGGTCTTCACAGCCCGCCTTGGTTGGCGTGAGGCGCACCCTTTCAGTGAAAGCGTGATGCGAGCCTTGGAGGCGCATGAGACATTTACAATTGAAAGTCTGGACGATGACGAAGCCGCTGGTTTGTCGCAGGCGGTTCCGGCGCTCGCCGCCATCCTCGCTCCGGATCACCCCGCAACGGCTCTGGCCCGCAATCCGTTCATTCTAAAACGCTTCGCTACGGCGAAATCCGACCCCGGCGCGTTAGTGAGTGAAGCTAGCTTTGCGATAGGCTGGTGGCGATCGGGAGGACATGCGGCTACAGACGACAAGGGCGAAGCACGTGCCCGTCGCAGAATTCTGCTCGCTGTGGTCCGCGCGCAGTTGGACGGCGCATCCGTGGTGGATCTAAAACCAGAGGCCGCCGACGCGGCAGCGGTCTCTTCGCTGATCGAAGACGAGGTGCTGATCGAACTCGCGACCGACCGCGTCAAGTTTAAGCACGATCTATTCTTCGACTGGGCGATCGCTACGTATCTCAGCGAAGATCCGGATCGATTGGACACGTTAGCGAAAACCGTTGTCCCTGCCTTCTGGTTCGAACGGGGGGGTGAACTCGCTTTTCGTCATCTCGCTGAACAAGACGATCCGGAACCTTGGGCGGGCGCCGTAAAGAAGATGCAGTCAGGCAAAACCGATGAACGCTGGATCGCATTGGCGCTTCTGGCATTGGTGCGATCCGAGCGCGCCTCTGAATTGTTAGAACGGCATGAGACCGTTTTGCTCGCCGATAAAGGCGAACTTGCCGAACGCCTCACCCGGCTCGTCATTGGCGCGCACTCTATTGAAGTTGAAGTTCCTGTACCGTCGACCCCTGGCAGTGGGACGATGACTTCTAAAACCGTCGCCGTGCCAGACCCGGGCTATTGGATGCCCCTCATCATTTCGTCGGCTCTGCGATTTGCCGATCTTCCGTCTAAAGCGCTGCGCGGTGCGGTCGAACTCATGCACAAATGGGTTGCGCACTTTGCAGCTACGGAGCTGAAACTAACGCCCATTCTGCTTGACCGTTTCGCCGACCTTCTTGTCGCACATATCGAGGACCGGTCGCTGGATCACATTCCCGCAGGCGAACCACTGCCAACAATCCGGTACCCAGCAGGTCGCAATACGGTCGATACATCACGCCTGACTCTCGCCGCGTTTGCGGAAAAAAATCTCAATGCAGCGGAACGGTATCTGGGGGCAATCGCTGCCTCAGATCGCGCCGTGGATGAACTCTCTCAGCTATTCGAATTTCCCTTCGCTCTACCCAAAGCCGCCCCCGCTGCCTTTGCCACGGCCATAATAGAAGCCACACGTCAGGAGTATAACAAACGCGCCGACGATGACAGTATACGACGCACGGGGCTCGGGCTATCGCGGTTAGATCACCCGTTTACAATGGGCAAATGCGGCATCACGCTGTTTTCGGATCTTTTAGCCGCTGATGCCGACCAAGGCATTGCCTTGATCCGCACGCTGACCGGGATGACAGAAGCCGTGGTTCAGACTGGCGGCGAATTCGGGCTTGAACTGCTCGGGCAGACACGTCTCATCAAACCGAGCAATTCTTATAGCTGGCCGCGCGGGCACGGACCTTCGCAATTGGTTGGTAAAGCCCTCGCGGCTCTTGAATACTGGGCCCACCAAGAAATCGAAAACGGCGCAGACCTTGAAACCGTTGCTAAGCGAATTGCAGGCGATGGGCCAATCTCGGGTGCCTTCTTGCTCATCATCACTGACTTGACGCTGTGTCACGGAACCCTTGGCGGCGCACTCCTGCATGATCTCCTTGCCTCCCCTGATTTGCTCAGTGTGGATTTTGAACGCCATCAGTATGATTATCTCGAGACCCAGAGAGGCGTCGGTCTTGGCCGATTGCGTCAGGGGCCGCAAAGTGATGGACCAATTGAACAGGACCTTGCTGCACGCGCATCGCGTGGCACCGGTCTGCACGGCGTGCTGATTCAAATCGCCGTGAATGTGCCATCCGAAGAGCTGACCGATCTGAAAGCACGTCTTGATGATAGCGTTCAACGCCTCGGGGCGTGGGAGCAGCCAGAAGTCGATTGGAAAGACCCCGCTTTTATGGCGTCTTATGCCCGGCGCGCGGCGGACCAGGAAAACTATCGCACAGAGACGCAGATGGTGGAGGGCAAACCGCGTCAAGGCTGGGTCTATGACTGGCCAGAAGACCAGGCCGCCTGGATGAAAACCACATCCACCGCGGTTGCGGCGGAGCATCAGGCCTTCAATCGCTCCCTTGCGATCCGCATGACGATGGATGATGAGACTAACGACGTCCGCGCATCGATTGAGGATGCTGAAAGCTTGCTCGCAGAGACCGAAAACGCTGAGCCTACCTCTGATGACGTGCTCGATCATGATCCAAATGACCCATGGCTTGCTCGCCTTGGCGCAGCAGCGTTTCTCGCTCGTCAGTATTCACCGGAACAGCTGCGCACTGAAGCGCCAAAACTTCGATCAATTTT
>Ga0115567_10001166_pt1 | contig 26363 bp, 21 predicted proteins | sample COGITO_mtgs_1204_2_FD_88679 | JGI IMG/M metagenome (GOLD analysis project Ga0115567, IMG submission 88679) | Pelagic marine microbial communities from North Sea - COGITO_mtgs_120412 | ecosystem: Environmental > Aquatic > Marine > Epipelagic | place: Germany:Helgoland, sampling site Kabeltonne... | reverse complement strand
GGACGGCTTGTTGGCGCTCTAACCCTGCTCCGATAAGGTACGTGATGGTAGTTCCTGAACGTGAAAGCCCTGGAAACACAGCAAAGCCCTGAGCAATTCCAACAAAAGCAGCATGAGTCCAGGTAAATGCATCTCGTTTCATATATTTTCGTAGTGACTCAGCGAGATAGATAAGTCCTGCTGTAGCTATTAACATTAAACCAATTAAATCTATTGAAACGTCGTTTGCTATAAAATTTCCAATAAATAAACCCATAACTCCACTGATTGCGGTTGCCCCCAGTATTTTCAAACCAAGCGTTCCTGTTTCGTTTGGTTGTTTGAAAACAAGCAAAAAGAAATCTCGGATTAGTGCCCACACATCTTTCCTGTAATACAACAAAACAGCAAGTAGTGAAGAGGCGTGCAACCAAATTACCATAAACAAAGAGTAGTCGATATTTAAAAGCTTTTCAGCGATGACAATATGCCCAGAAGAAGAGATGGGTAGAAATTCTGTGATTCCTTGGACCACAGCAACAAGTATTTGTTCAAACATAGATATATTGTAGCAAATAAAAAAGGCCCGCTCACGAAATGATGTGAGGGGGCCTTGGTTGATGTTAAGCAATCTTGCGAGAGCTACTTTTTTGTCAGCCTGTTCTGACGTTCGGTGCCTGTTTCGACACTCTGGCCCTTATTGGACCCGCAGGATTTTTTGCCGATGGACTTTCAAATCGAAAAGTCATTCCATTTACTTCATTTACGGCAATTAGTATTATATTTATCTTTAATTGCTTGTCAAGTTCTTGTGTTTTTAGATCAAATCAAGGCTCTCTTTTGAGATGTTCTCGTAATTTATACAAACCAAACCCGCTAGCAACAAGACCAAAAGCCAAGAACAAAAGATATTCAAACGGAGTGAATAGTTCTTTTGTAATCACGTCTGGCAATTGTGCTGTTTGGGTAATTTGTTTTGAAATATTTTCTGCGGATGTAGTTTTTGGAGTTTCTGATTCAATATATTGAGGAACACCAATATAGACTATTTGTTGTTCAGTCTTTTGTTCTGAAATATCTGAAGAAACATCTTTACTAGAGGTTTTGGGTTCTGTGTTCTCTTTTTCTTGTATCGTTATTTGCTTTTGTATTTGTTCGTACAGTCCGTGGTATCGAGCAATCTGAAATCCGTTTTGAGCTAAAAACATCACTGGTCGCTTGTCAGAAAGATCGAGCCCAAGCGTTTGTGCATTAAATATAATTTGTGAGTTTGGTCCAATGAAACTTTCTGGAGGAAGTTTTATTTTTGTCTCTCCACTTTGTAAACTGAATCCAGAAATTTCTATGGTGTGTGGGGACTGGTTGCTGAGAGTTAACAGTTGTTTAGTAGAATCAGCCTTTAGATTTATGTGAGGAGGTACTACAGTGGCAGTGAAATGGTCTGTATGAGAATATTTTCCTGATATTATTTTGAGAGTAACAACGTACGTCCCTGGACCAGCATATGCATGAATAGTTGTTTTGCCACGCCCTTTGGTTCCATCACCAAAATTCCATACGTATTCGGGTGTGTCTAATATTCCGCCTGATAATCCATATCCTTTTCCCGTAAAGGTAAAAGCCACTCCAGTCAACAATGTTCTATCTGGTCCCGCGTCTGATTTGATGGTTTTTTCTTTGTATTCAGGGTTTTGTAACTGAATGTAGGCTTGTGGAATATCAGAAATTGGCTGCTCTGTTTTATTTGTTTGTGGAGTTGTCGTTTTATTATCTTGTTGGGTTGAGTCTTCTTGTTCTTCTTTTGGCTCATTTATTGGTGTTATGAAGAGAGTATTACGACGTCCGGGAGTTGACTCTGTTGATTTCCATTGAGTATCGAGAAGCCCTAATGTAGAGCCGTCCCCGTCTCCTCCCCACTGGGGATCGTACATAAAACCAAATATTAATTCGCCGTCTGGGTTAAGTAGTTCCACAAGTTCCCCTGTATTTACGAGAGTAAAACTTGAGTCAAATAACAAGCCGGGAAATCCAGGATGTTTTTCTAGAAATTTGGTGGGGTTGTCCACAATGATTGCGTACCCGTTTGTGGGGATGGACCACCCCAAAGATTCATTAGTCTGGGTGATTCTGTGGTTTTTGTCAGATTCTCTCAACGAAAAATCTTCTACTGACACAACAGCATCTCCGTTGTTATGTAATTCTATCCATTCATACCCTCCGTCTGTTCCAGCAGGATTGTATTGAATTTCGTTAATAATGAGTTGGCCGTGGGTTATAAACGGCACAACTAGTAATAATATAAATGGTAAAGACACAAAAAGTGTCTGTAAAAATTTCTTTCCCGGCATAACAAAATCGTAGCAAAAAAGGTGGATTGTTGTTTTAACAGATTCAATATGGAAATAAAAACAGGAGCGTACGCTCCTGTTTTTATTTTTTTATTCAGCTTCTATTAAGGGTCTTTTGTGTTTCTTTTTTATAAGTAAATCTTGGGTATACATATAGATGTTTGTTGCTATAAAGTATAACGCTACGATAGAGGAGATGTACGCGATAAATGCAATCAGGAATGGAAGACCATATTTCATTTGTAACTGTAGAGTTTTTCCAAAATCAGATCCCAGTGCACCAAACTTTGTTCCATTCTTCGACATGTCTAGTTTACCCATTGAGGAGCTTAAATAGATAAATTGTGTAACTCCAGCTAGTCCGGCGAGTAGTATGCTTTTACCGCTGATATCAATAATTCCAAACAGTGTCATCCTTATTGTTTCAGGAGCTGTCACAAATGGATATAAGATATCTGTTTTAATTACAGGTAACCCGCCTGAATAAAATATCCAATAAAGTGCCAAGAAAATAGGAATTTGAATAAGCAACGTAGCAAATGACGCAAACGGTTTTATTCCATACTTGTTATACACAGCTAATGTTTCTTTCCCCATGGCTTGTCGTTGTTCTGTTGTGGGGTTTTTTATTGTTTTAAATTTATCAGTAATGGCAGACAGTTCTGGCTTTGCTATCTTCATGGCCTCCTGCGTTGTCACAGCTCCCTTTGCTAATGGAAACAATGCACCTTTAACAATAATAGTAAGCAATACCACAGCAAGGCCTAGATCAATCCACGAGAACGTTCCCATCATAAAGATAAGAGCATTGTAAATAGGATTGTAAATTAAGGCGTGGAATATTGAAGTCATAATTTGAAAATTTTAACATGAATCGATCAATAATAATCATGAGGGCGCGCTTACGCGCGCCCTTTCTAGATATATACAAGACAAGATTCTTTATTTTTAGAATGTGTTAGATTTTTTGAATTAAAAAGGGTTTTTGGCACCGCGTACTTCAAAGTGTAAATGGTTTCCTGATGAGTTACCTGTAGATCCTACGTACCCAATTACTTGTCCTTGAACAACATTCTGTCCTTTGGAAACAAGCACTGAACTTTGATGAGCGTATAATGTTTGAGTTCCGTTTGAGTGTTCGATAGCTATATATTTTCCATATCCTCCGTTCCACCCAGATCCTTTTGAAATAAGAACTTTTCCTGATGCTGCTGCAAGAATAGGTGTCCCTTTAGGCGCTGAGAAGTCCACGGAGTTAAATCCGTGTAGTCCTCGGGATTTTCCATAACCATTAATAGGTCGAATGTAGTAATTACTGTAACTTGGCCCTCCTACTCCACGTAATTTTGAAGTTCTAACCCCATTTGCCCACGTGTACGTGATTCCTGTTGTTACCTCCAATAATCCTGATGGACTTCGAACCGTCTTGAGCTTACCTCCTGAAATAGTCACCGCTCCGGTACTTCGAGCACCTGTTGTGATTACTCTTGATGTTGCAACAGCCTTTATTTCACCTCCAGGAACAGTAATATCTTCACCAACAACCAGTTCGTTTTCTGAAATTAAGTTGTATGCCAATATTTCTTCCACGTCTCCGTTGTATGTTTGAGCAATTTTTGAAACAGTATCTCCTTTTTTGACAGTGTGAATCACTCCTGTTACAGGCAAAATAATTAATTGTTGTCCGATCTTGATGTTTTTCTTTCCAAGATTGTTTGCCCACCGAATAGTGTTTGCGGATACTCCAAACGATTCCGATATCTCTGAAATAGTGTCTCCTTGTCTTACTATATATAAATTAGTCGCATGTCCTGTTCTTTCTACGAAACCTCCATCGTAGTTATCAAGCACAGAACGATTTCCAAGAAGCGCATTGTCTACTGTGTTATATACAGCACCACCAAAGGCCATACTGTTTTTAAAGGTTGTTGGTTTTAAAAGTTTTACCGTCTGAGCGTTTTTAAAAGAAAGTATGTTCTCTTCGGGAGTTTCGTTTTCGCTTGCCAGTACAGATATACATGAGACAAAAAAAATCGTCACGATACTTGCGGCGGTTAGAATAGTTGCTTTATTGCCCCAGGGCGTTTGAGATTTTTTTTGATCCGCCGAGGGAATATCTAGTGTGTCAGTCATAAAGTATTGTGTCTGAACGTAAAAAAGTAGTTACTTGAGAGTATCTACTTTTCTTAGAGTTTATTGTAGGTGAAATAGCTTTCTAGTCAAAAGTACTATGTGGATAAGATGTTATGTTTATTTTTAATACAAACAGAGTTTTTCCATACTATTTTGTGGCGACTTTCCTAAAAAATGGCTATAATCGGATTATGACTGCACACATTTCTTTCTGGTTTCGTTTAGTAACTATTATGGGTCTCTTATTATTAGCTCCACTTTCATTATTTGCTGGCGAAGATGACAGATTTAAAGGTTGGGCATGGTCTCCAAATATTGGATGGATTTCTTTTAATTGTAGTAATACAGATTCTTGTGACACTGTTGACTATGGGGTGACCATAGCAGTAAACAATATAGATGTTTCTGGATGGGCATGGTCAGACAACGTAGGTTGGATTGATTTTTCAAATGCTTCTTTTAACAGTGCTACCGGAATAGTTTCAGGAACAGTCTCGGCAATCGCGGGAACAGTTGGAAACACAGAGCCTGATGGGTGGACGGGTGATATTATTTTGTATGACACGGCCCCTGTTGCATATGGAGTGGATGTGCAATTAGATAACGAGGCTTTGGGTTATGCCTGGGGTGATGTGGTTGTGGGTTGGATCTCTTTTAATTGTGAAAATCAAAACACGTGTGGAACGGTAGACTATCAAGTATATGTTGAGCCATTTTATTTTAATTTTTCAGCAGACGTTGGTGAGACAGAAGACGATAAGGTGACGTACAACGGGAGCGTGACTTTGACGTGGACAACTAATGGTGCGACTTCTTGTACTGCATCAGGTGGTGGCGCAACAGGATGGGCCTCCCCGTCTGGTAAATCAGCTGGAGAGCCAGCTCCTGGATCTAATACATTTTCATCGATGACGACAGACACGACATTTTCTCTCACGTGTGAAGATTCTTTAGGAAGAACGGTTACTAGAGACCTTCCTATATATGTAGCTCCTCCTGCACCGAGTCTGACATTCTACGCAGATGACTTTAACGTTCCTTTTAATACAAGCACTATATTGAGGTGGGATGCTTTGTATATTGATTCATGTACTGCCACTGGTGAGTGGTCGGGCTCTAAACCAGTTGGGGCTGGTAGATCAGCATCTACAGGAAACTTAACAGGACTTGAAAATTACTTTAACTTGACCTGTACAAGTATAGACACGAGTGCATACCCAGATCCTGTGTTCCAACAAGTATTAGTAAATGTAGAGAAATTAACCCTTGATTTTGGACTTGATTCAAACAATCAACCCTTTGCTGACCCAACGGTACTGCAATGGACTTCAACGTTTGCTAATGACTGTACTGCATCAGGTGGTCCTGGTACAACATGGACAGCACCTTCTTCAAAAGGAGTTGTGACAGATCAAGCGTATACAGAAACCGTGTATAAAGCGGGAACAACCGACCCACTAGACACTGGATCATATACATTCACCATGACATGTAATGGAACAGATAGTCAGCAGATTGTTACTAGTGCGACTCTCAAAGTGGGACGTAACCCAAACTTCTCAGAAGAGATTGGTAATAATCCAGACAATCAATAAAAGAGGAAATAAAAAAGGCAGACCTTCGGTCTGCCTTTTTTATGAGAAACATTTTTGAATGTTACAATACATCTATTATATAATTTTGATATTAGTTATTTATGGAAACACACTTGGATGAAGTACTATTTATGGAAACACTTGAAGAGTTACGTTTAGTATCGACTGAAGACTTGAATTTCGCAAAACAAAAAGCGTATGTAGATAGTGTAACGGTTCCCGAGGTCTTGTTGCAGTTAGGTTTTCTTTCTTCTACAGAAATGACAAAAATTATTGGGATGACTAAAGGAGTAGGTTTTGTCGATCTTGCTGATAAACATATGGATATGGATGCATTACAAACATTGTCTGAACCGATGTCTCGTAGTAATGGGTTGGTTTGTTTTAAATCAGATGAAAATAGTATGTCTGTAGCATGTGTTGACCTTAAGGCGTTTGAAAATATGCAGACGACTATTGAGAAAAAACATAACAAAAAAGTTGTTCCGTATATGACTGACAAGAAGTCTTTGACGCACGCACTTAAAACATATCAAAAACATCAAGCTGATACGTTTGGTCAACAAATATCTTCACAATTAGGACGAGTAAGAAATCCAGATACATTCAAAGGGATTGAAGACCACCTGCCCGAACGATTCCATACAGAAATATCAGAAGATGTTTCTATAAATAAAATAATGAAAAATATTTTAGAACACGCGTTTGGTTCTGATGCATCACACATATATATTACTCCCACACAAGATGAAACGGTAATATCATATAGAATTTCCGGTACGTTATATGACGCAATGCGCTTACCCACAAACGTTATGCCGTCCTTGACGATCAAATTGCGTCACATGATTGATAAAATAATTATTCCTAAAAAAGACGAAGGAAGAGTTGTTTCTGGCTATGCAGTTCATAAGATAGATACACAAGACTTGTCACTACAGGTGTTGTTATTCAAGACTCCTCACGGAACAAAAGCTGTTATACGATTACTGCCCGAAGGTTCATTGTTTGATGCAACAGAGGCTCTGTTTCCCTCTACATTACAACAAGATGTCTTGTACAAACATTTACATCAGGCAGAAAGCGTTTTACTGGCTGGTCCAGCAAAATCCGGAGTAACCAGAACGTACTACGGACTTCTTGAAAACTTGTCTCTAGATCATAAAGAAGTAGTCAGTATAGAGAGTCCCTTAGAAGTAGTGATGCCACGTATTACTCAGTTACAGCCAGACACTAAAAAAGACACCAAAAAATTGGTATCTCAGATTATCACTACCCGGCCTGATGTTATAGGGCTCTCACCTTTTTCTTTAAAGGAACACGCTGCTGTCTTGGCGACATCAAAAACAACCATGCAATCGGTATTAGAGGTTGGGGATATGCAAAAGTTTATTCAATCTCTTGACGCAAACGCATTACTTGTTCCTCAGGTGGTTTCAGGATTTTCACTTATTATTTCACATCAACCGATGTGGGCAGTGAACGATTCCGAACGACACATGAGAAAACTGTCAAAGACAGAGCTAGAGAGTATCACTCGGTATATCTCTCAGGGAGAATTACTGGCATTTTTAGATCACGAAGATATGTTGGCTTCTGGAATAACTAAACTGGCTGATGTGCAGGTTGCTTCTCGGAAGAAAGTAAAAAGATCACTAAGGACCGAAGAGAAAAGCAAAGTATATGTACGAGGAATTACCACCATTGAAGAAGTGGTGAAAGCTTCTCGAGACAACATGAGTAAAGTGACAGTTTCAAAGAATTTGCGTCTGGCCCAGAAACGTTCAATTTTAGAGAATGCATTAATGCTATCAATACAAGGAGAGGTTTCTATCTCAGATATTATTACGTACCTTAATAATTAATATGAAAAAAATTGCAGCATTCAACTGGAAGCTTAAACCGACAACATTAAAAGAAGCGCAAGCAACAATAAAAGCTCACAAGAAATGGGCAAAAAAATATCCAGACGTGCAGGTGATTTCAGCGCCTCCGATGCCTTTTGTGCACAAGCTTGTTTCTGATGTATCACCCGTGTCTCTGTGCGCGCAAGATGCTTCTTTGTTTTTTGATGGTGCACACACAGGCGAATCTTCTTCGGCTATGTTGCGTGAAGTTGGTTGCACGTATGTGATTCTAGGTCATTCAGAACGGCGTTCTGAACACAATGAGACAAACCAGGATGTATCAAAAAAAGCATCACTATCCTTGGAACAAGGACTTAAACCCATTGTGTGTTTTGGAGAAACAGCTCGTGATAGAAAAGGTATATACATTGATTTTTTGACCAAACAATTAACAGAGTCATTAGCTACTATTTCTGAAAAAGATATCACTAAGGTCGTTTTAGCGTATGAACCAGTATGGGCAATTGGAACAGGAGAAACAATTACGTCAAATGATTTATTCTCTACTATTATTTTAATTAAAAAAATTCTTGTTGGAATTTACGGAGAACGTCGAGCAAAAAGAATTCCTATTTTGTATGGAGGATCAGTCAAAGATAATAATGCAGTTGAGCTGGCTGCGGTATCAGGGGTTTCAGGATTCTTGGTAGGTGGAGCATCACACAAACCAGAGCAAGTTCAATCTATTGTTGCCTCCCTCTCATAAAAAAAGACGAAGAATATTCTTTGCAGATTTTTAAAAAAAGTAATAAGCCTTCGGGCTTATTTTGGTATACTTATGAGATGAAAACACAAATGATGCCTACATGTATTACAGATTACACAGGAGATTTATTAGGTAAAAGAGTTCTGGTTCGAGCAGAGCTGAATGCCCCAGTCACCGATGGGTTGATAGATAATGATTTTAGAATACAAAAGTTTCTACCTACGTTGCACTATTTAGAAGAACAAGGAGCAATTATTATTGTTTTAGCCCATATAGGACGAGATGAAGAAGACACACTAGGGCCGGTAGCAGAGTATTTATCTGATTATGTCCAGGATATGACGTTCTATCAGAACTTTTTTCTATCACGTGGTACAGATGACTGGCACGTGAGTGTAAAAATGCTTCAAGATGACCTAGAACAAGCAGAGCCTGGAAATATTTTTTTGCTTGATAATGTAAGACAAACAGAAGAAGAAAAATCAAATAACCTCGATTTAGCAAAAGAATTAGCTGATTTTGCTGATTTCTATGTTCATGAGGCTTTTCCAGCAGCTCATAGAAAGCATATGTCTACTTATGGTATACCATCATTGTTTTCACGTGAAACAAAGTTTTCAGGAATAACGTTTCACATGGAACATTCTATGTTACAAAAAGCATTAAAACCTGTTAGTAGATCATTATTTGTATTGGGTGGTGCAAAATTTAATACTAAACTACCTTTAATAGAATCATTTCTTCCTCTGTACGACAATATTTTAGTAGGAGGTGCATTAGTTAATAACTTATTTCAACTAGCAGGTTATGAAGTTGGACAGTCATTAGTAGAAAAATTAACAGAAAGCCAAGAGAATTCATTACGCATTGTTTTAGCAAGCGATAACTTATTGTTGCCTAATAGAGTTACATGTGAAACTGTTTCAGGTGAAACAATTGATCGAAACATAACAGAGATTTTAAAAACAGATAAGATATACGATATTTCCCCTGAATACTTGGATTCTATTTCAGACCATATCAAGAATGCAAAAACTATTTTATGGAATGGACCGCTTGGCTACTATGAAGCTGGTTATGATCAGGGGACAAAAAAATTAGCAGAGTTGGTTGTTGAGTCAGATTCTTTTTCTATTGCTGGTGGTGGAGATACTATTGATGCTGTTTATAATATTAATGCACAAGATAAGTTTGATTTTTTATCAAGTGCCGGTGGTGCGATGATTGACTATCTGTCTGATGGTGATTTACCGGGGATAGATATTCTATTGCAATAACACAAAACGTTTCCCGTGAAACAAAAAAGTAATAGCACAGATGCTATTACTTTTTTGTTTCACGGGAAACGTTGGTGCTAGTTTAGTGCAGTGTTATAATACACGCAATGACAAAAATCTCCTTAGAAATCCCAGAAGAAGTTTCATATGTAACAACAAATCTGCAGGATGCTGGATACGAAGCATACTTTGTTGGTGGATGCGTTAGAGACCTATTACTTAACAAAACACCAAATGATTGGGATGTAACTACTAATGCAAATCCTGATCAGATACAAAGTGTTTTTGAACATACTTTCTATGAAAATGACTTTGGAACAGTTGGTGTTGTAAACGATAAAGTTGTTTCACAAGTAACAAAATTAGAAGAATCTATCAACTATAACCCTTATGCCTATGCAGATGTTTCACATGAAACTAAAGAGCAGCTACAAGAGATGGCGAGGTTGAACTCGTTAAAAGTTGTTGAGGTTACTCCATATCGTACAGAATCTGTATATTCAGATAATAGACGTCCAGATTCGATAGAATTCGCTAAAACACTCGCTGAAGACCTTGAAAGAAGGGACTTTACCATAAATGCACTCGCTTTTGATGCTGTTTCACGTGAAATTACAGATTTATATGGAGGTATAGCTGATATTCAAACAAAAACTATTAAAACTGTTGGAGATCCAGACACAAGATTTTCGGAAGATGCACTGAGAATGATGAGAGCAATACGTTTTTCATCTCAGTTAGGTTTCACGATTAACAAAGAAACACAGGAATCTATTAGTAATAATCATGTGCTACTTTCAAAAATATCACGTGAAAGAATTAGAGATGAATTTGTAAAAATTCTTGAAACAAATGAACCAATGAATGCCTTACTTACAGCAAAAGACTTACACGTGTTGGATTATATATCTCCTGATATATCACGTGGTATAGATGTGAAACAAAATGGTGCACATATTTATGATGTCTTTGAGCACAATGTACGTACTATGCAGCATGGTGCTGACAAAGAATGGCCAATGGTAATTAGACTTGCCGGTTTATTTCATGACATTTCAAAGCCTGAAACACGTAGGTATTCAAAAGAAAAGGATGATTATACGTTTTATGGACATGAGGTGGTTGGAGCACGTGTTACAAAAAAAGCACTTGAGAACTTAAAATTTCCTACAAAAATTGTAGAAAAAGTGACTACACTGGTTAGATGGCATATGTTTTTCTCAGATCCAGACCAGATTACTCTTTCTGCAGTGAGAAGAATAATTCGTAACGTAGGACCAAACAATGTGTGGGATTTAATACGATTACGTATTTGTGATCGTATTGGTATGGGTCGTCCAAAAGAAAAGTCATATCGACTGCGTAAGTATGTTTCTATGATGGATGAGGCAATGCGAAGTCCAATTTCTGTGAAAGATTTGAAACTAAATGGAGATGAAATTATGGAACTTTTTAATATAAAACCAGGAAAACAAATTGGATATGTGTTGAAGGCTCTTATGAATATTACTTTGGAAACTCCAGAAAATAACAATAAAGAGTATTTGATTGAACAAGTGACCGCATATTTGAAATTACCGGAACAAGAATTACAAGAACTTGCTGATGCTGGAGAGACGGCAATTGATGAAGCTGAACAAGAAGAGATAAGAAAAATTAGACGAAAACACAAAGTAAAATAAGATTGTATACACAATTATTAAAAAACGGCGCAGCCGTTTTTTTTATTTAGTAGTTTAGAACATATTGCTATTTAAGAATAATAGAAACGGGACAGTGATCTGATCCGTGCATGTCGTCGTGAATTTTTGCATCTTTCAGTTTTGGTATTAGAGAATCTGAAATCAAAAAGTAATCAATACGCCAGCCAGCATTGTTTGCTCGTGCTCCAAACCTGTATGACCACCAAGAATATCGTTCAATAGCATCAGGATAGAGGTATCTGAATGTATCTGTGAAACCTTGTGTAACGTAATTTGTGAAACCATCTCTTTCTTTGTCTGTGAAACCAGGGTTCCCTGGATTTTTTGCCGTAGTTTTGTTTGATCCTGCGTTTTTAATATCGATTTCTGTGTGTGCAACATTCAAATCTCCACAAACAATTACCGACTTTTTCTTTTCAAGCTTTTTTAAATATTTTAAAAATAGTACATCCCATTCTTGGTGACGATAATCAACACGTGCCAGGTCAGGTTTTGAATTGGGGGTATACACAGTGACCAAGTAGTAATCTTTAAACTCTGCCGTTATGACTCGGCCTTCGTCTTGTGCTAGGTCAAGTCCTTTAATCTCAGTGGAAATTGAAATTGGTTTGTGTTTTGAAAATATGGAAGTAGAAGAGTAACCTTTTTTAATTGCCGAATTAAAGTATTGATAAGGATAATTTGGAAATAACTCTGCTGCAAAGTCACTTATTTGTTCGGGTTGTGCTTTGGTCTCTTGAAGGCAGATAAAGTCCGGGTCTTCGGATAATAAAAAATCTACCGTACCTTCTTTGTCTTTCCACGCTCTAAATCCATTAACATTCCATGAGATTGCTTTCATATAAAGACATTATACATTGTATTAATTTTGACAAAAATATTGTTATGTAAATGTGTAGAAATCCTGTCTCGAGTTAGATGATGCGTGCTATAATTTTTAGATATGAAATCTCCGTCGAGAAAGACCATTACAGCTACTATCTTTTTTGTATTTATCTTTATCTTTTTTGGTGCACTTGCGTGGTATTTTGGCGGGGCATTCTTTGGACAAAACACAGATACTGAATTTGTTGACACTGACAAATCTCGAGGATTTACTTTTTTCCCTTTTGGTAGAGGTGGCGGCGAGCCTACCATTGTGGTTCCCAATGTTGAGGATCCAAATGAAGTAGATAATGAAAATCCTAATACAGGAGGAGAGGTTGTCGTGGCACCACAGATTGACAGATTGCGGTTGATCGCTGAAGTACCTGTTGCGGGTGGTTATGTATACAGACGTTCGGTTGAAAATACGTCTCTTTTTGATACAACCCCTCAGACAGAAGTTGCGATGCGTTATGTGGAAATAGAATCGGGACATGTATATGAAACAAAAGAAGACACAGCGGTTACAACTAGAATCACAAACACTACTATTCCAAGAATAGCGGAAGCAGATTTTATCGACGGTGATTCTTTGGCGGTGCGATATATTGATCCAACTTCTCAGGCTCTTAAAACATTTATCGCAAAAATTTCAGAAAAAAGTACTAATGATAAAGAAGATGATGCACAACGTCTACAAAAATTGAATGGAGTTTTCCTGCCGGATGATATTTCTGATGTAACAGTAAATGATGCAAGTCAAATTTTATATACCCAACGTACTAGTGATGGATTGATTGCTGTTGTTACAGATACGTTTGGTCAAAATAGAAAACAAATCTTTTCTTCCCCTTTACGTGAGTGGAAACCCGACTGGCAGAGACGAACAAACACTATTACTATGACAACTTATCCGTCAGCAATTTCATATGGATTGTCACAGATTCTTGATGAGGCAACACAGAAACTTACTCCGTTTGTTTCTGGATTACAGGGACTTGATGTCTTGATGTCTCCCGATGGCAATACAACACTTGTTTCATATAAAACAGGAAATACCATCTCTTTATTTATTAGACAAGCGGATGGTGATTTGGTGGATACGGGGCTTGATACATATGCTGAGAAATGTGTTTGGTCGGGGGACAGTGTTTTGGTGTATTGTGCAGAGCCAATTAATACTATTTCTGATAATGCACCAGATACGTGGTATCAAGGACTCGAGTCTTACTCGGATGATGTGTGGAGAATCAATACGAGTGACGTAACAAAACGGATATTATTTTCTCCATTTGATGAAGGATTCTATTCACTCGACATTATTGATCTGCAGATTTCTGCGGATGAAAGGTACCTTTCATTTAGAGACAAAGAAAATTCTTATTTTTGGACATACCAACTAGAGTTGTAGTATTCAGATAATGTACATACTATTTTTCACAAAAAAAACGGCTATGCCGTTTTTTTGATTTGTGCACCCGCCAGGACTCGAACCTGGAATGACGGTTCCGAAGACCGTAGTGATATCCATTTCACCACGGGTGCATTTGGGAACTCGTGCATTATACCTGCTTTCTTAAAATAAAAAAACATTTTGCTTTCACTGGTTTTTTGATATACTCTCAATCACAATTATTTTGATTGTAATCATAGAGAAGGAGAGCATATAATGCGGGTGTAGTTAAGTGGTATAACAACTGCCTTCCAAGCAGTGGTCGGGAGTTCGATTCTCCCCACCCGCACTAAAGAAACAAAAAACAAGACATCTGTCTTGTTTTTTGTTTGTATATAAATACTATATACGAAGTTGAACATGATAATGGTGGATTTGTAAGTATTTGAAATAATAGGTGGATGAAGGGTACCGAACATTTATCTGTTGGGAAAATTGGTGAACAAATAGCTTGTCAATTTTTAGTATCAAGAGGATTTAAAATTATCGACACAAACGTTACTAGAAAATGTGGGGAGTTGGATATCGTTGCTAGAAATAAAAAGACGGGACGAATTCATATTGTTGAAGTTAAGACGGTGAGCGGAAGCGTAGCTTCCGCGTGGGGACATCCATCAGAGAACCTTACAGAACAGAAAATTAAAAAACTAGAGCGAACTTGTCTGGTGTATATAAAAGAAAATAAAATCATAAATTGGCAGCTGGATGCAATTCTGGTTTGGTATGAAAAAAGTAATTCTTCGGCACAGATTGAATATCTTACACATATTGTTTGATGAAAATATTAAGGGATTGGATTGAGTTCTTGAGATTTTCTAAAAGAAAAGTGCGGGGCGTAGCCCCGCACTTTTCTTTTTTTAAATAGAGTCTTTAAAATTAAATTTTCCCCACTAAATCAATCCCTGGTTTTAATGTATCTTTTCCTGGTTCCCAACTTGCTGGACAAACCATCCCATCATGTTCTGCTACAAATTTTGCAGCTTTCAGTTTTCGCAATAGTTCTTTGGCTGACCTTCCGATTGAGTTGTCGTTAACCTCAGAAAGTTTTAAGACTCCTTCTGGATCAATAACAAATGTTCCTCGCAGTGAAAGACCCTCATCTTCAATGTATGTATTAAATGTCATACATAATTCTCCTGTGGGATCAGCAGCCATGGGATATGTGATTTTCTTAATTGCTTCCGAGTGATCATGCCACGCTTTGTGAGTAAACACGGTGTCTGTTGAAACAGAAATAACCTCAGCTCCTTCGGCTTTAAACAATTCATACGTGTTCGCCATTTCTTCTAGTTCAGTTGGGCATACAAACGTAAAATCGGCTGGGTAAAAAAACAAAATAATCCATTTTCCTTTCCAGTCTGATAGTGTTCCTTTTTTAAATTCTTCTTCGTGATAATATTCGAATGCTACATCAGGTACTTGGAATCCTACTTGCGCATCCATTGCGAACCCACTTCTGTTTTCTTCTGTCATACAATAATAGTTATGGTTTTTAATACAGATATTATATCATCAGGAGTAATGAGATTTAAAAATACTTTGCATAATTGGTTATATAGAAATAAAAAAGTCTTGCTTATTGTTGGACCAACAGCTTCTGGGAAATCATCATTGGCCATTACAATTGCTCAAAAATATAATGGAGAAATCATCTCTTGTGACTCTAGACAAATTTATCAAGGACTCGAAATTTTTTCCGGAGCTGTTACGCCAGAAACATCAGGAGGTGTTACACATCATCTTGTTTCACATGTACCGCCCGGCGATATATATTCAAGTGATAGATTTGTGCAAGAATCTTTGTCTATTATTAAGAGGTTACACAAACAAAATAAACTCCCGATAGTAGTTGGGGGTACAGGATTTTGGGCACAAACATTATTGTTTGAACAACAGTACCCGGCGGTAAGTCCTGATTACCCGTTGCGTGAAACATTAGAAAAGCATACAACTGAAGAATTATTCAACATGTTACACAAGCAAGATCCCCGGCGTGCGACGCTTGCTGATCCACACAATAAGAAGAGGCTTATTCGTGCACTCGAGATAATACATACTATGGGTCACGTGCCGCCCACTCGAGATGTTTCACGGCGAGGGTATTCATTCAGAATTGCCTATTTACAACCAGAAAAAGAACTTCTTGATGCGCGAATAACCAATAATGTTTCACAGAGGATGAGACAGGGATTATTGAAAGAATCAAAACAAGCATTGTTACATGTATCCAGAAAACAGATTGAGGAGCTTGGTCTGGGTTTCAAAAATTTGTTTGATTTAAATAGGGGAGAAATAACAGAAACAGAATTTGCACAACTTATGGTTCGAGAAGAGATTCGTTATGCTAAACGACAAAAAACATTTTTTAAAAAACTGTATTGGAAATTTCATGGGAAGAAAGTTCTGATACACGACATAGATCCAGAAAAGCGAATGAGAAAAATATCATCACTGTTATAAAGTGTTGATTGTTATGTGGCGTTTGAGTGATATACTTTTTGTATGAAGTTTCTTAAAATCGCACTATTTATTTTGTTAGCTACTCCTGTATTGGCGTCAGCTCAGTTAACTCCTCAAGATTTATCAGTAGAAATCAGTCCTGAAATTCCAGAACCTGGAGATACTATTACCGTTGATATTAAATCGTTTGTGACTGATCTTGATCGTGCACAAATTACATGGAGACTGGATGGTGTAGAGATTGCCAAAGCAGTCGGCCAAACTAATATTTCGTTTACTGCAGGAGTTGTTGGAAAAACACATACTATAAGTATTATCGCGGTGACCTCAGATGCTGGAACTATTACTAAATCAGTTTCTTTCTCACCAGCTACCGTTGACCTCTTGTGGGAAGCTATTGATTCATATGTGCCTACCTTATATAAAGGAAAAGCACTTAATGCCCATGACAGTGGAGTGCTTGTTCAAGCGCTTCCATATTTTATAAATTCTCAAGGACAACAAGTAAATCCTAAGTCTTTAATTTACACATGGAAAGTAAACAACAAACCACAACAAAGTAAATCAGGATTTGGAAAAGATACTTTTTCGTTTGCTGGTCCATCTTTGTATCGAGCATCTGAAGTATCAGTAGATGTTGAATCTTCTGATTCAGATTTTAGGGCCAGGCGGACGATTAACCTTTCAGCACAACAACCAAATATTTTGTTTTATGCGCAAAATCCTTTGCTTGGCGAACGCTTAGTACAACCTGTTTCTGGCGGATCAATTGTTTTAGAAGAAGATGAAGTCGTTGTGCGGGCTGAACCATTCTTTTTTTCAGATATTAATAATAGACAGGAAGTTGATTATGAGTGGAAAGTTGATGGACGAGATATTGTGACTGTTGGTGATCGAGATATCATTACATTACGTCGTCCAGAAGTTGGTTCAGGAAAATCACAAATTTCTTTGGAAATTAAACATATTGGAAAATTATTACAATTTGCACGAGAGTCATTCACGGCGCTGTTTGAAGATAGAGCAGGTGACGACGCCAGGCAAAATGCCGGCGATACAAATTTCTTTGGAAATTAATATATTTTTGATAAGTGAAAAGCGGGCCCTTCGGGCCCGCTTTTCTATTTCCGGAAACACCCGATAGACGCTATAATCTTTCTATGGCACCTGGTAGACCTTCTTTCAATAAAGCTGAAAAAATAAAAAACCCTACTCAAGAGATTGAGGTTTTTAAAGACTCAATTTCTAAGACAATGGACCAGGTATATGGACGCTCCTTTGAACAGACTCCTGCTTCAGTTCAGCAAGATATAGTGCAAGAGGTTTTGGAAAAACATTATGATCAGTTTGTTGATGATAAATTTTCGAATCCTTTTGATGCTGAACAAAAAGCTGAAAAGATTATCCTTGAACTGAGCCCTGATGAAGATGACGAAAAGATGGGAGAACTTTTAGGACTTATTCACGAGGTTGGTTTAATTTCTACTCTGAAAGTTATTGAAAAGACAGAATCGTTTCACATAAAAGATGACTTGCATCGGATGTTGGTTCAGTATCTCAAAGAGGGTTATCCGGTTAAAGATTTTTCTGAAAAGTTACCTGAAGCAGCAGGTTTGTCTATGACCTTGTTTGAAATTTATTTACCTCAAAAAGATGATCCTGATGAAAAAAAGAAAGATCTTAAAACATTACTCTCATCCATGGAGCAGTTTTATTCGGGAATGCGTTCTGTTGCTGACACTCAACATCCACAGAATTATTTTTCAGTAGAGATAGCTTTGCCACAAGGTCGTGACGAAATTGTATTTTACTGTGCAGTACCCCATGGAAAAATTTCTATTTTGCGCTCACAGTTAATTGCAATTTTCCCAGGAATCAAAGTTGTTGAGTCGACAGATGACTACAATATTTTTAATAAGAAAAAACATATTGCTGCGTCAGTTGCTTCTTTGAAAAAAATTGATTTGCTACCTATTAAATTGTACGAAGAATTTGACTACGATCCTCTTAATATTATTTTAGAATCTTTTTCATCATTAGAGCGAGAAGAAGGAGCTTCTGTTCAAATTATATTAACGCCGGATAACGATGTAATTTCTGGACGCATCCATACTGGAATTGAACGATTGGAAAAAGGTGATGAAGTGGACGACGCGCTGACACTTAAAGATTCGGCATTTAAAAGTTTTGGAAAAGCATTGGGAGATGCGTTTGTGACAAAAACCGCTGAAGAGAAAGAGAAGGAAAAAGAAAAAAGAAGAGAGATGGCATCCCGAACTGACAGGAAAGATTTGATTGAACAATTGCAAAAGAAAAACACAGGGACTATTTTTAAAACAAACATGCGTATTGTGACTGCTGGAAATTCAGATGCGCACGCGGTATCAATCCTCTCTTCTATTGAGTCTGCATTTAATCAATTTGAAAATAGTCTAGGTAATAGATTTATTTTTGATCGCATGCAGAAAGGTGATTTAAAAAGAACTATACAAGATTTTACTTTTCGGATATTTGATAAACGTTCAATAATTCACTTAAGTACACGCGAGCTAACCACATTAATTCATTTCCATGTTAAGCCAGAGTCTGGGACAGATATTTTAAAGACTTCTCAATCAACGTCTGCTGGCGCATCGTTCAAGACAGTTGAACAAGGAAAATCCTCACACAACATGGCAAAGCCCGGACAAGTATTATTAGGAGTAAACAGGCATCAGGGAATAGAGAACAAAATTTTTATGGAAGGCGCAGATCGTTTGCGGCACATGTATGTGATTGGACAAACAGGTACCGGTAAATCCATCTTGCTGCAAAATATGATTATCCAAGATATCAAAAATGGAGATGGATGTTGTTTTATTGACCCTCATGGATCAGATATTCAAGATATTCTTGCCAATATCCCAGCTGAACGATATAAGGACGTGATTTACTTTGATCCCGCAAACTTGGATTATCCGATGGGCATGAACATGTTGGAATTTGACCCTGCATTTCCAGAGCAAAAAACATTTGTGGTTAATGAACTGCTTTCTATCTTCAAAAAATTGTACGGAGACACTCCCGAGTCTATGGGTCCAGCGTTCGAACAATATTTCCGAAACGCAACGATGTTGGTGATGGAAGACCCAGCCTCTGGAAATACTATGTTTGAAATTTCTCGAGTCTTATCTGATCCAGCATTTCGTGCTTTGAAATTAGCGCGGTGTAATAATATGGTGGTGAAACAGTTCTGGGAGAAGATTGCGACACAAGCAGGAGGAGACGCCGCACTTGAAAATATTGTTCCGTACATTACGAATAAATTTGATGTGTTTATGGCCAACGATTTTATGCGTCCCATTATTGCGCAAGAAAAATCAGCATTTAATTTCCGAGATGTGATGGATAACAAGAAAATTTTACTGATTAATTTATCAAAAGGTCGTCTGGGTGAAATCAACTCAAATATGATCGGATTAATTATGGTGGGGAAAATTTTAATGGCTGCGCTATCACGAGTTTCTTCGTATGGTCAGGATTTACCTCCTTTTTATTTGTACATTGATGAGTTTCAAAACGTAACCACTAATTCAATTTCTCAAATTTTGTCAGAAGCTCGTAAATATGGATTATCTTTGACAGTTGCTCACCAGTTTATTAAACAGTTGGATGAAGGTATTAGAGATGCTGTATTTGGAAACGTCGGTTCTATGGCAACATTTAGGATTAATGCAGAAGACGCAGAGTTTATGGAAAAATATTATGGTCCAACGTTTACCGCAAAAGACATCATGAATATTGAAAACTGGAATGCGTACATGAAAATGTTAGTTAATGGATCTCCCGAGAAACCATTTAACATTGCAACACTTCCTCCATCGCAAGGTGACCCAGCGGTGGCACAAGAGTTAAAAGAAATGTCAGCAAAAACATACGGACGAGTACGCGCGGAAATAGAAGAAATTGTTCGACGTAAATACATGATGTAGTTTTTGACGAATACTTGTTTTATACAGTATAATAATTTTATGTCAGAAAAACCTCCAAAGTTTCCAGAAATAACAAACCATGATTTAAAGAAGATTGAAAAGAAATTTAATGCTGAGCCAGAATCAGTTACTTTTGAGCCAACTAATCAAAAAGAGGAACAAGAAAATATACAGCCTCCTTTTTCTACTGTACCGAAAGAAAAAAGCCTCGAGCAACTGTTATCTAACACAGAGACCAAGATTGATGAGAAACAAGAATCAAATCCATTTAAAATAGCAGCATCACTGACAAATCAAGAAAAGATGATTCATGAAGATACTGGTCTGGATCTTGAATTTAATGAAGCAGTGTTACAAGAAAGAATAAACGAAGATACAAAAGCGTTAGATGATGAGTCTTTGCAAGCTGAACCAATCGCAGAAGATAGGCAAGAAGGATACAAGAAAAATCTTAAAGAAAGACAAGATATTCTTGATGCTCAAGTAGGTGATCGAAACAAAGAAATCATTTCTGAAAAACAAGGAGATTTTGATAAGTGGTATGAAGAAGAGAAGAAAAATCCTGATTTTAAAAAAGAAAATGATATCTTGATCCAAGAGGATATCGCCGATGAATTAAAGGAAGGACTTAGTTTATTCTCGTGGAAAGAAGGTTTTAGTCAAAAGAATCAGTTACAGAAATTGGAACATGCACAAGCAAGGTCACAAGAACATGAAGTTGAATTTCCAAAATCTAAAAAAGAATTACTAGATTCTATAAAGAAGGTTGAGGAGTCTCGCGCGCACTTGGAAAAAAGAGATAAAGAATATTCAGAAAAAAATGGGTGGGAAAAGACAAAAGACTTTATTCCAAACCTTTTTGGACGAGGAGCTGATGAATACCGTGCCCAACGAGACAGGGTAAAAATGAGAGAGTCAGCACTGGTGGATAAAATAGTATCTAATCCTCATTATCCTGGAGGTAAGATAGGGCAAAATATCTCAAAGTTTGCGGTTAAATCAACGAGTGGAGTTTTCAGAAATACTATTCCTGCTTTAGGATTAGGTATCTTTTTTATATTTGCATGGGGGTTGGACAAGATTCTAAATTTTTCTAGAAAAAAGGCAGAGAAAATTGGTGGTCCAATAGTCAAAAAAATGTGGGAAAGAAAACCCGCACCAAAGGCAGACAAAAAGAAAAAATAAAAGATGGGGCGTACGCCCCATCTTTTATTTTTTAATGAACACAAGGTAAAAATTATCCTATGGAAAACATGGCGACACGTGGTTTTGCTTGGATGATATAATGGCACAAATTGAACTCTATGAAACTTAACTCCAAACAACAAGAAGCGGCAGATATATTACAAGGTCCCGTATTAGTTCTGGCTGGAGCTGGAGCTGGTAAAACCAAAACACTGACTGAACGAGTCATCAACCTTATTGAATCTGGGATTTTACCTCAACACATTCTTGCCATCACATTTACAAACAAAGCTGCTGGTGAAATGAGAGAACGTGTAATCTCTACGATAGAACAAAATCCGAAGTTACAATTTCCTGTGGCGGACCACACATTCATTCCGTTTGTTTCAACCTTTCATGCGTTGGGTGTGGTTCTGCTGCGAGAACAATACCAAGTCTTAGGGGTCTCTAAATACTTTTCAATTTATGATCGGTCGGATTCCAAGCGCGCAATCAAAGAAGCTATTGCCAGAGAGGGTCTTGATCCAAAGACATGGGATACAAAAAAGATTTTATCTTTTATTTCTAGACAAAAAGGTAATGGTATTCGTTTTGCCGATATTGCACACATTAAAGATGAGGAAGAGTCTTCGTATCATCGAGACACCATGATCCGTGTGTGGTCGAAATATGAACAAATCAAAAAAGACGACAGTGCGTATGATTTTGATGACCTTCTTTTAGAGACAGCTCACCTGCTTAAAACAAATGAACACGTACGCAATCACTATCAACGGAGATGGACTCATATTCATGTTGACGAATACCAAGATACCAACAAAGTACAGTCACACATTATTCGTGCACTCACGAATGCAGATACTCATAATATTTTTGCAGTAGGTGATCCAGACCAGCTTATTTATGGATGGCGTGGAGCAAAACTTAAAAATATTATGAAGTTTGAAAAAGACTTTCCAAAGACTCAAACAGTTATTCTTGAGCAAAATTATCGTTCCACAAAATATATCATTGATGCTTCAAATGCAGTTATCGAAAAAAATACAGAACGATTTAAAAAAGAATTATTTACAGAAAATGAACAAGGAGAAACAGTTGGGGTCTACGCGGCGTACGATGCCCCCGAAGAAGCAAAATGGATTGCAGAAACAATAAAAAAACAAATTTCTGATGGAACAAGTCCTGGGGAAATAGCAGTCCTGTACCGAGCGAACTTTCAGTCACGTTTGTTGGAAGAAGCATGTTTGATGCAAGATATTCCATATCAAGTTTTGGGAACAAAATTTTATGATCGAGCTGAGGTAAAAGATGTATTGTCTTATATACAGTCGGCACTTAATCCAGATGCATTAATTCACGTAAAGCGAGTCATCAATCAACCCAAGAGAGCTTTGGGTAAGACGTCAGTTCTCAAGATATTTGCAGGTAAAGAAACAGATATTTCTCCACGGGCACAAAAATCACTCGCAGAGTTTCGAGCAATTTTGACAGATATCAAAAAATTTATAGATGACGAGTATGCACCCAGTGAAGTTATTTCTTATGTTATCGAACGATCAGGAATGGAAACAGCATATCGTGAATCAAAAAAAGACGAAGATCTTGAGAGGATTGCCAACATGTACGAACTCTCAGAAGTTGCGTCAAAATATGATGTCTTTGGATCAGAGGTAGGAATGATGAGGTTTTTAGAAGAAGTTGCATTGGCTTCAGATCAAGATAGTAAAGATGACACAACTCCGATGGTGAAGTTGATGACTATTCATGCCGCCAAAGGATTAGAATTTGAGACAGTATTTGTTTCTGGTTGTGAAGAATCTATGTTTACGCCCCGGTTATCCATGGAGAAAAAAGCCTCAAATGAGAAGGCGGAAGAAGAGCGACGTTTGTTTTACGTAGCAATGACTCGGGCTAAGAAAAAACTATATCTGACATGGGCATCTTTGCGGATGGTGTATGGTTCAACAGAAGTAAATTTGATTTGTTCATTTGTCCTGGATATTCCTGATGAATTTCTTAATGAAGAGAACGTAGGATTTTCATTTTCAAATCAGCGTTTTGCCGGAGGAGAGGACGACGAGACTGAAGATATTGTATACCTTGATTTTTAAAAGAGTGCACGTATTATTTATTTTAGGTTATTTAGGGAGAAAAAAATGATAATATTTTCTGTACAAACAGGAGACACAATAAAATTACTTGAATGTCATGGTCAGGGATTTTCACAAGGAGATGAATATGTTGTTTATCTCGTCCATCGGAACATGACTATTGAGATAAAAAATAAGTCTGGTGAAGTCGGGAAAATCCCATATGGCGCATATGAAAGGAAAAGCAATATATGCATCTCGGCTCTGAGATGTTTTGCTCGTACCTGTAAGGATGTTTTGTCTCGTTTATAATTTAAAAAGTCGGCCACTACGTGGCCGACTTTTACTTGGTATACTGCACTCATGACATATGCCAAAAAACAATTTGGACAAAACTTTTTAAAAGACAAGCGAGCCCTAGAAAAAATAGTTTTCGCGGGAGACATAACTCCGGGTGATGTGGTTCTTGAGATTGGGCCAGGACGAGGGGCATTGACTAAAAAGTTGCTCGAGGCTGGAGCAACAGTTATTGCTGTTGAGCTAGACCCTGAGATGATTCTCTTTTTACAGAACGAGTGTCAAGATCAAATAAACAGCGGACAACTAAAACTAATTGAAGAAGATATTTTACAAGTAGATATTGCTGGTCTAGGCTTGCAATCAGGCAGGTACAAAATTATCGCGAATATTCCTTATTACATAACAGGAATTATTATTCGTACATTTCTAGAGTCTCTTACTCAGCCACAATTAATGGTGTTGTTAATACAAAAGGAAGTAGCAGAACGTATTGTTGATGGACAACAAAGCAAAGGTAATAGTAAGAAAAAGAAAAAAGATAAAGAAAATATTTTATCTTTGTCGGTAAAAGTATATGGAGACGTTTCCTATATTGCCACTGTTGGACGAGCTTCGTTTTCTCCTGCTCCCCGAGTTGATTCGGCAATTATAAAAATCGAAAATATTTCACATGACAAGTTGGCTACTGCTGGTATTACTGAGGTTGAATTTTTCCGTGTGGTGAAAGCTGGTTTTGCACAAAAGAGAAAAACATTAGTGAACAATCTGAAACACGCAGAGTATGAGATAGAGGCAATAGATTCAGCGCTCACACAGATTCAAGTTGACGAGAAGGTTCGTGCGGAATTACTCACTCTTGACCAGTGGATTCAATTGGGAAAAATTTTGAAATAAAAATAGGTATAAAAAAAGGGTGCGCCGTTGGCGCACCCGAGAAACACAAGTCTTTATCTCAGTCTTCTAGACTGAGTAGTCACCGGCACCTGCTCTGAATAGAACGACTTGCCGATAATGACCCCCACCGCCATATACGGATTTTTGATAGGGTTAACCCCATCAGTCTCGCAGTCGACAGGCATTCTGTCGATGGTATTTGAGCCAACAATTTTGCCGGCACTGTCTGCCACCGTCACCGTAATCAGCTTCCCTGGATTCACATACGCATTAGATGCGTATGTTCCCAGAAAACCTCGATTAATTGAGGTGTTCTGGTAGGGCCGGACTTCACGAGTGTACTCACTATCCCGTTGGGGCTGACCAAACCTTGTTGGACGAGGTGGTCCAATTCTTATGGTGTATGTCGCATCTGTTTCGTTCACTATGTACGCAACAGTAAAGCCACATTCACGAATTGATGGATCTTTTTGAATATTTCTATTCAAAACACCTGTGTAAAGAACACTTCCGTCTCCAAAGGCTGGGCCAGTGGCACACGAACTGAGTGTTAATGATAAAGCAGCAACACTGACTGCTAACAGAATATTTTTCATCTGATTCTCCTTTGTTTCTGTAAAATTATAATACTAACATTTATTAATATTGTCAAATCATACTATTACTAAACGCGTGCTACTATTTTTGTAATGAAACAAGCAATTAAAAAAAAAGTTTTTAAAATATTTTTATATAGCTTGTTTGTTCTGTCGCTACTATTTTTCATCGGAGCAATTTCCTATGTGTGGTTCTTTGGCCTTAATAAGGGAGAGCCTTTGTTTGGTAGTCAGGAAAAAAGCAACGCCGTTAAAACAAAAATTGTTTTGCAAGATGCTGATGACTCAGATGGAGATGGACTACTTAATTGGCAAGAGGACTTATATGGAACCAGTAAAACACTGCGTGACTCAGATGGAGATGGAATGAGCGATGGCGCTGAAGTTTCTATGGGAAGAGATCCCGCATATTTTGGAGAGAGAAATCAAGGTACTCTAATTCAGCCTCAGGTGGATACATATGATGAATACGTTTTTGAAACAGAAACCCAAGATCAGTCAACAACCTCGCAGAGTGTTAACTTCGGTGACGCAGCGACTTCTACTGAAGAGATAGAATAATACGTGCATAACGCTCTTTTTTTATGCGTGTCTGTCGGGTATCATACATAGCATGAACGACTTTTTACCAAGCCGTAAGGTAACAGCATATATTTTGGTACCTATTGTAACTATTTTCTTATTATGGGCTGTTTTTGAGTATTACAATACTCCTCAAAAAGTTGTAGAAAAAGAGAATGTTTTGGCGGTGACTCTTGAAGAAGGAAATCGTGCATTTCAAGACCAAGACACTGACGGAGACGGACTAAAAGATTGGGAAGAATTCTTATACCAGACCGATGAGAGAAATCCCGACACGGACGGAGATGGTGCTTCTGACGGAGCAGAAGTTAAAAAAGGAT
>Ga0115567_10001155_pt1 | contig 26526 bp, 34 predicted proteins | sample COGITO_mtgs_1204_2_FD_88679 | JGI IMG/M metagenome (GOLD analysis project Ga0115567, IMG submission 88679) | Pelagic marine microbial communities from North Sea - COGITO_mtgs_120412 | ecosystem: Environmental > Aquatic > Marine > Epipelagic | place: Germany:Helgoland, sampling site Kabeltonne... | reverse complement strand
CGCAGACCCCGAATCAACCGCCCCGGCCGCCCGCACCCAACCCCCCGCCAGGGGGGGGGGGGGGGCGGGGGGGCCGCGGGGGGGGGGGGGGGGGGGGGGGGGGCGAGGCCTGGAGCGGTGCGGCGTCTCCCAGCGGCGGCGTGAAAACAGTGCCGTTCTGCGGACGGACTTCAGGCGACGCGAAGCGCGTCTCGACCTCGCTTGCGATAATCTGCTCGACGTCAGAGATGACCTCCTTTGGCAGCGCGGCCTTGACTGTGCAAAACGCCTCGTGGATCTCGAGGAAGGGCAGCAGGGGATCGCACAGCGTCTGCACCAGGTCCTTGACAAGGACCGCGGGCATTTCCTCGGGACCCAGTGCTGGGTCCGTGAAGCCCGAAAGCACTGCCTCTGCGCGTCGCGCCGCGAGCCGGAGCTGCTGGTGGCAGCGTGCGCCCGGCAGGTGCGGCGGCAGCGCGGTCGGGAAGCGGCCCTTGAAGACCTCGGGCGTCTTGACGTTGGAGGTGTCGTCGAGCGTGAGCTCGGCAATCAAATCGCCCGCTTTCACGTACGAGTCCGGGTTGGCAGTGTGCCGCAGCACCCCCGCCTCTGACGAGCGCAGCTGCATGTACATCTTCATGACCTCCATCTCGGCGTACGGAGTGTTTGCGTCGAGGTGCGCGCCGTCTGGCAGGAGGAAGCGCACGAGCTTCCCAGTCGTGGACGCGCGCAACTTCGAGGGGTCATTCTCTGCCTCGAACACCACCGTCCGGGAACCTTCGATCTCGAGACGCAGTCCGGCCGAGTCTTGCTCCGTGAAAATGGCAGAGGTCTTGGAGTCGTAGAAAACGAGCAGTCGCCCGTCGGACAGCGGCCGAGTGTCCGCATACACAACAGACCCGTTCAGCTGCAGCGCAAACATGTCGCGGTCGCACTGAGTGACAAGCACGCAATACTTGACGTTGTCGAGGATAAGCTCAATTGGAAATCGGGTGCATAGCAGTGACGAGTCTGGCACGCGTCCGTAGTCAAGAGCAGTGATTGCCTGTGTCCGTACCTGCAAGGGATGGGAGGAGTCAGCGCATGGTTGCTGCGGTTCTCGGGAGCGCATTTGCACAGCACTGATGCTAGGTCCGTAGGCTCTTACAAATCGCTGATCACATTGCCGTGCGGGTCATGCGGCTGTAGGGCGAAGGGCATGTGCCTGCTTCAGCGCATTGACAGCCTTCACAACGGCACCAAAGACGATGGTCTCCAGAACCTCTTCGCCTGTCCGCATGTTCGTGTTGACCATCTTGGATGCGATGAGACCGTCAAGCCATTGCGTCGAGAAGTTGTTTTCACAATAATCAGGCAGCTCAAGCATCTTGATGAGGTATTGCGTTGTCGTGCGGATCTCGCCATATATAGTTAGCTCCCTCAAAGCCAGAATGAGGTGCTTACGGGCAGATTCGCGTGTTCCACCCACCGAAAAAATATGACCAAACTGCGAATCGGCAAATTCGTGCACAGCACCGCGCCCGTAGACCGAAAAGTACCCCCACACTTGCGGCGAGACACGGAAGTTGAGTTCCTTGATGGCGCCGCTTGTCGGGCGGAATCCAACGTCAGGGTTCTCTGCCGTGATGCGCGCCGCGATCACGTGGCACTTCGGAGGAGAGCGAGTTCGTACATTCAGCTCGAAAGGATCACGCCCGTGACGGTCCTCCTTTCCCCAGAGCGTGCGGATGTCAGCGATCGAGTGCAGCGGGATCCCCATTCCAACCAGCAGCATCGCGACAGGCAAGTTCACATCGTTGATGAGCTCTGTGACGGTGTGCTCCACTTGCAGGCGCGGGTTCATTTCAAGAAAAAAGAATTGGCCGTCACGGTAGAGGTATTCGACAGTTCCCACGCCCACGTATCCAACTGCCCGTGCGAGAGACGCCGCCGCGTCCTCCATGCGCTCGAACGTGTCGGGACGCGCTATGAGAGGCGGGCCTTCCTCGATGATCTTCTGGTGGCGGCGCTGGATGGAGCAGTCGCGACCATTCAGCGTGCATACGTTGCCGTGCTGGTCGGCGAGGACTTGCACTTCAAGGTGTCGCCCACCCGCAAACATGAGCATGAGAAAGACCGGAGAGCCGACAACCTCCGCCTGCACCTGCAAGAAGGCGTCTCCAAGGTCCTCGCGCTTTGCCACAAAGCGAATTCCTTTGCCTCCGCCGCCCTCTGACGCTTTGACCATCAGCGGGTATCCCACCTTGTCACCCACTGCCAACGCCTCATCAACCGTTGACACACAGGCCTGTTGGTAAACGTTCGGGTCGATGTCGACAATCCCCTTATCGAGCGATTCCTTGATCGAGACGTGCGAGCCGCTCCACCCGATGCACGGGACCCCAGCTGTCTGTGCGATGATGGATGAACCCACCTTGTCGCCAAGAGCGTACATGGCCTTGGCGCCTGGACCGAGGAAGACGATTTCCTGCTTCGTTTTAGCCAGTTTGCTGGGCAGGCTGGGGTTCTCAGACGCATGCCCCCATCCAGCCCAAACTGCATCCACATTCTTCCGCTGCGCAATATCGACGATCAGATCAACGTTAGCATAGTTGTTGTTGTTCGCTCCCCCCGGCACCTCGACAACTTCATCCGCCATGAGGATGAACTCGGCGTTGGCATTCAGGTCCTCTGGGGTTGCCATGCAGATGAATGTGAGCGCGCCTTCAACACCCAGCTCCGCATACTCCCACTTACGCATCGACCTCATGCACTTGACAGCGGCGATCCCGTTATTGGCGATGAGGATCCTGTTGATTGGGCGGGTGCCGCCATGCGCGAGGCTGTACTGTTCCACACTGCTCCAGCTACGCGTGTTCTCCTCCAGTGCCTCCAGCGTGGAGGTGGAGACGTTGCGTCGCAGCGTTGCCATCGTGCTGTTCTTCGCGCGGCGACCGCCCCACCCCCTTCCCGCACAGACCCCGGACACTCTCCGAGCGCCGCCGAGTCTAATGCTCGATCAGGCCGGTCCGAGTCATAAGCCTGAGGGTGTGTCGCGTTACCGAAAAAATTCCCGGGGCTGGACACGACCAGGATTTGTTTTTTTCTCGGTCCGATCGATTTGACGGGCTCGCCTCCGTGTGGGACGTGCGAGGCTTTGCGGCGAGTGCGTGGCAGCGAGCGGGGCGAGGGTTTAGGATGCTGGCGACCATTGCGCAGTGGTTCATGGGCATATCGCTCGGGACCTTCTTTTTGCACTTCTTCTCGCTCGCGATCTTCATGCGGCCGCAGGATCTGAAGGTCATCCGTGCCGCCTCCATGTCCATGACGGGCGGGCTTGCAGGCGCCACTCCCGATCGCGCACAGACCCGGCATTTAATCAGCACGTAACGTGTTTGCGCGGCTGCTGTGTCTCTCACAGAAAAAGTACAAGACCGAATGGGCCCTTGTGACGGGCTCGTCCAGCGGGATTGGCAAGGCGCTTGCGGACAAGCTTCTGAGTCAGGCAATATTTACGCCCGCCTGCAAGTCGATGCTGGCGCAGCCAACACACTCGATATTGGCTGACAAAACTCGCGCGCAGGGTTTAAATGTGGTCGTGGTCGCCCTGGATGATAAGCTTCTTGCCGAGACTCACAAGGAGCTTTCGAAAAAGTCCACAACCGGCACCTTTCCCACAGCCGAGAAACGACAAGCCATTATGCGGCACTTTTCCTTGCAGGCTTTCACTACGGCTGATTCGTTGCGATGGGCAGGTACGCAAACTTGGAAGTGCGTCGCGTGGGCTGCGACTTGTCGCGGCCGGGCTACATGGAACACATCATCAAGGCGACCAACGATATCGACGTCGGAATTGTTTTCAACAACGCGGGCTACGTGACCACCGGCTTCTTTGCAGATGTCAGTCTTGAGCGGCATCTCTGCAACAATGAGTGCAATTCTACTTGCGCGGTCAGATCACCCCTGTTCTAATTTGCTCTCGGGACTAGTCCGTCCGAATCGAGCCGCTCGCGTGTTGTGGCCGTCAAACTGGCGACAATCTGCTCAGCACTGAATTCCCGCGCGGTCGCTGGCAGCTTGCAATCACGCATCATTTCCTCAACAAAATGCTTGATAGCGGTTCAAAGGGCCTCATCGGCTTCACGTCCTCGCCTGCTGGACAGATGCCAAGCCCGTTGGTCTGCATCTATGGCGCTACCAAGGCGTACATTACTGAGTTTGCTCTTTCACTTGCTCCGGAGGTGCGGTATTTCGGGGTTGATGTCGTTGTTGCACACCCTTCGCCCGTTCAGACGCGGTTCTATGCGTCTGCGCACAACATCGGCTCCATCAACGTCTTCAAAGCAACTGCAAGTGGTCCCGAGAACATCGTCAACTACATGTTTTCGGCCGCGGTGAGTGCCCGCTGTTGCTCATCACCTCTTCACGGCGCAGCTGCAGTAGAAGTGGCGGCCTCTGACCCTGCTGAGCACTGCCTCGCGCAACGACACAGGGCCGCACAGTTGTCGCTGACCAGGGCTACTTTTCGTTTGGCCTCGCACTGCTTCTCAAGATTGTGGATCCGTGGCTGCTGGCGGACATCATCACGCGCGCGATCCATCTGTCTGGCGACTTTTACAAAGTCGCGGTTTTCCGCAAGACGAAGACAAAGTGAACGCAGGGGCACTTATAAAGGGGATGGGCAACGCACGTCAGCTTGCAAGCAGAGCCCAGGTGGAACACGCGATGCATTCACTGTGTTTACAGTTCCATGGCGCCCGCACACTCTCAGAGGAACGGCTGATTGTATGCCTGCTGCAGCATGCGGTTCAGTTCCGCCACCTGCTGGCTCACCGTGTCGTATACCATCCCATAGTCGGTCTCCGCCTCTTTCGCCTCGATAAAATCCTTAAGATGGAAGATGTTCTGCTCGTAGAAACGAAGTTTCCCTTCAAGCGCCTCGAGCGTGCCTGCGGACTCGCTGGCGGCGAGCTGCGCTTTCACGTCGTCGAAGTCTTTGCCGAGCACCAGAACCTGCTGCTTGAGGACCTTCCGGTGGACATCAAGGCGCTGCTTGCGCTTGTTGAGCCGCTCACGCGTGGTCTCTGCATCCTTCTTGAGTTGCTCGATGTTACTGAACTTCGGCAACTCCTCCGTCATCTGCGACCTCTTCTCGCTCAGCGTCTGCAGCTCAGCCGCGATCTTCGCGTCGAGGTTGTTGATCTTCTCGAGCTCCATGTCACGCATCTGCTTCTCTTGCTTTAGGCGCTCTGCCGTTGACAGCGAGTTTTCGAGACCTCTTTGCTTCTGCGAGACTTCGGATTGGAGATCCTGGAAGCCCTCCTTGCTCGGGAGGAGCTGCTCGCGCCCAATGCCCTTGGACAGGTGCTCCAGGAGCTTCTGCACCCGCCACTCTGCCTCGCTGACGAGCTCTACCTCACGGTCGTAGTTGTCATCGAATCCTGCAACGAACTCGTCCATCTCCTTCTCCTTCTCTTGCAGCTTGGCGTACTTCTTCGCGTCTTCGGACTCAGCGCCATTCTTGCCAGACTCAAGATCCTCAAGCTCCTGCTGCGCTGCCCGTAGCCGCTGTTCCACTTCCGCAATGTTGCGCTCTATCGTCGCAGTCTCTTTGTTGTCGTTTTTGACCTGATCAAGTAACTCTTCACGCTGTTCGTCGAAACTCTTCACCGGTTGGTCCACTTGTTCCTCGAGCTCCCGCACACGCGCCTCAAGCTGTGTTCGCTGTTCGTGCAGACGGTTGATGCGTTCTTTCTGCGGCGTCTCTCGGAGCATAGCTTCCTCGTCGCCAAGGAGCTTGCAGATCTGGTTGTAGCGCATCTGCTTCTGCTCAATGTCGCCCATCATACGTTGGTAGTCATCCTCCAGCTGTGCGTATTGCTGGCGCTGCTGAGTGGTTAGCGAATTTAGCTTCTCGTCAGCCTCGCGTTTGTATTGTTGCGCTTGCTGCTCGATATTCTTTGTCTGTTCCTCGCGTTCCTTTCGCTCAGTGAAAACGTCATCCACTTGCCGCCGCTCCGTCTCGTTGCGCGACTTCAGGTTCGCATACGCGTTGTTGATGTCCTGCGGGTCGGTGTTGTTTCGCGATTTATCGACGATCAGATTGTAATCTGCAAGATCGCCCTGCAACTTGCGAACCTCCTTGATAAGTGTTTCGTATTTGCGTTCCATCTGCTGGTACATCGCATTGTCCTTGTTGAACTGCTCGGACTCGGAGTTCATGCGGTCGATCTCCGTTTGCATCTCTTCCACCTTTTTGCGCAACTCACCCATGTAATACGACTTATCAGCAACCTGACGACCAGGACCTTGCGCCCTGATCTTCATGCCCATCATCCCCTGCTGCGTCACAGGCCGATCTGCGACTGCAATGTTCGTGTTGAGAGGACCAAGCCCACCCACACCGGCGCGGGATCCCGGCCGCATGGCCGTTCCCATGCGCATCGCAGTCCCTGGGAGACCGCGCATGCCAGTCGGGGGTCGTAGCGCTGTCGAGCCACCTGGGCCAGCCATCGGCGCAAGCCCGCCTGCCATTCGGCGAAAGTGCGCGTCAGGATTCAACGAGTTTGGACTTGTTCAAGACAACAGAATCAGAGCTCGGCGTATTTCACTGCAAGGGAATAGGCCAGCACAGTCTGCACGGTGCTTTCTTACCTCGCGTGCCGGTTCCTGGCCGATCCATCCTCGCGCCTGCTCAGCCAACTCGACGAAGCCAAACCGAAGCCGCCCTTGAAGTTTGAAGTTGGCCGGGAAAAGTATTCACCATTGAAAAAGTTGCAGCACTCAAAGTTGATTTTTTTGACGACTTTGACGACTCTATGGCGTCTGGGTGGACTCCATGGATCCGCGCGGGTCTCGACACTTTGCGCGAGAGGCACCTGTTCCGCACGCTCCGCCCAATATCGCTCCTTCCTCGGCACAAATTCTCGCCAGTAAAGGTCGATGTGCGCCCTTTCGAGCCCGCCCCGCACCTGCCTTTGGGGTGGACTCGCTGCTCGTCTTCAACTTCCTTGGCGTAGGCCACTTCGAGGTCATCCTGACCCCTGTCGATACTTTCAGGGCATGCTTTCTGCAAGCATGACGGAGAACTGGGCGAGCGGAAACAGGGGATCTGCTGAAGATTCACGAAGGGCTAATGTGCTCGCTTGCGACCGAGAGCCAAGGGGCGAAGCCCTTCATGAAGTCACACTTTTCAGCACGTTGGCTCCCACCTTGAAAATTGCTGGATCTTGAGTGTCTATCGCGCGGTGCTGGTGGATGATAGCCTATCTTACGTCTGACGTCCGGTTGTGATCCGCAGAAACGACTACCTAGGCCTATCGTTCCACCCCCGGGTCCGAATGGCAATGCAGCAGACTTGTGGGGACTTCGGGAGCGGGCTGCGCTCGTCCGCTCTTGTCGCAGGGCACACAGCGGGGCAGCAGGATCTTGCGTCTGCACTGGCTAGATTAAAAAAAAAGGATGATTGCGTTCTGTTCCCCTCCGGCTTTGGCGCGAACATGGCCGTCGCATCCTGTCTCGCCTCAAGGTTGCCGCCAGCTCCTGCCCTTAGTTGAGGATGTTCTGCGGGAGAAACCGGCAAATGTACAAACATCCGCGCAGCGAATGGTCGTGCTTGACAGTTTGTGCTACGATGTAACAGTCCCGACGTGGAGGTATTCTCTGACGAGCTGAATCATGCGTCAATCATCGATGGGTTGCGAATGGCGATGAGAGGCCCGGAGGCAAAGAAGCGCCTCAGCGTTTACCGCCACTGCGACATGGTCGATCTTGAAAAGAAACTGTCCGCTTCGAAAGGTCTAATATTCCCTAGCTTTTGCTTCCAAGGATAGCAAATGTGTCCATGTACTGACGCGGGTCACCGGCGCAGCCGCTCGCAAGATGGTGATTACGGATTCTTTGTTCAGCATGGACGGAGACATTGCACCGCTGACTACTCTAGTTTCATTGCGCCGGAAATACGGCTTTTTACTCGTCCTGGATGATGCGCATGCCTCGTTAGTCTTCGGCACAAAGGTACAATCTTTTATTTTTCCCCCGACTCAGAACGATCCACGAGTGCTGTCCTGACTGGCCCGAGGGGTTCTCGAGCAGGGCGGTGGCGTTGCTGAAGAAGTGGGGGTAGAGTCTGAGGTCGATATCGTGGTGGGGACGCTGAGCAAAGCCGTGGGGCAGCTCGGCGGTTTTGTTTGTGCCTCGAGCGACCTCTGCGCGCTGCTCACGAACGCCGCGCGCCCGATGATCTACTCCACGGCGCTGCCGGAGCCCGTGGTGCGCGGGGCGCTCGCGGCGCTGGAGGTGAACGCGGCCGAACCACAGCTCCGAGAGACGCTCTGGGCAAGGGTGCGTCAGCTTGAGAGCTTGACAGGTTTCCCGCCCGCGTCCCCATGCACTTCTGCTGAGTGTGCAAAGTGCACTGCTTGAGGGACCAAGCTCAAAGCTTTGGCCCCTCAGACATTTACCGCGTTGTGCAGGAACACCTGCGACCAGTCCCATTGTTCCGATCATCATCGGCCCGTCCGAGGCGGCGCTCGAAGCCAGCCGCCGTCTTTTGCAGAGGGGATTCCACGTGCCGGCGATCCGCCCCCCCACGGTGGGCGCCGGTCCCATCTAGTTTTCAACCTTGGACGTCTCGGGCTGCGCCCAATAAGTTCGAATCGTGAGCATGAATGGTTATCGTGCAGGTGCCAGAGGGTTCGGCGCGACTTCGAGTCGCGCTCTCGGCGGCGCATTCCGAAAAGGATGTTGACCTTCTAGCTGCTGCGCTACGGGAAGCTGGCGTTCTGCAGGTCGCGTGAGAGCGAGCGAACGGGCGAGCAAAACACTTATTAGATTCTGATATGTACATGCCACCAGAAGACTCATTGCTCTCTGTCAGTCACAATTCGCTCCCCCCGCCTGTCTCAATCTTTGCCCCGGGCGACTCGCTCCTTGCCGAGAGAAAGAATCCTGCCTTCTCGAGCTTTTCTGCAGCCAAGGAAAAGTCGAACACACCTCCGCCCTCAACCTCAACACTACCAGCACCGGTATCAAGCTCTAAAGTCGTCTGCACAGCTCCTGCCTCCGCAAGAACCTGTCGAACGTGGTGAAGACATGCTTCGCATCCCATGCCGTCGACCTGGATTGCCAGACTCCGCCTGTCGCTTATCAACCCAACTTGCCAGCCCCCCGACCATGACAGAATTTCCGGGAGAAAAGTGAGAAAGATGCACATCATGGTTCCAACAAAGAGCTGTCGTTTGGGCCTTCTCTGCGACAGCACAACTCCCCAGCTATACACAAGCCATGCAGCTGTAGCAGCACGCAGATGCTGGCGGAATGGCCCCAGGACCTTGTTGAACCCTGCGCACTGAGCCTGCAAGTCGAAGATATGCAGCGCTGCCATGACATTAATGCCAAGCTGTACGGCACAGCAACTCGACCTGCCTCACAGATACGGTATCGTCTCAGGGCGGGATGGTGGTTGCTTCCCAGCAGGGAACCTGGAGGAAGGGCTGGTGATGCAAGACGCACCCGAGCAGCCCCGCAGCGCAGCATCGCAGAATGTCTGCCCCAAAAACATGTTGCGCGCGGCTGGAAAAGATCTCCCGGGCCCTCGACATCCCCCCCACCCTACGAAATTTCGCGAACCGACTGACGGCGGAGTCACGTCCACAGAATTTGGCGCGTTAAGGATCGATCGCCGAGACGTCTTGCGGCTTGCCGCTTGGCCCTCCGCGTTGGTCGGGCGCGTTCCAGGACCCTGTGAGTTTGAGTGAGGGGCAAGAGGCACCATCACAGAGCCGCTGACAGGATGCCAGGAAGGTCAACTTGTAAAGACGCGAGCAAGGGAGTAGAGCGAGAGCCGGATCTACAGGACACACCAGATGTTGATGAGCGCGTGTGGCGTCCCGAGTGCGCGTCGCTGCTGTCAGAGCTCTGCAGACACACCCGTGCAGAGCCATTTCTCAGACCAGGTATTGCGCCGTTTTGTTGTTGCGAAATGCATGTGCTTGAGGGGTTCACTGCGCTAACAAATGACAGATCTGTTTTTGTGCTGGGCGCGTGCACCAGCAGTAATCATACTGTCCTGCGCGCAGTGCATCCGGAGCACGATGACTGCCCAGACTACCCGCAGATTATCAAGAATCCCATGGACCTCGGGACGATTCAAAAGGTTTTCAATGCACGCAAGTCTTACGCGAACCCCTTCCTCTTCGCAAACGATGTCAGGCTCACGTTCAACAACTGCATCCAATACAATCCTGAGGGGCACCCTCTCCGAGGAGACGCAGCGAATCTTCTCGCCTTTTTTGAGTCCCGTTGGGCACTCAGCGTTTCGGGAATCTGCGAAGCGCAGCAGCACTCGGGAGGGAAGTCTGAACGAGTCCGCAAATCAGTGGAGTCGTTCAATCCCTGCGACCGTCTCCAGCCTCCTCTTGAGCGGCGGCGCAGAACGGAGCCAGAGCCGGGGCCGGAGCCCATCGACCCGGCGGTTTTGCGTGCCGAGCGTCTCGCGCGGCGACAGGCAGGGCTGCACGCTTCCCCGAGCCAGGAAGAGGGGCATTCGGAGGCGACAGGTCGCGCGTCCGGGGGCTCTTTGCATTCCAACGGGCGCGACAGGCGCAGCCTCGACAGGCCCGGGCACAGACAATCGGGAAAGAAGCACCGGCACTCGAGATCGAAGAGCCAGCACAGAAGGTTCGTTCTTCAGCCTTTGCCTCGATACGCCTGTGAAGCGACTGCGGGCTGACTCCCAGCCCTTGTCCGCAGGCTGCATTCGAACGCGCAGATCTATGAAGAAGACAAGCGGACTTCGCGCAATAGGCGGCTCCACGGGTCTGGCGAGAGCTCGAGTTCCATCTCGGCAGCCGGGGTGCGGCAGAAGGACAGATGCACTGGCGGAGGGCATTCCGATGATGGAGAGTTGAAGCACGAGTTGCTCCCGCGGTGCAACAGCGGACTCTGGGGCGAATGCGAGCGTGCACTGGATAAAGTTGTTGAGGCGATGTACTTTGACCAAGTGCTACGTACGCCACCGCAAGGTGGGTCCGCGCTAGCAAACTTCCTTGTCGTGCGCCAGCAGGAGCGCGGCTTGTTTGTCCAAGCGGAGGACGCCACTGCTGCCCCTTTCATATCGGAGGCAGACCGTGTGGCACTGGCTCACTGGGCGGCGCTTTCAGCAACAGAGCGTCAGACGTGGAAGCACCGCCGCACAGTGGCGCGCACGCGGTTATCTGGCCGCAGTAGCACTCGGTCAGAGTCTGTCCATGAGGTCAGTACGTCCAGGATTGAAGAACTTGAGCACTGGGACCAGGTCGATGCGATCCGATTGAAACTGCGGCGAGGACAGATTTGCCACGTTAAACTATTCGAACAAGAGATATACAGTCTGCTCTCGGACGGACCACTCCGTGCGTTTCTTCTCGAGGCAGACAAGCTTGGGCGGCCAGCGCCACTGCGGTGCTCCGTAATATCAGCAAGTGAAATGGAGCCCGGTGACTTCAAGTCTGACAAAACGTCTATCGCTGAAGTGAGGACTCGAGCCGAGGCGGCGCTCCGTATAGAAATGGAGCGCATTTGTGCAGCGCATGTAGCATCAGTGCTGCCTGCTGAGATGAGCGAAGATAACGCGGTTGATGCAGTGTGGGGGTTTCTTGTGGACGAGGCGCGAAAATATTTCGGACGGAAATCGCTGCAGAGATCAAGCGATTCTCCTGTGAACGTTTTGACGGGCATTGAAAACGCCCCGAGATCAAGAGCAGGGTCGTTTGTAAAGACCGAGACTACAGGGCAGGAAGACGAGGCGGGAAAGCCCTGCTCACACGACCTCGGCAGCACGCCTTCGCCGGACCCTTCCAAAAGAAACACCACCTCTGGTCAGGATGAACTGTCGGACATATTTTTGGTCCTTGATTTTATGATTGAGCAGCACGGATCAGAGCTGTGTCCAATTCCCACGCTGAAACGTTCCAGCCGAAACCCTGCATTTGAGGCATGGGCGAGTAAGCTTGACACGCTGTGCATCCGTCCGGTAGATGGTTGTAGCCGGAAAGCAGAACGGGCGCGGGTAAGAACACTACAGCGACTTTCCAAGACTCGTTCAGTCGAGGAAAAAGGCTGGGAACGATGGTGCACATATGGCATCGCTCAGAATGTGGCGAAGCAAGCACTGCTGACCCAGCTGCTCGGGGAGGCGTGTGTGTCTGCAGCAGGTGCAAATGAGGAATATATGTCAAAGGTTGTGAAAGACGCGCGCTGCAAGGTGTTGCAAGAAGGACGCTGGTTCAAAGCGCGGGTAACTTCCGTGCGCCAAACAAATACTGGGTCGAGTCCGACCTGGCGCGTCGGTTTTGAATTAGATGACGGGGAGAAGGGTTCGCAATCTTTGCCATCAGAAGAATTCAAGATCGTGCGAGCTGCAGGTGATGAGCTGCAAGAAGCAGAAAAAAGTACCGAACAGGTGAAACTGAATTGGAAAGAAGTGGACGCCACAGAAGAGGATCTCAAACCGTGGAAGGCAATTACGGGATTCTATCTTCGGCCACTCGGAGCTTCGCAACTCGACCACGAGAGCGTCACCGGCTACGTCGTTGCACAGCGCGCAGGAAAAGGCGCCTTCAAGGTGCGTGCAAAGGACCTGGGTTCTGCCAAAATTTGTCATCCCGAAAAGGTACGCATCTTCAAAGACGGTGCAACGGAACAACATGCGACAGCGGACATTTACCTTCCGCACTCGGCTCCGCCAGCTCAGCGCGGCATCTCAAACTTTTATGAGATATCAATTTTGTGCAATGCAGCGAATCGCCGAGCAGCAACTGAGCATGGTAAGGGTCTTCAAAGCTTTCCAGGGACGCTCCTAAGCCTCTTTGCCATGGCCAAATTTCTACAGGAAGCAAAGGCTTCAGGTTCTGGAGCCGTGCCTGCGCCCTCGGGAGTACTGCTCACGCCAGCTAGCTGGATCGCCAAGGATGATCTGGTGGTGGACCGAATTCTCCCTCATTTGGAATTCGCAGCACTCCGCTTCCCGAGACGTGCCCCCGATGGAAGTCCCTGGAGTCGCACAGTTGCGAAAAAAGAAGAGAAATGGCAATCCCGGCACGCTTCCTCTTACAACTCTCGACTTGTCATGCACTACTGGGAAACACTCGGAATGCACCCCGCCTTTGCAGAAAGCGTTCACGACCGGATGAATTACATTTCCATGTTTTCTCCAATCGAGAACTTCGACCATCGGCAACGAGATGACGTGCTACTCGCGAGATTACCGCAGGCAGACACGCCCGATGTGCATGGATATGCTCACGCGAAAATCCCCGATTACCGACTGAGCAAGGAAGAAGTCAAAATGTACCATCGTGATGCCCCACGACAACGCCTTGCCCGTTTCCGTATGTTTGGTGTTGACGGGCGTAGTGCTTATGAGGTGACACAGGGAAGCGGCAAACCGCACGGTTGCGTATATCGCAACCTTCCGTCCGCACGCGACACTCAGCGAATGATCGTTCATCTCTTTGCACGTCAGTGCCCCAAAATGCGCATGAAGGCTCTGCTAGAGGCATTGGACAACGCCCGCAAAGGTGCTCCATTGGGCGCGGAGAAATTTGCCGATCTAGTCCAGGTCATGCCACCTGAGTTGCCTGATCTGCATGAGGCCGAGGCTGCGCTACTGTCAAGCGATGAAGATATTTCGAAGGGGAATGGGGGGCAGAAGGTGCGTCGGCGGCTTGTGCAAGCGGACAGCGACAGCGAAGGGTCAGGCTCCGGCTACGAGTTTGGAGCGGCACCAAAGTCACGAGGCAAAGGTGCTGCTGTTGCGGCAGCGGCGCGGGCAATGGAGGCCGGCGAGGCGCCTCTGGGTCACGGTAGTGCTGATGCGGCCAGCGCCGCAATTCGTGGCATGATGCGGAGTCAGTCTGAGATGAACGACTCGGATGAAGTGTACCGCGGGCGGGCGAAAACGGCTGCAAGCATGAAGCGAGAGAAGCGCCCGAGCGCATCAACTCCGCAGCGCGGAAACGCGCAGCGGCCTGCTTCTTCCTCGTCAAGTGTCGAAAGTGGCAGCGATTTTCAGTCACACTGGTCGGGTTCTGAGAGTGACTCTGACGGCGGAAGCGACAGCCTTGTAAGCGAGTCACAGTCCGGCTCTTCCTCTTCCGAGGATACTCCACGAAACGGGAAGAGTCGGCGCCGCCCGAAACGCGGAAGGGACGCCGCGCGCAGTGCCACGGGCAGGCGCCGCGTGAAAGCGGAAAGTGTTGACGATGAGAGCTCGATTGGCTCGGACGAGAGCAGCGAGGAGGTGTCCGACTGCTCGGACGCCAGACTGCGTGCGGCTGGCAAGCGCGGGGGGCGTGGCCGCGTTGAGCCGCGTCGCTCTGGCCGCGAAGTGAAACCAGTATGTCGCGGGGACTTCACAGATCCATCTTCGAGCGAGCCAGAGTCCTTAGATGGATCTGGGTCGGAGGCATCCGGATGTGGGCGTGGGAGCGCTGGCAAGAGGCGGCTTGGGGACAGGCCAAGGCGCTCGACGGAAAACGGAAGCGGATGGAAGCGGGTACGCAGAACAGTCTCACAGACAAGCCGCCGCGAGGAGTCGGACCACAGCGGGTACGGCTAGGCCACTGGTGCAGGGCCGCGTTCCGGTTTCGTCCGCTGTGTAACCCCACGCGTAACGCTTTCCATACTGAGGCGGATTTGGTGGAAATCTTGTATATGTAAACTGCGCTGACCGCAACGTCAAGCCTTGACGAGCACAAACACGTGTCCAGCCACGGCCTGAGCGCCCTCCCAGCGCAGTGCGCCGCCACCTACTGCCTGTACTTCCCACCCAGCGTGTGCTGCCTCTGTCTCGACGTAGTGCCGCGAGTGCGCCACCCGCCCATTCGAAAGAAGCTGCCAACCTTTGGTCTCAGCCGTGGGAGGGTCTTCCATCAGAGCCTCAACCGTGAAGGCGAAGCGACCGCCGGGCCCTGTGGCGCGAGCCGCTATGCGGAATATGCCACCTAAATCCCCCTTGTACGGCAGAACGTCTGCTGCGAGCAGCAATTGCAAGTCCCCCGGGTCTCGCGCACGCAGCGCCTCCTCCATCTCGCCCTCAGCAAGGGCGGTGTAACCGCCCCTGCGCCGCGCCGCGTCGAGCATCCGCGGGGACGCATCCACGCAATCTAGGGGCGCAGCCCACCGCGCGACAAGCGGCGCCAAGGCCCCGGTGCCACATCCCAGCTCCATCGTTCGGTGCAACGTCTTGCTGCTGTCTGCTGCTGCAAGAACCTCGCCCAGCGCCGCGGCAAGCATCTCCGGAGCTCGCGCCGCCAGGCGCGACATCGACGAATCATACGAGGCCGCGTATCCATCAAACGCAGCCCGCACGTATGCCAACGGCACCTCAGACCCAGGTGGGGTGTCGGGTTTGTCAGCGGCGGGGACATCGTGGCCCAGAGCGCGCAGTGCGTGGGACGCCAAGGCGTTGTCAGGCGACTGCTCAAGCGACTGGCGGTAGAATCGAGCCGCACTTGCGACATCGCCGGTGGCGTGAAAGCTGGCAGCAACGAGGTAGAGACCAGCGGCCCATGCATGCTGGAGTCCGAGAAGGGAGAAGTGCATGGCTGCAACATGCGGGTTGTGCAATGGGTCCTGCCTGAGGACGGTGATGTAGTTCTGAACCGCGGCGTCGATCTCACCGCGCTTCTGGAGCGCTACAGCTTCTGCGAAGTGTGCACCCGCGCCGTACATCCAATCCATGATAGACGTCTGCACAAAGAGGACCAGGATGGAAAAAATGGTCAAGGAGCGCAGCACCTGAAGCACGATCTGATCCGAGTCGAATTGGTCGTCCACATAAAAGAAGAGGCGGTGAATTGCGCCTCCAAACGAGACCGGATACGGTACTTTTCGCCGTGGCACGACGAGCTCTACGTATGTCTTGCCATCTTTCTTGCGCGTTCGCTTTCCTGTATGCTGTGCGGCGGCAAGGCGTTCCTCGGAGATCCCAAACACAGCGTCGTGAAGCCATTCCATTATGCAGGACGTTGGTTCATAGTGTGCCAGTGCCTGGAGGGTAAGACGCTGGCCGGCCATGAACCAAAAATTTGTGATGAGGAGTCCAACAACGCCCACAAGGTAGCATGTCATCGCCATTGTGGTGTGCCCGAGTGAGAGGTGCAGTGTGCCATGGGAATGAAACGCTACGAAGACGAAGCTTCCTACAAAGCCCAGAGAACAACCCCAGGCAAGCGCTGAAGATATGACCGAGCCACCACAAGCACCTGATTGGCACGCGGCAGGTTCTTGCACAGGTGGCTCTGAGTGGCTGTCCATCCCCGAACCAGTCTTGGTGATGATTTCAGCGCCAGGTCACTCTGAAGTCAACCTCTCTGATAGATCTACGAAGAAAGTCAACCTTCTGCACACGGCGCAAAGCACTCCCAGGACACTCCAGAGGCGCACTCGGACTCAGCTCATTTGCTATGGGTTTGCTTTCGTGGTTTCAAAGGAATGCCGAGGCGTCAGATGCAGCTCCACAACGGTCCGCGGGAGGATGTCCGGTGATGCACTCGTCGAAGCCCCCTGCTACCGGTTCAGAGGGCGGATCTGCATGCCCAGTGCCTCATTCACTTCGTCAGCACCACCCAATGATCCTGCTCGACCCCCGAAACAACATGCAGGCGGGCGGCGAGAGCCAGTAATCCTCCAATCAGACCGCATTTGCATCCGTCATTTCCTGCGCATGTGGCCCCGCTATATAATTCTCCTCCGGGCAAGCAGACATGCGAGCAACACATCAACTATTTTGAACTGCCCCCGTTGATTCATTGGTGTGACTTTCCCAGGCGTGCAGGGATAGGACAGACACAGCCGCTTCCAAAGGAGCGAGTCGTGTCGAACATCCCGCGAGGAGACTTCAAACCCGTACACCAGGAGGATGTTCCATCGAACGGAGAGACCTGGGTGTACCCGTCAGAGCAAATGTTCTTCAACGCCATGAAACGCAAGGGTTGGGAGCCAAAGGAAGAGGACATGAGGGCGGTTGTAGGCATCCACAATGCTGTCAACGAGCGAACCTGGGCCGAGGTGATGAAGTGGGAGAAGATGCACGCAGCAGCATGCGGCAACCCACGGCTTGTGCGTTTTCAGGGGCGTCCGACGGATTTCAGTCCCCGTGCACGGCTGAACTCTCTGCTTGGCTACACGCTCCCCTTCGACCGTCACGACTGGGTTGTCGACCGCTGCGGCACCGAGGTGCAACAGACTCGCGTTGCGCCGCAGCAGCGCTGGCTGCACGCTGACTCGCTGCGGGTGGCCAGGTCCGCTACGTGATCGACTTTTACACAGGCAAGACCGACCCCTCAGGAGATCGGCCCGTGTCGTACTACCTCGACGTGCGCCCCGCACTCGACTCGTGGCAGGCCATTGCAGACCGCACCAGCATGGCGATGCGCGACTACCTCCCAACCCAAGGGGCTGCGGCCAACAGAGACTAAACACCGTAAGCCATGTAAAACACGGCGTGAAAGGCCGCAGTGCAAAACGAAAGTGTACTCGCGGGCGGCTTTGCTCGCATGCACACGCTGGCTCTGCGTCACATCAGCCAAGGCGCCGCCGCGCCCGTAGAGCGCAGCACGTTGCTGGAGGACCTGCGTCAGAGCATGGTGCGTCAAAACAGCTGCTGCACCCGCAGTCCGGTCCCCGCCGCCCGGTACGCGTAGCTAGCAGCAGCGGTCTGAGCTGCACAGCCTCGGGTTGGGCACGCACGGGGTCTCAAGCAGTGCCGCAAAGAGGCAAACGAGGCCAGCGAGGCCTTCAAACAGCGAGCATGGCGCATCGGGCGCTCGCGTCAGCTGCGCTTTCAGCTGTTGCGCCTCTGCCTCGGTCTGACCCGCGCAGCGCCGCAGTCAGAACGGCAGCAAGGCTGCACGTGCCCCGGCGGGGAGCAGTGAGCGCGCCGGGCGCTAGTCCGGCTCTGGGCGGGGGAACGCGCCTCGCTCTGCGGCGAAACAGCGAAGAGAGCGAAGCGGTACGCAGCCTGTCGCCATCTCCCGCCAAGCACTGGGCCGGACACCCGCCCATCGGCCTCGGTCGAGCCATCTGTGGCTTCCTGGCGGCTGCAGTGGCGGTCTAGGCAAAGGAGTGCAAGGCCGTTTCCCCCGACACCATGGCAGACGCCGAAGCCTTTGCGCAGCAGACCCCTCTCCGAGACGACATCCTGCAGCGAAACGCCTCCAATTCACCGCGTGCGTGAAGTCGCGGAAGCGTGCGGGCAGGCATGCTGGGGCGAGTGCATACCGCAGCCTTGCGCGCCGCGTCAAGGTACTCCGCGTCCCCGTACGCCTCATGCGCGGCACAGAGGAGCGGGATGAGGCCCGGCGCGCCGTGGCACCAGTGGACAAGGACGTCGTGCTTTCTGCCGGTGGGTGCGGGTCAGAGGGCGCGGGCGGTCTCGGCGCTGGCGCCGCCGGGCCGAAACACGCTGCGCCCGAAGATCGAGGGGAGCGGGGCCTCTGCCTCGACCCGGTCGACGACGGGAGGTTTCCCGACGGGTACCGCACGCGCAGCAGCGCATCGACCGCACCGCGCAGAAGCCCGTCCCCTGAGAGAAGGGCCGCACGGCGGTTGAGCCGCCGTGCTTGGCGGGGGCTGGCGGGGGCCGGGGGAAGGCACACCTCCGAGGGCCTCGACCACCTTGCGTAGGTGCAGGAGGACGGTGAGGATCCCTGCGAGCCCGTGCGCGGCGCCGAGGTAGTTTGAGCCGTGCCACTCCCACATGAGCGGGAAATTGTCGTCGGCCAACTGCTGCCCATCAGCGAGAATGAGCTGCACCGCTCCAGCAATGACGTCTGTGCACTCCTCCAGGTGCAACCCGGCGTTGGCTGCGAGAAAGAGCAGGCAGGAGAGAAATCCGGCGCGCCCGTACAGCAGCTCCGACGGGACTTCTGGCGTTACACAAGTCGAGGCCAAATTGAGAACTGCTCGGCACTGCGCTGCAGCGGCGCTAGTGTCATTCTTGGCGTGCGCGATCGCAGCAGAGACACAGTAAACCTGACCAGGCATCAACGTGGCCATGAGAAAGAGATAATGAGCTGGCATGCATAAGCATAGTGAAAAGGCTGCAATTTTGAATCGGCAATGGTCGCGCGTACCCCAGCAGCGCCGGTAAGGAAGGTCGAAACGCGCTTCCTCCCCTGGCGCTCAGGCCGAACAAGCCGCAGAGATGCGCTCGAGTAGTGGGTCGCCCTCTCGAGCAACTCCGCGCGCTGCCCCGGGATGTAGTGCGAGTCCATCGTTGCTAACCGCCAGTACATGTAAGCGATGCCTGCTGCTCCGGTGTACACGCTTGGGTCACCCTCTTCAAGTGCCCGCCTCGTTGGGTAATCGTGGTCGATGAGCTTGCGGATGGCCAAGCATTCATGCGCCAAAATCTTGCATGCGGCCGGTGCATCTTGTGGTGCAGGTGGTAGGAGGTCTGGAGGAAGAAAGCGTGATTGGGGGAGCATGTGACCAAGGTTTTGCCGCCAACCTCAAGCGCGGCAGGATCGCATCTTTCTTGAAGAATTGACCAGAAAAAAAGAAAGTTGATCCAAATCAACTTTTGAGAATTTAGCCAATTTTTTGGCCATCGTGTGCGTCAGAATGCCGGACATCCCGAAGGTTCGTGCTCATTGCGGTGGGTGGTTCCAATCATTGACCAGAAAATTTGATGCGAAATGTCCTATTTGCAGGTTGTCTTCGTATTGGGAGGGCCGGGTGCGGGAAAGGGTACCCAGTGTGCCAACATTGTAAAGGAATTCGGCTGGTGCCATCTATCCGCCGGCGACCTCCTCCGGGAGGAGCGTGCATCTGGGTCAGCTGATGCTGATCTCATCAATAACTGTGCGCCACCCAATTTCCCTTCTGCCGCAGAGATTTCCGTGGTAATCTCTCTTGTGGCTGCTCGATCCTGCTCTGCAGCGCGGTAGGATCCGGCGGAAGCTCTCAGCGGACGTGGCGCCTTTTGAACCTGGGTTTTTGCGGGGCGGCGCTCAGATATCAAGGAGGGGAAAATCGTGCCTGTTGAGATCACTGTGAAGCTGCTCTTGGCTGCAATGAAGAAGAGCGGCAAATCCAAGTTCCTCATTGATGGCTTCCCGCGCAGTCTGAACAACTACGAGGTCAATCCCTGTTTGCAAGAAGCACGATTTGCCGTGGCAATTCAAAGGCTCTGCGCGTGGCCTGCCATATGATTGTATAGATAGACACTCGCTGGCCCTCTGCTGAATAGGGCGCTGGAAGTAATATGTGTTAGCGTTGTACACTGACAGTCCCGAATCAAAACCCTTCCAGGGCTGGGTCAATGTGGTGGGCGCGGAGGCGGAGGTCGCATTCTGCCTGAACTACGACTGTCCCGAAGCAGAGCTTGAGAGGAGGTGCGATTGTGAAGTTGTTACTGACAGGCTTTAGATCTCCATGATACTGACGATGGCAACAGGGAGACAAGTGAAAAGTGCGACCCTGAACGATTTCCCTGACAGATTGATGGAGCGTGGGAAGAGCAGCGGCCGTGATGACGACAACATTGAGTCGATCAGGAAAAGGTGTGAAAAGAATCCCGCCTCAAGTTTTGTTGCTGGAAAGACCGATGGCTTCAAAGAATTCTCTGTCGATTCGGTGGGCCGAGACCTGGACGACATTTTGGAATGTGGGAACGGCATGCGGAAACGCGCCATGTCGCTAAAGTCGGGCGTCGGCAGATTCAAGACATTTGAAAGTGAGACGAAACCTGTCTTCGAAATCTTCCAGTCTAAGGGCAAGTTGAAGATCATTTCCTCGGTCAAAAGCATCGAGGAGGTGTGGGCTGAGACAAAGGAGTTGTTCGCCACCCTCTGAAGTCAGCAGAGTGAGGGCAGGATTAGAGCTGGTAAGAATGTGACCGTATGAGTATAAGCGAGTATGCTATCGACTTGTGCCAGCGATTTCTTATCCATCGAGTTGATGGTATTGACCACACTGTCGCTGTCGGGGATACAACTGACTCGACGTGCGCAGTCTGCAAGCACGCGCGCACTCACGATCGGGCCTTTAAGAAGGAACTTTTGTACTCGCTCCGGCTCACAACTGCACATGGGCCGAATGATTCGATCTCCTTGGGACGCATGGCCCTGACGCACACAAAGACGTCACCGCGTGACCCAGCTCCGAATCCACTCAGGCGTGTCCACGCGTCCAAGCATCATCTTCCCGCATGACGCCCGCATTGCCAGGACACTGAAGCCTGCGTTGGAACACTTCATATATAGCGCCCGATGATACAGCGCGAGCCTGCCCATAATCTGCCACAAGCAAGACATTGAGGGGTCTGGGCAGCAGCACTCGTCAGGAGAAAGGGCAGCAGCGCACGGGAAGTGGTTGCCAAGCCCAAGCTTCGCTAGGATGAAGGTCTCCGGGAATGATAATCCACCTTTGCCATAGGATGTTTGCTACCGAGCAGTGCCGTGGCCATCGAACCCGACTGCTCAGCCATTTCGATGGCTTGATCCAGCTCCCCAGCAAAGCTGTGAGCCTCAGAAAGGATCCCGAGCGCCCGCGCCTGCATCGAAATAACATGCGAATCAGACACGCTGGCACCCCCGCAGCAGTGCAGACGTGCTAGGGCGATGGGGGGTTGTACCATGAAAAGCGAATCATCTGCTTCCAAGCACCTGTGCAGCGTAACGGCGGTCTCTGCCCACTTCAAGACGCGATCGGGTGGTGCCTTTGAGAGCATGCCCGTCAGAGCAGCCTTTTCGTACGCTTCTGCTGCACGCGTGTACACATGCGCACTTCCAAAGCGCTCCTCGACCGCGTCAATCACTTCAGCAACCTCTGCTTGGCATTGCGCAATGGCATCGTGCCTCCGACGGTAGTTGGATTCGCGGGAAGCCTGAATGGGAAAGAGGTCCCGGAAGACACAAGAATGTCACGCTATCAATGCTCTGATTGAATAAGGTGATGCACCAAGTCATAATCGCACACTGGTGACTACCTCCAGGCGAATCCAAAACGCTCTCAATTCGGGGTGCCTCATTGGGTCACGGGCTCTTGTGGTGCCTTGAGTAGGCCGTGGTCAGTCAAGAAGGAAGTGTTGGCCACACGATCCTTGAGTGGAATGTGCTGTGCTTCCATAGAAAGCTCTTTCAGCCGCGCTGCGCACCGCGACGCCTTGCGAGAATGCTCCTCACCAACGGCTCCGCGCAAGTAGAGCGACCCGAGTTTTCGGCAGCACGCCATCCCGCGGAGCAGCATCGGAGCACGCGACTTGAGGCACCTGCAACACAAGGTGCACTTCACCGGAGGTTCGAGAGATCTGACCTGCCGCTTTCGGGAGGGGGGGGGCACATGTGGATGCGCTGCTCGATTTTGTCGGCCTCCGCTTCCAGGGCCGGAATGACCGACTCCATCATCGCCGCCGGCCCGCCACCAGGCGCCACCCTGACCAGGAAGACCGTGCCCTGGGCGGGAAGATGGTCGAGTGGCGTCGCGTCGGCGCTTTCTAACTTCCCTCTTACGTCATTCCGCTCGGCGGTCAGCGCCTGCGATCGCGCCAGGCAGGTCAGATTCCCTAAAAAGTGCCGGCGGGCCAAGGGCTGGCGCGCTCACCGCGAGTTCGTCCCCGGAACGTTGAAGAGATTCATCGACGAGACTCGTTGCTCGCAGCATCAGACATTCCGCTTCGCGGGGTGAGTCGTGAGCGAGAAGCGAAGCAGAGTTGAGCAGGAAGATCTCTGCATTGGGATCGCTGTCCTCGAGGATCGACGCAGCGAGTGAAATCATGCCCTTACCAGCTGCAGAATTGCCTATCGGCTCAATCTGCATGCATAAGCACGCGACATTGTTGCAAAGAGTGAAGAGCGCTACCCGCGAGTGGTCAGAAAGTCGATGCACATCTGGAGGCGAGCTGGCAGCTCCGGCGTCACTGTAGTTCCGCTGGTGCAGTTTCTGTAAGATAGCAACCATTGTGTTGAGAAGCCCAATAATCTCGTTGGTCATCGCGTGCTCCACCATTTTATGCACGCACACACACACAGGCTGCAGCATCTCGATTGCCAAGAGGTCATCACTGGATCGGAGGAGCTTGTTCAGCTCTGCGTTTGTCCAGATGATCCATGAGAGACCTGTCTTTCCAAAAGAGGTGTCCCCATTTCGCAGATATGCCAGTGTATGTGCCATGACGGCATTAAAGTGTTCGACGTTGACGCTGCCTTCGGAACGCCGCACCTCGGCTCGATTCATACTGTAGTTGTTCAGCCGTTTCACAAGCCACTTTCTCGCCTTACGCTTCGAATTCTCGTCGAGATCGGACTCATTTAGCTGAGAGCTGGAGTCGGAATCTACATCTTCACCTGAATCACCCTCTTCCCCCGAACGGTGTCCTGATTCTGAGCCCTCTCCAACTGTCGTGGCCCACGTCCGCAGCTGAGAGACCTCCCAATCGGGTAGGTAGTCACGCACTAGCGACAAGGCCTCCAGCGTTTTGCATGGTAGCTCTGATTGTGACTCTGCCGCGGGTTGCTCTTGAGACGGAGCATCCATGGGCGACCCCTCGTCCCCCGCCCGCAAGGGATGGAACCCCCCTACTAACCCCCCCAACTCCAGCCTAATAGAAGACAGGGCCGACTGGCTAGTCGCTTTATACAGGCTTCGATCGCGCCTCTCTTCCCGGAACGGCTCAGGGCCTCGCGCGCCATAGAACCCCGCGTGTGCCTAGCGGCCGGTGTTGGCCGGTGAGAGGGTTGCAGGCGGGCGCGTGGCCGACGGGGGGGCGGCGGGCTAGGGGCTAGCTGCACTAACGACAGGGCGCAACGAGCAGGCGTCACGCCTCGACCACCGACGGCGCGGCGCTCGGCCCGCGGCGCGGCAGCGCATGACACAAGGTGGCTGCCACTGAGTCCAAGACAAACACCCTACTCTACGACAGCCCGCGACCGAACCTCAACCGGCACCCGGGAGGCGGCGGCGCGACGATGGCCCCCGCCCGCGCGAAGCACTTCAACTGCAAGGAGAGTCTCGTCAGCTGCGCTGCAAGTGCCAGGTCGGCAGCAGGCTTTCAGACGCGCGGCGCGCCGTGGGCAGAGCACGGGTCGAGCTGCCAGGGACACGCGCGGGGTAGACCCGTAGTTGAGGCGGAAGATGTCGTTCAGCACGTAGTAACCGCCGCCTGCCGCGGGCGAAGGGCTCAGGGACGCCGTGAACGATTGCATCCTTGTGAGGATTATGAGGAGATGTGCGGGCAACGCGTCCGCTCGCGCTGGGTCCAGGGAGGGGCATGCCTGCAGGGGTCGGCATGAGCACAAACGATTGCGAGTATTTCTGCCGGTGGGTTTCCCCCTCGGTGATGAGGTCGCCGCACACTTGCACCTGGCGGACCGCCGGCCGTCAGCGCAAGCTTGGCAGGTCAGAAATCAGGCGCGCGAGCAGGGTACGGAAGGAGTCCAAAAGTACCAGCACGCCGCTCCCGGTGGTGGGGTGGCAGTCAAGGCTGGTCACGTTGTGCTGAACCTGCTGGAACGGCAGGGCCTGCCAGTGCAAGACGCTCCGCGCGCTCAGTGCACACCCTGCACTGATGCAAAACGGAGGGTGCATGCAGCGGGTTTCAGGCAGACCAGAAGCTTCTCAACAATGGCCTGCGCGCCCTGAATCTTTGTGCCCTCGAACGAGAACCTGGTCCGCCCGAGCCAATTACACGGCGGGCGTCCCACCTCTCCGTCGGTGTAGGATTCCTCAACGCTAGCGCCCGTAGAGGGTGATAGCTGGGCGGATTGCAGGCTCACATGGATTCAGCCTGGTAGAGGTTACCCAAACCTGCCCGGTTGGTGTCGAACGTCTGATAGTAGTGCTGGACGAAGGCCTTGCCGACCTGCTCGAAGGGCGCCTCCGCCATTGGATCTACCTGAACAATCCCACAAAGAGTGAGTCCTTCGCCGCTCCAGGTCAGCGGCCAGAAGCCCTTAAGGTCTGTCGCACCACAATTTCTCCTGCAGTATGGCTGCCTGCCTGCGGGCGGGAAGGGCTGCTCACGTCTGCCTTCCGCTTGCTCGGAGTCTTCAAAAATTTCCATCGGCCGATGACATCGGGCAGTGTGTTTTCTGTGATTATCCGTGTAAGACGGGGCATATGAATCCTTCGTATTCCGGCGAAACGTTTCGTTTGTGTGTTCGGTCCAAGCGGGGTCGCGCGCTGAAGCTGTAGGATCTTTCTTGGACTAGGGGCTGCGCATGGAAGGGCACGCCTGGCGCCGGCGCGCATGGGCCGCGCTCAGCGCCACCGTCTTCATATTAAGATGCGGCGTAGCGTCCGGTGGCCTCGCCGTCGACATGCCGCGGCCCGTGTATGACCAGTCGGCAAAATCTGCACTGGGGCCGTTACCGGGCCATCTTCGGGTTTCGGAGCAAGGCGGGAAGCACGACCGAGTGCCGGCGTGCGGCCGGTGCTCCATCGATGTACATACATCACCCCACACTACAGTGGATCACCATAGTGTGGCGCGGGGGATGCACCTGCGTGGGGGTCAACCTGTCGCGGGCTTGAACAAAGAAGCTCCGAGACAGGCGAAGAGCGAGGGGGCGACCCAGGCACCGTCGATTGGTGAGGTCATCGGGGGTCTATTTGGATTCATTCAGAACAATGCGTTCGCTGGGTTTATGCGGTCCCGCCGGCTCGTTCCTTCGGAGCCCCCGGACCCGACGGAGTTTCTGCAAGAGCTCCAAGCCGCGGGAGACGACAAATGCCCGCGCATCATCAATCTCGCCTTCAAGCAGGGCATTATCGGGAAGAAGGGGTCGCCTGCTGCCGCAGCGGGTGCAGAGGCACTGCTCATCATGGCGCGGCACGGTAGAGTCCGCGGTGTGCAGGCACTCGCGAAGCTCGGCGTCGACCTGGACGGCGCCTTCGTCAACGGCACGCGCTCCGTGCCTCTGCACTTTGCTGCAGCAGGTGGAAAGCTGCTCGTCGTCGACACGCTTTGCCAGCTTGGGGCAGCCGTTGACTGCAGGGACAGTCAAGGCTGGACTGCGTTGCACCAAGCTGCGTTCTTTGGGCAAGCAGACGTCACGAAGCGCCTTGTCCTGCGGTGGAACGCGTCGCGGGCGGCCGCCACGCGCGAAGGGGAGACGCCCGCGGAGCTGCTCGCGCGGGAGCTAAAGGAGGTGACGGACGACGAGGACCGCGCTTCGCAGATGCGCGCGATCGCCGGCTGGCTCGGGGCAGCGCCGTCGGCCGAGGAGCGGGCTGCCGCCGCAGAAGCCGCCGCCGCCGCGGAGGCGGCCGCCGCCGCGGAGGTCGCTGCGGCGGAGAAGGCCGCCGCAGATGCAGCTAGTGCAAAGAGGGCTGCCGCTGAGGAGAAGGCCGCAGCTGCTGCGGCTGCGCAGAAAGAACAGGCTGTTGCCTCGGGGCAGGAACAGGGGCGTGGTGACGAGGCTAACGCGGAGGCCGCTGGCAGTGAGCCAAAGGTTCCGATGTGCGGGGTGGGCATCACGCTCAATGTCAACGCTGAGGGCCGTTTCTTTGTGAAAGCGCTCGCGGAGGGAGGGGCTGCTGCAAAGGAGGGGTCCGTGCGCCCCGGGGACGTCTTGGTTGCGG
>Ga0115567_10001154_pt1 | contig 26537 bp, 16 predicted proteins | sample COGITO_mtgs_1204_2_FD_88679 | JGI IMG/M metagenome (GOLD analysis project Ga0115567, IMG submission 88679) | Pelagic marine microbial communities from North Sea - COGITO_mtgs_120412 | ecosystem: Environmental > Aquatic > Marine > Epipelagic | place: Germany:Helgoland, sampling site Kabeltonne... | reverse complement strand
TGATAAAGAAGCTCCAGAAATAGATAAGGTACAAATTGATCAAGTCTCAGACTCAAGTGTCACGATTACGTGGGAGACTGATGAAGATGCTGACTCGACAGTGAACTACGGACTACAGCCAGACTACGGTATTATTCGTATTCCAGTAGCTGATAGAACAACTCACTCAATTACGTTAGACAAACTCGAACCAGGACGAGTGTATTACTTTCGAGTAGTATCAGCTGACGAGAATGGAAACCAAGGCATCTCGGCTGATTATCGCGTGCAAACATCAGGCACACCGCAGACTGGAGAAGGTCAGTCGTCTGCTTCGGGCGAAGGTTCTCAGTCTCAGGTTGGAGATGGAACAAAGCCAGACAGTCAATCACAAATTCTCACTGACACTATTGCAGATTCAACTGCGACATTACGAGTTATTGAACTTATTAATGAAATTAGTGATCCGCAACGATTGCAAGAAATCGTCAACGAGACAGTCAAAGCCATTAACGGTATCACCGAAGATTTAACCATTGTCGGACCGCCAACTGTTATCCCAGAAACCAACACCGCCGTAGTAAAATGGACTACCGATAGACCAGCGACCTCTGAAGTGCTCTTTTCTCCACGCAATAGTTTTGATGGCACTAATTATGCGTTCTCCCAACAATCTACTACTGGGGATACTTCAGATCACGAAATTCAACTCATTGGTCTCGATCCATTTACAGAGTACAGCTTCAAGGTGGTTTCTACTGATGATGTTGGAATTACTGGTGAAAGTAGAAACTTCACCTTCCAAACCAAAGCCACCGCCCCAAATATTAGAAATCTAAGAGTAGTGAAAGTAGAAGAAAACGCGGCGACTCTCGCGTGGGATACAACTGTGCCAGCCAAGGCTTTGGTTGAGTATCAAGACCAAACAACCGGAGGACAAAACTCAGTCGGTCGACCAACCCTTGCTACTACTCACCAAATGCGTCTGGCTGACCTGACACTCGGTACTCGGTACGTAGCTTTTGTGACGGCGGAAAACTCTGGCGGTGACAGAGTAAAGAGTCAGCCAATCCAGTTTATTACTGTGCGTGACATTGCTCCGCCAATCATTACTAATGTGACCAACGAATCAACACTTTTCCCTGGTGGTGAATCTCGTATTCAAACGATTGTTGAGTGGGATACTGACGAACCCTCTAACTGTCTGATGACGTATCAAGAAGGAGTAGCTGGTGGTACGGAACCATTCACTATCGAAAAAGAACAGATTTCATTTAATACTGCTCACGTAGAGGTGGTTGTGGACTTTGCTCCTGCAACGGTATACCAATTCTATCTCAACTGTACTGATGAAGCTGGAAACAGTATTCAATCAGAAAATTTTGTGCTCTTTACTCCAATTCAAGAAAAAAACATTATTGATCTGATTCTGGAGAACTTTGAGAGTACATTCGGCTGGGTTAAGAATATTAGTGGGTAAAAATGAACAAATGCCCAAAGGGCATATTGTGAATTTTGTTCTGAATCGGCGGCTTTCACCACTAGGGCATTTCCATTTTTATGGTCGAGTCAAGCTCTTCCTAAAAATTAGGTCACCCCGCCGTCGATTCCTAGAACAGGCACTCAAACACTTACGTAAATACATTTTGCAAAGATTTTGTTCTGAATTTGCCTATACGCATTAGAGCAAATTCCTAGAACAGACACTCGAACGCTTATGTAAGCAACTCTTGAAAAGATTTCTCCCCAAACTCTCACCCACAGAATATAGCTGGGGATAGATTATCAGTTGGGTCAAACAATGATGCGATAATGTTTCTATGGCAAAACCACTCATTGTGTGTCGGGATCTTTCGATTATCTACAATCAAGGAAAATCAAACGAATTCAAAGCTCTTCAAGGAGTAAATACCGACATTTTTGAGGGTGAATACATTATTCTCTTCGGCCCATCAGGGTGTGGCAAGTCTACTCTCATGTATTCTATTCAAGGCTCACTCCCACCCGGAGAGGGAACACTTTTAGTAAAGGGTGATGATGTGTACTCGTACCCACCAGCTGAGCGGGTATACTTCCAACGGTATATTATGGGAATTATCTTCCAACAGTTCAACTTGATTCCTTCATTGACTGTGCTCGATAATGTCGCTTTACCGATGATTTTTTGTAATGCAGATAAAGCGACACGTAATAGACGCGCCCAATCTCTCTTGGATCGTTTTGGAGTAGGACATGTCTCGCACAAAATTACTCCCATGCTTTCTGGAGGTCAGCAGCAACGTGTGTCAGTGGCGCGGTCGATGGTGAATGACCCGAAGATTTTGCTCGCTGATGAGCCAACTGGAAACCTCGACTCAGTATCCACTCAGCAGGTGATGGACAAAATTGATGAGATTAATACGTTTGATAGACGGACTATTATTATGGTGTCTCATAACGCTGCTCACTTAAGCTATGCCCACCGCGTGTATTACCTTAAGGATGGTCATGTTGTGCGTGAAGTCGTAAATCCTCAGCGAAAGCAAATCAAACCCGTGCGTGAGGGAGAAACAATTGTGACTGAGCTTGAGCAATTAGCTCGATTGTATCCCTACGACTCTGTAGAGACATTGCGGGTAAAAAGCTTGGTTAACTACCTCACTCAAGAATATACCTTCAATCAACTTGTCCGTATGGAGCACGCGATTGCTTTATTTATTCAAGGAAAAATCGACCGACATGCTTTTGTAAAAAGTTTAGTTGCCCCGTATGAACGAGGTGGGGTAGAGGTGGACGAAAAAGAAGCCAGGCGCATGGCGACTATTGCTGAGCGGATGATGAGTAGAGCGGATGATATTCGCCGCTTCAGAAGTAAAAAAGACAACGATGGTGTGTTCTTCTCCCAACACAAACTCGCAGAGAGAATGAAAGAATTCTTGACGGGAGAATATCGCATCAAGCTGTCAAAAGAACAAGACAACAATATGACTGAGCTGATCGCTGACCGTGTGACAGGGGTAATCTTAGAAGATGACCTAAACGAACGTCTGATGAAAGGGGTGCGCAGTGGGGGACTTGGACTCTCAGAAAAAGAGTCAGACGACATGACGAGATACTTCGAAAAGGTAATCGCTCAAGGTATCGACGTAAGTTATAAATCATAATATGAGAGTCCAGGATTTAGCACAACTTTCAACCCGAATGTTCAAGACCAACCCGCTTCGTACGTGGTTGACTATTCTTGGTATGGGCGTGGGTACTGGAGCTGTTGTGGTGTTGGTTGGTCTCGGGTTTGGACTGCAACAAATCATTCTCGAGCAAATTGTGTTTGGAGAAACGTTGCTTTCTTTAGGCGTATCTTCAACTGGAGCGCAAGGTCTGCGCCTCACTCCTGAAACTGTTGCTTCGTTTGAAGCCAAGGAAGCCGTACTCGATGCTGCACCGTTAGCACGATTCCCAGCCTTGGTGACCTACAAAGGTCTTACCGGAAATGTATTTGTACAAGGGGTTGAACCTCCTTACTTACGTTATGCTGGAGTAACTGCTAATGCCGGGGAAGTTTTTACTGAAGAAGACGCTGACAATACTGACTCCATCATGCTTTCGCCAGCCACGTTAAAGCTGTTTGGAATCGAGGACGAAGAAATTGAATCATTTATTGGTGAACGAGTATCCTTTCGTCTGCTTGTGCCTGCCAATGATGGAACAGACAATGTGAACGAAATCGTCATTGACAAACAATACATTGTGCGCGGTATTACCAAAGAAGAAGGGGTACTCAATGCAATGATGATGCTTCCTGAGCTTCGTAACTACGTTGGAATTGAAGAGTACGAACGTATTCAAGTACGAGTAGACTCAAATGAGAACCTGCCAATCATAGAAGAACAACTCATTGAAGAAGGGTATCGAGTAACAGCGCTCTCAAAAACAGTAGAGCAGGCTTCTAAAATTTTCCAAGGAGTACAGGCAGTGTTGGCAACCTTTGGCGGAATCGCACTCCTCGTGTCGGCTATTGGGATGTTTAATACCATGACGGTGACGTTGCTAGAGCGAACCAAAGAAATTGGAATCATGCGTACTATCGGCGCGTCACCAAACGACGTAAAATATCTCTTTGTGTCAGAGTCGGTGGTGGTAGGTTTTTTGGGGGGAGTCAGCGGAATTATAATGGGAGTCGTATTCGGAATGTCTATCAATTTATTTTTAAATATTTTGGCCGGACAATTCGGAGGACAAGCAGTGTCTTTATTTGCCTTTCCGTTAGATTTCTTAGCTTTTATTGCTCTCTTTTCGGCTGGGGTGGGGTATCTGACTGGTATTTTTCCAGCTAGACGAGCGTCCACTCTGAACCCACTTGATGCGATTCGGTATGAATAGGGTGTGTATAGTCTGTGTATAACTATAAGCAACGTTGCATAAGAACAGTTACAATTGAACGAAAGTTAGTTATTTATTTATATTATTTATTATGTCGTACAACAACGAAGAGTTTCCAAAGTATGTAAAGACTGCTGGAAAAGTTACCGTCCTCACCGCTTTTGTCGGTTTACTAGTGTTTATGATGGCCTTTGTCTTTGACGTTGGACAGCAAGAGTTCAATAAAGTGTCAGCCCAGCAGGCGACTACAACCCTAACTGTGTTGAACACTCCACCTTCGTTTACTATCGGAGCGTATGAAGTGATTGAATCTTCGACCAGTACGCCAACTAACTCTGGGGACAATATTCAATGGGCAGCTCTAGGAAACGACAGTAACGGCGCACCGTACTTCTTGCTCGTTTGTGACTCAAACGCTACACCAACAGCGAATGCTGCAACCGACTCAGGAAGTTTAGGGACCGCTGCACCAGACTGTGATGGTTCAGCTACACAGTGGGGCGTGTCACCTGGGACACCAAGTAATACGTACGCAACAGTGACTAGAGCGACTACTGAAGTGTCACCGTTCAGTGAATCCAACACTTGGTTCGCTTGGGTATGTGACGATGATCCTTTCAATCCACGCTGTAACTCAGTCCCAGTGCAAGGACTATCAGCAACTAACTCTTCTCCTTTTAACGTAAACAAACGACCTATCTTTACATCGCTCTCCAACGACGGTCCTGTCGATCCTGCTGGGTCACTAGTGTTTAACTCAGTCTCTACCGACCCTGACACAGTAGATGACGAAGACGAATTGTTCCTGGTAGTCTGTTCAACTAACACAGACTACAATCCAGTAACAAATACCTGTGATAGCAACTTCTTAGCTTCAACCACGCTGCAAACTTTGCTCAGTAACGCATCAGCTACTTATACTCTAGCTGCAATCGTACAAGACGATACCTACACAGCGTATGGATATCTAGTAGATGTGCACGGACACGAAGCATCAACAAACCCAATTCAAGCTAACTTCGATGTGAACAACGTTGCACCAACTGTACTTGGTGGAGACATTAGTCTCAACGGAGGAACAGACATCACATTGACTGAGCCAGGCGGAGAAACGACTGGATTTACTCTTGACTTTACACTGAGAGATGCAAACAGTTGTGTGAACACTGGTGCTACTGATGAAATTACTGGTTACAATGTGTCTGTCTTCCGATCGGGAGTTGGAACTACAACGTGTGATACCACAGCCGCTAATTATGACCCGAACAACTGTTATCCAAGTGGAGTAGGACCAACTACATGGAGTCTCAGCTGTGCTGCTACTAGCACCTGTGCTGGACCAACTCAAGACAGTGTGGACTATAGTTGTACATTCCCGCTCTGGTTCGTAGCTGACCCAACTGACAGCGGACCAAATACACCAGCCGCTCTTGCTGCTCAAACCTGGACAGCTGCAGTCGGAGGAACTGACGATGACTCAGCTACTGGTACGCTCGCGACCACATCATCTCCAGTAGAACTTATTAGTGTAAGTGCGCTGGATATGCTCGCCAACGATATTGCATACGGCGGGGTAGAACCAGGAGATGATACTGGTACGCTGCGCGCATCATCGACGCTTCGAAATATCGGAAACACTGGTCTTGACCAAGAATCAAAAGGAGAACCTATGTGTGGGACATACTCTGTTAGCACACCGTGTCCAGTCTCAGCTTCATCAACTATTCCATCTGACCAGCAAAAATTTGCCTCAAGTTCACTTTCGTACGCTAGTCTAGATGCAACTATCCTTGATCAAGCTCTTGACCGAGAAGTTGAACTCGATGTACCCAAGACTACTTCGACCTCAACTCCACAACAAGGAACTACGTACTGGGGTATTGCAGTACCAGCATCAATCACATTGGCTGGTAACTACACCGGACTAAACACCTTTACTGCCAAAACTGCCGAAGAGGGAGACTGGTAGCATTCAGACAAATTAAGAAAAAGCAACCGCCACTGTTATCCTACAGTGGCGGTTGCTTTTTAAAGGTTTTTTTTCGATAATAGGGAGACCTGTGATGAGTAAATTTTCTAGGAATCTCTGTGTATCTTTGTTAGTGCTCCCTGTGCTGTTTTTTGGCACGGGAGTGACAGAGGTGTTTGCTGGTTTTGGAATTACTCCGCCGTACGTAAGCAATACCAGTCTGACGCGAAACTCAACGTATGAGCAACAAATCCTCCTTGTTCGAAGCGACGCCAATAGTGATCAAAAGGCCGAAATTAGCGTAGATGCTCCAGCTATCCAAGATTGGATAGAAATCGTCGAGGGGGACGAAATCAAGCTTCCTAGAGGGGTACAGAAAGTCCCGATGACAGTTCGCATTAAGGTGCCAAGCAATGCCGACTTCAAAGACTACAATGGTTCAATCAGAATTCGTACACTGCCTGATGATGGACAAGTTGCTCCTGGAGCGGTGAGTATCTCGCTTGGAGCACTGGTTGATATTGATCTGTCAGTTATTGATCGAGTTATTAAAGACTTCCGAATTCGAAAAATCTCTGCTCCAGACTTAAATGAAGGTTCAAAATTTGCCTGGTTATATTTCCCAGGAAAAATTCGTTTTGCAATGTTGCTGGAGAATACGGGGAACGTCGACATCTCTCCTTCACGAGTTGAGTTTAGAATTTTTGATAGAGCTGGAAAAGTGCTGTTGGAAGAAACACAGAACAAAGGCAAGATTCCTAAAGTGGTGCCGTATGGCACTGAGACTGTTATCGCTGAAATACCAACCAGACTTGAAGCTGGAAGTTATGTTGCTCGGTACACTATTTATAATGATGATGAAATCAAACAAGAAGGCGACTTGAGTTTAAATGTACTTCCAAACGGTACTGTGCAAATGGCTGGTTTTGGGTTTAGTGGACTTTCAGTCCCGCACAAAATTTCAGTCCTCCTCCCAATCTTTGCCGTACTTATTGCCGGACTCTATATATGGCACGCTCGTCGTAAACGGATTACTAAACAGAGATAATCATGAAGACTTGGTTATTTATCTGCGGTTTGCTCATAACTACAGCAATACCACTGCTTACTTACGCGCAAAATTTCACCGCCAGTACCACACTAACGTTAAGTATTTGTGGGAACGAACTAGTTGACGCTGGTGAAGATTGCGACACATTAGGTGAGACTGGGGTGTACAGTCAAACTATCGCTGGTCGTCAATGTACGCCACAGTGTAAGTTTGGCCCATACTGTGGAGACGGTATTTTGCAAACTGCATTTTCAGAAGAGTGCGACGACGGCAACAACGATGATGGCGATTTCTGTTCTGCTGCATGTATTATCGAACCAGCTGGTTCAGGAGGAGGAGGCTCTTCGGGTGGAGGGGGAAGTAGTGGAGGGGGAACAAGAGATCAGGGTGACACACTCATTAATGTTGTTGGTCGTGCGTACCCTTCGCGAACAATTAATTTTTTGCTAGATACAGAATCTGTCGGAACAGTGCGTACTAACGGAAGTGGTGACTTTGAATTCTCCACCGAGGCTTCACCAGGAACTGCCACGCTCGGTATCTGGGCGACTGATGGGCAAGGTACTCGTTCAATCACTTTGAATAATACATTTGATGTTACTCAGGGAGCTATAACAAACGTCAACGGTGTCATCCTCCCGCCAACTATCCGTGTCGGAAATCAAAATATAGATCCTGGGGCACAAATAACGCTCTCAGGACAATCAGTTCCTAACAGCACTGTGCAAATCATATTCAATGATGAAACCATTACTGAAACTGTAACCGCTGGTAACAACGGTGTGTGGACACTTGATTTTGCTACTAGCAGGCTATCTGTCGCTGAACACTTGGTGCGAGCCAAGACAATAGTCGGCACACCACCACTGACTACTGAAAGTAGCTTCAGCTCTTCTTTACAATTGTTTGTTGGTGTAGATGGAAAAACGACCAGTCCTTCTGACCTTAACCGTGACGGCTCTATAAACCTGATTGATTTCTCAATTCTTATTTTCTGGTGGCAAACAAACGGCGGTGATTCAGATCCTCCAGCAGACATCAATGGAAACGGGAAGGTGAGTTTGGAAGATTTTTCTATTCTGTTGTTTAACTGGACGGGTTAAGAAGAGAGATTGGTTGGTGAGCGTTGGACTGCTTGTTCTAGCAATTTGCTCTAGGGAAGGGGCAAATTGAGAACTAAATTTACAATAGGCCGTTCCGGCCTTTGTTCATTCATTAAATTGGACCGGCTAGGTGTTGAGATTATTGGATGAGCGTTGGACCAGGGTTCCAGGAATCCTTGCTAGGAAGGCAAGGATTCAGAACTGACCTAGTCTTTAAGGAGAGTTCACTCGACTATAAAACGGAAATGCCCTTGTGGTGAAATTCAAAATATGCCCGCTGGGCATTTTTTCATTTAATTTCCGTGTATAAGTATCAGTTCAGTTTCTAGAGCATTGTACAATGGGTAAGTACACGAAGGGGAGGTAATCAATTAGTATTACTGCACGTATTTTTGCGTGAGCACTTCAGCCGAGTGCGACCTTTCGGGTATGTTTACGATTCATTTTTGGGTAGCGGAGTGGAGACCATTACCCGGTGCAGGCTTGCCTGTATACGTATTCACACCACAAAATACGTAAATTGTAAGCCTAATACAACGTAGAGTATATGACTAGAACGTCTCATTCGTTCTCTATACTCCAAGCTACTGCAGCGATTCTCGCCTTTGCCATCATTCTATGGACACTAGGTGTACCATCACTCCGCTTTGCGGAAGCTGCTAATGTCATCTCATTTAGTGACACACTTTCGGACTCAGCTCCAAGTGTTGTCTCGAACCACACAATTGAATTTGTAACTCCTACTGGAATTGTAGGTGGAGAAACCATTTCTATTGTATTTCCAACTGGATTTACTGGAATTGGTGCCTTAGACTTCAATGACCTTGACCTCGCAGTCAATGGTACTGATGAAGATTTAGCCGGAACAGCAGCTACTACCGATTGGGGAGTAAATGCTTCGGGTAATATCATCGACATTGAAAGTGGCACAGACACTATCGGAGCCGGTGCAACTGTTACTATCGAAATTGGTACTAACGCGTTGGCCGGAGCGACTGGAGACTCTCAAATCACTAATCCAGCCACATCAACCTCATACCAGCTTGATCTATTGGTTGGAGCAGATGATACTGGGAGCACTCGAGTAGCGATTGTTGATGCAGTGACTGTTACTGCCTCTGTGGACGCCCTTTTTACTTTTACAGTAGGAGCCGTGGCCAGTGGGACAGCAGTAACTGGAAGCGACACAACGTCTGTTCTTCCAACTGCGACTACAATTCCTTTCGGTCAACTAGAAGCATTGACAGCTAAGTCTGCAGCCCAAACACTCGAAGTAAGTACAAACGCAGCAAACGGGTTCGTGGTAACAGTGCAAGCTGACCAACAACTTCTTTCTGCTAATGGTGCAGACATCGATGGTTTTGCAAACGGTAACTACACATCTACACCAGGAGCATGGTCATCACCGACCGGACTTCCTACTGATGAAGATACGTTTGGTCACTGGGGTCTATCCTCAACTGACGCAACTATGGACGGGTCTGACCCGTACTCAGGTGGAACGAGCTTTGTATCTGCCTCAACCACACCGGTTGAAGTATTCCGACACGATGGTCCAGCTGATGGATCAACTGCCGGACAAGGTACTGCTGAAGTGATCTACAAAGTAGAAATCTCTGCTCTGCAGGAAGCTGCAACAGATTACACCGCTACATTGACATATGTAGCAACCCCAGTATTCTAGCCGAATACTGACTCTAAGCTTGGAGTTAAACGACAAAAAACCCTATCTCCCACCACGAGACGGGTTTTTTGCTTGAGTAAATATCCAAAGGATATATTACGAAAGTATGTCGGAATTTGTTTTGCCTTGGGCAAATTCTGACGGCTTGAGTAAACACCCAAAGGGTGTATTACGAAAGCATGTCTTAATTTGCCCCTAGCCTAGGGCAAATTCTGATTAGCGACACTGTCCCAAAACAATAAGCTGACAGAGTCCTTACATCCAAACTCCACTTCACCAATTACTTTTCTACCCTAGGACACATTCAGTCCAGCGATTTTACATAATAACAATGGTGCAAATGAACCAACCTTCCAAGAAATTCCGTCATAAAACAGTGATAACCCAAACTTACTTTTTGCTCTCAAAATCTGTGTACAGGCGCCGTCCCAATGCCCAATCCTTGTTATACTTATCATATGAAATGGGCGCATATTTTGTCGTGTACATTGGTAGTATTTTTTGTTATGCCGACTTTTGTGCAGGCAGCAGCTTTGTATATTGATCCTGGAAAAAGCGAACTTCTGCGTGGTGAGTCACTTACAATGGCGGTCAGACTTGATACTGATGAAGATGCTGGTGAATGCGTGAACGCTGTTGATGCAATTTTGACATACACCGAAAATATCGAACCCGTAGACGTATCTATTGGCGAGTCGATACTTTCTATGTGGGTAGAACGACCAATTATCAACAAAGAAAATCGGACCATTACCTTTGCCGGCGGTATTCCTAATGGATATTGTGGTCGCGTGACTGGTGATCCACGTCTCACCAATGTGTTGGCTGAGATTATCTTTCGCTCACCAGGATTTGTAGTCGGAGGAACACAGTCCGAATCAAGTTCTAACGTTGCTCAAGTTAATTTTGCTCCAGAAAGTACGGCATATCTTAATGATGGTCGCGGTACCAAGGCTCCACTTGATCTATATCCAGCCACTATCACTCTTAACTCAACTGGTGGTTCAGGCACCAATAATCTCTGGCGTGATAAGGTTAATAACGATCGTATCCCACCAGAAAAATTTAGTATTTTCTTAGAAGAGCGTGATGTGTCTGGTGACTTCTATGTGGTTTTTAACACTACTGACAAGCAGACTGGTATCGATGTCTATCAAATTATGGAAGAGCCCTTAACACAATTCGGTTCATTTCAATGGGGAAGAGCTGATGCGCCATGGGTTGAAGTTCGTAGTCCATATACCCTTGAAGATCAATCCCTAAACAGCATCATTCGAGTGAGAGCTATCGATAAAGCAGGGAATGAATACATCGCAAACCTAATCCCCGATGAGTCACTACGTACACTTTCAGGCGAACAGCTACTACGTTACTTGTTAGTCGGTTTGGGAATTGTATTGTTTACAATTACTTCAGTCGTTGCGTACTTCATCATAAGAAAAAGAAAAAACTTAACGGTTGCTAGAAAAAATAACGCTGAAGAACAGGAGGACGACTCTATAATAGATAATCAATAACGCATGACTGCTCGCCGTACTCAATTCATCTACCGAACCTTGGCCAAGATTGGCTTGTCTATCGCTGTTGTTGCAGTGGCGTACATAGTGCTCATGCAAGCTGCCTTAGCAGCTACACTAAGTCTCTCGCCTGGTACTGGTGTGTATTCTTCCGGCTCTACGTTTACTATGAATGTCAGAGTGAATACTCAAGGAAAACCAATTAACGCAGCTGAGGGTACATTAAAATTTAATCCTAATGAGCTAACAGTGATTGGAGTCAATCGAGCGTCTTCTATTTTTAATCTTTGGGTGGCCGAACCGGCATTTTCAAACAGTGCTGGAAATATCACCTTTAGCGGTGGATCACCAGCGGGATACACTGGTTCTGGAGGGACAGTAATGACGGTTACTTTTAGAGCAGCCGGAGCTGGTTCACCCCGAGTTTCTTTTACCAACGGTTCAGTGCTCGCTAATGACGGAAAAGGTACAAATGTACTCACTTCGATGAATGGGGGAACATTCACTATTCAGGCTCAAACAAGCGCACCGGCACCGGAAGTTATAACAGAGTACGTCGCTCCAGCTAATACACCAGGCGCCCCAAATGTAACCTCAAACACCCATAGCGACTCAAGCTTATGGTATAGCAACAAGTCAGCCACGCTTTCTTGGGTCCTGCCAGCTGGTATAACTGCCGTGCGGACATCTTTAAATACCAATCCGACAAGTATCCCCGTTAAGGTATACGAGAACCCAATTCGAACGATTACTCTCAATGATCTAGATGAGGGTGTTTCATACTTTCATATTCAATTTCAAAATGCAGATGGATGGGGAAGGGTCACACACTATCGCTTAGCAGTAGATACACAAAAGCCAACAAACATTGATATTTCTCTTCCAGAAGATGCTAATCTCGCCAACCCGATACAGGAGCTGGTAGTTGTGGCCGACGATACCACCTCAGACGTAAACACTTTTTTGATTAAAATTGATGACAAAGAACCAGTTGAAATCTCACGCGAGATTGCCAGCGGAACTTTGACATTACCTCCGCTAGAACCTGGGTATCATACAATTATAGTCGAGGCATTTGACGAGGCTGGTAACAGTATTATTGAATCATTTTCACTAACAATTCTTTCCTTTGATAAACCAGTTTTCACTGATTATCCTTCACAAATTAATGAGGAGGTAATTCCGGTCATCAAAGGTCTCACTCGACCCAATTCAACTGTAGAGGTATTTGTGAGACGTGTTGGGAGTGAACCAAGCACATACTCATTGATAAGTGATGATGAAGGAGTTTTCACCTTTATCCCTGAAGGCACGTTCTCTTCGGGAGTATACGAGCTTTCCGCCCAAGCGACCGATAAAAATGGTGCTCAGAGTGCTGTGTCAGATGTTGTTAGAATAGCTGTCCAGCAGCCCGGATACCTACGTATCGGTTCACTTATCATTAGTGTGTTATCAGTCATAGTGCCATTGATAATCTTACTCGGAGCACTTATCTTTGGAACGCTATATCTTTTTGCATACCTCAAAAGATTCAAGAAGAAAGTTGGCACAGAATCTGTTGAGGCATTAGATATTCTCAATCGTGAGTTCGATAGCTTGCAAAAAGTTCTACGTACTCAAGAAACTGCTATGCAAAAATCTCGTAAGACAAAAAAATTAACCATCGCGGAAGCTAACATGGTAGAAACTTTCACAGCAGCCCTCTCGACTTCCAGAGCAAAAGTTGAAAAAGAAATTCAAGACGTGACCGCTTTAACTAATCAGTCAGATAAATAAAATATACCGTATGGAAAAAAACACTAAGACACTAGGACCAACTAAAATCATTCTTATAGCCATCATCGGCGCCGTTATTATTTTGACTATACCAAAGCTGTTTGAAAACCAGAGACTTAGTGAATTGGAGGCGGAAACGAAAGTAACCATCTCTGAACAAAAAACCGTGCTGGCAACTATTGCAGAAACAACCGCTCGCAATGGAGCTGACTCAGTTACTGAGAAGATTATTATTGACTGCCCAGTCTCTGAACGTTCATCATTTGATACTCTGCTTGGCAATCTAAACAATGGCCTCACCCGAACCCAACTGATTGAATTGGAGCGTCTGTTTGGACGCTGTGGGAGTTTCTTTGCCGAGCGTAAATCAGTTATGGTCGCTCGACTCGCTCGTGAGATAGAGGTGTACGAAACGTTTGTTCAGCAACTCGGTATCATTACTGGTGATGATGTGAATAAAGAATTTCAGATTGAACAATGGAATAAGCTCGCTCAAGAAGAGAAAAAACAAAGTGAATTATTTTCTCAACTGGTAATCAAACAAGATAAAATTATCAGCACCTTACTCGATGGTAAGTCAGCCAACTCACCCGAAATAATCGAAATTCTTCGCGAAGTGAAAGAAGTCCAGGAAACACTCGTGGTCACTAACCAACAGGTATCTAACGTTCGGCAAGAATTGGTTTCATTCTAGACACTTATGCAATGGTTTAAAAAATACCTTCGCACATTCTTCACCTTTCGACCAAAAAGCAAGACTGTGAGGTATATGTTCCCTGCACTAATGACTTTTGTCGCGCTAGCTGGACTGGCGAGTGTATCTGGTACGCAGTCGTCTTATGTTCGACTTGAATCTTCTCAAACTTCTATTGAAGCAGGGGAAAGGTTCACTCTTCATGTCTATGCTCGTTCACATGTTCCGGTGAATGCTGTGGATATTACTCTTGGATTTGATAAAGACGCGGTGGAGGTGGTGGAGGTTGACAGAGGTCAATCAGTACTCACTATATGGACCGAAGACCCTATTATTAAAAAAGACAAAGTTATTTTGCGTGGTGGCACATTCAAGAAAGGATTCTTAGGAGAACATAAAATAGCCTCAATTGATTTACGGGCCCTGAATACCGGACTTGGTTCTTTTGAGGCAACAGATGTTGTGCTGTTGGCAGGAGATGGCTCGGGTACTCCAGTACAGGTTTCCAAATCAATTGATTCTAGTATTAGTTTTTTTATATATGACGAAAATACCGACCCTGATACTATTGCAGTGAATATTAAAGTAAAAATCATTACCGATCTCAACGGTGACGGAAAAGTAACATTGGCAGATATCAGTGCGTTTATGGGCGCTTGGGATTCAAAATCAACGACCTATGACTTTAACTCAGACGGAAAGATGACTTTCAGAGATTTTTCAATAATTTTGGGTGATTTTTTCCTTAAATAAGATATGCGGTTGTGTATAAACTGTTGATAAAGCTGGTGATATAAACTGGACAAGGCTGGTATTATTAGTGTGTGATGGGAAAATTTTACGGCTTACGCAACGAAAGTTGCACCAAAAAATGTCACGGAGAAGCAAAAATATAGCCAAAAATAACAATCTAATAACTAGTACGGGGCGCTCTGCAACTGAGCGTTCTACTAGGGTATTTAATAGTGACTTTTCCACATCAGTGGTTGATTCAGTGTTGTTGTACCAAATAGTTTTTAGAAGTAAAAAAGCCGGACTACTGGCAGTTTTGTTGTGTCTTTGTTTTTCGACTCAGTCAGTTAAATTTGCTGATGCACAAGAAGTGTCTGAATCTGTAGCTGAAGTTGTGGTTGAGAGTGGGGAAAATGTAGAGACACCTGAACCAGAACCGGAGATGATAGTTGAGGACACGGTAGAGTCAGAAGACATTACTGCTCCTCAGGACATTGAAGAAGAGGTAGAGATTGATGAGACAACTGATTTAGAAACAGCGGAAGTAGATAATGCTGATGTGATCAGCACACCTACCTCAGGTGACACTACTGAAGAAAAATCAGTTATCTCTACTACAACTGATTCTAGTGCGCCTCCTGTTGTTACAAATAGTGAGACCGATAATGCTACCAGCACCAGCACTTCAACTTCAGCAGTTAATGACGAACAAGAGGTATCAACTAGTACAGATAAAAACTCAAGTTCTCAAGAAAATACCGATGAAGATGCAGACAGCAGCTCTGATTCGAACAACACTTCACAAGACGAATCCGACGAAGAGAGAACTGACGAAGATGAGCCACCAACAACCAGTAATGAAAATCTGGTATTTACCGTGGAGAGCGATACACATTTTTCTTTTAATAAAAACGAATGTACTCGTATTGAAGATGGAACATTTTACTGTCAAAAACAAAGCACTGAAAACGAATTAGAAGACTCTTTAATCGCTGCTCCAGATAGTGATGGAGATTTAGAAATATTTTTAGTACGAAAAGGTGAGCGCTATCAAATTACTCACAACGAGGTAGATGACGCTTCTCCGTATTACGACGAGCTTTCAAATACTATTGTGTGGCATCGATTGCTTAATGATAGATACCAAATTATGTCTTACGACATTGAATCGGCTCAGGAAACTCAATTGACTCAAACAAGCGTAAATGACATGGAGCCAGCTCGTCATGGTGAATATACAGTGTGGCAACGGTGGGTAGAAAATAACTGGGAAGTAATTCTCTTTGATGGAAAGACCGAAACACAGATCACCGATTCTGCACGACATGATATCGCACCACATATTCGTGGGCCGTTAGTAATCTGGAATAGTCAGTCTAATGACGGTTCACAAGAATTACGAACATACGACATAAATAATCGTACTCAAACTACGATTTCTGACGGCGAAGGAGTGTCAGTATCAAATCCAAGAATGGTTGTGATGTATGAAGCTATGTATGAAAATGGTGATATCGTAACCAAAGGATTTGATCTTGTTTCTGGAAAAATAGTCCCGCTTCAAGCGCTTCCTAAGCAGCTTCCAGAAGAGCTGCCTGATTCTGAACCAACTAAAGAAGTACGAGCCCTCATTCAAAATAAACCTGAACCTAAAGAATCAACCATAGCCACTTCAACACCGTCTGGAGGAGCTGGTACTTCAACCGCAAGTTCTACTGCCACAACTACCAATTCAGCAGTACTAGACACTCCAGCTGAACCAACTCTCGATTTGCGCTCATTATCAACTCCAGAGCTAATCGAATATCTGACAGAAAAAGAAATCTCTAGTTCAACTGTGCCAGACTTAATTATTGAGCCACAGATAGACACTGAGTCAGCTACACATTCGACGACCACCCAAATAGACGTTCCAGACTTAATAGTCGAAGAAACCAAGACATAGTCTTAACTCAATTCAGTGCACACCACGGTGCAAAACAAGACTACAGATAAGGTATTATAGAAGAACGGAGTTATGTATAATCTGCGGTTATTAAAACGCGTACAAGGAATGGTGTCTGGAGGGATGCTGTGTACTGTGCTACTACAGGCCATTGGAGTCTCGTTATTTCAAGCTGTTTTGTGGTTTCCAATTAAAGCTGAAGCAGCTGATGTTATTGTGGACAGCACAGCCAGTACGAATGTGAACGCGAACAATATCGCCGGTACTCAGACAGTCTTTATCGATGATGATACTGGCTATACATTTTATAGAGACAGTAACAGTCAGTGTGTATATAGTAAGACTACTGATTCTGGAACAACCTGGAGTAGTGCCATAACGGTTGATAGTCAAACTGATTGTTTAAAAATTGTTGTCTGGTATGACCGCTGGACGCCTGGAGATAACACTGGAACGTATATTCATATCGCCACCATGGACAACGGTGACGATGATTTATTTTATAATCGGCTGGATACGACAAGTGATACGTTGCTGCTGGGAAGTTCACCGGTCAATGGTGCTGTAAATTCTGGACAAGCACCAACCATCTCAGACAGTATCAACGCCCACACTATTACCAAAGCCACTGATGGTGCTATTTATATGTCCGTAAACAACGTCGCGGATTCTTATGTTGTCTCATGTGCATCTAGCTGTAACACTACAACCAGTTGGAACGAGGTTGGTATTAGTCCATTTGATAATCGCAACGATTTTAACATTTTGATGCCTCTTGCTGGAGGAGACATCCTTGCTATTAATCGCGATGTGTCAGCCAATGATCTTCGTTCTACCGTGTGGAACGGTACCGCGTGGTCTGCTTGGACTGCAATTGATGCAAATGCACCAGAAGGAGCAGTGTATGACGTCTCTATGTCGGCAGCAGTAAACAAAGTCTCAGGTGATGTGTATTTGGTCTACGGAGCTGATGTAGGAGACGTCGTTGCAGATGATGATATTCGAACTGCCATTTATAGTTCTGGTGGCTGGTCCGCTGGAGGAGATGTGGTGACCAATGATACAGGAAGTGTTCGACACGTTGCGGTCGGTATTGATGAGAACTCTGGTGATGCGTATGTGTCATACACAATGTCAGATACCTTTGGTGATGCTGATACTGGGAATGTCTACTGGAAATCATCCACTGACAACATGACATCGTGGAGCACCGAACAAGGTCCAGTGAATAGCATTGCTGGTGACCTGTACGGAATATCAATGAACTTATATGACCCAGAGCGTTTATATGCTACCTGGTTCGATGCTAAAACTGCTAACCGACATGGTGCGACGATTATAAATATTGGACCAGATACTATTCTTAGCTCTATTGGTTCACAGATATCCGAAGCAATTACTGGAACAACTGGCGTGTATGTTGGGGGAGCATTCGTCTTAACTACCGTTTCCTCAAGAACAGTTACGGGCATAACAATTAGTGAAACCGGGAGTGTTGATGCGCAAAATGGTCTGGATAATATATCTCTTTATTACGATGTAGATACGACCGCACCCTACGATTGTACTTCTGAATCTTACTCTGGAGGGGAAGCTCAGTTTGGTGCAACCGATACCAATGGATTCTCTGGAGGCGACGGAAGTTCAGCTTTTACCGGCTCAGTGGTGAGTATTTCTCCAACTCAAAGTATGTGTATTTATACAGTGTTTGATGTATCTCCAACTGCAGTCGATGGCTCAATAATCGATATAGAGGTCACAAATCCTGAGACTGACATTAGTGTATCTGGAGAGACTGTTTTCCCAGCTTCTGCCATTGCTTTGGCAGGAGAAACAAATGTGGTCAGCTCTGCACTTACTCAAACTCACTATCAGTGGCGCAATGATGACGGTTCTGAAGTTGGAGCTACGTCAGCAACTGGAGGAGTTGAAGATACTCCAATAGACGCCCTTTCACAAAATAATCCGCGCCGCTTACGAATCCAGGTATCTAACGAAGGCTCAACTTCAACTACAGCAGCGCTTCAGCTCGAGTACGCTCTAGCGACCCCAACTTGTGAAGCAGCCAGTGGCTGGACTGATATTGGAGCTACAGCAGACGCCTGGGATATGTTCAATTCGGCCAATCTAACTGATGGAGACAATACTACTAATATTTCGGTAGCGAATGGGGGAACGACAGATGAGAATAGTACTTTCAAAACACCAAATGCTGGTATAAAAGATACATCATCGACCGTCACTGCTCAGCAGATTAACACGTCACAATTTGTTGAGCTTGAGTATTCAATTGTAGCCTCTTCAACTTCAATAGAAGGGGAAACATATTGTTTTCGAGTGACTGATAACGGCACAGATTTAAATACGTACTCAGCGTATCCACAAGTAACGATAGCTGCAGACGTGCGGGTAGACGTATTTGGAAGCCATGTCGCAACTGCTGATATTCCAGCAAGTGACGTGTATTTTGGTGGTCTGTTCAGTATCAAATCCAATACCGGACCCCAGACAGTAACTGATATCACTATTACAGAAACTGGCACTGTATCAGCTGATACGGGATTGGCTAATGTTCGTTTATTTACTGAGTCTGACACGTCAGCTCCATACAATTGCGAAAGTGAATCATTCTCAGGCACAGAGACACAATTTGGTGCGACAGACACTGATGGGTTTTCTTCAGCCAACGGTACTTCAACCTTTTCCTCATCTCAGGGTATCTCTTTTACAAGTGCATTATGCGTATATGTTGTCGCTGATGTTACTGAGTCTGCAACTGGAAACCAAACTGTTTCTTTTGAAATCAATACCCCGACTAGTGACATCGTTGTGACTGGTGCTTCAGTTGCTCCGGGAACACAAGTGAGTATAGCTAGCTCGACGACACTCCTTGGTGGACTACTCACTCAAAACCACTTTCAATGGCGAAATGATGATGGTTCGGAAACTGGAGCTACCTCAGCAACGGGAGGAACTGAAGATGCAACCCTCAATGGATTTTCTGTCTCAACACCAATTCGATTGCGCGTCGGAGTTTCAAACGAAGGGGCAACTACTAGTAAGAATGCCCGTTTTCAACTTGAGTTTGCTCCCAAAATCACTACCTGCGATGCTGTTGGTGTTTGGACAGCAGTAGACGCAACAACTGACGATTGGGACGAGTTTGATTCATCATTTATCACTAATGGCGAAGATACAACAAATATAAGCATTCCTACCGGTGGAGTGACTGACGAAAATACTACATTCGTATCCCCAAACTCTGGCTTAAGGGATACTGACTCATTGACAGGGAGCACAACTATTGAAAACACTGAGTTTGTTGAGCTGGAGTACAGTATTCAATCAACAGCCGAGACGGCATTTAATACCACATACTGTTTTCGGGTAAGTGATAACGGTGAGGCCTTACAGAGCTATGTTAATTACGCTGAGTTACGTACCAATGCCAAAGCTGACTACAAAGTACAACGAGGACGAGTGATTATTAGTGGCACCTCAACCACCATTACTGCCGGAGTTGACTACACTGCGCCAGCTGGAGCAAATACAGCCTTTGTAAGAATTACAAATAGTCATCATGTTGGAGCTGGGAACACAACGGGAGGAGCTCGGCAGAATGCTGATGATGTGACCGCTCACGTCAGCAATCCTGATAATATATTTACTTCACTTACATTCGCTCGAGCTGGAGCATTTGAAGATACTGCTATTGATTGGGAAATTATTGAATTCATTGGTCAGCCTGGAACAGATAATCAGATGATTGTGCGTGATGTAGGAGTACAGACATTTACTAATTCTGAACTTTCCGTTACTGGAAATTCTATTGCTGTCTCTGATGATTCAGACGTGGTTGTGTTTGTTACTGGAGTTATGAATCGCAACACCTCAAGAAACTACTACGCTGGACAAGTAACAACCGCTTGGGATGCTGGTACAGATTCACCAGTCTTTACTAGAGGTGCTGACGGTGGGTCGGCAATTGATGTTAGTTATGCAGTTGTTGAATACATTGGAGAAAATTGGTCTGTACAAAGAGCAGAACATTCGTACACCAGCTCAGGTGTTGCAGAAACTGAATCTATTACAGCCGTAAACGCGTTAAATAAAACATTTTTGCACACGCAAAAGAGAATGTCTTTCAATACGAACGTAGTAGATTTAGGTCACACGGTCTGGTTGTCGAGTATTGGTGCAGTGTCTTTCAGACTAGAAAGTTCTGCTTTGGTTCCCGATCAAGTTTCTGTGGCCTGGGTAATTGAGAATACTCAAACTGGTTCTGGAGCAATGAAGGTGCAGCGTACTAATGGATCTACCAATGCTGGTGCTGAGCCTCTGACATTATCCATTTCAATCTTAAATCCGCTAACGCTGGAAAATAACGCGTCAATTTTTATGAACACCAGTGCGGCTGGAGCAAACTTTGCGCACCCAAGAGCCATCGCTGGAGCACGCATCACATCAAATTCTTCTTATGAAATATGGAGAAGTGATACCGGTTCAGCACTGTCATATCGTACAGAAATCGTAGAGTGGCCAGTAGCAGATTTAGCACTGCGCCAAAACTATTACCGATTTTATAGTGACAATAACACTCTTACTCCAAGCGATCCGTGGCCACCGGGAGCGAATGACTTGGGTGAAAACACCAGCATTACTAATGATGATCAACCGTTAGGAGTGGACGACTATATTCGTCTACGAACAACTGTTCGAGTATCAAACGCGAACCTACCTGCCGGGTTCAAACGTTTTAAATTACAGTTTGCACAAAGAATATCAACTTGTACTGCAGCCGCAGATTGGAATGATTTAGGAGATACGGCCAGCTCATCTGCCTGGCGCGGATATTCTGCAACCGGTACGACTGACGGCGACACCCTCTCTTCAGACCCGCCTTTGCCTGGTGACCTGGTCATTTCAGTATCTGACGTGGCAGGTAGATTAGTGCACCAAAACCCATCAGCGATAAATGCGTACTCAGTTATCGATGGGGAAGACATAGAGTACGATTGGTATATTCAGCAGAATGGAGCAGAGCCAGAGACAACATACTGTTTCCGGATGGTAAGTAATGACGATAGTCCGCTTGACGGATACTTCAACTATCCGCAAATTCACACAGCCGGTTTCAGACCAGCCACTAAAAATTGGCGTTGGTATTCAGACGTAGAAAACGAGACTCCTACCACTGCTCTGGCAGTCGAAAATACTGCACCAGCAAATATTTCAAACGACGATACCCTCGCCTTACGTTTGACTGTGCTTGAACGTTCAAATGTAGATGGTCCTGATACAAAGTTCAAACTACAATTCTCAGACGACAGTAGTTTTGCTAACCCTATGGATGTAGTGGCGAGCTCTTCGTGTCAGGAAAATTCGCTCTGGTGCTTCACTGACGGTGGTGGAGTAGAGAATGCTTTGATCACTACTTCACTACTGAGTGATAACGATGGTTGTGCATCAGGTACTGGTAATGGATGTGGTACACATAACGAATCACCACTTTATGTTACTGGTCACTCCCACGGAGCAAGCAGAGCTCTTGAGTACTCATTTACTATCAAGCAAGCCAATGCACGAGTAAATGCCGTATATTACTTCCGATTAATTAACCTGCTTACAAGCGAGCCTGTTGAACTAGATGTGGGAGAAGAATACCCATCTGTATTGTCTGGAGCGTCAGAACTCACCTTTTCTGTATCTGGACTCCCGGCCGGCACTACAACTGCCGGAGTGGTGACCGACGCAACTACGACTGCAACTGATGTGAATTTTGGTTCAATTCCGTTTAATAACGATTACATTGCCGCCCAAAGAATATCTGTAGAAACCAATGCTACACAGGGTTATCAAGTCTTCAAATACGCTTCTCAAGATATGCTTAATAGTTATGGGGTAGCAATCAACCCCATTGCTTCAGATAATAATACTCCAAATAGTTGGGCTATTGCGTGTACAGCTACAGCAACTGGTTGTGTTGGCTATCACACAACTGACGCAGTGCTCGAAAACGGTTCCACCCGCTTCGGAGCTGCTGATACGTACGCTGGCTTATCTGCTATTCCTGAAGAGATCATGTTTAACTCCCTGCCAATATCTGACACGGTTGATATTGTATACCGCATACAGGTCACTCAAGAACAACCAGCTGGTGATTATATTACCGACATCACGTATTTAGCGGTTCCAGTCTTTTAGTGAGTTGATGGTACAATATTTCTAACTATGCGCTCGCTTCGACTACTATTGCTCACACTCATTCTTTTGGGACAGCTTGCACTTCCAATCAGCTCGGTAATAGCTTCGGGTATCGACATACGTCCATTTTTGATAGACGAAGAAATGTCTCCTCGAGAGTCAAAAACACAAACAATCACTTTACAAAACAATTATCCAACCAGAAAAGCAGTTTTGTACGCGACGGTAAACGAAATTAGTATTGATGCACTTGGTGAAATCAAGGAGTTTGTGACACCCGTAATGTCTGATAGAACAGACACTGTTACTAGCTGGTTAGAGATATCACGTGGGAGAATTGAGATATTACCAGGCGAATCAACAGAGGTTCCTCTTACGATTAGAATTCACCCTTTTGCTAAACCGGGGGTGTATCACGCTTTTATTGGATTGGTTGAAGCTTCTAAGCGAAACGTAGCTGAAGCAATAGCGATGAATGGTGACGCTAATGGAGTGATTGTAAAAATTGTTATTGCTGATCAACGAAAAGACAGTATGCGTATCAGTCAGTTTCTTATTGATAGATTTGTAACCGGTGAAGACAGCAAAGTTGTGTCTGTAGAAGTTGAGAATCTTGGTGATTTACCCTCAGCTCCAACCGGTGAAATTATTTTTTACGACTCACGTGGAGTAGAGGTGCAAAATGTTCAGCTTAGTGCTACGGAACAAATCAATCCCGGTGAAACCGCAATTATTACCACAACAGTACCTTTAGAATCAACACTTGGACGCTTCAAAGCTAACGTCGCTCTCTCTTATGGCGAAAACCAAAAAGCGTCTTTGTACGATACTACGTATTTCTATATGATGCCCTGGAATATCTTATTAATGCTCATTGCTGCAATAACTGTAGTATCATTACTGATAACACTACTCTTACGTCGATTACTGTATCGTCAGCACGAGTATGAAGATGGTGATGAGGTGGTAATGTATATTAAAGATGGACATGAACCGCAACCCAAAGATCATGATATTGACCTCAAGAAAAATTCTTCATAACGTACTTTTTTTCCTAGTTTGTCTAGGCATACTTTTTCCATTTGGAGCAAGAGCTCAAGAAGCACTTAGTTTAAGTATCTCTCCAACACTATTTGAGATGTCTGGTAGCCCACAGCAAGAGTGGTCAAGCGAACTCAAGATAATCAACACAAACTCCTATGAAATAGTTATTTCTGCAGACGTAGTAAACTTTGCCGCAGAAGGGGAGAGTGGTCAGGGTAAATTTCTCCCAATTTTTGACACAGAGACTCAGGGTCAAACCTTTGCCGAATGGATAACAATTTCTAATGCGCCGATAGTTGTACCTGCAGAACAAACAGTCCAAATTCCTTTTTCAATCAAGGTACCAGAAAACGCTCCTCCGGGAGGACATTACGCTGCTATTCTCGTTGGTACCAAAACAGATGCGGCTGAAAGCGATGTCACCAAAGTTGAAACCTCACAAGTGGTGTCATCACTCGTATTTTTGGTAGTGGCCGGTGACATTATCGAGGATGGAAATATTCGTGAGTTTACTTCTGAGAAATCCATCTACGAATCACCTGAGGTCACGTTCAGTTTACGCTTTGAAAACAAGGGAAACGTTCACCTGCAACCTCAAGGAGACATCAAAATTTTTAATATGTGGGGTGAAGAGCGGGGAATAATTCCGGTCAATAAACGTTCGTTATTTGGAAAGGTAGTACGAGAGTCGATACGTAATTATAAGTTCACCTGGTCTGGAGAATGGTCTCTAGCAGATATTGGTCGGTACACTGCAATCGCTACATTAGCTTATGGAGAAAATGACAGACAATTCACTTCTCAAGAAACTCATTTTTGGGTAATACCGTGGCGAGTTTTACTCACACTCTTATTTATTCTCGGCGGATTTATTTGGTTATTTACATGGCTCTTGAAACTCTATGTGCGCAAGATGTTGCTGATGGCTGGCGTATCACCAGAACTGCAAACACTCAAAAAGCCAAAACAAAAAGCCACTAAGCGTATATCAGTAGTTGCTCCAATTGGAGCTGGAATTCTCGATTTACGTTCTCGGCTGAGTGAATCAACTGATTTGGCAGGTCGCATAAAAATGCTTTGGCAGTACGTTGTGCAATACAAACTATTCTTCTTAGCACTCGTCGCGATTATAGTATTTTTATACTTGATTGTGGTTTTTGTATTATCAGCATCGACTGATGAGCGAGCGTATGAAGTTACCATTGAAGGAGTAAATGCCAACGTGGAACTAAACTCAGAACAAATAAAATACAATGAGCTACTAGACAATGTTGATGTCGAGGCATCCGCAGCCCAAAAAGAGTTTCCCAACATCCGTATCATAAATCGTAGTAACAAAAATGGTCTGGCTGCCAAACTGCGTTACGATTTGGAGGTCAATGGATATCCGGTAGGAGAGCTCAGTAGTGAATTTGGTGCCGACGAAGTACGAACAGTTGTAGTCTTTGCTCCAGAATACGCAGACCAAGCGTTGGAGTTGAGTAATTTCATGGGTCAAACGCTATTGTCATCATTCAATGAGGCAACAGGAACTGAATTTCCAATAACAGTATATGTCGGCTCAGACCTAGCAGACACAATCAACTAGTATGCAAAAAAGAATCCTCTTTACTGCTCTGTTTTTAATTCTTTGCGTGGTTGTAGGTATGAGCGTTTTCACCTACTTACAGTCAGAGCAATTTCCTTCCCGTGGACAGGAACCAGTCTTGGAATAGGAGTATGGGAGAATACACTTATGGAACGTTCAAGTAAAATTACTCTTATTGTGATTATTGCTGTACTCATCTTGGTTGGATGGTATGCCTATAGCGTATTGCAAAAAAATCAAGAGGCATTGTCTAAAAACAGCGCTGCGGCTCAATCACTCGCTACCAAAGAAGGACAGTCAGCCTATACAGACATAGACGGTAATCCAGTGGCTCTTGATGATTATTTAGGAAAAATTCTGGTCGTAAATTCCTGGGCTAGCTGGTGTCCATTTTGTTCAACTGAACTAGTAAACTTGTCACGAGTTGGACAAGAATACGCTGACAAAAATGTACAAGTACTTGCCATCAACCGTGCGGAACCAGGTACAACAGCTGCCGCTTTTTTACAATCGCTTTCAATAAATGACAATGTGCTATTAGTGCTTGATGCTGATGACAGATTCTATACTTCAATTGAGGGGTTCACAATGCCCGAGACACTTTTTTATGATGAGACTGGCTCGGTCGTATTTCACAAGCGCGGTACGATGAGCTATGAAGAGCTCAAAGCCCAAATTGAATCTATGATTGTGCAAGAGTACAGTACAGAAAACGAATTCTAACCATCACAACACTTTACATTTAACCTAATTGTAGTATATTCCAAGTAGGTGCAATGCACTATTCACGTCTTTTTCAACAGTAGTTGATACTTCTAGCGATAGAGGTTTCAAAGACGTAATAGTCATATACATGCGTAACGCAATTGGTTTTTTAATCATTCTTTGGGGA
>Ga0115567_10001153_pt1 | contig 26538 bp, 20 predicted proteins | sample COGITO_mtgs_1204_2_FD_88679 | JGI IMG/M metagenome (GOLD analysis project Ga0115567, IMG submission 88679) | Pelagic marine microbial communities from North Sea - COGITO_mtgs_120412 | ecosystem: Environmental > Aquatic > Marine > Epipelagic | place: Germany:Helgoland, sampling site Kabeltonne... | reverse complement strand
CTCACAAGTACTATGGGCGACGCTGACTTCTGCTATCTCACCTCTCACCTTATCGATTTCAGCTTTTGGCTTGAAAAACTCAACCCTCAAGTTCTTCAGAAGATAACAGATCTCTCCAGTTAATATTGGGCTAGATAATCTAACCCTCCTCATACACTCTGTCTTTCCCGCTTGCGCACACCACAAGGGAGCGCCCATAAAAGAACGTAGACTCAGCGCAATAGATTCAAGGAGTCTCACACCACCCCCAGGTTCTATCAAATCTACTCTCCGAACGTTTTCTTTTATGAGTGTAGGCTTCCACATCACCAACTGCTTGGCCACTTTTCTCCAACTTCCCACTAACTCGCAGTTAAGTGCGTTCACATTGTTCAGGCTGAAAAGACTGACTCGCCCCATTGTATGTTCTGGCGGCTTTTCGTAAGCTATTTCATTCACAGTGTCACCACTTGTAAACGGCTTAAGGTTTTAACTGGTGTTCTTCGATAAACTTCCAGCACCAAACCGCTATCTACTCTAGACTTGGATTGGGTCAAACTCCGTGCCCACATCTTCTTGTTAATCAAGAAAACCTTTCCTTCCAAAGGACGAAACCCTGCACTTAATCCCTTCGGGATTTACGTTTAGGCTTTCGTGATAGTGTGTCTGATAAAGTGTATGTATCATCTTGGACATAATGGTGGACCCTAGCGGGATCGAACCGCTGACCTCCGCACTGCCAGCGCGGCGCTCTCCCAGCTGAGCTAAGGGCCCTGGGAAAGAACACCCTATTCTCTAGATATTAAATTTGCAATATGTTACCTGGCACTCAGGAAGTTCGACTTGGCACCTTATCAATCAACGTCCAAAATTCCCGATTTATAGGATTTGATTATTTTATTAACACTTCCAACAACTGAGTGGTGAGTCACCTTTTCGACTTTAAGGAGAGCGTTCGCCTCTGTAGCAATTCTCTCCATCTGTTTTACATGAGCCTTTAAGTAAACACTTGTTATGATTTTGCCCTTTCTAGCATCATACTCTTCTTCAAAAACCTCATCGACCTCAACATGTTCATTTAAAACAATTCCTAAAAGAACACGTTTTATGGAGCCTTTAGAAAGCACTTCAAGCTGATAGTATTTATAGGCACCTTCACGTTCAAAGTATTTATAAAGAGGGTTTATAGCTGTTAATACAATGAAAACAGTCACCGTAAACGCGATGGCCGTGAAAGGGTGGCCAATGCCGACAGTGTAACCGATTGCCGCCACCAACCAAATCGTTGCTGCTGAGGTCAGTCCAACAACATCACTTGAACCGGCCCCTTTAATAATTGCTCCAGCACCCAGAAAACCAATGCCACTAACAATTTGCGCAGCAATTCTATTTGGGTCTGCATTACCACCAAAAATCACTGCTGAGATCATTCCCATAGAGGTGAAGATCATCGCTCCTAAACAAATAAGCATATGCGTTTTTAAGCCCGCTGCCTTAGATTTTTTTTCTCTATCAAAACCGACAAGGCCACCAAGTGCAAGGGCTGTGATAGTTTGTATGCCCATTCCAAGATAAAAAGGGACATCTCCTAAAATTTGAATATTTAATGTTTCAGTCACCATTATGACTCCTTACAAACTCTATGCTTTCGTGTTTACAAGAACACGACCAGCTGATGCTTTATGATCCAAGATTTTATGGCTTGCGTCCAGCACTTCCTCTAAACTCAATTCTTCGCTTATGAGCTCCAAAATCTTTTTGGGCTTCCAGTCTTGTGCTAACTTTTTCCAAAGCTCCACTCTCAAATCCATTGGACAGTTTCCTGAACTGACGCCCAAGAGGCTGACCCCTCTTAAAATAAAAGGCATCACAGTAGTTGAAAAAGAATGGTCTTTTGCAAGACCGATAGAAGCCACACTCCCCCAGAGCTGGATTTTAGGCAGAGCTTTTTCCAAAAAATCTCCACCAAGGTTGTCAACCGCCCCTCCCCAAACTGTTGATTCTAAGGCTTTTGGTTTGTGATTTGAATTGTGAGCTGAAAAATCTTTGTATTCAATCACTTCATCAGCGCCTAAATTTTTTAAATGCTCTGAAAACTGAATACGGTTTGTCAGAGCGTGAACTTCAAAGCCAAGTTGCTTGAAAATTTGAACCGCAAAGCCGCCAACACCACCAGTTGCACCATTGATTAAAACAGGTCCTTTATTTTTTGTTTGACCGTTTACAATCATGCGCTGAACTGCCAATGCAGCCGTAAATCCGGCGGTGCCCAGTGCCATAGCCTCTTTAGCATGAAGACCTTCATTAAGAGGAATCAGAAGGTCTTCATCACAGCAGACCAATTGTGTGTAGCCGCCATCAAAACTTTCACCAAAGCCTAAGCCCTGCCCGATTACAGTTTTGCCTTTGTATTTTCCGCTCAAAGCCGTACCTGAAAAATCAATACCTGGAACAATGGGGCTGGTTTTAAAGATCGCCCCGCGACCAGTAACCCCAAGTGCATCTTTATAGTTGATACAAGAATAAAAAACCTCAACAAGGACTTCGCCTGGTTGAGGTTTGGGTTGATCAAATTTAATCAGATTTAGTTTTTTACTTTTGTCTTTAGTTTTATCAAATACTAATTTTTTGTAAGTCATAGCCCATATTAAGGCACAATGACTCTACTTTCAAACTTAGGCTTAAGAATCTGAGACTGTTCATCTTGACCCTTCAGGTTGAGATTAAACTTATTTCTAGGGTAATAAACAACAACCTTGGTTTCAGAATCTGAACCCTTGATCATATGAACTGTTGTTTTACGATCTGGACCTAGAGACACTGTTTCTGGAATGTCATATAGCGCATGCTCTTTTTTATTGAGGCTCACATCATGCCAGATTTTTTGTTCCGACTGTCCAAGGTAATCAGTTGCGTCCACAACTCTGTCGGAGAACGAGTGTGCGGATGACTTCATTCGCACCTTGGTCTTTCCGTTAAAAACAGCAAGAGGCACATCATAATAAATAATTGTCGATTGCTGATAACCAGCAACATCAAACATGCCTATCAGTGCTGGCACATAGTCTTTTTTGATGCTTTCAGAATTTGTTCTTTTTTGATCATAAGCCTTATCAATCTCTCTAGTTTTAACAGCGTCTAAAACAGCAGCCTTAAGGCCTAAACCTTTTAACTGTGCATTCTCGTCAAAACCATTGTTATATTTGGAAAGCATTACATTCACATCAATTTCTGACTGACCGTCTCCGTCCATATCAATTTCTGAAAAAACACCACAAGTCTCCCAAACACTGACTGGTCTGTAGACTTTAAAAGCCACTTGTAGGTGCTCGCTGATTTCGCCTTCTTCATTTTTCTTTTCAATAATTCTGTAACCCATAGACTCTAGATCACAAACAAGACCTTCAAGTTTATCTTTTTTTGAAGCTTTTTTCTTAGGATCTTTGCCTAAAAGGTTAAAGATCAAAGCTTCACCCTCATGCAGCCCCTCATTAGCAAGAGTCAAACCTGCTCTCGCCCTTAAGGAATTTTCTTTTGAGTCAGCATCAACCACAAGCTCAGTGGCTTTTAAGTCGGTTGAACGACTAACCACAGCTAGAACTGGAAGCTGACCTATGACTTCACCGTTTTGCAAAATACTGATGTAGCCATCGATCTCTGATTGCTGCTCACTTGATGGCTCAATATATATTGCTAGCCTCACAACTGTTTTTTCTCCTGGCGCTAAGCTTACAGCAGAAACCGAAGTGGTGATCTCAATCTCTTTATCCATTTGCTCTTTGGTGTCAAAACTGTAAACAACGTTTTGATCTGTGGTGTTAGTGACAGTAATCCACTTAGTAAGTCTTGTACGCTCAGCAATAGAAAGTTTTCCTAAAGAAAGCGCTGGCTTAGAAAAAACCACCTTCATCTGTGCTGCTCTATAAGCATTGATCATGCCCGCACCTTGCAATGAAACCGGATAGCGCTCTCTATCATTAGCTAAATCCAGCATCAAAGTTGACGAACTCATAATTAAAGATTTTATGTCTTTAGCCTCTAAGTCTCTTCTGTACTGAACTAACAGCGCTGCAACTCCAGCAACGTGCGGTGCTGCCATTGAAGTCCCTTGCAGCCTTACACCCTGATCTCCACTTCCCGTCTTTGCAGACATGATTGCAAGCCCTGGAGCTGTAACCTCGGGTTTTATAAGTGCATCAAACTCTCTAGGCCCCTGTGAAGAAAACCCAGTGATTGAGCCAATCAACTCAGGCTTTAAAACTAACTTGTCTGTGACTAGTTGAACTCTTACCGCTTCTCCTGCATTGATTTTTAGTTTTATTCTATCACCAACATTTTTAAAGATGGCCACAGCAGGAAAATCGATTTTAAAGCCACCATCAGCGGACATACTAATAGGATTATCCTCAGTGTTTACAACCACTGCTGCAATAGCACCAACCTCTTTAGCAATTTCAAATTTTTTAGCAAAAGGAATCACGCCTCTATCAATTAACGCAATTTTTCCTTTTACAGCTGAAGCCTGTTCATCAGTGATCCCATTTTCTAAAGTGCCAACAGGAACAAGCTCCTCTTCTAACGATATGAATTCAGATAGGGGTTTTGTAAAAAGAGCTTCTTTTTTTGCAACAGGTTCAGGTTCCTGCCCCTCAAAAATAAGTTCAATACTTGGGAAACTGTAATTGTGCTCCATATAGTCTACACCTGCAGCCACAGTGATCGCATCTGGTGAGGTTCCAGGAGCACCTAAAATACTGGTGACAGGGCCTGAGTTTCCGGCAGAAATAACAACAACAACACCACCCTCAACTGTGTTTTTAACAGCCTCTGCATAGTGATCATGAGCTGAGCCGTAATCGCTTCCTAGAGAAAGATTAAGCACATCCATTTTGTCATCAATATTAAAATCTTGGTTAGGATCGACAGCTCTTTCTAATGCCGCTATCACGACTGTGTCAGACGTTCCCTTCGACTTGTCAGCAAAGACTTTATAGGCAAAAAGTTCCGCATCAGGTGCAACTCCATCATAAGTGGTCACACCATCGCCTTTGCCCGCAACTGTACCTGCTACATGTGTGCCGTGACCAGCTAGGTCTATTGGGTTTTCATCGGGCTTTGGAATTCTTTTTGTGTAGAAAAAACTGCTTGGATCATAATTAGCGCCAACAAAATCATACCCACCTGCAACTTTGGAGTTGGGTATATGAGATGAAGCTGTATTAGGATTGATTTTTTTATATTCATCAATAGAGCCTGATCCACCCAACATTGTGTGTGTGTAATCAATTCCAGTGTCTATGATACCTACTCGGACCCCTTGGCCACGTACAGCAACCATGTTCCCCTTACCATTTTCAGCTTTTAAATTTTTATGTACTTTATCTGCATCAATGTAAGTGGCTGATGTTTTCTCGATTTCTACTTTTAAGGCTTGTGCAACGTTCTTCAAATCTATTTGTGTATAGTCAGGAGAAGGAAAAACCTGGTCAGGCTTTATATCAGCCACTTCCAACTCACTTATTTGATCTGCAAATTCTTGTGGAGCCTCAATTGCTAACGCATTAAGGATCAGTCTGTAGCGGTACAAAATTTTTATTCTTGGCGATATTCTCTCAAGCTCTGCAACTGTGCGTTCTTGTTCTGCTAAAATCAAATCTTTTAAGTCCTGATCAACAACTTTTTTTCCAGACTTATCTTTGATGAGGCTACTCATTAGTGCAGGGTTTTTCAGTCTGACTGTAGCTACAAAAAGGGGATCATTGTTAGGAAATTGAATTTTAGGGTTGTTAAAATTGGAACCAATAATAGGATTTTTGGGTTCAGTCTCTATATCGGACTTCGTCTTTTTTTTACAGGAAGCACTTGTAAAAACAATCAAAGACACCATCAAACCACGCACTAAATATGAAATCAGACTCACCCTAAACTCCTTTTCAATGTGTACAATTTAACACACCGCTCGCTTTAAAACTGTTTTTTGAGTATTGAGTGAAAATATTGCCTTTTTTGTTGATAAATCTTTAAACAGCTCTTTGTAATTTCTTTCTAAAAACACTATTTTCAGTATTTAAAGGATGGACAGATGCTCAGCTTGCTTTTCATAACTTTTCTAAGTGTCCTAGTTGCGCATTCGAGCGTCTTAAGCACCTCTGTATTCACTTCATTAGAGAACAGCTCAAGCACAATTGATCTCAAAACTGCCAAACTCACAAAAGCGCTGTTTATAGCTCATGACTGCAAAAGCTGTCACAGACTCTTGTTAAAAATCAAAAGAAACTGCGAAAGTCTTGAGGTCACAACTTTCGCTGTGGGGAATAAAAAAAATCTAAAATCTAAATTAAGACTGCTTAAAAAATTAAAATCAAATATTTATATAGGCTCCACTACAGAAGCTTTTTCAGACATAGGCATTGATCTTATACCTTATTATATTTCATCAAAGGGTGAAAAGCATGAGTCTGGTGTTTATGCAGCTATGATGAAAGATGGCGCCTGCAAAAAAGAAAAACACCAAAATCAAAAAGCAGGAAAAAAATAAAATGCGCTTTTTAGAGGTTCTAACTCCGGCTCACACTGAATTAGGCGACACGATCTTAAAACTTTATCAAAAAAATAAGTTTGAAGGCAATGCTCATGAGCATAAAAAGCAGATCACCAAAATGGTCAGGGAGCACAGGCTGTACTTTCAAAACAAACCAGTTGGTTTTCTCCCCTATAAGGTTTTTAAAAAAGGAAAGGCTCAGGCTTATCTTGATTTACCTGGATGGAAAATCACAAAAAAAGACATTCTTTTTGAAGATAAGTGGCTCATTGCTATAAACAAGCCCTCTGGTCTTCCTAGCCAAGCCTCACTCACTTTTTTGCAAGACCACGCTTATGGTGCTGTGCTTTGCCATTTAAGAGAACGCAAGTTTCAAACAAGTCCCCAGCTTTTTTTAATTCACAGACTTGATATGGACACATCAGGGGTGTTGCTTATGACCAAAAAAGCTTCTGTTAATAAAGGAATGCAGAGTTTATTTGAACAAAAGAAAATCCAGAAAACCTACTGGGCTGTAAGTTCAGGAGAAGGCCCTGAGCTTACAAGTGTGCAGTCTTATTTAGGAAGAAAGCCTGACCAAAGTCATCAGTTCAAATTTGGCTCATTTGATAAAGATCATCCTGGTGTTAAATTTTCGGAAACGGACTTTAAACTTTTAAAATCTAACGGAGCCTACAAGCTTTATGAGGTCAGCCCCAAAACAGGGCGCAGCCACCAGATCAGAGTGCATATGGCGGAAAAAGGCTTTCCCATCCTAGGCGATGTTTTCTACAATGGAGAGAAGGCTTCAAGGCTAGCTCTGCATGCTGAATCTTTAAGCTTTGAGCATCCGATGACTGGTGAAAATGTTTTGATCAAAGCCCCAATCGATTCTCAGCTAGAGGCTTTGCTAGACAAAACCAGCCTAAATCAATAAGTTAGATTTTAGTCAAACATAACAGTAGCTTGTGAGACTGTTCTCACATTAAAACTCAGGTGTTTTTCGAGTGATTTTCTCAACTGGTTTTCTTAATTATTTTTAGGAGATAATATGTCTAAAACTTTTAAACCTATTACAAAGCAACCAGACCTAAGTAAAGCGCATGATTTCTTAATTGAAAACCCAACGCTTGCTGAAGAGTCTGTTCCTATGGATGTTCTTTTCATTGGCGCAGGGCCTGCAGGTCTTGCTGGAGCCATCAAACTTGCTCAGCTTGTTAAAGAAGATCCCGACTTAAACGACATTGAAATTGGTGTCTTAGAAAAATCAGAAAGCTTAGGAGGACACACCCTTTCTGGTGCAGTGATCAACCCTATTGCCCTCAAAGAACTTTTTCCAAATCTGAAAATCGAAGACTTTCCTTTTAAAACGAAAGTTGATGGTGAAGCTGTTTATATGCTCACTGAAAACGGAAAAATCAGACTCCCCACTCCACCCTCAATGCAAAATCACGGCAACTACTCTGCAAGCCTTTGTGAGGTGGTCAAGTGGATGGGAGAAAAAGCTGAAGAACTTGGAGTAAATGTTTTTACGAGTTTTCCAGCCGATTCACTTTTAGTTAAAGACGGCAAAGTGATCGGCACGCGCACAACGCCTACCGGCCTCAATAAAGACGGCTCTCCCGGCCCTTCACACATGGAAGGCACTGATGTCACAGCAGAAGTAACCGTGCTTACAGAAGGCACTAGAGGACCCCTCGCTCAGTCCTATATGAAATGGGCAGGCACGGAACCTACAGCCCCACAAATTTACGCTCTTGGCGTCAAAGAAGTTTGGAAGGTTAAAAAACCACCTAAAAAAGTAATTCACACTTTAGGTTACCCGCTATCAAGAGACACCTTTGGTGGTTCCTGGGCTTATCCAATGGGTGAGGGTATGGTCTCTTTAGGTTTGGTTGCCGGCCTTGATTATAAAGAGTCTGACCTCGATGTTCACTACGAACTTCAACAACTCAAAAAGCACCCTCTCTTTAAAGAAATCTTAGAAGGTGGAGAACTTTTACAATGGGGCGCTAAAACTATTCCAGAGGGAGGATTCCACTCTTTTCCTAAAACTTTTTCTGGAAACGGAATCATGCTTTCAGGAGACTGTGTTGGGATGGTGAATGTGCCAGCCTTAAAAGGAATTCACTACGCCATGCTAGGCGGAATGAAAGCTGCTGAAACAGCTTTTGAAGCGCTTCAGAAAAAAGAATACAACAAAAGTCTTAAGACTTATGATCAAAAAATTAAAGACTCTGTGATCACCAAGGATCTTTATAAAGTGAGAGACATCAGGCAGTCTTTCAAATCAGGTTTTTGGATTGGCTCTATTAAAGCAGCTCTGCTTACTTTGACAGGCGGACTCTTTCCTGCTGGAAAGCCCCACCTACATGAGGACGCCGCCGAAGAAAAAGTTTTTGTAAATAGACCTAAAGGAAAAATTGACCTGCAAAAGGTAGATGCAGTTTTTCAATCTGCAAACAAAACTAGAGATGATCTCCCCAACCACTTAACTGTTGGTGAGGACATCTCAAAAGACTGGGCTGAATTTTATATGAACCTCTGCCCTGCGGGCGTTTACGAGATGGACGGCGACAAGCTTGTTGTCAAATCGCCTAACTGTGTCGACTGCAAAGCAACTGATGTTCTAGGCCCAAGATGGCAGCCTCGTGAAGGCGGCGCTGGCCCTAGCTACACATTAATGTAGAACAAAGAAAACAAACAAAAGATAAGGATTATAATGAACGTTAACTATCAACTCTCAACTGAAGATGCCAAAGCCACAGAAGACACCAACACTCTTTGGATCGCCTTTTTGGTAGACGAAACAGTTTCTAAAACTGGAAAGACCTACAACAGCTCAGTTGTTGCGGGAAGCTCTCCACTTGCAGCAAAGCTTTTTGGCTTTCCATGGGTTGATGAAGTTAAAATTGCTCCTTCATCAATTATGGTTAAACGCCAAGACTGGGTAGATTTTGATATCATTGCAGAACCCTTAAAAGAACTGATCACAGAGCATTTATCAAATGCTGTTGCTCCTATCGAAGAAAACCCTGAACCACAGACTCCTGCTGCAGATGAACCTCAAGCTGACCTGTCGGGTTTCACCGAGCAAGAAGCTTTGGTGATTTCTTATTTAGATCAGCATGTGAACCCACAGGTGGCTTCACACGGCGGCAAGATTTCTTTTGTAAAGATGACTGACCAAGGCTCAGTGCACTTGAAAATGGAAGGTGGATGTCAGGGCTGCAGCAGTGCTCAAGCCACTTTAAGAGACGGCGTTGAAAAGTCTTTAATGGAAAGTTTTGATTTTATAAAAGAAGTGATCGACACCACTGATCACGACTCTGGAGTGAAACCTTATTTTGCTTAAAAGTTTTGAGACACCTTTTTTAAAATTTGAAGACTGGTACGCGGAGGCTCAGAAAAAAGAAGACTCTTATCCAGACGCCTTCACACTTTCAACTTTAGGACCAGATGGTTTTCCATCAGCTAGAACAGTTCTTTTAAAACTGCATGATCATGAAAAATTCACTTTTTTCACAAATTACGGTTCTCAAAAAGGCAAAGAGCTTTTGGCTCACCCTAAAGTTCACATGCTTTTTTACTGGAAGAACACAGAAAAACAAATTCGTGTTCGAGGAACTGCTAAGAAAGCTTCTAAAGAGATCTCTGATTCCTATTGGAAAACTAGAGCCTTAGACAGCAGACTCAATGCTGTGATCTCTAATCAAAGCTCAGAAATCTCTGAAGGCTTTGAATATAAAAAAGCTTTTGATGAACTTAAAAGCAAACACCCCACTGCAATTGACCGTCCAGACCACTGGGGAGGAATTGAAATTAAGCCTGATTATTTTGAGTTTTGGGAAGAAGGCGAATTCAGATGGCATCAAAGGCAAAGTTTTAGCCTTAATGCTGAAAACGCTTGGGAAACTAAAGTTTTGTTTCCTTAAGTAAATAAGAGCCCTGCTACACCCAGTGCTGCACCAAAAAGAAAAGTCATCAGAGCACCCATCTTAATCAACAAATCATACTGAAGCTTATAATGAAGTTTTTCTAGTTTTTCATCTACCTGTTTAAAACCAACATCCATTTTTTTATCTAAGAACTCAAATTTAGAATCAAACTTATCGTTAACTTGCTGGAATCTCGAGTCCATTTTACCTTCTACACCGTCTATTTTACCCTCTACACCGTCTATTTTAGAATCTAGACCGTCTATTTTAGAATCTAGACCGTCTATTCTTGAATCTAGACCATTCATTGTGGATTCCAATGCTCGCATATCACTTCTAAGCACAGCCTGAAGGCTGTCCATCTTATTGTTTAAGTGGGCAAAGTCGTGCTTAGTGGCAACATCCTCTCCCATAACTCGTGATAAAACTTGAATGTGCGCCTCCGCTTGTTTCCTAGTGATTCCAGAACTTTCTAAAATTTTAGCATACTTTAATGAGTTGAACAATTTGACCTCCGAGCCTCTGTTTCATTGTGAGAAACATTTAAAGCAATTGGATCAGTGCATTTTAAAAAGATTAGGACATATTTGGAGTCCGGTTATCATCAACCTAAATCTTTTTTAAAAAGTTCGCTTAAATACATATCTTGTAATTTATTTTCCGTTTTAGCCATTGTTTTGAAAGGAACGGGAATTCTTACGTGAAACTCAGCTCTTTCAGGAGTTTTAGTTTGGTAGAACACTCTTGGTTTAATTTCTGGAATAGGAACAGCCTGCTTCAAGCACATTTTTGTTATGTACTCCTCAGCTATAGGAAAGTACGGCGCGCAAACGGCTTCCGCACATTTTTTAAGTATTTCTTGTTTTACAAAAAGGTTTTTATCCAGAGAAACTGGAATGATCATAATGTGAAGTGTGAAATGATTTCCGGCTGGTGTGATTGCAAAATTACTAGTAATAAAAACTGAGTTGGGAATTTTGACTTGTCTGCCCGTAAATTGATTGGAAACTGAACCAGGTCCTATTTCAAAAAGTGTGGTCATATAAAGGTTGTGATCTACAACCTCCCCTCTTATCTCTCCTACTGTTATGCGGTCACCTACTTCAAAAAGCTTATAAGAGGCTTTAACAAACCCACCAATAACGCTCATCATGACTTCTTTGAGTGCTATCACTAATGCTACTGCAACAGCAGCTAGTGATATGGCAAGAGATCTTAGCTCTTCTCCCCACATCAGCATAAAAATCAACGCTAGAATTAGAAATGTAAGCGTTCTGGCTACGCGCATCCACTTTTGTTTGCGCTCTGGCTTCTTAAACTGAAGCTTAAAGACAGAACGAATGATCAGGTGTCTAATAAAAATTAAAATTAAAAATGCAAAAAACCAGATAAAAACTCAAAGTTAGAAAAGTAAGAAAAAACCTTGGACATTTGCTCCATCAGAACCACCTTAGATAACAGAAGTGATTACAAGCTTATCTCTAATGATTCAAAAAATCTTTTCAGTCTGGGCCAAAGTAGTGCTAAGTTTTTGTCCCTTAGAGATTAGTTTACCAAGATATCACAAGCCATTATCGAAGACTCCATTGTCGCAGCATTGTCCGATCTGATTAGAAAGTAATCTCTGCCTTCAAAAGACGGATTAGGCGTGTACCTGTATATTCCCAAACTGCTGCTTACACTGCCATTTAATGAATTGGAAATAATCGTATTTGTATTCTCCGGCGGAACACCGCAAGTGACAGCACCGCCCGTTGAAACCTTGTTTATAATGCTGAACGCCGAGCTTTTTCTATAGTCTGTGCAAGCATCTTCAGTTTTAACTTTTTGCCTACTATATTTAGTGTATTCTATGTAGTTAGTTTCATTAACAGTTGGATTAGGACTGCCAACAATTACCCTAAGTCCATACTTATTAAAAATATGACTCGATCCCGACTGCAGTCTTTCAAAATAATCTAAGTCGCCTTGACTGTCATAGTAGAAAACTTCACCATTCCAAATAGGAGCTGCAGTAACATTGTTAACTCCTCTCGTAGATCGTGTGATCTCAAGTTTATTATCGACAGCAGTCCAGTCCAATTGTTCTAAACTAGTCTCGTTTTGTACAGTGATAAAACCAGGTGCTGAATAGAAAACTCCATTGTTCGCAAAAACACCTACAACAAAAAGATTTGAGGTTCTTTGCTCAACACCGAGAAGTCCCACGGCTTTAGGTTTAAAAATGATTTCTACTTTAGATCCTGAGGCGTTCAATTTATTAATTATAATATGACTGCTGTTTCCTCTTATTATTTTGGTCTCAAATGTGAGTGTCCTATTGTTCAAATCAAGACTTCCAGAGAGGTCAATCACCATCTTTTTTTCTCTAGCACCCAGCTCCCTATAAACACGAGCCACCGAACCTTTAGTGGTGTACAAGTGCTCCGTTTTATTTTGATAAAAGAGTCTGTTTTGATTTTTAGAACTAATAAAATCGTCTCTTTCTACTGATATATCTATTAATGGAGGTATGTTTGAAGGCTGTATAGAGTTTGCCAAATTGACTAAATCAAGTGAACTGCCCGCATCATCAAAAGCAGATGCATGTGCAATTTGAGAACTTAAGTATTCCTGATCTGTATCAACCCTAGTTCTTCTAAAAACCATCTGTATTGTAGGGATGAGCATTCCGTTGTCTTCTAGTATTTTTTTAACTCCAGGTCTTAATGCCGCCATAGCATAAAAAAACTTATGAACTTTGTTTCTATCACTGCCTGATTTTCCAAGTGATGAACTCTCGTAAGTTGACATTGAGTACCTCTCATCAAAGTCTTCAGGAGAGCCTTTTTTAAAATCATAAACTCCTGGATACCAAAAATGATCATTGTCTCGGTATTGCTCATAAAACTTTTGCACAAGAAATGTTTGATAGTTGTGAGAGTTTCTGATCATGTTCCACTGTCCACCACTACCAAGAGAGGCGTTTCCAATAACGTTTTTATCTGCATACTTAGCAAATGAAACTGCGTAACCTTCATTTGCTAATCTTCTAACTTGTGGGTGGGCGACAATATTTACCAATGAATGGTTGCTGTCTCTGTTTTCGTACCAATCGTTGAGGTTTCCCGCCGCCATTCCAACAGCAAACAGGTCTTTTAAACGGTCGCAGGTAGTGTTGTTATAACTGCATACATCTATGGAGCTAAGAGGTTTGCCGTCAACAGTTCCGCCGCTACCACTATAAACAGGATTAGGATTTTGCGGTGTATCTGGCAAAGATACTTCCGGCTGGTCTACTATCACTTCTTCGGACCCATCAGACTCTTTTTCATTAGACGGATTTTCAACATCATCTACTTCTGAAGCTGACTTAACCCCGCCTAAGCAACCCGTCATTGTAAACAATGAAAATATAACAATAAAAAATAACCTTACGTTCAACTTACCCATAACCACTTAATTGCAAAATTAAAGCCCTGTTCCAAGATACAAAAAAAATAAGTTCAGTTATTACCGATGCTTAGAGATCTCAATATGAATCACTAATACCATTTACTTAATTTTTTTGGTTATTTATTAGTTTAATATAAGGCTTTTTCGCAACACTCGTTCTAAGTACTCGAGCTCGCTAGACTATATGCCAGAACATAAAAGTGTTAAATTGTTTTAATATAAGCACAAGTTGCGAAATAGTTGCGTAGACAAAATACAGTCAAATTACATATACGATCGCCGCAAAAAAACCCCAAGCCTAAACTTGAGGTTCTGTTAAAAGAAGTAATGTTGAGGGTCAAACTTTAAGTTCGACCTGGCACCTTTTCCTTTTCTTATTTCTTATTTCTTCTCAGCGGTCTTTACGATCTCAAGAAGTTCAATTTCGAAAGTAAGTGCTGCACCTGGTTTAATTTTTGGTGGAGCTCCTCTGTCGCCATAAGCTTTGTCAGATGGGCAAGTCACTTTTGCTTTTCCGCCAACTTTAATTTTTTGAACAGCTTCAGTCCAGCAAGGAATCACTCTGTTAAGAGGGAAAGTTGCAGGGTTTCCTCTATCAACAGAGGAGTCAAAAACCTCACCGTTTCTTAGAGTACCGTGGTAATGAACCTTAACCATGCTGTCAGCTTTAGGCATGTCGCCTTCACCAGCTTTAAGTGTTTTGAAGATCACACCAGAAGCAAGTGTTTCAGTTCCTTCTTCTTTTTTCATTTTTGCTAGGTAGTTTAATGCCTCTTTCTTTTCAGACTCAGCAACTCTTTTAGATCTTTCATCTCCAAGTTTGCTAATGTCTTTTGAAAAAGCCTGCATATCGATTTTACCAGCTTTGCCGTCAAGACCATCTCTTACACCCTTAACCCAAACTTTAAACTCTTGATCGCTAAGATCAAAGTTTTGCAAACGACGTGAGTCCATTTGGCCTAGAGTGTAAACTGTTTTTTCAGTGTCGGTTTTAGGTTCAGCACCCATTTTCCCAGCACCTTTTTCAAAACATCCTGTAGTCATAAATACGAGTGCGCTAAGTACAATAAATGTAGATTTCATAAGTTGTAGTCCTTTCCTTACTTATTAAAATTATCTAGGAAATTGTAACTCTGAATCAAAGCATTTCACAATAAAAACTTGTAAAGAGGTTGTAAGTCGGCACAGCTTAACTATATTGAGGTCTATGAAACTAAGCTGGAAGGTGCTTCTAATTTACACTTTTTTCGTAATTATCTGGGGCGCTTTTGTCAGAGCCTCTGGATCCGGTGATGGGTGCGGCGCCCACTGGCCCTCATGTGAAGGCGACTTTTTACTCCAAGCACCAGATGCAAAAAAAATGATCGAATACACACACAGAGCTTCTTCGGGGCTTTACGGCATATTTGTCTTTATTTTAAGCATCTGGACCATGCTCTCAAAAAAAACCTCTAGAACAGTGAAAATTTTTAGTGCTGGAGTTTTGTTTTTCACAATCGCGGAGTCTCTCATAGGTGCAAAACTCGTGCTCTCTGGACTTGTTGGGAGCAACACCTCTTTCGCTAGAGCTGTAGTTATGGTGATCCACCTTACCAACACACTGATACTTGTTGCCTGCAACGCTGGTGTGATCTTTTTTCTTGATCAAAAAACAAAGTTTGCCGAGAGAGAAAAAATTAAAACTGCAATGAAAGCATACGGCCCCGTGCTACTTCTTTTTTTTCTAACAGGTGCATCTGGGGCATTAGCAGCACTTGGAGACACACTCTACCCTTCAGAAAATCTCTTAGCGGGTTTTGCCATGGACATCGACCCGGCTAGTCCTTTGATTATAAAACTACGAAGCCTTCATCCTGTTTTTGCTTTTTCACTTGTAGGACTTATTTTATGGTTCACTGATCCTGGTAAATATATGGGAATGGTTTTGATTGGTCTGTCTATCTCAACTTTAATTGTAGGATTGATTAACTTAGTTTTGTTAGCACCCATCTACATGCAGCTTCTGCACTTGGGAATGGTGATGATGTTTTGGGTGGTCTGTCTTATGTACGTCTTTGGAGAAACCTCTCTAAAGAAGGCCTGAAGACTGTGTTCAAAGTCACCGCTGTAAAGACGAGCCCTATACCCAAAAGCTGACTGATCTTAAGCTCCTCACCAAAAAAGAAAAACGCCACCGCCACAGAAAGTGGTATAGCCAAAAAGTTGATGCTTGCAGCTTTTGACATCACTGCTTTTTGATAAGCAAGAGTCAAACAAACCTGAGCTAAAAACGAAAACGTGACAAGTAACAAAATAGGCAACCAGTCTGTCTTCGTAGGAATTACAAAACCCTGCACTAAAAGAACTAAAACTGAAACAGGAGCCAGAACAAATTGGAACCAAGACAGAACTACAAGTGGATGGTCTGTTGTTCTTAATGCTCTTACAAAATTATACGACAAAGCAGCAAAAGCAGCTCCTAAAATTCCCAAAAAATAATAAATTGAAAACTTAAGTTCTGGATCTTTTATTAAAAAAACTCCACAAAGTGCCAACGCAAAAAGTCCATAAACAAGCAGTCCGTTTTTTTCTTTCAACATAAGGCCTGCAAAGAAAATAGCAAAAAAGGGTGAGAGCTGAGCAAGAACCACTGCATTTGGCAGTGGTAAATTTTGCAGTGTTGTGAAATATGAAAAGATGGCCACTGTTCCAAAAGCCCCTCTTAAAAAAAGTTTTTTACGGTTCACACCTAAAGGCGAGACCTTCATCAAAACCATAATGGGTACAGAACAAAGTAGAATTCCGAAGGCTCTAAAAAAAACAACCTCCGCCACGGGCAGATGAGACAAAACTTTTACCTGCGAATGGCTGACTATAAAAAGAAACACTGCCATTAAAGCATAAATTTGACCCATCAATCTCCAGAGTTAAAGGCAGGATACAAAATTTTTGGATCAAGATCAAAAATAACTGGGTAATGATCACTGGGGTTCAAGTTACGCTCTTCGAAATTTTGGGGAAGATCTCGGACTTTGCCTTCTTCATCTTTATACCTGTAAACTGAATAGCTTTTAATATAGGCTTCTAAGCTTGAGGATAAAAAGGCTCCGTCTAAAGCCTCTCTAGTTGTTGTCGTTTCTCTATTAGGGAAAAAGACAAACGTAGAGTCACCCATTCCCTCTTCATCCACAAAAAGTTCTGGCTTGTCTGTAAGGTCAACCATGTCCAATAAGCGAAAGCTTTTTAACTCTTTTTTGTCCCTTGAAGAATTAAAATCACCCATAACAATTATAGGAACGCCAGGGTGTTTTACTTCAGTTTCTTTTAGAATGCGAACAGACTCATCAGCTTCTTTTTGTCTCTTGTGAAAAGAACGAGGATCATTTTTTCTATCTCTTTTAGATTTATAATGAACTCCTGCTACAATAAGTTTAGGTGTTTCATGATTTTCAATGTAGATTTTGAATACAGGAAAGTTACGTGTGAAAACCTTTTCTTTTCTCCCAGTCATGTTTTTCCAATAAAGATCGGTGAAGGACTGCCTTTTGACTTTGATGCCCATTCCATTTCGAACTAAAAAAGCTGTCCCAATTTCTCGGCCATCATTAGTAGTGGGCATATAAACTTTGTAGGCGTCATCAAGATACCTTCGGTTGAATCTGTCTAAGGAGTCTTTACCTTCAACCTCCTGGAGCATGATAAAATCAGGTTGCGTGTCTAAGATAGCATCAGCAATGCCCTTGGTCTGCCACTCTGGTTTTTGCCGAGGCAGGTGATCTTGATTGATTTTCTCTAAGCCGTCTTCGGTCCACAAGTATTTTCCTCGGTGAATGAACAGATTTAAAGTGTTTAAAGTCATAAAACGCAGTGGTTTGGTAGGAAGAAATGAAGCTGAAATCTTAGGTGTAAAAAAAAATTTGCACTGTAAGGCCTGAGCACTTTTGGGCAGCACCAAAAACAAAAAAGGAAATATAAACACAAGAACTGCTGTAAGCTTCATTACTGACAAAACTATGCTTTTTTGACTGGAAACGCCTCTTTGAAGCTTTGTTTTATAAAAAATTCTCTAATATGTGCTTTGTGTTTAGATATTGATCGGTGGAGCAGGCACTTCAAGTGCGTCACAAACGATTCTAAAGCATTCAAACTCTTTTCTGTTAAGATGCTCATCAAAGGTGATTACTTTGAGCAAGGCCTGAATAAGCCTCTCTTTGTTTTCAAGGCTCATATTTGATAGTTTTAATAAGACTTCTTCCATGACTCCTGAAGTTTTAGAGTGGTTGATCTCTTTACCAAAATAAATCTTTAATGCTTCTTTACAGGAGCTGTCTGCGACTTTTGAGTCACCAGAGTTGAGTTTAGACATTTGGTCAATTAGGTAAACCAAATCAGCCAGTGATGGCTTTCCACCACGGCCTTCTAAACCAAAATTGTATTTTTTGATGAAAAGATAAAGGAAAGATTCAAAAGCAGTGACTTCGCCATCAAGGTCTACAAGTTTTTTAGAGTTGTCTAAAACTCTCATGCTTACGCTTGCCGATATTTGATCAAACAATGGAATAAGAAGTTCCACAATTGAGGTTTTTTGCAAACTAGATTTCTCATGTAGCGCTTCAAAGGCCTTTAAAGTTTTGTGTGAAGTCTCTTCTGAAACAATTTTAAACAAAAGTTCTTTTTGTTCAGCCAAATGCATAGGATCTTCATCTAATAGAAGTGCATAAACTAAGGGCTCAAGACCGCGCGGATTCAAATACCCACTTAAGCGTGAGTCCTTAACTTCTTTTAAACTTGCTTCCGCATTTCTAATGTCATTTTCAGTAAGAAGCCCCATTGTCGCTAGATACTGGGCAGATTTTTCGCTGCTCATGGCAACTTTCAGATTTTCTTTTTTGAGTTCGACATCTATAATACGCTTTTTAAATGATGATCCGATTTTTACGAATGCAGGATCAATCTTTTTAATCCTAGAATCTAAAGGGGGATGTGTGTCGTAGACTGAAGACATCCACTTAAGTGATGAACTAAAACAAATTGCACTCACCTCAGCACCTCTCACATCTTTTAGTATGCTCCCGCCACCATCTCTGATTTTTGCAAGAGAACTTGCAAGAGCTGCTGGGTAGCGCGTGAATTGAACAGAGAGCGCATCAGCGAGGTACTCTCTTTGCCTTGAGAACATGGCCGAGATTATACGAGATACAAATGCACCCACAGCACCTAAAATAATTATAGCAACAACCACGAGCATAAGCTGCCCCGCGCCGCCCCCTTTTTTTGAAGAACGCCCTCTGTGAGAACCCGTTCTTGCTAAGACTTCAAAAATCCGCATACCTACAATAAAAACGGCTGAAAATGAAAAGTAAACTGCCAAAAGGTTAATGTTGGCTTTAACATCACCGCTTACTATATGCCCAAACTCATGTGCCACAACGGCTTGAAGTTCGTCCCTTGTGAAACTCTCAAGTGCACCTTGAGTCACCACAATATTTGCATTTTGGTGGCTGTAACCCGAGGTAAAAGCATTGATCGCTTGTTCCTGTTTTAAAACATAAACCTTAGGCATCGGTATTCCTGAGGCTAAAGACATTTCGGACACAATATTATAATAGATCTGCTCTTCAGGTGTTTTACTTGTTGAAAGAACCTGTTTCGCTGACATGGCTTCAGGAATACTTGAGGGGTTGGAAAAAAAACTCACCCGCTTAAACAAAAATAAAATGGTTAGAACAGCCGCAAAAAAAATTGCAAATTTTAATGCCAGCGGATCATAACCTCTATCTACATAAGTGTACTCTCCATAATTTTCAGTTAAAAAAATAGGGCCAAAATAGCGGCTTATCAAATAATAGAAGGCAGCAAGTTGAAGGGCTAAAAAAAGTAGAAAAACCAGAATGATGTTTCTGGATTTTGCTCTTGCTATTTTTTGATTTTCAAAAAAATGTGACATCAAGGTCCGCTATTAAGTTTTAAAATTGAAGTTATGAAAGACCTAGAGCTGAACTTTTACAGCTTCTTTCTCAACTGCATTTTCAATTTCAAAATAAGAAGAGGCTTTAAAGTTGAACATCCCCGCAATGACTGAGTTTGGAAAAACCTCTCTCTTGTTGTTGTAAGCCATCACTGAATCATTGTAATGCTGTCTTGAAAAACTGACTTTGTTCTCTGTAGAGGTGAGCTCTTCAGTAAGTTTGTTCATGGTTGAATCAGCCTTTAGTTCTGGATAGTTTTCAGTAAGCATCAAAAGACGTCCTAAAGTGCTTGAAACTTCCCCCTCAGCTTTATTGAGCTTTTCAACAGCCTCACCATCAGATGGGTCCTCGGAAGCGGCTTTTTGACTTGAAATGGCTACGTTTCTTGCTTTAACAACAGCTTCAAAAGTGTCTTTTTCGTGAGCCATGTACTTTTTAGCAACTTCTACAAGGTTTGGAATAAGATCGTACCTTCTTTTGAGCTGAACATCTATTTGTGCAAAAGCATTTTTCACTTGATTTCTAGCCGTCACAAGGCCGTTGTAAATCCCTAAAATCAACATGAGTGCTGCGAACAATACACCTAAAATAATGAGTACACCTGTCATCAAATTCCCCTTTGGTTCTATCTTTAAAAAGCTACAGCAGTATTTATAAAATGACTAATCAGTTTATGTTAAATCGCGTCTTAGATCTTATTTTTAGATCTCATTCTAGTTAACGTCTCTAAAGCCAGATGAGTTTCTGGTTCCATTTGAGTCGCTGCTATCGGCTGCTGCCAGTATTAGAAACGCCAGCATATAGACTGCAAACACTGGCAAAAAGCCTGTAAATGCAAAAACAATAAGTATTGCAAAACGCATCCAAGTTTCATGGACGTTGAATTTAGGCGCTAAGCGGTGGCAGACACCTAAAAACTTAGGCTGGTTAGTGAATGCAACTGTAAGTTGATTGGGGAAGGAGAGGACTGCTGCAAAGTATATTAGAAGTGTCAGACCAAATGTACAAAAGAAGGACACAACCAATGCAAGCCTCAACACAAAAGCTGGAATGTCTAACTTGCTTGCCAGGCCACCACAAACTCCACCAAAAACACCATCTTTACGTATAAACACTGATTTCATATCTTTAGTAATACTATATAGGGCTTAGGGGCCGCAAGAACTTGCCGAATAGGGCACTCAAGAGAGAACCAGGCTTTAAAAAAGCCTGGAAAATTAGATATTTATACTGATCAACACCATATGTTACCTGGCACCTTAGATGCCTGAACTGTAAGCTTTCGGACTGTGTTTTTTGTAGTCTTCATCATTAAAGTCATCAACTTGAATGGCTTCCCAGCGTGCTGCAGTTGCTTTAGTGATCACCTCTTTTTCTTCTTCAGAAATGATTCCTTTTTCTAAAGCTAGAATCACTAAATCTTTAGCTCTTTTCTTTGGGAGCTTTTTAGCTTTAACAGCTTTTTTGATTTTACGTTCAACTTCAGTCGCTTGGCTTGACAGTTTGAAGGCCCACTCAAGTTTTCCTAAGCCGTCTTCAGTGTCTTCAGGTTTAAAAATTCCCTTAGTGAGTCTTTCTCTTTGCTCCGAGTCAGCCAACATCAAAGTACAAACCTTATGCCCTAAGTCATCTGATGGTCCAAAACCCATAGAGTTTAGACGCGCCCAGCGGCCTACTATTCCTTTAAAGAACCAGGTCATACCAGGAACTTTCAAGTTAGAAAAAATACCTTCAAAAGCTTTCTGCATCTCTTTGTTACCGTATTCTAGAGCGTAGAGAACAAACGGAAGATCTTCATTTTTGGACCCTTCAGCTTCAAACCTTCTCATCACAGCGTAGTTTAAATACATCCATGAAAGTATGTCAGCGTAGCGGCCCGTGATCTTCTCTTTAAACTTAAGTTTTCCACCTAAAGAACCCATGGTGATATCAGCCATGATTGCAAAACTTGCAGAAGCCCAAGAAAGTTTTCTGTAATGAGAGTTTAATGGCCCACCAGAAAAACCTACTGATAAAAATCCGCGCGTCCAACTTAAGAGAATTGATCTAAACATGTTTCTAACAATGTGACCTATGTGGCCCCAAAATGCGTTATCAAATCCTTTTAGATCGCTTTCTCCAGCAGTCTTAATCTCTTGATATGCATATGGATGGGCACGAAGTGCACCCTGACCAAAAATCATCAAAGTTCTTGTCAGGATGTTTGCACCCTCAACTGTGATTCCAATTGGTGTAGAAATGTAAGCATGAGCCAGGGTGTTTCTCGGTCCACGTGAAATTGCAGCTCCACCAACTATGTCCATAGCTCCATTGATTGCTTTTCTGAACATTTCAGTTGTTTGATATTTTGCAATTGCTGTCACAACCGGAGGGCTGATTCCTCTGTCAATGGCACCGCAGGTGAAGTCACGACATGCATTTAAGATGTAAGAAAAACCACCAATTTCTGCTAAAGGCTCTTCAACGCCTTCAAATTTTCCAATAGACAAACCAAACTGCTTTCTTACAATTGAGTGTGCCGAAGCCACTCTAAAGGCCATCTTAGTCCCGCCTGTACTTTGAGAAGGAAGTGAGATTCCACGTCCTGCGCCAAGACAATCCATGAGCATGCTCCAACCTCTTCCAATACCAGCCGCTCCGCCGACTACAGCCTCTTCAACGTCCACAACAACATCTTTACCTCTTATGGGACAGTTGTAGAAAGGAACTCCTAGAGGATCATGCCTGTTGCCTTTTTCAATTCCAGGAGTCGAAGCCGGTATAAGAGCGCAGGTGATGCCTTGGTCTACTTTTCCCGTCCCCAGTAAATCTTCTGGATCTGAAATTTTAAAAGCCAAGCCAACGGTGGTGGCTTTAGCGGCCAACGTGATCCATCTTTTGTTAAATGTGATTTTGAGTTTTAACTTACCGTCATCACCTTTATAAAGGACACCTTCAGAAGTGATTGAACCAGCATCACTTCCCGCCTGAGGCTCTGTAAGCCCAAAACATGGGAGCTCTTCACCAATTGCAAGTTTAGGAAGAAGTTTTTCTTTTTGCTCCTTAGTTCCGTAATGACCCAACAGCTCTGCAGGCCCTAATGAGTTAGGCACCATCACAGTCACACCAGTTACGACTGAACGTGATGAGATTTTTTCAACAACAGCACCGTGAGCTAGAGCTGAAAAGCCAAGCCCTCCGTATTCTTTTGGAATAATCATTCCGAAAAACTTTTGTTTTTTTAAGTAATCCCACACTTCATCAGACATTTCTTTTTTCTGCCAGATTTCAAAATCGTTGATCATCTTACAAAGATCTTCAACGGGGCCATCTAAGAAAACCTGCTCATCATCAGTTAAAGTGGGATAAGGCTCGGCTCTCAATTTTTTTAAATCTGGCTTTCCAGAAAACAGATCTTTTTCCACCCAGACAACTCCAGCCTCTAGGGCTGTACGTTCAGTGTCAGAAATTTCTGGTAAGACCGACTTCATGATTTTCATCACAAAGTTTGAAATCAAAATTCTTCTAAGTGGCTTGATCACACCTAAAAGTAAGACTCCAGCAATCACAGCAAGTGGGATTAGTCCTAATCCGCAAGAAGCCGCTAAGACCAATATGGCTAACGCCCAAAATACAAACGGGGCTCCTAGGTATCCAAACACCACCATCATAAAAATTGAGATGGGAATTAAGAGTCCTGCGTTTTCAGTGAACAAATTCAAAATAGAATTTAGATCCATTGTGTTTTTTCTCCTTAGATTAATTTTATAATGTAATTTTTTATATTATAAGGGGTTTATAGGCATTGGGGCAAACTGTGTGACATAGGACACAGAGTTTGGGTCTAGAATTTTGTTCAATGATGCACCCACCTAGACCAATTAATTTCTCTGTTCTGAAAATGAAATCTGTAGAAAAATACACAGATGACTAATGAAAAACGATGGCTTCTTTATGACTGGGCAAACTCTGTCTTTGCAACCTCCGTGGTTGCGGCTTTTTTCCCAATAGTGCTGAGGTCTTATTGGGCTAAAGGCTTAGACTCTCAAACAATCACTTTTAGACTGGGGCTCACCAACTCACTTATTTCACTTTTGCTCTTCTTGATACTGCCTCTCATGGGCTTTGCCATAGACAGAAAGATCAATTCACCAGAAAAAATTCTTTTTTATACGGCTTTAACTGGCGGGACATTAGTTTCACTTTTGTTTTTTGTTAACGGAGGCAGCAGTGTTCAAGCTTTGCTACTTTATGGAGCCTCTTTTGTTTTTTTTGCATTAGGCAACACTCAGTGTGATGCCATGCTTGTGAAACTTCAAAAGGAAAACCCAAAAAGAAATTTGGGTAACCTATCGTCTTTAGGTTATCTCTACGGCTATTTGGGTGGAGGCATTCTGCTCACCCTCCAAAGCTTAACATTGATTTTTTACAAACAACTTGGTTTTGACTCCCCCTTACTCCCAGCAAAACTGTGTTTTTTAACTGCTGGTTTATGGTGGGTTTTATTCTCCACTCCACTTTTAGGTATAAAATTTAAACAAAAAGAAGATAAAAAAGAAGATAAAGTAAAACTCAAACACTCTGTACTTGGAGACTACAAAGCTTTTTTATTAGGGTTAGACAAAAAAGGTGTTTTGTACTTGGCCGCCTTTTTTCTTTACATTGATGTTGTCTTCACGACTTACAAAATGGCTGTGGATTTTGGCCTTAGCATGGGGCTTTCACAAAACCACCTCATTGCTATTTTAATTTATGTGCAATTAGTTGGAGTGCCCGGAACACTTTTAATGAACAAGATTGCTGATGTCTTTTCTGTTAAAACAGCCCTCAATGTTGGTCTTTTGATGTTTGCTCTTGTGATTGCGTGTTCTCCACTTGTCAAAAGCCTTACTGCCTTTGCTGTCTTAGCCACCTTTATCGGAATCTCTCAAGGAGGCATTCAAGCTTTGAGCAGATCTCACTTTGCAAACATCACACCTGAAGACCAGCAGGGAATTGGCTTTAGTTTTATAAACGTATTTGGAAAACTTTCTGCAATCATGGGACCATTAATCGTTGGTGTAAGCGCCTACATGTTAGGTGACAACACCTATTCCTTTTTCACACTTTTGCCACTTCTAGTTTTAGGCATGTGGTTTTTGCAACTTTCTTTTAAAGAGAGTCCGGAGGGTTGACGATGGTGCCCGAGCTGCCCCCCCCACCTATGGGGTGGTTGGCCTCTAAGTATTTTCTAGAGATCAATTTAACTGAGTAGCCCACTCGTCCACCGGTTACGCATTCGGAGGGAATCATCACCCGTCCTGCTGGAACCCTGTTTGAGCATGCTGCAAATCTATTTCGATCTGGTGCACCGTAGTCCATCACATCAACTCCTGGAATCCAGCCGTTTAAAAATCCGCTTTCATTGCTGTTGTTGACCCATGCAGCTCTTGGACTTCGGTCCAAACCTTGATACTCCCTAAGTTCCATTTGATCTCTGATGTCAAAATTGTTGATGCCATCAGGCCCTGCACTATATGCGCCCAGATCCCCTTTAAGCTCAACATCGGCAGGCAACAAAGAGGGCAACCACTGATCTAATTTGTCTTTTATGTAGTAATCGTAAAATGTTGGTGAGATTGAGTAATGAGTCATATCAAAAGCATCTGGTCTCACTGCTGCAATTTCTAAGTTTCTATTAAAAGACTCCCAAGGTGAGCTGCCTTGAAAATCGATTGCTAGAGGGTCATTGGGCAAGGCATTGAAATAAGAGTAAGTAGCTTGAACATAGTCCCTCATACTAGACAAAACAGTGGCTTTTACAGGAGTGTTGATAGACCAACCAATAAGCCTTCCTGCAAAAACTTGGGACGCTCTTGTTGTAAGGCCATCTTGATCGCCGGGATGCCTTGAGTAATTAGGAAAATATGTTGTGTCTGATGTTGCATCTGAAACGGCACCTAATTCTGAAAAACTAACTCTTGTTGGCAAGAGTGGATCAGTTCGGCCACCGCCACTAGACTGGTCACCGCCCGAAGGCCATGTTTTGTTAAACCAAGGCCCTATACGCCCGCCAAATGGTTTGGCGTAGGCAAAAGCTTGCATGGGAATACCCGTCCCAAAAACTTCACTTAAAAAAAGTGGTTTTGATGTGGCAACCGCTTCGGCCTGATTGTAAACCATCACCCATGGGTTTTTTTCGACTCCAACAGAAAGTCCCATAAGTGGATCTCCAGAAACACCTAGGGCACCGAAATCTCTTACGCGCCCATTGGGATCCAAAGTGTTTTGAAAAAGTCTTGCACCAGCGGTGGTAGAAGATCCACTCTGAAGCATGCTGTCGAGCTCTGTAAAATTGGGGTGATTGAGAACCCGCTCCGCACAGCCCCCTCCCGAAGTGTTAAAAAAAGACCAGGGAACTATTGTGTTCACAAAAATTGTGCTCAACCAATCGCTTGGGTCCCTACCTGCTAGAGAGTTTTTAAAACGAATTTGAGGATTGCCAGCCAGTCTGTTTGATTCAGTCAAGTTGTATAAAAAAGTTTTTCGAGCTCCCTCATAAACATCTTGTCCGTCTAAATCTTTCATTCCACCAGGTGCAATCGGAAGAGCTAAATTTTTAGCAAGCTCTTCAATAACAGCTCGTCTATCACGCTGCTCCAACTTATGAGCTCCAACTATAGTGTTTGCATACCACCAGTTGAGATAAGCAGTTGCACCACAGCCATCTGATATGATTCTGTTTGTGTTGTTTATAGTG
>Ga0115567_10001143_pt1 | contig 26661 bp, 41 predicted proteins | sample COGITO_mtgs_1204_2_FD_88679 | JGI IMG/M metagenome (GOLD analysis project Ga0115567, IMG submission 88679) | Pelagic marine microbial communities from North Sea - COGITO_mtgs_120412 | ecosystem: Environmental > Aquatic > Marine > Epipelagic | place: Germany:Helgoland, sampling site Kabeltonne... | reverse complement strand
GTCCCAAACCCTCATGAACCTATCCACACAATTGATAGGGAGCAAAAGAATGGATCTGACGAAATCCGGATTCGATTTCCCTCGACTGCCGAATGTCGCAATCGAGTGACGGTGCGGGCACTTCGCCTCTTCAAGCAGAACTAGGAGGTTCAAGTGCAGGCAAATGGCGATACCGTGCGCCTGGGCCCCTCGCTGTGGCGTCGAACGAAGGCATCGACAGGACCGAGCCGCACCTTTCGTTTGTTCACAAGATGGACTTGCATCCAGAGAGGGTCGGAAGCGCAGACGATTCATTTGAGCGTCTTGGCTCGTTCGAGAGGCTATCTAGTGTCGCGCGGAACCTCGCAGAGAAAGCCACGACGTGGGCGACTGCGTCCATGGAATTCGATGTAAAGTTGCCTGGGGCGGGTACATCATTTCTTCCAGGTGATGGCACTGGACACGCCACTGGCCAACGAAAACCACACCCAAATTTGAGCTCTCCGACTCCACCACGGGCAGATGAGGCTGTAGATGGACGGCCTGGATTTGTACCCGAACACACAAGCCCACATGACCGCAAGATAACACGTCTTCAGTCGGTACAACCGCTTCTTCACGAGCCCGCGAGTGTATCTCTGCAGCGCGGCCACAAGGGACTTTCTCACACGCGACTTTCGGCTTCGTGTGACAGGGTGGTTCGACCACCTCGGATCAGCAAGCTCTGGGCCATCAAAAGGACCCGCTGACCGACTTCCTTCGTGACATGCCGTCCGATGAGGACATTGTTTTTCAGGGGGTAAGCCAAGCTTCCTGCTTTTCTTCTCGCCCCGCTCAGTGCACGATCTCTGCTGAAGGCAGTTTTCATGTCAATAGTTGATTCTCAAGCGCGAGACGGGGTTTGCGGCTGGCTGGCGCGAATGGAACCTCTTTCTGACCCGCACCCACTTTGGCCTCAGCGCAAAAGGTTTCTCAGAGCCCACGCTCCCACGCTTCCACGCTGGGGAACAGCGCATTTCTTTACTGGCGCCGCCACTGCGGGCGCAGGACAAGCCAAGGTTGTTGACTACCGGGAGCTTTCTGATCTCTCCACCATGACACATTTGAACCATCGCGGTGTTCGTGCCAAGGAGAGGTTTTCGCCTTGCTCCAATGAAAAATATTCCGTGACTCAGTCGGTAGAGGACCTACGGGATTCCTTCGGCCGTACCGTGATTTTACTCATGATGTGGTTGCAGTTTCGGTGACGACATGTCACACCGTTGGCATTCGTGGCTGGGAAAAACTGCTCCCTCGTGGCTCCGCGAAATGATGAGTGCAAATAGTCGGCGACGAGGCGTCGCGGTTGCTCGCACTCGCACTTCCCGTAGAAGCACACAGACTCCTCACCCGCGCCTCTACGCTCGCTATGCAGAAAGTTTGAATACTGACAATCCCGATGCTGTAGGTCGGGAGGCGCCGTGTCAAGGCTGCAAAAGGCGCTCACGGTGCGACCGGCGTAATGTCAACACTCGGCCCACAGTTGGGTGACGACCGGGGAAGGCTTGGGAGTGATCTTGAGGATTATGACTTTGAGATCATAACCAAGGAGTCTGAGGCACGCCGGACCAAGGCATACGTGTTTCGGTGTGAGAATGAAGAGGATTTGCGGAGGTGCTTGACCATTCCTGCTTTGGACTTGAGATCTGCCGTGCTCTGCCCTCCTTGAATTGCACAGACCCCAATCGGAATGGTTGCGCTGTACAGGTGGACCGAACAATTTTCGGTGCTTGTCCTCGAAAATATTTACGCGAATGAGGGAAAAAAGGTCACCCTGCCCGCACGGTGTCCCCATCTCAGCTTGGACCACGCGTGCTGAGGCGCACATCCGCAGTTCTTGGAGCGCGTACGCCGAGGTGTGCAGCTGCTGTACTACATGCCAGCGTTCCAATACCTCGTCGCCCTCATCATCGTTCTCAACTTTGCCGCCAACGTTTGGGAGGCCCAGGTTATCAATGTCGCACCGCGCCCCGACTGGATGAATCCATTCTTTCGTGACCTCGATGTGGTCTTCACGGTGATCTTCACCGTCGAGCTCGCCTTGAACCTTGTGGCGAGTGGTGCACGTGGTTTTGTTACTTCGGGTTGGAACTGGATCGATTTCGTTGTCGTCATCCTCGCCTACGTGGGCGCCATTTTTGATGTATCATCCCCACGCCAGCCCCTCACCCGAACTAGGCGCACCGCTTGCAGCTTGAGAGCAGGAAACCACTGCCAACGCAATAGCGCACTTTCCGGATGAAAAAATGTATTCTTGGCCTCAGGGGATTCCTGGGCTCAAAGTGGTCCGTATCCTACGCGCGTTCCGCGTCCTTCGCCTCGTGCGGCGCTTCGAGTCCCTGCGCCAGCTGCTACAAGCTCTCGGCGGGTCGGTCCTTCCGATCATCAACGCCTTCGTCGTCCTCCTCCTTGCTACCTCCATCTTTGCCATCCTCGGTGTTGGTCTTTTCCGCGAGGGTCCAAACAACTCAGGTTGACCCCCCGTCAATGCTGCTCTCCAGCAAAACCCATTCTATGACGGCAACCTACCGTTGCTTGCATGGCAGGATGGCCAACGCTAACTCTTGAATGATTCTTGTGGCAAAGAGCTCGATGGAGTGTCAGAATTTGGCTTTTTCTCGGCGGCGCTCTTCACTATGTTTCAAACCATGTCTGGCGAAGGCTGGGGATCACTGGCACGAGAAATGTTCGTGAGCTTTGGCGATAACGCGAGATCGGGCATCATGGCTTTCTTCCTCGCATTCTACCTCTTGGTGACCCTTGTTCTCGTCAATGTAGTACTTACAGTCTTTCTTGATGAATTCTTCAGGGCTGCTGAAGCGCAAAAGATCGAAAACTTTCAGTCGCAGCTATTTGCTGGCAGCGACGCATCAAAGTCTGCAAAGCCGCTCGACCCACTTCTTCGGCACATCTCTTCAAACCTAGCCGACTTCGGTGCCCTAGTGCGTTCCCATACTCGCGTTGCCACACGAACATCTGTAGCTGAGGTTCGGATGGTATGAAATTGACGTACCTCGAGGGCAGGTCTCGGAAATTCACAAGCTCTTTGCTCAGCTAGACTTGGAGGGAAATGGCGTGGTGCCATCCGTGCACCTGTCTTGCACATTCGAAATCTATTCAGATTCACTGCCTTGTGGTTGGCATGATCCCACGATACTGTGCGTTTCCCCAGGTTAGCTACCTCGATCTCAGCATGGGGCTGGCTGCCCTACCTTTCCGACCCACAATCGAGGTCACTGAGGTCATCTTCCACATCCGATTATTGTAGATAGCACACAACGAGCTGAAGCGCTTCTTCTTTTGTGCGGCATTTTTCAACGCCCATCTGACTTTCGGTGAGGTGGGACAGGAAGATTATCGTGCCATGACGCGTGGATTGACAGTATGCGACCCTGTGACCTTTGGGATGACGCGAGAAGACTTTCAAGAGGTCCTCCTCGCTGAGCTTCGAGAGTACATGCAGCGTGAGGCGGCTCGTGCGCAGCAAATGCAATCTCTGCTTGGCGGCGGAGGTAGTGAGATTGTCCTCTTTGTGCTTAAGTACGCGATAAATGTTTTGGAAGAGACGCGCAACATTCTGCTCGGTCTTCCGTCCGCTCTGGTGTTCGTTCCCAGGTCGGTTTTCTCCAACCAACCAGCAGGGTCAGGAGAGGGGTAGAGTCTTTGTCATTTCTCCTTGCTGCTAGCGTGTTGATCATGAGCATCGTCTGGCAGAGGATGCAAGCCATGTATCGTGGAGCGATTGCTTCCACCATCGACTTCAGGTGACTCGCCTCAGCCCGCCATTGTTTGGGCGCACGCTGGTGGTGGTGTTGTACCAGGCATTCCTGGAACCAGCTCCAGCCCCGCGGATTCGGATGCAGGCGTGCACGCAGCAAATCCCGAGAAGGACGCAGGGTCAAATCTCGACATGCTGCGCGTCTCGCCTGCGATCGGGGCCCATGGCCGGCCTGGCGTCCATAGGCCAAGCGAGCGTTCTCGGCGCGCACACGAAGGTCAGCAGCAAGGGCTACCTTACCTGCTCAATGGCGCAAGATGGGCCCGCTTTCTGGGGGAGCACGATGCTTCACCCGCATGCAGGGCCACGCCCCCGAGGGTAGGAGCGAGACGGGCGGCTTCACCTCATAAGCTGGAGTGGGAGCAAAAGGCAGTTGAGTTGCTCTGCATCAGGGACGACGAGCTCCAAGACGAGCTTGTAGCAATGCGGTTTGTTCCCAGAGTGTGACCCAGCAGTGCACGCGCCACTTTGTCCAGAGAATGCTGGGTCAAGCTGGAATATCTCATTCAAGTGGTTGAATGGGACAGGCACACCTACAATCGCATGCTCGCTACGACCGAGGAGATACTACATGAACTTCGGTCACCTCAATGATGCTGGGTCTTGATGAAATGCCGAAATCGGTCGTGGAATCGGGGAACTAGATGCGACAGAAGCATTCATAATTTTCTATCTACACTCTAGCTGGGCAGAAGCTCTCTTTGAGCTTTTGTGCATCACACAATGCCTGGAACCTGGAGTAGTGCAAAAGTGGCTGGAGAAAGAAAGGTTGATATGTGAGTCGATTTGTTTAGAGGAACTGACCAGCCCGCCCGGTCTCGATCGTTTGCATCGTCTGCTCCGCCAGCAACTGTGGAAGCCGCAGGGAGTCAGTGTTTGGCACACCCGATGTTGTCATTACGCGCGGCTTGAACCACCACTCGTGGTCAGAACACTCAAACTTTGACTGGGTTGAGAGGCGCGCTTCGGTTGGTAATGCTCCGTCTTGCTGCTCACTTCTTTTCCCCCGGCTTGGGCGGCTCGACATGCAGGGCGTTAACGACGACCGTGATGGTGAAAGAAAATATCCGTCTACTGACGACAGTCATACCGCAGAGCAAAGAACACCAGGGTAGCAAGGGGTAGGAGATCGCGCTAAAAAACCGCATACGTAAGAGAAGACAGGAAACTAAAAACTTGGATATAGAGATGATCGACTCAGTAGGCAGAGTGACTTATGTGTGCAAGCCGGTCACATTTTCTGAGTACATGTGACCCGTCTCCAGCGCGTCCTGCGCCTGAGCCAGTACCGGAACTGGGGTCGGCACCGTGATCTGGCCGAAGCCTACTGCGGGGCCCATGGCCGAACCGGGGCCGGGACCGATGCCCAACCCTACGCTGAAACCGGGGCCTGCACCGGGGCCCGAACCTGTCTCTGGGCTTGGGCCCACGAGCCCTCGCCTAAACCAAATGAGAGAAATATCCGTTTACTTTGACAAACAGTCATAGATCGCAGAGCGAAAAACAGTGTAGAGCAGGGGCCGTGAGACCGCGGTAAAAAAATCCCATAAGAAAAGTCCCAGGCCCACACCACTAACGGGACGCGAGCACGTGGGCGGCGGGAGCCGGGGCAAAGGCCCCGACCCCACACCGGGCCCGTGCGCGGGATCGCGATAGCAGTGAGGAGCCGTGTAGCTGCGGCCCGGAGGCTGTACAGCTGAGCCTCCATCCGGAGTCGAGCGAACGTCGCGCCGCGGTGCTGGCACAGTTGCTCTGGAGTCAGGGGCGGCCTCAGGGAGTTCGCGACGGCGTGCTGCTCAGCGGCGTCCGTCTTGAAATCGTAGAGAAAGAGCGCGAGGTGCGCACAAAAAAAGCTCAATCTCGTCACCCGACGGCAAAAGTTGAAAAGTGGCGGTGCTAAAAGCGTTCACTCTCTCTCCAGCAGCAAGCCCGGACCTCAAGGCCTGCTGAGGAGGGCCGGATACTCCCGTGCTCCCGTACAGGATGTACGCACCAATCCTGGATCGGCGATGCAGGCATGACCGTGAGCTTCCGTACGCTGGGGGCGCTGGTGGAGGGATTGCAGCCCAGGAGGACACAATGGGATGGGGTGAGCTGAGAGGCCAGCGGCCGGTCCGCCCTATTCTTGCGAAGGACCTGATGCGGTTCAAGAAGGAACAGCACAACGTCATGCGCAACGCAGCAGTAGCGCTTGTTGCCGTTGTGGTGTGTCTCGTGGCATTAACAGGTCACATGAGTATGTCGGTGCCCGTGAAGCAGCGACTCGTTGCCAGACCGCCAGCAAGGAAGCCCGCCGACACAAAGTTCGAGTTCGAGTTGCCTTCTAACGTCAGGCCTGGCAGCATCATGCATGTCCTAGTCCCTGGATATGGCAAGCTGGCTCAGGAGGTTCTCGTTCCGAAGACTGCCGTGCCAGGAGACATGCTAGCGATCGATCTTCCGGCGAAGGCTTCAGACCGGGGAAAAAGCAAGCAGGTGCGTCGCAGCAGCAAGCCCCAGAAAAGAAAAACCAGCATTTGGTATCTTCAGCCGGAATAATTGTAAGCACTGGAGCAACGCGACGTATGCTTCGCAAGCTGACTCCATCAAGCGTGTTTTTCCCTGTCCCGACATCTATTTTTGTAACAGCTGACACTGGATGCGGGTTTCAGATCCTGCAGGAGTCGAAGCAGGAGTCGGAAGCTGATGAAATCGAGGAGGAAGTCGATGAGATTGTGGTAGAAGCAGAATTCACTGCACAGCAATTCTGGTTGCTCATCATTTTCGTGCTGGGAGGAACAGTTGTCATCATGGCTGCACTGCGTGGAATCTTCCAAGGCTTCGGTGCTCTCGAGGTTTGTGCAGCGCGCGGCGCGGTGCAGATGGCACTTTTCCCTCTGCATGCATCATTGAAATCGCTCATGTTATATATCTTTGCTACTTCTCATTCTGAGATTGTTTGCGACAGGTTGACACACGGAGAGTCGTCGATCACCCTTGCCGTCACACTGATGCGCATGTCGCAAGGCTGGTACATTCCTAGAACACACGCTCACCTGTGGAGCATTGCAACGCGATTGTATCAACGCGCGTTGTGCACCAGGTGGCCGACGCTATTGACGCTCGCAACTGTGGCGAGTACGTCTCTCCAGCGACTACTCCGCGCAGTACAGCCCTTACCCATCGTCCGCTCGTTTTGAAAAGTGCTTGCGCCCCGTACAGAATCGTTTTAGACCATTTTTTCTTTTGTTCCCAATGGGTTCCTCTAGTCCGGGTTCCTCTGATCGTGCCCGTTCTGATCGTGCCCTGAAGTGTTTTTTTTCTCGAACAGCTGGGAGGCCCACCAGTGTGAACACTGCGCGGGCAGATACTCCAAAGTCGCCTACAAAGACATCGGCTACCAATGTGGAATCGGCTAGGAGTGCAGGTTCAGCTAAGCTCGGAAAGGAGGCTCCCCACGATCGCAAGCCTACTGTGACAGGAGCTCGCGGCAACTACGCGTCAGCCGCTCCTAGTGGGATCGCGGCTCTTGAGGCGCAAGGCGAAGGACTAATGGCCATGAATGCAAACGAATACGTGGAAATGTCAGACGTCAACATGGCTGCTTTCGATACGCCGCGGTGGGAGCTGTGGACTGGTGCGACGTTGGAGGACGTGGGGCAGCGCCTACGCACGCTCGTTCCCATGCTCATCTTCCAGGCGCTCGGGCATTCGATGCTCACGGGGGTAATCGAACAGGCGTCACAGTACCCGGCTGTCACAGCCAACCTGGTCATGGTCATTGGGCTTGGTGCGAATGCGGCGACTGTCGCGGTCCGCTCTGCACCCGCTCTCCCTTACATCGCGCTTCGAGCTTGACACGCTGCACGATAAACGTCCCCCACGTTGCCGCCTGAAGCAATTTTTCCTTGGATGGCCAGGCGGCGAAGGCTTGTGCGGAAATATCTAAACGCCCACAACCTGTTCTCAGCTTGGAAGGATTCTTCAAGAGTGAGACAACCCGCATTGCCCTCCATTTCCTGCTTCTCCCCCACCACCTGCCTTCCGCTATGTATAATCTATGGCGCCTCTGGCGCGCGCGGATGCGTGTGCCCGGTCACTCTTGGATTTGATCTCCTGCTTGGACTCTGAGTTGAATCGTGGGGCGTTGGTGCAGCCGTGTGGGGAAGACAGCTGGGCGTGGCCATCACGACTGCCGGAATGATTGGAGTATTCGCCATGTTTTCTCTGCAGTTTATGACGGTCGGGGTCTGGGCCTCAACGGCTCTTGTGGTCTCCTGCATGGTCGTGTCTTTTGTGGGTACTCTTCTTGGGGCGCTCTTCCCATACGTATTCAATCTCTTTGGGGACCCTGGGCACAGTTCGCTGGCGCTCGTAGTCGGGTCAATGGAGTACGTCAGCCTGGCCGTGGTCACTGTGGTGGCAGGTTGGACCATGATCTCGCTCAAGCCCAATTACGCACACGTGGGAATGTGATCGCAAGCTGCTGTTTTAGATGTGGTTGGGTAGTGGCACTCCAGGGTTCCATTACAGAAAATGCAATAATGACTATCAACATGCACCGGTGATGAGGGAGAGGCAGAGAGAAGTAGAGAGGTAGGCAGATCCGTGAACCCGAACACCATTTTCAAAATTGAGCCGACAGTTTCACTGGGTTGGCGTGGAGTCGGCTAATTTAGCGGCGGCCCTGAGCTAGGCGAAGAGTCACAGCAGTCACGAGAGAAAGATACGTTTAATGACAAACAGTCGCAGATCGCAGAGCGAAAAACTGGTGGCGAGCAGGGGCCGGGAGACCGCAGCAAAGAAGCCGCGTAACAAAAGGTCCCAGGTCCACACCACTAATGGGACGCGAGCACGGGGGGCTGCTGTGGGAGGATTTGGAATGTCCGCGCTAGGGGGCCCCCGCGGGGGCCTCCAAACATCTGCGGGGGAAATCCTCTCGTGGAGGTCTTGGTTATTTTGCTGAATCAGGTCTTTGCCCGCGGCCATGTCATCGTCCGCCGCGCCAACGAACCAGAGAGTACGCAGCGCCATGTACGCCGACAACATCTTGTGCCGATCGAGGACGCGGCACACGATCGGGGGGATGGCGATGCGTGGGGTCGCCACGTACCTTAGTGGGGTGGGCCCGACCCCGGCTGCACCAACCGGTGGTCGCTTCCACCACCGCGCCATTCGAATTCCTCCTCCGGTCGCCACGTACCGGAAGGGGGCGGGCCCGACCCATTCGCCATACGAAAAAACAGCAAAACCGTGATGTATCGATCGCCCGACTCAAAACACCCAAAAGATATAGTTTCGCGGACATGATTATTCTGTGATTTTGTTCAAGAATTCACTCAACAACCTCGGGTTTTTCACAAAGGGGGTGTCGGTGGTCCTCTTGGTCTTCGGGCGGTGAAGGGCTCCGGGCCGCCGGGTTCAGTACCAAGCTGCTGCACACTACAAGCTTACCCAGCTGATCAAAGGAGGGGTACTCTGCTCGCGGTCGGAAAGTGCATGATAGAACCGACCCGGTGGGCTGCGATGTCCGGGCGCCAGATAAAATGGACATCCAGTGGGGAGAGGCGACGCGCTGACGCAGGAAAGCGCTCGCATGGTGGTGATCACGAGACCGTGGATGACTTGGACAAAGATTCTGACTCGATCGCGAAGTTGTCAAAGGTCCAAACCCGATCCTAACCGCCATGTGAACAGAATGATTTGCACCTAACCTGAGTGTGCCTGTGTCCGTATCTGGTGACTGCCAGAACTTATCCAGTATGCCCTTGTCCCACCCGAGCATGAGCTTGTCCTTGCGCCCATATATTTAATGCGAACGCATTGAGTGCTTGGTACATCAGTTTTAGGGGTTTGCTCTGCGGCAAAACACTGTAGGGCACTGGCCGTGGTCGTTTCAGTTGTTGCGTGCTCCTCACTCCCTTAGAAACCAAGTTGGTTGAAGCGAGAGAAGCGAAAGCTGTTCGAGGGTTGTAATGCTGTGTGTTAAATTGTTGTGAACAAAGACATGCTGTTGCCTCCAACGCTGCAGGAGCAACTGCTCGCGTGGAAGAAGGAGAAACGGAGAAAGCAGAATCGCGAGGCCCAGCGCCGACGGCGTGACAGGAACATCCCCCCCTCCATGTCCTGTATAAACGAAGATTTGTGCCTTTCTCTTGTTTTGAATGAATTTGTACCTCTCTGAAAGTCAAGGCTATCGGTGCCCGCGATGGGGCTGATTATTTTTGAAAGCTGCTTAAAGCGTTCGCACTGGTGTGCGACAGACTGCTGTGCCAGCAGTCCCGAGGAATGCAGCCTTCCTCGGAAAAACCTGGTGCCGACAACACTGGCAATGGTGCAAATAGCCAACAGGTTTCGTTCCGGCAATGTTTATTGTGATATGGACTCATGTCTTTGCACTGCTAGTCTGTTTGTGCTCTCTTCTCTGCTACTTCGTCGTGCCGCCATCTTGTGTGCTACTTTGTGCCACTAACTGAGGTTTTGTCACAGATTGGTGCGCCAATCATGTCAGAGGTACCCCAGGGTGTCCTTCCCGGCGGGCTTCCAGGACGAACCACCTGGATGCCTCCCGGCGGCGGCAGCTTCAACTTGAACCAGATGGGGGGACTCCTTGACATTCATAGTCGTCAACAGTCCTTCAGCGATCAGTTCGGGATGGTACCTTTGACACCGGGTACAGATGGCAGTGGAGTTCCGACAGGCACTTATTCAGCGCCTCTCCTACACAGCAATTCATTCGGAGCGACTGCTCCACTCCTTCGTCAATTGTCCGTTTCGCAAGCTGGTATGTGCCTGTACCTTGCGTGTGCAAAGGCGCGCAGTGGATTATAACTAAACAGTGTTTTCCACCCCGCAATGGCTCTGACATGTTTCAAGTCAGACGCAAGTCTGTTTTCCTCTGACTGAGAAACCTGGCAGGGATGTCGCACTTGCTCTCTCAGAACTCGTTTGAGAATTTCGGCGGATGGCCTCAGCTTCTGCATCAAGGCTCCTCCTTTACAGGGCTGCCCAATGGCTCGCGACAGAACTCTCTTCTGGGCTCTTTTTCTGGAGTTGGTCCCAGGCCTGCGACGAGCATGGCGGTCGGAAGCAACACTACTGCGCTAGAACAAAATCACACCATGGGTGCAGAGGCAGGTGGAAATTTTACTCGTGATTCGCAGGTGCCGCCATTCCTGTCGCAGGGCTCCTTCGGTTCTGCTCAGCTGCTGCAGCAAGCCTCGTTTGGAAAGGACAGCAATCCGCAGGTTGCAGCAGCTTTGGGCGCACTGGCCAAGCAAGAGTCTTTCAATTGGCACCTCCTTGGGACGCAGAACTCTGCAATGCCGGGTCAGTGGCCGATCGGGGGCTCGATGCAGAACATGATGACGACACAGGGTCGACAAGACTCGTTTGGTGCAATCGCAAGCACGGGCATGTTCCACAATCCGTTCACGAATACGGTACGACTCTCCAATTCGTAGTGAGAACAATCGTGCCTGCCTTGTATGCGATCTGGCAACGGTCCGGTGTTGTATTGGACACACTTCGTCGGCCTAAATGGTGGCTGTTTTGCAGGTGACGAACACGGTAGCTGGTGCCGGCTCGACGACAGGCGGCGCACCTCCGTCTCTTCCGTTGCGTCAGCTCAGCGCGAGCAGTGCGTTCGCAGCCGCGTCATCTCTCAACAATTCGTTCACCAACTCGGGACCGAAAACAGACACCGCGGCGTCGATCGCTGCCTGCGCCGCATTGGCCATGGCAAGTATCGCAGCTGAAACTGAGACGGGCAAGTCGCAAATTGGCGGTGCAGGAAACAGTGCAAATGGCGGGGACACCACGGAGAACCCAGGTGGAGGCAGAGAACCTGGAGGCGGCGACCCTGCAGCTGCAGCGCAGCGGGCCAGATATGGCAACTCTCAGGCGCAGTGGGGCGGCATGATAGGGAAATCGTCCACGGATGGAGGGCCAGGTTATTCATTTGACTCCATACCACTGGTTGCTGACACACCCGGCCTAGCGCAAGCGGGACAGAAGGACGATCAGACTCATAGAGCGCTTGTGGCGCAGATGGCTCTCAAGCTTGGGCAACGGACGACCGGGCGCTCAACCTGGTGTCCGGGGCCCTCTTCGCTGTGGACAACTTGAGGTAAAGCTGTGCAGGTTGTGCCTGCGTGGTTATGATTCGACAGCACGTATGCACGAAACAGCGAGACTGTGAGCGTGATCCTATGCCCTGGACGATGTTCCCGGTTTTGAGATTTGAGTCAAAAGGGGTGCACTGGGCGCCCGTGTAGAGCTCTGCGGTAGGTGCATGAGCGCCAATGAAATCCGTAATGTTACTGTGTGCACCGCGATGGAGTCAAGCACCAGGTCCACGGAGCCCTGCCGAAGTGTGAGAGGGTAGAGCATCGGGGAGGCTACGGTACAGTGATGAGAGCATCACCTCAGGAACTCGAGAAGTAAAAAAGCGCCGCCATGGGGCGGTAAGAGAGCTTCAGTGTCGGACGGGCCCACCCTTCGGTAGGGTTGGCCCGTCGCTGTACCCCCAGCACGCCTCGGGGTCTGCAGGAGGTGGCGCTCCAAACTGCGCTCAACGCGAAAGTTGTGTGGTTGACTTTTAGAGACAAGAGCCAGGTGGCGGAACGAGCTGGACCCGGGCAAGGTCAGCGCCGACTGCACTCTCAACCCTGACCCACCCCGGTATTCGTGCCGGAACTATGGCGGTCAGGTGATTAGTCGAGGCATTGATGCTTCAGAGAGGATGCTAGATCTCCAATTGAGCAACCATTGCTTCCTCGTCGTGCTTGGCAGCTCGGGCCCGCGTGCACAGCAGTGGGATGCGCAATCCACGCGCCTCGACGAACGTATTGCGCGAATCACATTACATTGTGCAAATCAGTTGACAGAAGTGACCCGTATCAGATGAGCGGGTCAGTCGGGATCCCTGGGGGGGCTGGGCCTCCTCGCGCCAAGATGGCGGCGAATGCCGTCACGGACCCTTCGCAGGCTATGGAGGTGCTGCTCTGCTTCCGACTCCGAACTTGCCTTGCGAATTCATGCGATATGAAGCACAATGGCACTCTGTTCTTTCCTGGCACTTTGCGTAGGGATTTTTTGACGCAAGGACCGTCGGTCGCAGGAGTTCTGCATCAATGCGAAGAACTTGCCTGTGGAGATAAAGCGCTCCTTCAACCTCATCGGAACGCTGGACCAAAGGGTTCCGTCCCTCAGCACCCTTTTCTGCAATTCTCTGTAGGGTCCTCCATCAGAGGGGCTGGCGTGACCCACAATTGATGAAAACGTACTACAGGTGAGCGAACTGAAGAACAAGGTGGATGAGGACTCGAACACATACTCCTCGGCCAAGAATCGGAATTCAACTGAGATGGTTGAACTGAAACGACAGATCGACGAGGATCAGAAGCAATGCCTTCATCTGTCGGTCGAAAAAGTTTCTCATGCGCAGGGTTGCCTCGACATGATCCAGCAGCGTTTAAAACAGCTAGATGAAGAGATCGCAACCATTGACGAGTTCATGCTGTCACAGCCCCAGCAGGTCCTTGTGTTTCGAAGCGACTGGACAGATCTAGGATTTCTGTTTGCCCCTGTCTTGATGGTTTCCTCCTCAAACTGTGCTATATTGAAGTGGCGTCCGGAGCAGGGAGGTGATGACGAAGACGAGGGGGCTGGAGGCACCTCGCGCGGGGGCGCTGGTTCCAGTCGAAAACGCAAGGCCCAGTCTATCGAAGATTGGCTTGTGGTGGGCAAGTTTGTGGAAGTGAATTGGGAGGAAGACTGGTGGCAGGCGTCGATCAAACAAATCAAGCAGAAGCAAGGGGGGGCCATGTCGGGAGGAGGCATGCGCGGGCCACCTGTGTCAGTTCTCGTCAGCTACGTGGGTGGCGACGAGGGCGAAGACGAATGGATTCAAGTGGCAAGCGGGCGTCTCAGGCCGCCGTCGGATACTTTCCACGAAGCGCCTGCTCCTGAGTGAGCACCTGTGCCTGCCTTGTGCCTGCCTTGTGCCTGCCTTGTGCCTGACTCAAACCTGTTCCAAACGGTGCGGATGTCACGCGATGTGCCCGATGGTCCGTAAGCGCGAGTTGTGCGGATCGGACGCCTCTGATATTTGTTTGCGTCTTGCACAGGTACGAAGACCAGCAGATGCATTCGCCCATGGTCGCGACCCCGCATGCACGAGGCGGCGGTGCTTACGGCTTTGCTGGCAATCGCTTCATGTAAACTATCAGGTCAGTGTCATGGGTTCAAGAGAGGACTCTTTCGAGGAAACCTTCAGTCAGATTGCGCAATTCAAAAGGAACAGATAAGTTAGTGTGGATGATGAGTACTTGAGATCGAGAGGGGTCAGTAAAAAGAAACTTGCGCCCCCAGACGGGCGAGAAAAGCCGTATGGATGCAGAATTTTAGCGCAAAACTCTTTTCTGTTCACTAGAACTAGCCATTGAGCATGGTGGATGATGCAACACGCGGCAACCGGAGGCATTTCGCATGCGGTGATACCAAGGATATCGAGCAGCCAGTGTCACTTTCTTATCGAGATAGCGACGGGCACGCCAGGGAGCCTACAGAAGCTGCCGTCGTGCGCGACTGAACAGCCACCTCCAGCTAGCTCTGATCGAGCAGCCTGATAAGCGCCGAACGAAGTGTACGGCGCTCCAAGGCAACTGAAGCGAAGAGCACAGCTGGCCAATGGCAGGGCGCTGATGACCAGTGATACGAGAACACGTGCCCAGCACCCAGCGCCCTGGCGCCTAGAGTCGGCGACCACGACGACCACCCTTCCTGCGGGTGCAATCGGTCGGAACCGGAGTGACGTCCTCGATACGACCAATCTTGAGGCCAGAACGGGCCAGGGCACGAAGCGCAGCCTGCGCGCCCGGGCCGGGGGTCTTGGTCTTGACGCCGCCAGTGGCCCTGATCTTGACGTGCACGGCGGTGATACCTGGCACCGTACCACTGTGAGCTTTCACAGGCAACGGATCCAACGCTACTCACTTTCGTTGAAGCACCCCGAAGTTTGGTGGGGCTTGCACCGAGCTCCTTGAGGCGGACAGCCACGTCCTGCGCGGCAAGCATGGCCGCGTACGGAGATGACTCATCGCGATCAGCCTTGACCTTCATGCCCCCAGTAACACGCACGAGGGTCTCACGACCAGTCATATCAGTCACGTGCACGAAGGTATCGTTGAACGACGCGAAGATGCGGGCAACGCCGAACACCTGGGCAATGCAGCGCCGCGTGAGCCGCGAAGAACAGCGTGTCGCTTCAAGTTGGCACATGCTCAACACCAGTGAAGGTGCAGAAAGTAATTCCACAATATCATGGCAGTCGAACGGCGCGGACCAGCAGCGCCGCAAACAAGAACCGATCGCGATGCCCGCCTGGTTGGCCAACCACACAAGCCGGACACGGGGTGGACCTGCTCGCCCTCGTTCTTCTGCGGACCGAGGGACACCGCCTCCTTCTCTCCCTTGGCTGGTGCCATATCGGTTGCTGTTCAGTGGCTGCTCGCCCCCAAAGTGATCGTCAGCCCTCCCCGAATCAGAAAGCAGAAGCATCATGGTGCTCACTGCTTTTCAACTAGCCATAGCGGCGGCGACTGACGCAGGAGTCGTCAATACACGCCAGAACGCAAAGTCAGCATACACTTGGTTGGAAAGAACGATTCGAGATCGTGCTAGGGGCGCATGGCGTGCTGCGAGCCTGCTGCTGGTAAGGCTCGTGCTCTGACCTGACTGGCTGAGCTGCTTCTCACTCAACTCGTGTGCAAAAAGAAAAAAGGCAACCGCGGTCCAACCCCTCTTTTACTCGGGTAATTTTATACATTTTGACTGGCTCTACGAGTTCCGCGGCGGCTGGCCGAGCGTCACTCCGGTGGTTGCCCACGTCGGCTTTTAGGCAGGCATGTCTGGCTCGATTTCGATGTCGGGCGCAATGTCAACCTTTTTCCGGAATTCGACGAAGTCCGGGGCAGACGCTAAATCTGCAGGGCCGCGACACGAAAACAGCATTGGAGCAGATCCCGCCTTTGCAGCAGAAACACCCGGCGTCTCATCCACATTTCTGAGCTCCTCGACGGAAGCAGCAGCATCTGATGGGTCGCAGACGTCCCTAGCCGCATCAACCTTCGTAGCCGTCGGCTTCGGCAGCAGCGGGTCGACAGGCCCAGGAATGCGATCAGGGGTTGCTTCTTTTTTTAGGACACCGCGGACATGGAGCGAGAGTGGAGATGTCAGCGGGGAGGGCACCCCAGAGCCGCCTGCAAGGAGAGACGTGCCGGACAAGCGAGACCCAAGTGCGCCCTGCCCAACGTGGAGCAACAGCGCCGTGATTCAGCTCTGAACCTAGCCTACTGCACCGCAGTTGCTGAAGGAACACGCGACGGAGAAACTTCAGATCGGCTGAACAGTGAAAAAGGAAAAATGGAAGCTGGCGAAGCCCTGATGGCGCTCAAGAATCAGGAGGAGCTTTTCAATGTTTCGGTTGCTGCCAAGAACGAGGAGATGGACAAACTGTCCATGTTGCTGAAGGTTTTGCGCCAGTTCCATCAACTTATAGTAACTTCTATCATAGCGTTGTCGGCACGGTGGGTGTAGTGGGATTTGGGGATGGCGCGATTAGAGGACTCTGCGGCAGGCAATGCGCGAGGAGCTTTCATCCAGGATGCGCGAGACATCGGCCCTGAACGCTGAACTTGCAGCAAAGGTCTTTGTTTGAGCTTCTCTTTATCTAATTCCAATGTCTCTTTTCTGTTTGGTACTTGGTGTGATTAGGAGTGATACTGTATGTATAGTCGCAATCTTCCTGCCGCATTATCGCACTTATCCCTCCTACGCGCACAGGAGGACGCGATTCTGAGAAAACAAAATGAAGCTGAGCTTGTAGAAAGTGAACTGCGTCCGCAGGATGATCATCTGACAGCTCTGTACGAACGCTGCTGCATGCTTGAGGTGGCCGCAAGGAAGCCCGAGGGGTTATGGAGCCATGACGATGAGTTCTCTGGGCGATTGCTTGCACGGCTAAAGACGGCGCAGCGAAAGGCCTTCGTTCTTGGGGGCGCAGAGTCTGCGGTTCGATCATTGGTGCGGAATCCTACCTCCTGCGTTCCTACTCTGCTCAGGATGGCAAGCTGTGCGCGCAGTCCTGTAATTGTGAGCTGCTTGCATGCATTACGCAGGTTCTTCGCCAGCTCGGCGCCGCGTCTCTAGCTGTTGATGATGGCGCTGGACAGCGTGTCGTGTGGAAATGTACTGGTGATTCAGATACCCACCTTGCAGTGGACAGCGCGTTAGTGGCTCGTGCAAAAGCAACGGGCGGGCACTTTGGCATGACGTTCGGGAGAGAAAAGCGTGGTGTTGACATTCGATGCGAGGAACGAGAACGGAGCGAGGGGACAGACGAAGACGCACACTGGCTGAACGCTTGGGCAGATCAGAAGGAACGTCGGGTGCGTCCCAATACCTGGAGCGACGCACTACAACAGCCCAGGGCATTGCTAGCCGTTGTGAATCCGAGCCTTGCAAACTTGATATGGTCCCACGAGCAGGACGAGCAAGGTACTATGCTTGCGTTGCCCAGGCTACCGGTTTCCGCTGAGGCGTACTTGTCTGCGCATGCAGATCGCGCGTCTTGAAGAGCTGGTTGAGTCGCGTGCGTTGCTTGTTCAAGAGCTGCGTGCACTCACGCCACTTGCTGGGGAACATCCGGTGATAGAGTGACATTCTGTGGTAGTCACTGACCAAGCGTTGCATTCTATTGCACTACAAGATGGTGCTTGGATCCCAAAGCAGTGTATTTGATGCGAAATGAAGGGGGAAGGCGCAGTGAAATGAAGGCGAAGGGCGCACTGGAGAGAGTGAAATTTGCTTTGCCTGGTACTTCACGCTCAGGGGGGGGTGGGCGGGGCGGGCCTCCCTTGCAATTCGTAGTTTCTGCAATCTGATGGCACAGCTGTCACATAGCTATTGTTTATACGTTGCCGACAACGCCGCATCCCTTTCTGCAGTCTATTCAAAAACGATGGGCGGCGCCTCGCCCGCCTTCCAGGCGTCGTCAGCGATTGAATCGAACTGGATGTCGTTCCCGATGCCGCGCCCAATATAGTCCCAATTCGTGGTCACTTGTGCCCAGTTGTCAATGTACTGACCGGCTGTCATGGTGGGACAGCGCATTCGTTAGGGCAGTCCTTGCTTCCTGTCTCCTGTCGGGGCCATCATCCCAGGCGGGCGAGGCACGCTCTGGCTAACGGTTGGAAGGATCATACCAGCCCAATGACCCTGTTTGTCTCTGACGCGTGGCAGCTCGAAATCACCTGCATCCACCATCAGGTCAGGAGTTCCGCAAGCCAGCAGTTCCTCACCAGCCGCACTCCCGCGGATGGTGTCTGACAGCAGGAATCTGACTAGAAGATTCCGGGACAGGCTAGTCTTGCGCACACCAGGCCAGAAGTCAAGCTGTTGAAAACGGCGGACGTCGGCAAACATGTGCGCTCTTAGCTCTACCCGAGGTACCAAGCCGGCTCTGTGCCTGTCCTACAGCAGGGCTAACGCCCGGGCCCACCACCCCCAACAGCGGGGAATTCGATGTTAATATTAATATTAAATCTGCGCTTTAATGGACTTTTCGGTTTAACAAGTGTTTTGAAACGACCGCGATCACATTTTGTTTTTGAAGTGACTTTTGACATTCACTCAACCGAGCATAAGAGAACCTCGGGAAGTGGGGTCTGTCCTTTCGCAGGGAAGGCGGAGAAGGCGGCGAGAAGAACAGGACTTGTCGTATGGCTGCGGCGGCCATTCGCCATGAAGGTTCTCCATCACTGTCCGCTTGATTGCATAACAGCTTTCGCTTCAGGAAAGGCAAGGTCAGCTGTGCTGAACGAGTTGTTCTGCCGGAGAGGCGCTGGTGCGGCGGCGGCGGCGGGGAGCCCGGGCTGGCTTCAACTGTAGGAGGCGCACAGGATGTCAGGAGTCAACTTCAAGGAAGTAGTTTTGATTGCAAGTGATGCCGTTAGCTATGGGGTCAACTGGACGCCGTTCAACCTCCTGCTGCTGGCGGGATCCTTCACGCACATGGTGATCATCGCGCTGAACGACTGCCACTCAGACAAGGGGGAAACTTCTTTCTTCTGTGGGAAAGCTTGGATCAACTGCAAAATAGCGCAAAATATGACGTATGTGTCGATCGGCAATAGCAGCACACTGTGCCCGATCAGGACGTGCTTCGAGCCGAACTGCGTCCCTCAGATGATCAACTTCGACGATCGACCAGCCTTTGCCGACGTTCTGCAAATGGCAAACTTCGTCATGCGTTGGGTGAGCTTCAACCCCCTGAATGTCCATGCAAAAATCACTCCAAAAAGACTCGAATTGACCATGCTGAGGCAAGATGCAGTCGACTCAGGAGAGGGCGAGGAAATGTGAGGCACTCATGTATCTCTCTTCCCCAGGTGTACACAGGCGTGACGGCCCTCCGCATCTTTGGGATGGGGCTCATATTGAAGGAGGGTGCCTTTTTTCGATCCCCCTGGTGAACCCCCAACTCTTTTTGTTTTGCGCCAGCGGCATGAAAAGTTTCAGCAGCGACGTTCGTAAGTATAGTAGCGCGGTATCGCCTCCTTGAGATCCGAGATCCATTACAACGTCCGTTCACCTGAGGGCACCAATCGAATTGTGTGTATCACACAGGTGCGTTTTGGACATTCTCGTTGTTGTTTCTGCATGGTTGAACCGGCCTTTCGTCTTCGGCAACATGATGTTCTTCATGGTGCTGCGAGGTTTCAAGCTGCTTTTGGACTCGACACACCCCATGCTGTCCACGCCCCGTGTTCAGATGAAAGCTCTCGGGATGGGGCTTTTCAAAATTTTCCTTGTTTTTGTCCTGCTCAACTTTATTATGGGCTTCTTCTCCCTCCTGGCAATGTCACTGATCGGGTCGAAAGGCGACTTTCACAACCGTTGCGCAGTGCCTGTGTACAAAAATGGGACCTTTACTTACGAGCCTTTGGTGCCAGAAGTGGTTTGCCGGATGGACCATTTGTACGACCTCAATACGGATGGGTGTTTTGGGGATGTCTGGGACTATGAGCCGCCGAGTAGCGACCCGAAGGCTGGCTTTGTGCCAACGTCAACAGACAAGAACAAGAGACCCCGCGCTGGCTGCCAGGGAACCTGCGCTGGCGTCCGCTACTTCAGCAATACATCACTGGGCCGTGAGATCAATCTGAATGCAGTGGGCATCGACAACCAGGGGAACCCTGCGATTGGTAATCAGGTCTACTGCATTGGACCCGACTTCGTGCCGCTGGATAAGACGGGGATGAAGCTGCCGCCCAAGAGCGCAGGCGGCGGGGACATCAAGGATTACACACCAGCTAACACAACTCACTGGCCGTCTTACGGAAACAATGACATCCGCAATTTTGATTCAATTGGCACTGCAGCCATCGTAATGTACACAATTTTCTACCGCGCATCTTGGACGGAGACAATTAAACCGGTCACTGACATCGGTGGGAAGCCAGTGATCATCGGTTGGATTGCTGTAATGATCTTTACGTCCTATTACCTCCTGAACATTACTGTGTCCATCACATGTTCACACTACTCGGAGGCGACTGAGGAGGAGGCGGCCATGCTGGAGGCTGCCAAGGATGCGGATAAAATAGGGGTTGACGACGTGGATGATGAAGAGGATCTCGATTCCGCCGGGTCGGATGACGATGACGAGCAAGCGCTTGGAGGGATGCAAGTTCCTCGGGAAAGGCTGCTTGAGGATGCGGACGGGCTGAACTATCCATGGTGTGGAAGAGGCTGCGATTGCTTCACGATCGCCGGAAATGCGATCAACAATGGAGCAAACATGGTGGGCAAGATCTTGATGAATCGGTATCCCATTATGCGCCGTCTTTGTCGGCCTATATGCCTTGGCACGCAGTCTGCTCTTGGTGGCGCGTTTCGCCTCGGATGCCGTGCCTTCATCCGCTGCTCCATTGCTGTGAATTTCGGCTCCCGCAAGGTCTAATCACGCTCCACAGTGCGCATGTTTGAAAAGCCTCGTGTAAATACGCGCAGCTCTGTTTCCCCCCCAAAATTGCGCGCGTTTACACAAACATTAGCGGTGTATATACTGGTCGAGATATTCAAATGTGGATCGCACATTTTGTTCCTTTACACCCTCGCAGAGTGTCCTAAATGTTGTATTCCATCGCAGGTGGACCCAGATGCGCCCCCAGATGCTCCAATCCACGTCGGAAGATCTCTAATCTCGCGTCTCTCGGTGCGAAAAATCCTGACGAGGCCACCAGATGATTTCAACGTTTTCTAATTTTCTTTCTCTACGGATGTGACGTATGGTCTAGAGCGTTTGTACACTGAGGCATTCTTCGGCGCAGGTCATGGCGATGATCGGGTGCATGTTGACCCAGGGGCTTCAGAACTCACAAATTAATCTTTTCAAGTGTTCCTGCACGGATGCTCAGCTGAAACAGTTGGAAAATTTGGGCTCACTACCGCCCTGTGATGCTGGCGGACTGTGCATTGATCCTGCCACCAACAAGTCCTTCACGAATGCAACTTGCTATGCCGGGCATTGCGTGACCGTGTCGCGGCAAGGCTTTGTTTGCTACAATCCGAGGGAAAATATGCTGCTTACCAATATTTCACGTGTCTCTTCTGTCGAGATCCCACAGCCTGGTGCCGTGGCCTGGATGGCAGAACGGGCAACATGGTGCGCGTTTGGCCGGTGAGGAGCCCCCTTTCCCCTTCCCTGTTTTGTGCCTCCGCGTGGCTACTTCCCACGTGGAGCTAGTCCTCACCAATCTCTGCGCCGCTGAGATCAACCTTTTTCAGGTACATCCATTATGCACTCTATGGATGGGCTTTTATTTTCCTTCTCGAGCTCGCCGTTCGATACTTCGGGCACCAGGGCTTTGCCAATTACTTCACAATGGAGCTTTACTCCGACGAACCGGGGGCAAACAGACGTCCGAATGTTAGAAACATTGTGGACTCGGTCTGCATTCTTTTGACAGTCGGGGGAATCGTTGTGACCGAGTACGACGACTCCCCACCAGACCAGCAGGTACTCATGTCTTTTGTGTCCTACATCGACCCACGCGGAGGCTTTTTGAACGGTGAGTGGGGGGTACCATGGATTTTTAAGACTTTGCGACTCGCAACTCTTATCCGACTTGGAATTCGTGTGCCAGCACTGACTCAAATTGCAGTTGTCGCTGTGATTCTTCGTGGATTCCGCGGTGTTTTGAAGGTTTTGCTTGGGATCGTCTTCTTAATGCTGATGATTTTCTTCTTCGCATTGCTAGGGAAGGAGATGTTTGATTATGGCTACTCTTGGATGATTACACCCTTTGTATCGATCTCTGACTTTCATGATGTGGCATCGAGCATGCTTCCTCTGCTCGAGATCATGGTCGGCTCTGGATGGTACGAATACGCGAAAGCCGGGACCAGCTCTTTGGGCCTGGGAGGCTTTGTATACTTCTGTTTGTTTTACTTCGTCGTGAACTTTCAATTTTTGCGCATCTTCATTGCAATTATCACACAGAACTATGAGCTGACAGAAGAGGAGAAAAAAGAGGCTCAGAAGCGGATCTTGTTCAGCCAATTCGAGAAAGCCGAGGTCGAGGTCGACAAAGAGCGCAAGGCTCGTTTTACAGACTTCGATAAGTTTTCGTTCAACCGCCACTACCACGAGCTCTTGAAAGGGGCTCAGATTTCTCTTCGGAAACTAGAACAATACCAGCGCCAGCTTGCTGAAGGTGGTGACGACGAGTTGCTCGGTTTCAATGAGGAGAACGAGGCGTATCTGGCTGGAGAAGACTCCGATGACGAAGATCAGAAGGGTGGACAGGACGAGGACGAGGGCGACAAGGTTCTTGAACAAATCGAAATGATCAAGAAGCGCCTGACCATCAACCCGCAGGACCTTTACCGAAAGAAGGCTGTGATTGACGATGAGGTCAAGATCCCGCTTTCGACACGTGTAAGGGCTGCTCTGCGGAGACTTCTCAAAAATGATATCTTCAATTTTATTGTGATGCTTCTGATCATTGCTTCAACGGTGTTCTCTGTCTACAATACAATCGACCAGGACACGGGTATCGAAGGCCTCGAAAACAACCTTGCACTCGTCTTCCTCGGTTTTTTTGTTGCAGAGGCGGCTCTAAAGATGGTGGCATACGGACTGTTTGGACCCTCGCCCACGAATCCTGTTACTGGCTACTTTCGCCGTGGGTGGTGTATCCTCGACTTCATCATTGTCATTCTTCAGATTGCAGATGTTGTCATCACGCTGTTCCCGGATTTATTCAAGCTCGGCGATTCCGCTGATATTCTAAAAGGCTTCCGTGCGCTGCGTGTCGCACGACTTCTTGCCCGCCTTCAGAACCTTGGACCGGATGGCAAGAACCCACTCAAAGTCATTCTTCAGGCACTTGGGGCGTCGCTGCCATCCATTTTTGTCTTACTCTGTTCGGTTTTCTTCCTGTGCTATGTGTTCTCCATTGCTGGCATGGACCAGTACATGGGACTCATGGGACGCTGCACGAGCGAGGATCCATTGTCGCTGACTGGTCAGCAGTGCACACTGGACTCGGACTGTTTCCCGGGCTACTTCAAACAGTGCCCATGGACGCCGGAATCGGGCTCGACTTTTGGATTCTGTCGTATGGACAAGGTTCATTGTCACGGCACGCGCGTGCGCACACCAACGGTCTATGAGCGCATGTCGTGGCGTTCCATTGATCTCCGCGAATTTGAATTTGCGATCCCACGCATCTGGAAGGTAACGGAGATAGGTTTTGACAACATTTGGTCTGCGATGTACACAATGGTCTCGATGATCAATCGGTCCTTCATCCGCGAGCAGATGGTGCAGCTCCTTTCAACTACTGAGCGCGATATGGCGCCAAAGGAGGGCGCAAATGGCACTGCTGGTATCTATGTGATCTTTATGATCATCGTTCTGGGCATTTTTATCTCCCAGATTGTGATTGGGCTCATCATGACCAATCTGCGCCTCAAGTCTGGGCTGGCATTCCACATGAAAGAACAGCTGGTGTGGCCTGCAACGAAGGACGCGTTTGATTTCCTGCCTTCGCCATTCGTCAGCAAGGCGCTGACTGAGGCGGATCTCGAGGGTCACCCTTTTAAGGTCGCTCTCATGCGTATCCAAATGAAGTTTCAGTATATCCGCGACAACTGGAAGTTCGAGTTGCTGATGACAGCCACGGTTGGTTTCAACGTTGTGCTTTTGTCGACGCTGTATTTCGACATGCCTGGGGATAGGCAGGAGATCTTCTGGTGGGGGGGATTCGTTTGCTTCCTTCTCTACTGTTTGGAGTTCCTTGTAAAGACTATTGCAGATGCCAAGTCGTACTTCATGTCCCCAGCAGATCAGGTTGACATCGTGCTCACGCTGCTGACAGGACTTGACCTATTCGTGTTTCCCAACCTTGGTGTCGATCTCGGTCTCTCGTCGCTGCGTATGTTTCGCCTATTCCGCATCTTCACGCGCTCCACAACTTTTGTCCGCCTGCTGGAGACCATCTCAACTTCATTCCCGCAGGCCGTTGCAGCGGTGGTGCTCCTTGCGATGACTCTTTTCATTTTTGCGGTCATCTTCACGCGAATCTTCGGGAACGTCAAGGAACAGGTTGAGCTCGACACTACCTTCAACAACTTCGCAACCGCGATTAACTCAATGATAGCATTATTCCGAGTGTCAAGTGGCGCCGCATGGGGCAAGGTGATCAAAGAGGCAGCGATCGAAGCGCCCTTCTGCACTCCCAAGTACTGGACACCACTGAAGCTTGAATCGACCGCCCAAGTGTTTGCGAGCGATGTTGAGGGACTCCGGCCCTTTGGTGCGTGGAACAACATGGATCTGTACCCCGACCCAGTTTCCGACTGTGGCCAGCAGACTCTCTCTTATGTTTTCTTCGTCATCTACGTGTTCATCAACAATTATATCATCCTACCAACATTTGTTGCATCAATTATTGCGTCGTACTTCGAGGCGAATCTCAAGGAGCATTCATTGGTATCGTACAAATCGCTCGTGACTTTCCGCGACTGCTGGAAGGAAGCTGGCGACGAGATCGCTCAGGCTGGCGCAGGAAAGTTCGTCTCAGTGATGCACTTCGACAGAAACAAAGACCCGGCGACGAAGGACAAGCAACCTTTCCTCTTCGATCGCTTCGACACCCTTCTCTCTCTCTTGGAGCTCAACTCCTGCCCCCTGGGCTTCAACAAGCATGCTGCGCCAGATAAATACAAGGCCGCCATTACGCGGCTCAAGGCTAGGGCCAATGACCATGAGAAAGTTCTTAAGATCAGCTACAAGGCAATGGCGGTAATGCTCCTTTCGATCACAGAGAAAGCACGACCGGTAACGATTGTTGACATACTGCGTCGCGACAAAGCAATCAAAGTGCTTCAAAGCGAAGGCGGGAAGCCCCTCCCAATGCGCAAAAAACAAAAGGAGGGCAAGGCGCACGCAGCCATCAACTTGCCCTCGTCGCTTGGGATTAAGGAAAAGAAGATGGGCCTCAAAGATCGCGACATCGTCTACTCGTACAACATTTACGTTGTGCTTGACCAGCTCGCGCGCTTGGATTCGCAACGCGATCGCATTCCCCCGCTGGTTCACGCTGGTCTTAAGAAGATGGTTGACGACAACGATGAGGATCTTTTCATTTATTTTGAGGAATACCTCGAGAAATCGGGACCGGTGTACCAAGAATCTGGCGACGCATGGCGCGCGCTGTTGCGTTTTTCCAAAAAAGCCCAGGTCTGTCTCTATCCCTTCCACTGTCTTGTGTATGCGCTGTCTGTTCTGCGCGAGCTTGCCTTTGGTGCTTAACCTTGACGGGCAGCCAGCAGAATTTGTCGATGACCCTCTCGATACTGAGCAGGATGTGTATTCACGGTCGTCGTACGCAAATGAAGGAAAGAGCGATGAGCCGAAAGAGGAGGAAGGACCAGAGGATGCGGATGAGGATGAGGGTGTTGCGACGGACACTGAGAGTGAGGAGGAGGAGGAGGAGGCAGATGCGGAGCGTGAGGAGGAAGAGGGCGAGGAGAATGGAGATGAAATTCGTCCTGCAGCTCCATCCAAACCGGCATTCGGTGAAGTTATTGAGGACGAAGAGGGCACTCTTGACCTGCGGAACTGGACGCAATGTGTCGTTTGTGGCGAGCCCGTCGAGAAATCATGGGAGCGCTGTCCGAACTGTAACAAGGCCTGGCCGGCCCAAGCGCTTCCGGAGGGAGGACAAGAGTAGTAGGCCGTAGAGTGCTTGAGTGAAGAATGGAGAGGGTGGACAATGGATACATGAGTGAGAATGGTAGTGCCTTCGTGGGCAAAGAAAGGCAGTAAAGCCAAAGCAACTTCTGTTTGATCGCGGGGCCCAGTTTCAACGCGCATCAGTGACACCAGCGCGCAGGAATAGATTTGGATAGAGCTGAGAGAGACAACTCTTCTCATACATTCCCAACTTTTCTCATACATTCAACTTGTACTCTAGGTGCGCGAGTATCGTTCCTGTGTCACTGGGCAGTTCCTTCGCAGTTGGAATGTGATCTCTGGGCGGTTGGCTGGCTGCTTCCGACATAAGAGCTTGCTCCTTCGCGCGGCGCTGTTCGCTTTGTGCAATCTAGTAGGATTATCGAAAACAAAATCAGCTCAGCATAGAGGTCTCGTCAAGGGACGTTGATGCACTTGCAATCACAGCGGGGTCCAGCGCATCGCACATTAGGGAACGGCAAACCTCGGATATTGAGACAAGTTGTGCATTGCACAGAGCGATAGGGCATACACCACAAACATGCGCGTGCTCCCGGCTGTGCAAGAACGGCGGGAG